>Ga0116226_10000089_pt1 | contig 64359 bp, 68 predicted proteins | sample S1TSphfallax_FD_89692 | JGI IMG/M metagenome (GOLD analysis project Ga0116226, IMG submission 89692) | Host-associated microbial communities from peat moss isolated from Minnesota, USA - S1T2_Fa - Sphagnum fallax MG | ecosystem: Host-associated > Plants > Peat moss > Unclassified | place: USA... | reverse complement strand
GCTAGAGCGTAGTTGTCTTCGTTGGCAACTATAAGTTTGCAAGTCAGTTTTACGAGGTAACCTGCACCTCGGTACGCACCTGAAGTTTCGCAACCCATGTCGAAACCGGTCGGCCCCAAGTGAGTCGGTAGTTTACGCCCATCTGCCCGCCACTCCTAATTTCGGGTGATTAAGGTAAGTGAGGCGCCCCCGCCTTCATTGAAGCAGCCCGGGATTCCCTCTAAGCTGCGCCAACCCGCGACCATCCATCCCAAGGTTTCTGTCATGACGCGCATCGAAGTCCCGAACTCCTACTCACGGCGCAATTCGCCGAGCAGGATCAAGCGCGTCTTGCTGCTGCTGGTGGTTGTGGTCATTGGCGGCACTGCCTTGTGGACCTGGTTGAGCCTGTCGTGGGCCTACTCGGACGGCGAGCGCGCCGGGGTTTTGCAAAAGTTTGCCCGCAAGGGCTGGCTGTGCAAAACCTTCGAGGGTGAGATCGCGCTCTACTACGGCGGTGGACAGTACTTGGGCCCCGGCACCTCGCCACAGATGTGGGATTTCAGCGTGCGTGATCCGGCGGTTGCCGTCGCGCTCGACAAGGCCGTCGGCCACCGCGTACAGCTTCATTACACGGAACACCCCGGCATTCCCTCATCGTGTTTTTCGGAAACGCGCTTTTTCGTCGACCGGGTGACCGATGAACAAGCCGCACCCGCGGCAGAAGCCGCCGCGCCGACGACCCTTCCTGACGTCAAGCCCGGTTCGACCGTCACGCCGACTCCGACCGCCCGCTGACGGGTCAGGCGAACTTTCGCATCGAACTCGCGACCTGCAGGGTAATGTCAACCGCGGTTCGCAATGCCAAAAGACCGTCCTCGCCGCTGACCGGCGGCGCGGTGCCCGTCTCGGCCGCATGCAGAAACGCCTCGATCTCGACTTTCAGCGCATCGCCCTGATCGTAATTGCTTTCCTCGATGGCGACCTGCGGCATGCCATCCTCGCCAAGGCCACGGCCCTTGCGGATCACCGTCAGCACTTTTTGATGAAGATCGACGGACACGTACGCGTCATCCTGGAACAACCGCAGGCGTCGCTCGGTTTTCAGACTCACGCGGCTGGCGGTGGCGTTGGCGACACAGCCGTTGGCGAAACGCAGACGCGCGTTGGCGATGTCGATCTCCTTGGAGAACACGCTGCTGCCGATGGCATCCACGGCAACCACCGGCGAGCGCACGATGCTCAAGATGAGATCGATGTCGTGAATCATGAGATCGAGCACCACGTCGACCTCGGTCCCGCGGTGCTTGAACGGCGCGAGCCGTGCCGATTCGATGAAGCGCGGCACACCGAGAATGGGCTGCACCGCTTGGACCGCCGCGTTGAAGCGCTCCAGATGACCCACCTGCAGCACCCGTCCTGCCAGCCGCGCCGCGTCGATCAGTTCTTCGCCCTCTTCCACCGTCGCCGTCATCGGCTTCTCGACCAGCACATGCGCGCCGGCCTCCAGGAACTCTTTGGCGACCACGAAGTGCAGCGGCGTCGGCGTCACGATGCTCACCGCATCCACCCGCCCGAGCAACTCGCGATAATCGGCGTGAGCCGGCACGTCCATCAGGGCTTGCAGGGCGGCGCGCGAGGCCGGTGCCGGATCTGCGACTCCCACCAATTGCGAATTCGGCAGCGCCGCGTATTTCTGGGCGTGAAAGCGGCCGAGATAGCCGACGCCGATGACTGCGGTTCGCATCAACGCCGGCCCTCGCGGAACCACTTGCTGCGGGCGCGGTAATCAAGGCGCAGTTGCAGAGTCGCGCCTCCGGCGACGGCCACTGCCGCGCCGGCGACGCAGGCCAGCGATCGCCAGGTCGTCCACGCTCCATCGATGAGCGACCAGGCCGTGGCGCCGAGCAAAACGCCGCAGCCGATCACGATCAAGACCCAGGGCTTCGCTTCGTAAAGAGTCTTGGGAATCCACTTTCGCACGTGGCGATTTTACACGCCTGCCGCCGTTCAAAGCGGGAATTGGTTTACACTTGCAGCGATGATTTCGAACTCGATTCTCCGCCGGTTCGGGCTGACCAGCGCTTGGTCGCAGGAGATCGCCCTGGCAGCGGCTCTGCTGGTGGTGGGATTCGGCATCATGCCCGTGCTCATTTTCTACGTCGGGGCAGCCGCATTGGGCCGTTACGACGGTGCCAGCGTCGCGCGCCTGTTCGACAGTCTCGCCCAGGGATTGACCCAAGGCGGCGCGGCTTCCTGGAGCGTGGTTCTCGGTCCCTACGTGCTTTATTTGCTCTTCAAGGCACTTCGGTTCGGCTGGCGGTTGGGCAGCCCCAGCTGAGGATTTGCCCGGCACTCAAGTTTTCCCCCGGCCGGACGACATCCCAGGAACTTAACGAAATCGAAACCGGCTCGCCGGACGGAGTGTCAATTGCAAACCGAGGTAGAAGCGCGCCTTCGGTCATTGGTAAATCTTCCGTCACCGCCGCAAGTGGCGCTCCGGATCATTGAACTCGGCAAAGATCCCGAGATCGAAATGGGGAAGGTTGCGAAGGCTTTGAGTCTCGACTCGGCGCTCGCCACGAAGATTTTGCGCATGGCGAATTCACCCCTGTACGGCCAACGACGCAAGAGCGAGAACCTGCGGCAGGCATTGCTCGTTCTCGGCTTGAACGCGACGATGACGCTGGCCTTGAGCTTCTCGCTGGTCAAGAATCTTCGCACCGCCAAGTCGAATGGCATCGATCATCCCCTGTACTGGCGAAGGGCGCTGTTGGCTGCCACCTCGGCCCGGGCGCTTGCGGACGCCATGCATCACCCTCTCGCTGAAGAGATCTTTCTTGCGGCCTTGCTCCAGGATGTGGGCATCCTCGCTCTGGATCAAGCGGTACCGGACCTCTACCAGCTGAGCGCGTCAGCGCAGCGCGACCACGCCGCTCTCGCCGAATTGGAAAGGGCGCGGCTGAAAACCGATCATGCCGAAGTGGGCGGTTGGCTGTTGCGCCTATGGAATCTGCCCGATCGACTGCCCCTCGCCATCAGCCGCAGCCACCGACTCGATCCGACCCCGACCACCGATACGAATGTCGTCTTCGACCGCTGCGTCGCCCTGTCCGGGCCGGTGGCGGAACTCTTTCTGCAGATCGCGGCTGAACATCAGTTCGCCGCAACCGCGCTGCAGATCGAGCGCAGCCTGGGGCTCGATAAAATGGCTTTCGGACAGGTACTCGCGACGGTCGGCGCCATGATTCCGGAAACCGAGGCGCTGTTCGAAATCGACGCCCTGGCCTCGGAGCATCCCGATCTCATCATCGAGCGGGCCCGCGATGTGCTGTTGCTGCGCAGTCTGAATGCGCTGCGCGAACTGTCCGATGTGCGTGACATCGCCGGCAGCAACGGCTCTCGCACCCTCGAACTCGAGGAGGAGACCCGCCGCGATCCGCTCACCGGTGTCTACAAACGAGCCTATTTCGACCACATGCTCCCGCGCGAATTCGACAAGGCAGCGGCGCATCTGGGGTCGCTCAGCTTGCTGGTGGCCGAACTCGATAACCTCGCGGCCATCACTGATTGTTTCGGTCAGCCCGCGGCTGATCGCATCATGCAAGCGACTGCCCGCCTGCTTCGTAGCCAATGCCGCGACGTCGACTGCATCGCCCGGCTCGGCGGTCAGGACTTCGCCGTGTTGATGCCGGCGACCGATGCTGCCACCGCGCGAGTCATCTGCGACCAGATCGTCACCGCCTTCGAAGATGCCGAACATCTGGTGGGTTCGGAGAATGCCAGAGTGACGATTTCCATCGGCTGCGCCAGTCTCGGCAGCGGGACGAAGTTCGCCACCGCCGGCGAATTCCTCAAGGGGGCGAGCCGGGCGTTGCAGCAGGCCAAGGCCCAAGGCCGGAGCCGTACCGCGCAACTCGCCACGGTCGGCTGAAACCACTGCGGCCGACGGCCGATACCTCGAGCGGGCGTTAAGTCAACGAGTGATCTGCGCTGCGTCACAGTTTTGCGATTTCGCGACTCGACGCCGGTGACGATTTGGGAACATAGATGGGCGGCCTGCCTCAAATCGTCTGACGGGCCGCGATGAGTTTGACTTTTGGCTGTTTTATCCAGGGAAGCACGATGAGCACGATCAAGCAGCGAGTTCACGCCCGGCCGCCATTGCGCCGATTTCCGGGTCAACCCAAAGGCGTCGAGGCGGTTACTCTCGCCCCGTTGTCGCTCGAGGCGACCCCGCGCAAGAGCGTTTCTCCGCCGCGCAGCTGCGATCCTTACAACACCTCGGGCAGCTTCGATCGGACCAAAAATTGGGCCCGCGTCGGCAAACGCTAACCGTCTACTGAGTGTCGACCGCGGTGGCGTCGCGCCAGGGTGGGTTCGTGGAGCGAAATTCGCTGTCCGGTAGGAAACGCGGGAAGACCCGACTGTTCGCCAGTCGCAAACCGACTTCATAGTAAAGGTGCAAGTCATCCAGCGTGCCGCGCACGTCCCAGTCCGCTGAATATGTGTCCGTGGGCTGGCGGTATCGATTCGCGAAATAGTCCAGGTAATGCTGCTGTCCCCAGGCTGGACCGCGCGCCGAGTCATCGATGCCGGCGCCGGCATCGAGTGCCGGTACACCATTTCGCGCGAAGCTGAACGGGTCCAACCGGTAGTACAAACCCAGCTCTGGGTCCGCATCACCGTGCACCTCTCTGCCCTGCAGCAAGGCGGCTTCCCGGTAGTAGTCTTCCAGGTCTGAGTTTCCGTAGCCGTAGACCATCACATCACGCGTCGGGCCGCCGATATGCAACAGATCGAGGTTGAGCGCGGCAACCGTGGTGCGGAGCGGAAACAGCGGATGCGATGCATAGTACGCCGACCCCAACAGGCCCGCCTCGGTTCCCGTGAAGGCAATGAAAACGATCGAACGATCCGCTGCGGGACGCGTGCGGCTGAAGGATTGTGCCAACGACAGCAGTCCCGCGATCCCGCTCGCATCATCGATGGCGCCGGGCAGAATGGCCTCCCCGGCGGCTGCCGCTTGCCGCCCGAGACCATCCCAATGCGCCGTGTAGATGAGACATTCCCGGCTTCGGTCCCGTCCAGGGATTACCCCCACCACGTTCGGCGAGTCGATGCGACGGAGCGTGTTGTGCACCGCCGCCTCGACGGTCAACCCTAAGGATGTGGCCTTGAACCCCGTGCGCGCTGCCGCCTCGCTCAACGACTGAAGGTCGAGTCCCGCTTGCGTGAATACGGCACGCGTCGCCGCCAACGACAGCCACCCCTCGATCGCGGCGCGGCCGGCACCCCCAGCGGCGGACGCGAGTTCGAATTGCGGGCCGGTCGAGGCATTGACGACGGCGGCCCACGGATAGCCGGCGGAGCCGGTATCGTGGATCAACAGCACACCGGCGGCGCCATGTCGTGCCGCCTCCGCCACCTTGTAATTCCACAGACCGTAATAGGTCTGTGCATTGCCGCGGAAGATCTTCGGATCCTTCGTTGCATGGCCAGGATCACCAACCATGGCCAGCACCGTCTTGCCATGCACGTCGATACCGGCGTAGTCGTTCCAAGCATATTCCGGCGCGACGATCCCGTAGCCGACGAACACCAGCTCGCTGCCGTGCAAGGCCGCGTCCGTCACCTCGCGCCGGGTCCAGATGACCATGTCCTTGGTATATTGCAGTACCTTGTCGACGCCACGCCCGCTGACGCCCAAGCTCGCGTTCGCGTCCGGCGTGATCTCGGTCAATGGCACGTGCTGCAGGTAGGAGTCGCCCGCCACGGGTTTCAAGCCGATCCGGTGAAACTGCGCGACGATGTACTCGACCGTCTTGTCCGCACCCGGCGTGCCGGGTCGGCGACCCTCGTACTCGTCGTCAGCCAGGCTGCGAACGGCATTACGAAAAGCATTCTCCTCCAGATCCGCCGAGGGTGGGCCGCGGCGTGGAGTGCCCGAGCAAGCGCCAAGGCAGGCGAGCAGCACGGCGCACAACGCCTTGCGTCGTTCCCGCATCATTCGGAACGGGGCCAGAAAAGTCTTACGACCACCGCCAGGCACAGCAGGGTCGCCAGATGCGCCCAGCCGCGCCATGATCGCTGTTTAGCTTGGCCGACGAAACTACCGGCGCTGGCCGCGGTCAGAGTGGCGAATGTCAGCAAGCTCACCATCAGCTGCGGCAGTTCACGCCGGAGGTCCGGATGCCGACCAGCGAGAATGCTGAAGACGATCAGGACGGTAATCAGACCGAACGTGATCGACGCCGCAGATCCCATGACGATACCGATCAAAACGGTGAACGGACGCATATGCTCTGGCTCGTATACACTTGGGCGATCAGCCGAAAGAAATCAGCGGGCAGAAGTTTACAGGAGAATGAGTAGGTGATGACAATCAGGCCTCGGGCGAAACGCTGGGTGAGCGGCATCGCCGTCTGCGCGGGCGCGGTCGGGCTGGCGTTCTTGCTGGGTGCGGCGATGACGCCGCCGGCGGCGGTCCCTTCGAGCACCAGCGTGCTGGCGCCGACCGAGCAGGAAAACTATGTCGCCCGCCGCGTGAGCGACATCATCGCGCGGGAGCATTATCGTCGCGCCCCGCTCGATGATCGGCTCTCGAGCTTGATACTCGACCGCTACCTCGATGCGATCGATGGCGGACGCAGCTATTTTTATGCGAGCGACATCGCCGAGTTCGAGAAGTATCGCTATGAACTCGACGATGCCATCAAGTCGGGCGACGTCGAGCCGGCCTTCGTCATGTTTCGCCGCTATCAGCAACGCAATCGCGAACGCATGGATTACGCCATCTCGCTGCTCGACAAGAAGCCGGACTTCGACATCGACGAGACCTTCAATTTCGATCGCGAAAAGGAACCCTGGCCGTCGAATACCGCCGAGATGAACGAACTGTGGCGGAAAAGGGTCAAGAATGACGCACTCTCGCTGGTCACCGCGGGCAAACAATGGCCCGAGGTGGTCGACATCCTGCGCAAGCGCTACGAGCATGTCGAGAAGCGCCTCGATCAGAGCAAGCCGGAGGACGTCTTCGAAGCCTTCATGAATGCGTTCGTGCTGTCTCTAGATCCGCATTCGAATTACTTCTCGGCGCGCAATTCCGAGGAATACAACATCCAGATGAGCCTGAGTTACGAGGGCATCGGTGCATCGCTGCAGCTCACCGATGACTACGTCACGGTGATCGATGTGATCGCCGGCGGCCCGGCGGCGGTCAGCGGGAAGCTTGCGGCGAATGACCGCATCACGGCCGTGGGCGAAGGCAAGACCGGCGAGTTGTTGGACGTCATCGGCTGGCGGCTCGACGATGTGGTCCAGAAAATCCGCGGGCCCGGCGGCACCGTCGTTCGCCTGCAGCTGCTGCCGGCGGGCGCGGCACCGGGCTCGCCGCAAAAGATCGTCGAATTCACGCGCAACCGTGTCTCGCTCGAGGCGCAGGCCTCGCACAAGGCGATGCGCACCGTGACCGCCAATGGACGCGAAATCAAAGTGGGAGTCATCACGGTCCCGAGCTTCTATCAGGACTACGACGCAAGCCGTGCCGGCGCGAAGGATTATCGTAGCACCACGCGCGACGTGCAGCGCCTCATCACCGAACTGCGTAAGGATGGCGCCGAAGTGCTCATCATGGACCTGCGGGCGAACGGCGGCGGCTATCTGCCGGAGGCGGAGTCGTTGACCGGCCTGTTCATCGATCGCGGACCCGTCGTCCAGCTGCGGGATACGACGGGACGTATCGAGGTGGATGATGATCCCGACCCGGCGATTTTCTACAGCGGACCCTTGATCGTACTGGTCGATCGATTCAGCGCTTCGGCGTCGGAAATTTTCGCCGGCGCGATCCAGGATTACGGCCGCGGTCTCATCATCGGTCAGCAGACCTACGGCAAGGGAACGGTGCAAAACGCGCATCCGCTGAACTACACCATTTTCGGACGCAAGCCCGAACTCGGCCAGCTCAACGTGACCATCGGTAAGTACTATCGCATCACCGGCGAGAGCACGCAGGACCGCGGCGTGACGCCGGACATCACGCTGCCCTCGCTGATCGACGTCAATGAGGTGGGCGAGAGCACGCGCGACCGCGCCCTGCCCTGGGATCACATCGAGCCGGCGACGTTCAAACCCGCGGGTGATTTGAAGCCGGTCACGGTGATCCTGCAAAAACTGCACGACGAGCGCACCCAGAACAGCGCCGACTTCAAGTACCTGCACGAGGACATTTCGGCGCTCGACGCGATGCGCGCTCAGAAAACCTTGTCGCTCAACCTGAAGACTCGCGAGGCCGAGCGTAAGCGGCAGGACAACGAGCGCCTCGAACGGGAGAATGCCTGGCGCGAGGCGCACGGAGTGAAGCCGGCAAAGTCGCTCGAGGAGATCAAGGATGATGCCGCCGCGGGAATCATTCTAGATGAGGCCGTGCAAATTGCGGGTGACCTCGCGGTGGTCGAAACACACCCATCCAAACCGATGCAGGCGCGGCGCACCGAGTCGCATTGACGACCGGCGCCCTCACCTCACCCGGGAGCACGCCCGGGTAAAGCCTGAAGCCGCCGGCGCAGGCTAGCGCATCAACAGCGTGTAGAGGTCCCAATAATCCTCGGCGAGGACGTTCCACACCGGCGCCGCATTGTGACGTTCAGCGCTCGATGGATCACTCACCGGCGCGCTCGCCAGGGAATCCGCGGTCGGCACGGTGTCGGCGGAATTGCGATAGACACAGCTCGCGCGTAGCCTCTCCATCTTGACCCGGACGGGCGCGGTGATGCTCTTCTGATTGGCCACCGCCGCGAGGGCTTTCTGCACCCGCTGCATGTAATCCTCGCATTCGGCGCGCGTGCCGAAAGTCATCTCGTGCACCCGGCGGGTTACCGCTTCCTTCGCGCGCACGGCCAGTCCGTAGGCCTCGACGGCTTCGCAAAGGAGCTCAGCGTAGCCGATGATGGCCAGGTTGATGTTCCGGCGCGCGGACAGCGATATGCCCGGAAAGTCACCGTTGCCTTCTTGGGCGATGGCGCTGCGTTCGGCATGCAGATCGCCCACCATGGCGTCCGCCTGAACCACCGCCAGCCGCAGTGCTTCCATCGATTTGTTGCGCCGCCGTCGCTCGAAATAATGCCAGAAGGCGGTGAGCTGATTCAGTTCGCTCTGCGCGTTCGCAAGATGCTGGCGTTGCAGATCGGCCCGCTCTGCCGCGACCTGCAGCCGGCTGTCGACGTCGGCGAGCCGCGCCTGCCGCGAGGCGTCGCGCTCGGCGTGATATCTCGCGCTCTCGCGTGCCTCCTGCGTGCGGGTCAGATCGGCGGCAAACCCCGACAGATTTTGATGGCAAACCTTCCACAGTCCGCGCAGTTGATAGAACACCAGCGCGCTGAATCCGGTATTGGGGTCGGCCAGCAGGTCGCCCAGCCCATCCAGCTGCTCCTGGACGCGGATGGTCGCTCCTTCCTGCTGCTTCAAGCGGTCGCGCAACAGGTGGAACTCGTCCTTCAGATCGGCATAGGCTTTCTTCAAGCCGGCTCGGTTCTGGAACAACTGCATGAGGCGCTCTTCTTCCGCGCTCACGCCGCCGCTGTCCGGTCCAACTTTGAGAAAATTGAGCTTGTCGATCAACGTCCCGCCTCGAACTCGAAAACCGGCAGGATATCGGGCGGAAGGTTTCCGCTAGAAGTGATGTCCCTGCTCGGCGCAGTATTCCAGCCACTTATTTAACATCATGTTGCGAGTCCAACGCTGATCCAGTTCACGCTTGAGTTCCGAGTGCAGTTTCGCCAACCGCGGATGGCGGTGAAAGCCCCGGAAACTGCGCACTTCTGCGAGTCGGGCGTCGTGATAAACGCACACTTCGAGATCCGGGTCACGAATGCAGTCCGCGCCGACACCGAATTCATAGGTGAGACGAAACACACTGGTGTAGCGGGAGACCTCGAGCGGCGTGAGATACAGGTCACAGTCCGAAGACGACCGCGACACCCGGCGCTCGGTGACGCTGCGCAAATCACGCACCAGCCAGCGCAGCCGCACGAAATTACTCTCGTACAAGGTCATCAGCCCGACGAAGCTGCCGGGCTGGGCCCGCCATGATGTTTCGCACCACTGGTCCGCTATCATGAGCCGACTATACCATGCAGGATCAAGGTCTGAGCCGCCGCTCGATCCCCGTTCGGTCGAGTATGCGGCTGGAAATTTCTTCGATCGAGCATTCGGTGGCATCGATCACCGGAATGCCGTTTCGCTCGAACAATGATTCGGCGGCACGTACTTCGAATGCGACTTGGTTGATCGACGAGTAGCGGCTGTCGGGGCGTCGTTCGTTGCGTATTTGTTGCAACCGGTCCGCCTTGATCGTGAGACCGAACAGCTTCTTGCCATGCGACTCGAGGGCGCCTGGTAATTTCCTCGATTCCAAATCGTCATCCGTCAACGGATAGTTGGCCGCGAAGATGCCGTATTGCATCGCGAGGTACAAACAAGTCGGGGTCTTTCCGGAGCGTGAAACACCGACCAGGATGATGTCCGCGCGCTCGTAATCGCGAACCACCGAACCGTCGTCGTTGGCGAGCGCGAAGTTGGTGGCGTCGATGCGCATGGCGTAGGCATGACCATCGGCCATGCGATGGCTTCGACTGGTCAGATGATGCGATTGCGTTTTCAGTTCGTTCTCGAGAGGCGCTAGGAAAGGATCGAAAAAGTCAAGGAAAAAGCCCGTGCTTCCGCGCACGACATTGCGCACATCCTCCTGGACCAGCGTGCTGAATACGATGGGCCTTACACCCTCCTGCTGGGCCACCAGGTCGATCTTTCGGACCGCCTCGATCGCCTTGTCAACGGTGGCGATAAATGGCACAGTCACCTGACGAAATTCGATTCCGTCAAACTGCGTCATGAGGCTGTGACCCATGGTTTCCGCAGTAATGCCCGTTTGATCAGAAACGAAAAACACGGTGCGTTTTATCACGTTGAATCCTTGACCCAATCTTTCTTGGCCTGTGTAAGAAGTGTTTCACTTAATCCAGCGTCGGACAAGCTAGCAGTTATGAACGAATACATCATTCCATTCGAGCGCCTGAAAAATAAGGACGTCGAGGTCGTCGGCGGCAAGAATGCGTCGATCGGCGAGATGATTTCTGGCCTGGCAAGTCTGGGTGTCTCCGTGCCCGGCGGGTTCGCGACGACGGCACAGGCCTATCGCGATTTCCTCGCGCAGGGCGGTTTGGATGAGCGGATCCGCAAGGTGCTCGCGACGCTCGATGTCGATGATGTGGAACGACTTGCCGCAGTGGGCAAGCAGATACGCGGCTGGATGCTGGAGACGCCGTTCCCGGCCCGGCTCAACGAGGAGGTTCTTGCGGCCTATCGCAAAATGGGCAGTGGCAGTGAATTCGCGGTCGCCGTCCGTTCTTCGGCGACCGCGGAGGACCTCCCGGAAGCCTCGTTCGCGGGCCAGCAGGAAACCTTCCTCAACGTTCGCGGCGAGGATCATCTGCTGTCCTCGATGCACGAGGTCTATGCGTCGCTGTTCAACGATAGAGCCATCGCGTATCGCGTCCACAGCAATTTCGATCACAATGCGGTGGCGTTGTCGGTCGGCGTCCAACACATGGTGCGCAGCGACCTAGGTGCAGCCGGTGTGATGTTCACGCTCGATACGGACTCCGGTTTCCGTGACGTGGTCTTCATCACCTCCGCCTACGGGCTCGGCGAAACCGTCGTCCAGGGAGCCGTGAATCCAGATGAGTTCTACGTCTTCAAACCCGCGTTGCGCGACGGCAAACGGTCAATCGTGCGCAAGAATCTGGGCGGCAAGGCGATCAAGATGATTTACGCCGAGAAGGGTTCGGGAGAGCGGGTGCGTACCGTCGACGTCGCACCCGAGCACCGCAATCGCTTCTCGCTCGACGAGGCCGATATCGTCAGCCTCGCGAAGCAGGCGCTCATCATCGAGGAGCACTACGGCACACCCATGGACATCGAATGGGGCAAGGACGGCGCCACCGGCAAAATTTACATTCTCCAGGCCAGGCCGGAAACCGTGCAAAGCCGCGCCGGCCGCACCATTCAGCGCTTCACGCTGAAGTCACGTTCGAGCGTCGTGGTCACCGGCCGGAGCATCGGCCAGCGCATCGGCGGAGGTTCCGCCCGGATCATCAAGGATGCGAAGGAAATGTCGCGGGTGCGCGCGGGCGACGTCTTGGTCGCGGATATGACCGATCCCGACTGGGAGCCGGTGATGAAGCGCGCGTCGGCGATCGTCACGAATCGCGGCGGCCGCACCTGTCACGCAGCCATCATCGCCCGCGAACTCGGCATCCCTGCCGTCGTCGGCTGCGGCACGGCGACCTCGGCGATCAAGGAAAATCAACCGGTCACCGTCTCCTGTGCCGAGGGCGATACCGGCTACGTTTACGAGGGGCTGCTGGAGTTCGACGAGCGCAACATCGAACTCGACACGTTGCCGGAGATCCCGGTGAAAATCATGATGAACGTCGGCAACCCGGACCGCGCGTTCGATTTTGCCGGCATCCCGCATCGCGGGGTGGGTCTAGCACGGCTCGAATTCATCATCAATCGCATGATCGGCGTACATCCGCGCGCGCTGTTGGAGTTCGACAAGCAGAGCGCAGAGATCAAGGACGCCATAACCAAACAGATCGCGGGATATCCGGATCCGATCAGTTTTTACGTGGACAAACTCGCGGAGGGCATTGCGCAGATCGCGGCGGCGTTTGCGCCGGAACCCGTGATCGTGCGGTTGTCGGATTTCAAGTCGAACGAGTACGCGAATTTGATTGGCGGGAAGAGCTACGAGCCGCACGAAGAGAATCCGATGCTCGGCTTTCGCGGCGCCTCGCGTTACATCGACAGTGTCTTTCGGCCCTGTTTTGAACTGGAGTGCCGCGCGCTCAAGCGCGTGCGCGAGGAAATGGGTCTCACCAACGTGCAGATCATGGTGCCCTTCGTGCGCACGCCGCTCGAGGCGAAGACCGTCACCGATCTGCTCGCCGATAACGGCCTGAAGCGCGGCGATCAAGGGCTCAAGCACATCATGATGTGCGAACTGCCGACCAACGCGGTGCTCGCCGACCGCTACCTCGAATACTTCGACGGCTTCTCCATCGGCTCGAACGACATGACTCAACTGACCCTCGGTCTGGATCGGGACTCAGCGGTCATCGCCAAGCTCTTCGACGAACGTGACGAGGCGGTGAAAGCGTTGATGGCCTTGGCGATCAAGGCCTGCAAGGCTCAGGGAAAATATGTCGGGATCTGCGGTCAGGGCCCCTCGGACCATCCCGAACTCGCGCGCTGGCTGGTCGAACAGGGCATCGACAGCCTGTCTCTCAATCCGGATACCGTGGTCGAGACCTGGATGTTCCTGGCGAACGACGCGAAGTCCTGAACCCGGCGAAGGCTCAAACTCTGAGAAACCGCTCGCGGTAGAACTTCAGCTCGCGAATGGATTCGCGCACGTCATCGAGCGCCAGATGGCTGGACGATTTTTGGAACGCTTGAGTGATCTGCGGCGCCCAGCGCTGGGCAAGTTCTTTCAGAGTGCTGACGTCCAGGTTGCGATAGTGAAAATATCGCTCGAGTTTCGGCATGAGGCGGGCGAGAAAACGACGATCCTGGCAGATGCTGTTGCCGCACATCGGCGAACGTCCGGGTTCCACCCATCCCTCCAGAAACTTCAGGGTGGCCGCCTCGGCGGCAAGCGTATCGACCTTGCTGGCAAGCACGCGATCGGCGAGACCGGAGCCGCCGTGCTGGCGACGATTCCACTCGTCCATCGATGACAATGTTGCCGCGGTCTGATGAATCGCGAGGACGGGCCCCTCGGCCAGCACGTCGAGGTGTTTGTCGGTTACGATCGTGGCGATTTCGATGATGACATCCGACTCGGGCTTGAGTCCGGTCATTTCCAGATCGATCCAAATCAAATTATCGGGGGATTGCATCATGGTGTCGGGCGGCTGAAATGACCATGTTAGCAGAGCGCGCATCGTGAATGGCGCCGGCAGCGGCGTGGTCCTCGCAAGCTTCGGGCGCGGCGTGTTGGTGCAGCCCGACGCGCCGCACAGCGAGGGCGAGACTCTCCGCTGTTCGCTCAAAGGCCGTAACCAGCGCGTGGTCTGCGGCGACCGCGTCTCATGGACGCAAAACCCCGGCGAGGACGCCGCGGTCGAGGCAATCGAACCGCGCCGAAATCTGATCGAGCGCATCGATTCGCGCGGCCGCGCCGAACCGGTGGCCGCGAACGTCGACCGGTTATGCATCGTCGTCGCGCCGGAACCGAGCGCGGATTGGTTTCTGGTCGATCGCTATTGGGCTGGTGCCGCGCTCAAGGAAATTCCGACGGTCTTGGTGATGAACAAGTCGGATTTGGGGTCGGCCGCGGGCGACATCGAGCTCGACACCTATCGCCGGTTGGGACTGATCTGTATCGAGACGGCCGCGAATGTGGGCGTGGGTATCGAGGCGCTACGCGCCGCGCTGCAGGCGAGCGTCACGCTGCTGGTGGGTCAATCGGGGGTTGGAAAATCATCCCTGGTCAATGCCTTATCGCCCGGGGCGGCAGCCCAGACCGCCGAGCTCACCCGCGACACGGAGGGCCGGCACACCACGACCACTGCTCGGCGCTATCATCTTGCGCCGCGCGGCGCGATCGTCGATGCGCCCGGGGTTCGCGACTTCGCCCCGCCCGCGAGTCTGCAGCGGGCGGCGGAACGGGGCTTCGTCGAGATTCATGCCGCCGGCGTGGCATGCCGCTTCAATGACTGTCGGCATCTGGGCGAACCAGGGTGCAGTGTCCGCAGCGCCGTGCTCGCAGGCGACATCGCCGCGCGGCGCTACGAAAGCTATCGACGCTTGTTGCGCCTCTACGAGAAGCTCGAGCCGCCCTAGGATACCGCTGTTCGACCCGCCAAGGCGTGCGCCAGTGTGCCGCCATCGACGTACTCGAGTTCACCCCCAACCGGCACTCCATGGGCGATCCGTGACACTTTGAGACCCCGCCGCAGGGCCAATTCGCCAAGATAGTGGGCCGTGGCCTCCCCCTCCACCGTCGGATTCGTGGCGAGTATGACCTCGCGCACATCCCCACCCGCGAGCAACGCCTCGAATTCATCCAAGCCGAGCTCGTGCGGTCCGATGCCGTCGAGCGGCGACAGATGGCCCATGAGCACGAAGTAGCGGCCCCGGAATCCGCCCGATTGTTCGATGGCCACGACGTCGGCCGGCGATTCGACGACGCACAGCTGGGCGACATCGCGCTGGGTGGACGCACAGGTTAAGCACAGCTCGCTTTCGGTCAGCATGCGGCAACGCTTGCAGCGGCCGACCGTTGCCAACGCCTCCGACAAGGCGCTCGACAACGAGCGCCCGCCTTCCCGATCACGCTCGAGGAGATGGAAGGCCATGCGCTGCGCTGATTTCGGACCGACGCCGGGCAAACAGCGCAGCGAGTCGATCAAACGGGCCAGCGTCGGCGTGTACTTCATCGGCGGATCACGTGCAGGCTCCTTTCCAGCCTAGAAAGGCAGCTTCATACCGGCCGGCAGATTCAAGTTCGACATCAGTCCGGCATACTTTTCCGAGGTCATCGCCGCCAGCTTCTGGACCGCATCATTGAAGGCTGCGGCCACCAGATCCTCGAGCATATCGCGGTCCTCGCCCAGCAGTTTCGGCTCGATCTTGATCGACTTGGCCTCGTGCCGGCCGTTGAGCACAACCTTCACCATGCCGGCACCGGACTCGCCGGTAATCTCGAGATTCGCCAGCTCCGCCTGAGCCTTCTGCATGGTTTCCTGCATCTGCTGCGCTTGACGCAGCATGTTTCCCAACCCACCCTTGAACATGATTACCCCTTGACCTAAATGGTCGGCTTCACCGAGCCTTCGTCGATCTGCGCGCCGAAGCGCTCACGCAAACTCTTCACCACGGCATCCTCCTCGAACGCGGCAATCGTGCGCGTCATCTTGTCCTGCTCGTCGATCACCCGCCGACGCGCCGGCGTGATGAGCGCGGATTGCGTCGATTCGTAGACAACCCTGACGGACGCGCCCATGAAGGCCGACAGGCCGGCGGCGAGTTTCTCCTCGATTTGCGGCGTACGCCGATGCTCGGCCGCGGCATCGAATTGCAGACGCAGCGTCTGTCCCTCGAACGAGGCCGGTACGCAGTTCAAGGCGAATTGACGCACCATACCCAACAGGTTGGCGGCCTCGACCACGGCGGCCCAATTCGCCGCATCGATCCGGGTCGGGCGCGCGGGCGCGATGGACGTCTGTGCGGGCGCCAGTGCCGGTGCGGGTGCCGCTGCCGGTGCGGGTGCCGCTGCCGGTGGGGATGCCGCCGGCGGGGGCACCCTGGCCAAGCGCGGCGCTGCGGTGGTTTGGCTCGCCTCAGGCTCGGGGCGAAAGGCGAGCATGCGCAGGAGCGTCATCTCGAAGCCGCTGCGCGGCTCCGGAGCCATGGCAAGATCGCGCCGCCCGCCAAGCGCGATCTGATAGTAGAGCTGCACGTCCTCGGGCGACATCGCGCCGCTCAAGCGCAGGAGCGCATCCGCATCGAACTCCTCGTCCTGCTGCGCCGCCGCCGGCACGATCTGCACGATGGCGATACGCTGTAGAAAGGCGGCCAATTCCGTCAGCGCTCGATCATAGTCGGGCGCATCCCGATCAAGCTCCCGCACCTGCGCCAGCAAGCCCGCGCCGTCCTGCTGTGCCAGTGCGTCGAGGATTCGCGCCACATGACCGCGGTCAATGGTCCCGAGCATGGACCGCGTGTTCGCCTCGGTGAGCGCCCCGCCGGCGAAGGCAATCAGCTGGTCCATCAAGCTCAGGGCGTCGCGCATGCTGCCATCCGCGGCGCGAGCGAGCAGTGCGATCGCCGCTGTTTCGAACGGCAGTGCCTCTTCGGCGGCGATGAATTTCAACCGCTCACCGATCAGTGCTGCCGACAGACGCTTCAGGCTGAACTGCAGGCATCGAGACAGCACCGTCACCGGAAGCTTCTGCGGATCGGTGGTCGCCAGCAGAAATTTGACGTGCGGGGGTGGTTCCTCCAGCGTCTTCAGCAGCGCATTGAAAGAATGGTTCGACAGCATGTGCACCTCATCGATGAGGTACACCTTGTAGCGTCCACTGGTCGGGGAATATTGCACGTTGTCGAGCAATTCCCGGGTGTCGTCGACCTTGGTGCGCGAGGCCGCGTCGACCTCGATCAAGTCGACGAAACGGCCCTCGTCGATTTCGCGGCAGGCACCGCACAGACCACAGGGATTGGCGCTGACGCCGGTCTGGCAATTGAGCGACTTCGCCAGGATGCGTGCCACCGTCGTCTTGCCCACGCCGCGTGTGCCGGTGAACAGGAATGCATGATGCACCCTGCCGCTGTCGAGCGCGTTGCCGAGGGCGCGCAACACATGCTCCTGGCCGACCATTTCGGCGAACCGTTTCGGGCGCCATTTGCGCGCTAAGACGACGTAGCTCATGCGCTCCACTGTAATGGAGGCGACCCGCGCCAGCAGGACTTCGGCGCCCGACTTAAAGCCTCTACCGCTGCTCCCTTCCGGGCCTGACGGGGTTCGTGGCCAGTCGTCGCGAAGATGCAAACGCGAGCCGCCATAGACTTGAAAAAACTTTCCTCGACGCGATCCCTCTATCCATTATGGCGCTGCGCACCTCGTCCCGTTGGGACCGCCGGCGCGGCGCCGGCGTCTCCCTCCCTCTATCCATGCCGACGAACTACTCAAACCATATGGCGGAGAGGGAGGGATTCGAACCCTCGAACACCTTTTGGGATGTTACTCACTTTCCAGGCGAGCGCCTTCGACCACTCGGCCACCTCTCCATAACTCGAAACCGCGCCTTCCGCGGGTTCGCAAGGGTACCGGAGGCGCCTGCGGCGATCAAATCGGCCTGCCTGGGCCAGGCGCCCGGCACAAGCGCCTGGCTCTAACCCGGGGAGCCGGCCTTGTTGGTCGGCGCCGGCGTGTACTTCGGCGGTGTGTCGAGGCACGCATCCTTGGGGCCCGGCAATGGTGGCGACAACTCGACCGTAGGAATCGACAGCGAACTCTCGGTATTCGGCGAGTCCAATCCGTCGGGCACCTTCAGCAGAGCGACCTGGCGCGCCTGGATGTATTCCTGTTTGGAATGGCAATCCGGATTCAGACGCGCAGATAACGCGTGACAGCCGCAGAGCGCGACGGATCCGATCAAAACGAAGATTCTTGAGATTTTCATGCTGCCTGGTCCTCGAGAATGACGCCCGCCGCGCGGATTGCGCGTATCACCGTTTCCTGGTGCGTGGGAGCCAATTCGACCAATGGTAGCCGGATTGCATCGCCGATGAGACCCATTCTCGCCACCGCCCACTTTACCGGGATCGGATTGGCCTCGACGAACAAATCGCGGTGCAAGGGCTGTAGTTGCGCATCGATGGCCCGCGCCGCGGCTAAATCACCGCATAGAGCCGCCCGGGTTGCTTCCCGCAGACGGCGCGGCGCTACGTTCCCGGAGACCGAGATGACTCCCTTACCGCCGGCGCCGATGAAATCGATGGCCGTCGCATCGTCGCCGGACAAGACGGCGAATGCTTCAGGCAGACCCGCAACCAACTCCCGGGCCCGGCTCATCTGCGGAACCGCCTCTTTCAGCGCGACGATTTGCGGGTGCCGTGCCAACCGCGCCACCGTGGCGGGCAGCAAATCCACCCCTGTACGGCTGGGGACGTTGTACAGCATCACGGGCGCGCTCGATGCATCGGCCGCCGTCGCGAAATGACGGTACAAACCTTCCTGCGGCGGCTTATTGTAATATGGCGTCACCAGCATGATGGCATCCACACCGAGCCGCGACAGGCGCCGTACGCGGGCCACCGTCTCGGCGGTGGAATGAGTGCCGGCCCCGACGATCACCTTCATCCGACCCTGGCAGCGCAGCACCGCGCGGCGGGTCAATTCCTCGATCTCATCGAGGGACAACGCCGGCGATTCGCCGGTGGTCCCGGCGACGACGATCCCGTCGGTTCCTTCCGCGACATGAAAGTCCAGCAAGCGGTCCCAAGCGCCCAAGTCCAATGTGCCGTCGGCGCACATCGGCGTAACGATCGCCACCAGGCTTCCCGAGAACATGAAAAGTCACCCTGTCGCAAATAACGCTACCTTAAGTGGCAGACATACACCCTGGCAAGCGCCCATCCGGTAGAATTTGCGTCGATGAAACAACATATCGTGATTTCCGCGGTGGGTGGCGACCGCGTCGGTTTGGTCCATGAACTTTCCAAGGTCGTCGCCGATTGTGGCGGCAGCATCAGCGACAGCCGCATGAGCTGCCTTGGCAGCGAGTTCGCGATGCTATTGCTCGTCAACGGCAACTGGCACACCCTCGCGAAGCTCGAGGGGGAATTCAAGAAGCTTGCCGACGCGACCGGCATGAACATACAACTGCGCCGCACGGAAGAACGCGCCGCACGCAACGATATGCTGCCCTACTCCATCGACGTCGTCTGCCTGGACCAGACCGGCATCGTCGCGGGACTGGCCGGCTTTTTTTCCCAGCGCGGGGTCGACATCGCCGAGATTTCCACCCGTGCCTATGCCGCCGCTCACACCGGTGCGCCGATGTTCTCCGTCCAGATGATCGTCAATGTGCCGAGCCGCCTGCATATCGGCGTGTTGCGCGAGGAATTCATGGATTTCTGCGATCACCTGAATCTGGACGCCATTTTCGAACCCGTCAAAAACTGAAAGTTGCAACACTCATGAGCAAATTGGAAATTGGCAAGAAGGCGCCGGCATTCACCTTGAACGGCACCGGCGGCGAATGGTCTCTCGCCGACGCTGCGGGACATGCCGTGGTGATCTATTTCTACCCGCGGGACAACACCCCGGGCTGCACCCAGGAAGGCGAGAGCTTCACCGCGAACTATCCGCAGTTCAAAAAGTCGAAGACATTGATCTTCGGCATCTCGGCGGACAGCCTGGAATCGCATGAGAAATTCAAGAAGAAAATGGGATTTCCGTTCGAGCTGTTGAGCGATCCGGACAGCAAAATATGCAAACTGTACGACGTGATCCAGGAGAAAAGCATGTACGGTAAAAAGTACATGGGTATCGAGCGCAGCACTTTTCTCATCGACGCGAAGGGCATACTGCGCGAGGAGTGGCGCAAGGTGAAGGTCAACGGCCATGCTGAGGCGGTTCTGGCTGCGGTGAAGGCACTGTGACCGACCCGGTGCGGCCGGGGGGAGCCGCGATGATCCGGGGACGCCAGAGCAAGCTGGAGCGCCGTATCTTTGTGCTCGACACGAATGTGTTGATGCACGACCCGACGGCCATTTTTCGTTTCGAAGAGCACGACGTCTACATTCCGATGACGGTGCTCGAGGAACTGGACGCCGGCAAGAAAGGCCTGTCGGAATCGGCGCGCAACGTGCGCCAGGTCAGCCGCTTTCTCGATGAGCTGATGCGCGATGCCACCAAGAAGGACATCGATCGCGGCCTCGCCCTGCCGGCTTCGGCGCCCATCAATCGGGGCAAGCGGCCACCCGTGGGTCGCCTCTACTTTCAGACTCAGCTGTTGGAATCCGTGCTCCCTGACAGCCTGCCCGGGCATGGCGCCGACAACGCCATCCTCGCCGATACGCTGGCGCTGCAACAGAATTTTCCGGCCGCCCGTGTGACCTTGGTGTCCAAGGACATCAATCTGCGGATCAAAGCAGCCATCGTCGGGGTCGTCGCCGAGGACTATTCCAGCGACAAGACCATCGAAGATGCGGATCTGCTCGTCAGCGGCGTCCAACAGCTACCCGCCAACTTTTGGGAAAAGCATGGCAAGGACATGGAGTCCTGGCAGCAGCAGAGCCGCACCTTCTATCGCATCCGCGGGCCTTTGGTGCGCGAGTGGCGCGCCAATCAATTCGTCTATGATCCGGGCGAGAATGGCGTCGAGGCCATCGTTCGCAAGATCGACGGCGAGTCGGCCATCCTCGAATTGACCTTGGATTACCGAACCGAGCGCAACAACGTGTGGGGCGTGACCGCGCGCAATCGCGAGCAGAATCTCGCGCTCAATCTGTTGATGGATCCGCAGATCGATTTCGTGACCGTGCTCGGCCCGGCCGGGACGGGCAAGACGTTGCTGACGCTGGCAGCGGGTCTTGCGCAGACGCTCGACCACAATCGTTTCAGCGAAATCATCATGACGCGCGTCACCATCCCGTTGGGCGAGGACATCGGCTTCCTGCCGGGAACGGAAGAGGAAAAGATGGAGCCCTGGATGGGCGCATTGATGGACAACCTCGAAGTGCTGACCCAGAGCCAATCGGGCGGCACGTGGGGCCGCAGCGCCACCAACGACCTGCTACGCCATCGCATCAAGATCAGATCGCTGAATTTCATGCGCGGGCGCACGTTCTTGAACCGGTTCATCATCATCGACGAGGCGCAGAACTTGAGCCCCAAACAAATGAAGGCCTTGGTGACCCGCGCCGGCCCGGGCACGAAGATGATCTGTCTCGGCAATATCGCGCAGATCGACACGCCGTATCTGACGGAAACGACCACGGGCCTCACCTATGTGGTCAACCGCTTCCATGGTTGGGCCTATTCCGGGCATATCACCCTGATGCGCGGCGAACGATCCAGACTCGCCGACTTCGCCTCGGAAGCCCTGTGATCGACGCCTTTCGCCGCCTGCATCCGGGCGGGCGAGAACTTTGCCGGCCTGCGGGCACTCCAACGGGCATGGAGAACACATGAAACTCCCGGTCCCGCTGGCGGTCTTTGCTCTCGGCATATGCTTGGGCGCAGGCGCGAGTGTCGGCTGGGCGACCGGTACGGGTCCGGGTGATGCTGCCGACCCTGTGCCAACGCCGGCGTTACCCTCGACGCCCGCCAGCGCGCCGCCGATCAGCGGCAACGGCTTGGGTTCAAGCGCCGCCGACCAGGACCTGCCCGACCTCGGCAGCCCCGCGAACGCGGCCGTGTCGCTCGAGGACGAGTATCAGGCCGGGCTCGGTTGGTTTCGCCAGATGGGCCAATCCGGGGTGGTGCTCGAGGATCCGGAAGTCAGCGATTACATCCAGCAGATAGGTCATAGCCTGTCGAGTCACGCCGAGGAAGGTCAGCACCAATTTTACTATTTCGTGGTGAAAGACCCGGTCATCAATGCCTTTGCCATGCCGGGTGGATTCATTGCCATCAACAGCGGCCTCATCCTGGCGACGCGGGATGAGAATCAGCTCGCCGGCGTCATGGCCCACGAAACCGCGCACGTCACCCAGCGCCACCTCGTCCGCGGCCTCATCGATCAAAGCCATTCCGGTTTGGTTGCCACTGCCGCCATGCTCGCGGCCATCCTCCTTGGCGCCACCGCCGGTCACGGCAATCCCGGCGCGATGGAAGGCGGAATCCTCGCGGCTCAAGGAGCCGCGATCCAGCATCAGATCAACTACACCCGCGCCAACGAATTCGAGGCGGACCGGATCGGCATCGGCACGATGGCGGCTGCCGGCTACGATCCGCTCGGCATGGCCAGCTTTTTCCAGGAGCTCGACCGCAATTCGCCGGATCCGAGTCGTATCAAGGCCGTCGAGTTCCTGATCGACCACCCGTTGTCGGCCGAGCGCGTCGCCGAGGCCCGCAACCGCGCGGCACAAATCGGCCGCATCCATCATGAGGATTCCCTCGGCTACCGCCTGATCCGCGAACGACTCCGCTCATTGGTCGGCGACCCGCGCACCGTGCGCGACTACTACAACAGCCTCATCAAGAACGGCGCGGGCTTGTCCATGGAGGAGCGCTACGGCAAGGACGTCGCCAGCCTCGCCATGCGCGAGCCCGCCGCCGCCATTCCCGACCTCATTTCTCTGGTGCGCGAATATCCGCGGGTCACACAGTTCTACGGCGCTCTGGGTCAGGCCTATATGATGAACAATGAATTGCGCGAATCCCAGGCCGTTCTCGACAAGGCGATCGGACTGTTTCCGCGTAACGTGCCGATCACCATACACCTGTCAGACACGCTCATGCGCAGCGGCCAGAGCAAACGCGCGCAGCTGTTGATGGATGACCTGTTCAACATCGTCGAGCCCACGCCCGATCAAACCAAGTTGATCGCCAAGGCGGCCAAGGAGGCCGGCGATGTCGCCGACTCTTATTACTATATGTCCTACTACTACGTGATGTATGGCGATCTGAAGATGTCCGCCAACCAGTTGCAACTCGCGCTCGAGACTCCGGGACTCGATGCCGTCCAGCGCGCACGCTTCAGCGCGCGCTTGGACGAGATCAGAGCCGCCATGCCGAAGGAGCGCAAGACCACGGTGGCGGACGATACTGGCGGCGGCAACGGCCGCCATTGACCACAAAAATCATTGAGGGAGAGATCAGCCATGCGAAAACTACACCTCGCGCGCGCCGCGATAACCATGACCCTGAGCGGCGCGCTGGGGGCCTGTGTCACGCTCCCGCCGGGGAGTCCTCGGTCGCCTCAGGACCCCTGGGAGTCGTGGAATCGGGGGGTGTACAAGTTCAATACCGTCCTCGATAACGCCGTCGCCAAACCGGTGGCCAAGGCCTACGTGAAAGTGGTGCCCAACCCCATCCGCATCGGCGTCCACAATTTCTTTACGAACCTGGACACGCCAACGGTGCTCATCAACGATGCCCTGCAGGGCAAGTTCCTCGCGGCTGCGACCGACCTGGGTCGCTTTGCCCTTAACACCGTGGTGGGTTTGGGCGGTATCCTCGATCCGGCCACAGCCGCCGGTCTCGCCATGAATGACGAGGACTTCGGCCAGACGCTGGGTAAATGGGGAGTCCATGCCGGGCCTTTCGTGGAGTTGCCGGTGCTGGGACCCTCGGACCTGCGCGACGCGCCCGCGCGGCTGGTGGACACCTACACCAACCCGCGCCAGTACATCAAAAACAATTATGTCAAGTACGGTCTGTACCTGCCTGATCTGACTGATCGACGGGCGCAGCTCCTGTCACTTGATGAGACGCTTAAGAACGTCTATGACCCCTATGCATTCGTGCGCGACGCCTTTCTCGAGCATCGCGCGTATCTAGTCTCCGACGGCAAGATCACCGAGTCGCCGTTGGAGGACCCGGATGCCGAGGTGCCCGGCGACAGCACGCCGTCCAATACCCAGGAGACTCCAAAAACGCAGCCCAAGTGAAAGCCGGGCGGCGATAGCCGAGACCGTATCGATAGCCGACGGAGCCTGGATAATTAAGTGCGCGGCGCCACTCCGTAGGCTCCAAGGCGATCAATTCGTCAAGATCAGATGATCGACCTCGCTAAGCCGCGCCAACTGCTGCAGTTGCACAGGCGTATTGTCATAACGCAGCGTCCGGCGCGCCGCCTTCGCCACGCTCAGCCATTCGATCAACAAGGCGAGCCCGGCGCTGTCGCTGCCGGTCACACCGGCCAGGTCGATGACCGATGCTTGGCCGGCATCGATGGCCGCGGCCCCCAGAGGCAGCAACTTCGTGACGGTGGTGAAGTCCAGCGAACCCTCGACTCGCGAACGCTCACCCGCCACCCTCTCGAACGATGCGCTCGAGCCAACCCTGTTCAACGGCCCGTTCCGCCGACGACGCTATTCTCCCTCACCTTGCCCTCGGCCTGCAGCCGATGGATCACCTCGTCCAATCCCTTTTGTTGAATTTCGGCGGCGAAATCCGTACGAAAGCTCTTCACGTAGGAGATGCCCTCGATCACCACGTCCCACGCCTTCCAACCGTCCGGCGTTTTGTGCAGCGAAAAATTCACCGGCACGACTTCCCCGGAGTCCCTCTTGACTTCGGTCCGCACCGTGGCCTGATCGCCGGGCTCGCCACGATAAGGCAGGATCTTGAACTTGCTGGCGGTGAAGCTCAGCAGGGCGTTGCCATAATTGCGCAGCAGTGAATGATAAAACGCGTCGACGAACGCTTTGCGCTGCTCGGGGGTGGCCGTTCGCCAGGTCTGACCAAGCACCAGTCGCGCCGCATAGTCACTGTCGAAATTTGGCAGCAGCACGTTGGCCACCAACGAGTCGAGTTTCGCCGGATCCTTGGTATAAAGCGCTCGATTCGCATCCAATTCGGTCAGCATGCGCTGTGCGGAATTCGCCACCAATTGATCCGGGGCTTGATCGTTCGGGGTCATCGGCGGTGGCCCTGACTGCGCCACGACCGTCGTCGACCACCCGAGACAGCCCAGAGACAGGGCGCCGGCCAGCGACAGGACACCCGCCAGAATTCGCGCCGGAATGACCGGCCGCTTCGCGTTCAATTGCATCATTTGGTTTTCTCCGTAGGGCTCGCCGGGCCCGCTCCTGGCGCATCCGCGGCACCGCTCGAACTCGACGACGACTTGGCGGAATTGGCCAAAAACTGCCCGATCAAATTTTCCAGCACGAAAGCGGATTGTGTAAAGTCGATCGTACTGCCATTTTTCAAGTACGTTTCCGCGCCACCGGGCGTCAGACCGACGAACTTCCCACCGAGCAGACCTTGGGTGTAGATGCTGGCGTCACTGTCGGTGGGCAACTGGTTGTACTTGTCGTTGATGCTCATCTTCACCACCGCCTTGTAGTCCTGCGTATCGAAGTCTATCTTCACCACCCGGCCGATCTCGACGCCTGCCATCGACACCGGCGAACCCACCTTGAGATCGCCGATATTGTCGAATTTCGCGGTCACGTCATAGTGGGGATTGGAGCCGAAGGAAATGCCGTGACTGGTGGTCTGGGTGGTGAGGAAAAGCAAAGCCGCGAAGCCGAGCGCGACGAATGAACCCGCACCCAAATTCAAAGTTTTTGACTTTGGCATAAGCGACCTCTCTAGAGAAATACTGACGTCAACAAGTAATCGAAGAACAAGATGACCACCGCCGATGTGACCACGGTGCGCGTGGTTGCCCTGCCGACACCAGCCGCCGTTGGGACCGCATAATACCCTTCGTACACCGCGATCAGGCTACAGGCGATTCCGAAGACCACGCTCTTCACCAAGCCCTCGTAGATATCGGAGAAGCTCACGCCGGCGCGCATCTGCGACCAGAAGCTGCCGGAGTCGACGCCCATGATCTGCACGCCGATGAGCTGCGCGCCGTACAATCCTATCAAGCTGAAAATGGCGGCGAGCAAGGGCATCGAAATCACGGCGCCCAGGAAGCGCGGCACGACCACCCGCTTGATCGGATCGACCGCCATCATTTCCATCGCCGACAATTGATCGGTGGCGCGCATCAATCCCAATTCCGAGGCCAGCGCCGTGCCCGCCCGGCCGGCAAACAACAGCGCGGTGATCACCGGACCCAATTCCTTGAGCAGCCCGATCGCCGCGGCCACCCCGAGCGAGTCCTCCGAACCGAAACGCTGCAGCACTGTAAAACCCTGTAGTCCCAGCACCATGCCCACGAACAGACCCGCGAGCATGATGATGACCAGCGACAACGCGCCCGAGTTGAAGATCTGTTGCACGATGAGGTCGAAACGCAGCAAAGCGGACGGCGTGACCACGATCATCCGCACGAGAAACCGCGCGACCGCGCCGAGCTCTTCCAACGCCTCGACGAAATTCCGCCGCACATCGTTGATGAGGCTCAAGTATCCTCGCCGCGAGTCATGAGCTCAGAGAAATAATCCGCAGCGGGATAATGAAAGGGCACGGGACCATCGGCCAGTCCGCCGACGAACTGGCGGACGATCTCGGTGGGGTTTTCGCGCAATTCCGGCGGAGTGCCCTTCGCCACCACCTTTCCGCCGGACAACAGGAACACCTGGTCGGCGACCGCGGAGATCTCCTGAACATCGTGCGATACCACGACGCTGGTGAGACCCAAGGTGTCGTTCAAGCGGCGGATGAGGCGTAGGATCACGCCCATGGAAATGGGATCCAGGCCAACGAACGGCTCATCGTAGAGCAGGATTTCCGGATCCATGACGATGGCGCGGGCGAGCGCCACTCGCCGGTTCATGCCACCTGATAGCTCGGAGGGCATCAGCGCGGCGGCGCCGCGCAGACCCACCGCCTGCAGCTTGGTGAGGACCAACTGTCGGATCAGCCGCGCGGGTAAATCAGTGTGCTCCCGCAGCGGGAAGGCGACGTTATCGAAGACGCTCAAATCGGTGAGCAGAGCGCCGTTCTGGAACAACATGCCCATCCGGCGGCGCAGCGTGTACAGGCCGGCGCGATTCACCGTGCGCATGTTCTCGCCGGCAACCTCGATGGTGCCGCTGTCGGCTCGCACCTGACCGGTGATGAGGCGCAGCAACGTGGTCTTGCCGGTGCCGCTCGGACCCATGATGGCAGTGACACGCCCGGGCAGGATCTGCATGTCCAAATCAACAAAAATAGGCCGCACGCCGGCCGCATAGCCGAGGCTGCGAATGTCAATGATGGGAGTATCTGTGTTCAAGGAGTTGCCGGGGGCCCCGCCACCTCGAGTGGACGGGGCCCGATGGGCGGAGGAAGTCAGGCAGCGGATTTTTCCATCGACGCCTGATAAGTCCCACCGGCTGCGAGGCCGGTCAGCTTCGCCCGCTGCGAAAAGGCCTGTTGGGCCACCGCGACGCTGGCCGTCTTGCCGGCCCAGGCCGATAGCGCATCCTCCTGCAGAGCCCGACCGTAGCTGAAAGTCAGCGGCCACGGCAGAGGACCGGCGGCATTCATCAGGCTCAAATGCAGGGTCGCCTCCGCCGGGCTCTGACCTCCGGAGAGAAAGGCGATGCCGGCAACCGCCGACGGTACCTGGCGCTTCAGGGTTCGCAAGGTGGCCTCGGCCACTTGCTCCGGGGAGGCGCGTTCGGCGGATTTCTTGCCGGCAATCACCATGTTCGGCTTGAGCACCATCCCCTCGAGAAACACCCGCGCGGCGAATAAATGCGAAAAGACGCGATCCAGCGTGTAATTGGTGACCTCCTCGCAACGGGCGAGGTTGTGATTGCCGTCCATCAGCACCTCGGGCTCGACGATCGGTACGATGCTCGCCTCCTGACAGAGCGCCGCGTAGCGCGCTAGCGCCGCGGCATTCGCATCGATGGCATAGGCCGTGGGGATACCGGAGCCGATGTCGATGACGGCACGCCACTTGGCAAAACGTGCGCCCAGCGAGTAATACTCGGCAAGGCGCTCACGCAGCCCATCGAGCCCCTCGGTGATGGTCTCGCCGGGGAAACCGACGAGCGGCTTGGCGCCGGTGTCGACCTTGATGCCGGGGATCATCTTGTGTTGGGTGAGATAAGTCGGAAACGGTACGCCTTCCTTGGTCTTTTGACGCAGGGTTTCGTCGTAGAGAATCACGCCGCTGATGTGCTCGGTGGCATTCGGCGTGGTGAACAGCAATTCACGATAGGCACGCCGGTTCTCCTCGGAGGACTCCACCTTGATGGCGGCGAAGCGCTTGCCGATCGTGCTGTTGCTTTCGTCGGCAGCGAGGATCCCTCGGTGGTTGTCCACCATCGCACGGGCGGTTGCAATCAATTCAGTAGTGTTCATGCTTTTTATCTCTCGTTTCTCGTGTAGCGTTTGTACCCCACCCGATCATAGCAAAATCGTCGAATACCGCACCCCTGCCACGGCCCTCACCCCTGCCACGGCGCCGCACGGCGGGCAAGTCGCAGCCTCGGGCGGCTGGTACTTTTTTGCAAATAGGACTAACCTAGTCCTCATGCTGCGAATGGGCAAATTGACCGACTACGCCACCGTCGTACTCGCTAGTCTAGCGCAAGATCCGGCCCGCCATCGAGCGGCCGCCGAACTCGCCGAGAACACCCGCCTGAGCCGCCCGACGGTGAGCAAGGTGCTGAAGGGCCTGCAACGCGCGGGGCTGGTGATTTCCTCCCGCGGCGCGCAGGGCGGCTACCGCCTGGCGCGACGGCCGGAGAACATCACGGCAGCCCAGATCCTGGATGTATTCGAGGGGCCCATCGCGATCACCGAATGCAGCGGTGCGGCCAGCCGGTGCGGTATCGAACGGCAGTGTCGCGTTGGTAGCGGCTGGCAACGGGTCAATGCGGCCATCCGGCGAGCGCTCGATGACGTCACGCTGTATGAACTGGCGGGACTCGACGCGGCCGCCCTGCGTAACGCGTCACCCTCGGCCGACGCCCGGTTGGGCGTCGCCCACTCTTAAAAAGATTTGCCACCATGGGAAGATCCGTGTCCACCAAGAGTCAAGATGTCGAAGACCTCATCAATCAAAAGTACCGCCATGGATTCGTCACGGACATCCAGTCCGACAGCCTGCCGCCGGGACTCGACGAGGACGTGGTCCGCGCGATCTCGCGCAAGAAGAACGAACCTCAATTCCTGCTCGACTGGCGGCTGAAGGCGTTTCGCCATTGGCTGACGATGCGCGAACCCGACTGGGCGCAGGTGCACTACACGCCGATCGACTACCAGGATATCTCCTATTACTCGGCGCCCCGTGCGCCCGAGAATGCGCCGAAGAGCCTGGATGAGGTCGATCCGAAATTGCTCGAAACGTACGCCAAGTTGGGGATTCCCCTTCACGAACGCGCCAGGCTCGCCGGTGTTGCCGTCGATGCCGTGTTTGACAGCGTCTCGGTGGCGACCACCTTCAAGGACAAGCTCGGCAAGGCCGGGGTGATCTTCTGTTCGTTCTCGGATGCGGTGCGCGAACATCCGCAGCTCATCGAGCGCTATTTGGGGACGGTGGTGCCGGCGGGCGATAACTTTTTCGCGGCGCTGAATTCTGCGGTCTTTTCCGACGGATCCTTCGTCTACGTCCCACCCGGGGTGCGCTGCCCGATGGAATTGTCCACCTACTTCCGGATCAATGCGGCCAAGACCGGCCAATTCGAGCGCACCCTCATCATCGCCGCGGAGGGCGCGTCGGTGAGCTACCTCGAGGGCTGCACGGCGCCCATGCGCGATGAAAATCAGCTGCATGCCGCGGTCGTCGAGCTGGTCGCCCTGGATGACGCGCGCATCAAGTACTCGACGGTACAGAACTGGTATCCCGGCGACGAGAACGGCCGCGGCGGCATCTACAACTTCGTCACCAAGCGCGGCGAGTGCCGCGGCCGGAACTCGAAGATTTCCTGGACCCAGGTGGAAACCGGCTCGGCGATCACCTGGAAGTACCCGAGCTGTGTGCTGAAGGGCGACGGTTCGGTGGGGGAGTTCTATTCGGTGGCCGTGGCCAACAATTATCAGCAGGCCGACACCGGCACGAAGATGATCCATATCGGCCGCAACACCAAGAGCACCATCGTCTCGAAAGGCATCTCCGCCGGCCATGCCGAGAACACCTATCGCGGCCTCGTGAAAATCCTCCCCGGTGCGGACGGTGCGCGAAATTTCACCCAGTGCGACTCGCTGCTGATGGGGTCGTCCTGCGCGGCTCACACTTTCCCCTACATGGAGGTCAAGAACCCGAACGCCACCGTCGAACACGAAGCGAGCACCTCGCGCATCGGCGAGGACCAGCTGTTCTACTGCCTGCAGCGGGGGATCTCGGCGGAGGACGCGGTGAACATGATCGTCAGCGGGTTCTGCAAGGTGGTCTTCAAGGAGCTGCCGATGGAGTTCGCCGTGGAGGCCCAGAATTTGCTCAGCGTCAGCCTCGAAGGCGCGGTGGGATGAACATGCAGAATGGAGCTCCCTTGTTGAAGATTGCCGATCTCTGCGCGCGGGTTGCGGGCAAGGACATATTGAAGGGCTTGAACCTCGAGGTGAAGGCGGGCGAGGTGCATGCCATCATGGGGCCCAACGGCTCTGGCAAGAGCACGCTTGCCCAGGTTCTCGCGGGCCGGGAGGATTACACCGTGACCGGCGGCACGGTGACTTTCGCGGGCCGCGATCTGCTCGCATTGCCCGCCGAAGAGCGGGCCCGCGCGGGCTTGTTCCTCGGCTTCCAGTACCCGGTGGAGATTCCCGGCGTCAACAACGTCTACCTCCTCAAGGCGGCGCTCAATGCCAAGCGCAAGGCCGCCGGCAAGCCGGAGGTCGACGCCTACGATTTTCTGGCGCTCATCAAGCAGAAGATGAAGCTGATGCAGATGAGCGAGTCGTTTCTTTCCCGCGGCGTCAACGAGGGGTTCTCCGGCGGCGAGAAGAAGCGCAACGAGATATTGCAAATGCTCGTGCTCGAGCCGCAACTGGCGATTCTCGACGAGACCGACTCCGGCCTCGACATCGACGCCTTGAAGGTCGTGTCGATGGGTGTGAACAGTCTTCGCGATCAGTCACGCGCCGTGGTCCTGGTGACCCACTATCAGCGTCTGCTCGAGTACATCGTGCCGGATTACGTGCATGTGCTGTCGGGCGGCCGCATCCTCAAGACCGGCGATCGCTCACTCGCGCTGGAACTCGAGCGGCGCGGTTACGACTGGGTCGCCGAGAGTCAGGTCGCATGAGTGTCGCCACACCCTCGGGCGTGCCGCCCCGTCTGTCGCCCGCGCTGCGATCCTTCGAGGCCGAGTTCCGCGAGCGCAGCGTCGATCCGCTGACGCGCCTGCGCGATCAAGCGATGCAACGGGTGCTGCGGCTGGGACTGCCGACGACCCGTGATGAAACCTGGCGTTATACCAATCTGAAGCACATCGCCGCGCATTCGTTCGTCGAAGCGCCGCTCTTCCCGCCCGGCGAATTCGCGACCACCGCCTCACTGTCGCTGCTGTCCGCTGATGCGCGGGCGGCGACCGTCCTCATGATAAACGGCCATCCGTCGTTGCCCAGCCACATGGACGCCTGGTTCGATGGAATCGCGATCCGCAGTCTGCGTGACATGGCGCGCCTCGATCCCGCCTTGATCGCCGCGCATCTCGAGCCGCTGTCCGATGCCGATCAGGCCCGCTGGGGCCTCGTCAACACCGCCCTGTTCACTGACGGACTCTACCTCAAGATCACCGAGAACGTGGCGACGCCGCTCGTGATCCTGCACATGCTGACGGGTACCGGAGCGGACAACATCGCCCATCCGCGCGTGATCATCGACGCCGCCCGGGGGTCGAAGGCCACCATCATCGAACACTTCGTCGAACAGGGTGCGCATCCGCCTTTGTTCAATTCAGCCACCCACATCCATCTCGCCGAGAATGCGCAACTCGAGCATTACCGGGTGTTCGCCACCAGCCCCCTGGCCGAGCACATCGACTCGCTGACCATACGGCAGCAGGCCGACAGCGTTTGCAAGCAGTTCACGATTGCCCTCGGCGGGGGTTTGGTACGCACCACGCTCGAAGCATCATTGGATCAGGCCGGCGCCTCGCATGACAGCTATTCGCTGCTCGTGGGCCACGAATCGCGCCACGTGGACTGCGTCAACATCGTCACCCACAACGCCCGCGACACCAACAGCACGCAGACGGCGCGCGCCATCGCCAGCGGCACCAGCCGGGTCGTCTTCAACTCCAAGGTCGTGGTCAATCCAGGCGCGGTGCGCAGCCGCTCGGAGCAATCCTGCCGCGGTCTGCTGTTGTCACGCAACGCGGAGATCGACACCCGTCCGCAGCTCGAAATCCACAACGACGACGTCAAATGCGCCCACGGCGCGACCATCGGTCGTCTGGACCCCGACATGCTCTTTTACCTGTTGTCGCGCGGACTCGACCGCGAGACCGCGCAGAGCCTGCTGGTCTATGCCTTCCTCGCCGACGTGCTGCAGGGCATGTCGGTGCCTTCGGCGCGCGCCGCCATCGAGGGCGCGTTGATCGCGCAAATGCCCGATTCACAACTATTGAACGAATTCCGATGAACAACACCGCACTCAAGACCGACTTGCGATTCGACGTGGCCGAGGTGCGCCGCGAATTCCCGATTCTCGCGCGGACCGTCCACGGCAAGCCGCTCACCTATCTCGACAACGGCGCATCCTCGCAGCGCCCGCGGGCGGTCATCGATGCCGTCGATGATTACGAACGCCGGCATCATTCGAACATTCATCGCGGCGTGCACGCGCTCAGTCAGGAGGCGACGCAGCTCTACGAGACGGCGCGGGACCGGGTCAAAGGCTTCCTCAACGCCCGCTCGCGAAGCGAAGTCCTGTTCGTGCGCGGCACCACCGAGGCGATCAATCTCGTCGCCCAAAGTTACGCCCGGCCGCGGCTGGTTCCGGGGGATGAAATCCTCATCACCTATCTCGAGCATCATGCGAACATCGTTCCGTGGCAGATAGTGTGCGAGCAGACCGGCGCCACCCTGGTGGTCGCGCCGATGGACCGGCACGGTGAGGTGCATGCGGAGGCGGTCGAGGCGTTGATGACCGAGCGCACCAAGCTGTTCGCCTGCGCACACGTGTCGAATGCTTTGGGTACGGTGCTGCCGGTGCGGCGACTGATCCGCGCCGCCAAATCGCGGGGCATCGCCACGCTGATCGACGGCGCGCAGGCGGTGCCGCACCTCAACGTCGACGTGCAGGAATTGGGCTGCGATTTCTACGCCTTTTCGGGGCACAAGCTGTTCGCCCCCACCGGCATCGGTGTGCTCTACGGCCGCGAAGCGGTGCTCGAGCGGATGCCGCCCTGGCAGGGCGGCGGCGACATGATTCTGGCGGTGACCTTCGCCAAGACCACCTATAACAGCCTGCCTTACAAGTTCGAGGCCGGTACGCCGAACATTTCCGGCGCCATCGGCCTGGGTGCCGCCATCGATTATCTGTCAGGACTCGATCTGGTCGGTGCGCATGCGCACGAGCACGCCCTCCTCGCCCATGCGACCCAGGCGCTGGGCGGAATCGAGGGCCTGTCCATCATCGGTACCGCGGCCGACAAGGCGAGCCTCGTGTCCTTCGTCGTAGCGGGCGTGCATGCCCACGACCTCGGCACCATCTTGGACGAGGATGGCATCGCCATCCGCACCGGTCATCACTGCGCCATGCCGGTGATGGATTTTTTCCGCCTGCCGGCCACGGCTCGCGCATCCTTCGCCTTCTACAACACCTTCGAGGAGATCGACCGCTTGCGCGCGGCTATTTTGCGCGCGCAGTCGCTCTTCGCATGATCGAGCGAGCCTAAGCCCATGGAACTCACTGATCTCTATCGCGACGTCATCCTCGATCACAACCGCCATCCGCGGAATTTCGGCGCCCTCGAGCCGGCCGACGCCAGCGTCGAGGGCTTCAATCCTCTGTGCGTCGACCGTCTCACCCTGAGGCTGCAGATGGCCGGTGAGCGCATTACCGACATTCGATTCGAGGGTCAGGGGTGCGCCATTTCCACCGCCTCGGCCTCGCTCATGACCGAGGCGGTCAAGGGTCAGACGCGAACCGACGCACTGGCGCTGTTCGACCGGGTCCACCAGCTGTTGACCGACGATGCCGCACCGAACGATGAGCTCGGCAAGCTCGCGGCCCTCTCGGGGGTTCGAGAATTTCCGGCCCGGGTCAAATGCGCGAGCCTGTGCTGGCACACGTTGGTGTCCGCGCTCAAGACGCCGGACGCCGCGCCGCCAGCCGTCTGCACGGAGTAAGCCCCGTATGCATTCCTACGAAAACGAACCGATCGTCGTTCAGCGGGACGTCAAAGCCGTGGCGATTCCCGCCGGCGTCGAAGTCAACCTCAAGTTGGGCAGCGTCGGCTATATCACTCAGGCGCTCGGCGGCAGCTTCACCGTCTACGTCGACGGCAATCTGTTTCGGATCGCCGGGCAGGACGCGGATGCCATCGGCAAGACCGCGGCATCGGCGCCAGAAGTGCCCCCCGGCGCATCGGACGACGATGTTCTGGCCATCATCTGGCAGCAGCTGCGTACCTGCTATGATCCGGAAATTCCGGTGAACATCGTGGATCTCGGATTGATCTATGCCTGCGAGGTGAGCAGCAACGCGGATGCGACCCGGAATGTCGAATTGAAGATGACCTTGACGGCGCCCGGCTGCGGGATGGGTGAGGTGCTGGTCAACGACGTGCGCAGCAAGGTCGAAATCGTACCGACGGTTGCGCATGCAAACGTCGAGTTGACCTTCGATCCGCCCTGGAATCAGACCATGATGTCCGATGAGGCGCGGCTACAAACAGGAATGATGTGACCTTTGGGGAACGCCGGTAGTGGCTGAACAATGGCTTGATGCGGGACCTGCGGCGCAATTGCACGACGGTGAGAGCATCGCCCTGTCCATGGGACGCCGCTCCATCGCGCTGGCGCGCTGCGGTGAGGAATATTTCGCTGTGGCGGATATATGCACCCACGACGGCGCGGAATTGGCCGGCGGCGCGGTGGAGGATGGCGAGATCGTCTGTCCGCGGCACGGCGCGCGCTTCTGCCTGCGGACCGGCGCGGCGCTCACGCCGCCCGCCTACGAGGCAATTCCCGTGTATGAAACCAAGATCGTGGATGGACGATTATGGGTTCGCTCCGGCTGACTTTGTTTCGTCATGCGCAGGCACAGCCGATCCACAGCTGTCCGGAGGACTTCGAGCGCGTCCTCACCCGACGCGGCATCAGCGACGCCGAGGAAATGGCCTCCCGGCTCGTCGAGTGTGGCTTGGTTCCCGATCTCATCCTGGCGAGTCCGGCGGAGCGCACCTGGACTACGGCGACGATTCTCGCCGGCATTCTCGACATCGACGAAAGCCGGATCCAGTGTCTGCGCGAACTCTATCAGGCCACTGCCGAGACCGTCTGGCGGCTGGCGACCCGCCCTTGGGAGGCGGGCCACGTGCTGATCTGCGGCCACAATCCCGGCTTGAGCCATCTCGCGAGCCGCTTTGGACCCACGCCGGAGCCGCGCGACCTGCCTACCGCGGGCTTCGCCTCGGCCGGCTGGCACGACGGGCATTGGCAAGCGGTCGAACCGGAGACCGCCGATGAGTGCGAAGTGGACGACCCGGAGAACCTGGCCGATCTTTAGTTCTTTAGGTTTGGTCGCGCTGCAGACGCAGCAACCGCCGCCGATCGCGCTTGTCGGGGCGGGCGTCGGGACGGGGTCGGGACAGCTGCGCGAGCCGCTGCTGTTCCTGTAATCGCCGACGCCGCTCGGCGCTGTCCGGGGTTTCGAGAAAGTGCTGGTCTGCCTCGGGCTTGGGCCCACGCCGCAGCGGCAGTCCGAGCACCTCGAACTCGGCGACCACGCCTTGCAGGGACAGGCTCAGGCGGTCGCCGATGCGCACACGATGCGCCGGCTTCACCCGTTCCGCGTTCAGATGCACTTTGCCGCCGGTGATCGCCGTCGTCGCCAGGCCGCGCGTCTTGAAAAAGCGGCAATGCCACAGCCATTTGTCCAGGCGGTGCGTGCCCGCGTCATCGGTCATCGGCGGATAGGTCCCATGTCGCAAACGACGACCGCTATAATACCTCGCATGAGCGCAAACCAAGACTTTCGCGATCGCTTGAACCGTGACACTCAGGCCCTTGAGGCGGACGGGCTGCTGAAACGCGAGCGCCTGATCGGCTCTGCGCAGGGTCCGGTGGTCACGCTCGCCGATGGGCGCGAGATGATCAATCTCTGCGCCAACAACTATCTCGGGCTCGCCAATCATCCGGCGGTGGTCGAAGCGGCGCAGCGGGCGCTCGCTCGCTACGGCTACGGTGTCGCCTCGGTGCGTTTCATCTGCGGCACGCAGAGCGTGCACCGCGAACTCGAGGAGCGCCTGTCCGCCTTTCTTGGCTTCGACGACACCATCCTTTATTCCTCGTGCTTCGATGCCAACGGCGGACTGTTCGAAACGCTGTTGGGCGCCGAGGATGCGGTCATCAGCGACGCGCTGAACCATGCCAGCATCATCGACGGCATCCGGCTGTGCAAGGCGCAGCGGCTGCGCTATGCGAACAATGATTTGCAGGAACTCGAGCAGGCGCTCAAGGATTCCCAGGGTTCGCGGGTGCGTTTGATCGCCACCGACGGCGTCTTTTCCATGGACGGTTCGATTGCCCGGTTGGCCGAGATCTGCGACCTCGCCGACCGCTATGGCGCACTGGTGATGGTGGATGATTCGCATGCGACCGGCTTCCTCGGCAGCCGCGGGCGCGGCTCCCACGAGCTGCGCGGCGTGATGAACCGCATCGACATCATGACCGGCACCCTCGGCAAGGCCTTGGGCGGCGCGAGCGGCGGGTACATCGCCGCGCGCCGGGAAATCGTCGCCTGGCTGCGCCAACGCTCCCGTCCGTATCTGTTCTCGAACAGCATCGCTCCCGTGGTGGCGGCGGGCACCTTACGGGTGCTGGACCTGCTCGAGAGCTCACCCGACCTGCGCGATCGCGTGCACGCGAATGCCCGTTATTTCCGCGCCGAGATGCAGAAGCTGGGCTACACCCTGCTGCCGGGCGAGCATCCCATCATCCCGATCATGCTCGGCGATGCGACGCTGGCGGTGCGGCTGGCCGAACGGATGCAGGCGCAAGGCATCTACGTCGTCGCCTTCGCGTTCCCCGTGGTGCCGCACGGCAAGGCGCGGATCCGCACACAGATGAATGCCGCACACACGACCGCGCAGCTGACCCGGGTGGTGCAGGCTTTCGCCGCCTGCGGGCGCGAACTTGGGATCATTCACTGAGGGCGGGTTCATGAAGGCGCTGGTCAAAGCACGGGCTGAGCCGGGCATCTGGATGCAGGACATTCCAGAGCCCTCCATGGGGCACAATGACGTGCTAATCAAGGTGCATCGCTCCGCCATCTGCGGCACCGACATGCACATCTACAATTGGGACGCCTGGGCGCAGAAGACCGTTCCCGTGCCGATGGCGGTGGGACACGAATACGCCGGCGAGATCGTCGCCATGGGCGGCGAAGTACGTGGCTTCGCGACCGGCGATCGCGTCTCGGGCGAGGGTCACATCACCTGCGGTCATTGTCGCAACTGCCGCGCGGGCCGCCGCCATCTGTGCCGCAATACCTCCGGGGTCGGCGTCAACCGCGCCGGTGCCTTCGCCGAGTATCTGGCGATTCCGGCTGCCAACGTTTTCAAACTGCCCCAGGCCATCGATGATGAGATCGCCTCCATCCTCGATCCCTTCGGCAATGCCACGCACACCGCGCTCGCCTTCAATGTGGTCGGCGAGGACGTGCTGATTACCGGCGCCGGACCCATCGGCATCATGGCCGTGGCGATTGCCCGGCACTGCGGCGCGCGGCACGTGGTCATCACCGACGTCAACGACTACCGGCTCGACCTCGCTGCCGCCATGGGGGCTTCGAAGGCCCTGAACGTGGCGCGCGACTCGCTCGACGAGGCCATGCGGGCTCTGTCGATGGAGGAAGGCTTCGACGTCGGCTTCGAAATGTCCGGCAATCCGCAGGCGCTTCGCGACATGCTGCGCACCATGAATCATGGCGGCAGCATCTCGATGCTGGGAATTCCCCCAGGTGAAACGGCCATCGACTGGAATCAGGTGATTTTCAAGGGCCTCGTCATCAAGGGCATTTACGGCCGTGAAATGTTCGAGACCTGGTACAAGATGTCGAGCATGTTGCAGAGCGGCCTCGACGTCCGGCCGGTGATAACCCACAGGCTCGGTGTCAACGATTTCCGCGAAGGCTTCGAGATCATGAATTCGGGCCGGTCGGGCAAGGTCATCTTGGACTGGAATGCGCTTTAGATCCGCGCTGGCCTTGGGCGTGGCCCTGCTGCTGACCGCCTTCATCATCCTCAACTGGCGGGTGTTCGCCGCGCCCGCACACATCAACCTGCTGCTCACGTCCTTGGACGCGCCGCTCGGCCTGCTGATGCTCGCGCTGTTCGGCTTGGGGCTGCTCGTGCTGTCCGCCTATGTGGGCCTGTGGCAGGGCACCCTGCTGGTCGAATTTCGCCGTCAGGCGAAGGAGCTACAGGCGCAACGCGCGCTCGCCGAGAGCGCCGAGGCCTCGCGATTCACGGATTTGAGCGGCCTCATCCGCGCCGAGCTGGCGCTATCGGATCAACGAGTTGCCGCCGCGATCGACGCTTTGCGCCGCGAATTGCATGAAACCGAGAATTCGCTCGCTGCGACTCTCGCCGAGATGGACGATCGACAACGCCGCAAACTCGATGCGCCGGTGAGCTGACGGCCTTCGCCGCCTAGCCGCGGATGTCGAGGGAGGCGATCTTGCCGTCGGTCAGCACGAAGGTGTAGTCGAATTCCGCGGGACTGCCCGGAAAATCGCCGGTGCGCCGCGCATGCAGGCGGACATTTTTTTCGGTCACGGCCGCACGCAGCGGTTCCTCGACATAGTGGTAGCGGGCCCGGGTGCGCACCTTCCACGACTTGATGGCCTCGAGCCCCTCGTACTCGCGATGCTCATCGTGCACACGAGCATTCTGGGTGAAGCAACGGGAGAGCTTGTCCAAATCGTTTTGTTCGTCCGCGGCGAGGTAGAGCGCCACGGGAGCGGGCAACTTGATGGGCATGTAACCTCCACGTTGGATTGGCGTAAACCAAAATAGTGGCGGCTAGGGGGCGGCAGCCGCCACCTCCAACGCTCGGCATCGTCTGTAGGCGTTATCTGATAGCCCGGCTCGACGCGCGCGGCTGCGTGCACCAGCAATAGGCGTACAAACCGCGGGGATCGTTGAGACGCGCAATGGCGCGAGCCTGCTCGAGGAGCGGGTCCAGCGCACGCTCGAGGTCGCTGCGCGGTGGAACGATACCCGCCATCCGAGCGAGGCGGATGGCCTGCGAACGCAGCTGCATCAACAGCTGTTCTTTGAAACTGAGTTCCGGTTGGACGTAGTCGACGTCATAGTCGCTGCCCAACTCAGCGAGCTTGGCGGCGGCATCGGTGGCATCTTTCAGCCCGCCCAAGTGATCCACGAGGCCGATGCGCTCGGCGTCGACTCCGGCCCAGACCCGTCCCTGGGCGATCTTGTCGATATCCTCGACGCTCTTCTTACGCCCGTCCGCCACGCGCTGCAGGAAGGCGGCGTAGGCATGGTCGACCGATTCCTGCAGGACTTGCTTGGTTCCCGCCCCGAGGGTGCGATCTCCGCGCATGTCGCCGGCGAGCGGCGAGGTGCCGAGGCCGTCGACTTTGACGCCGAGTTTCTCCAGCGTGCGCTCGAAGGTCGGCACCACCGAGAACACGCCGATCGAGCCGGTGAGCGTGGTGGGACTCGCGAAAATCTGGTTGGCCGCCGCGGCAATGTAGTAACCGCCGGACGCGGCGTAGGTGCTCATCGAGACCACCACCGGCTTGCCCGCCTTGCGCAGTGCCTGGACCTCGCGCAGGATTTGCTCGGAGGCGAACATGCTGCCGCCCGGACTGTCGACGCGCAGCACCACGGATTTGATGGACGTATCGTAGCGTGCCTGGCGCAGCAGATCGGCGGTGCTCTCGCCACCGATGGTTCCGGGCGGCTGATGACCATCGAGGATCTCGCCGGCCGCGACGATGATCCCGACCCGTGACTCGGCTTTGGATTTCATGCCGTGATGATCACGCATCGCCGACAGATACGGCGCGACATCGATGGAGTTGAATGAATGAGTGTCGGTATCCTCGCCGACCAAACCCTTCAGTTCATCCGCCAGCTGCCGGCGCGTCTTCAGCGCCGTCACCAGACCCTTTTGCAGCGCCAGCCGCGCCGCATCGCCGTTGACCGCGGCGAGCGCCGCCGGTTCGTCGCCGATGAAGTCATCGAGGGCATTCTCGGGCAATGACCGCGCCCGGGTCACGTCCTCGGCATAGGCCTTCCACAAGGCATTCAACCAGACCGAGGTTTCCTGGCGCTCGCTCGGCGCCATGTCGCTGCGCGAATACGCATCGGTATAGCTCTTGAAGGTGCCGGCGCGGAACACATTGACGTCCACCCCGAGCTTGTCGATCGCATCCTTCAGGAACATCCGGTAGTAGCTGAAGCCATCGACGTAGACCAGGCCGAATGGATCCAGATACACCTCGCCCGCCTGGGCGGCCAGATAGTACTGGGTCTGATCCATGGAATCCGCGGCCACTACCACGCGCTTGCCGGCCGAGCGGAAATCACGCAGGGCGGCGCCGATCTCCTGCAGCTTCGATAGGCCGGAAGGCGCGAGCATGCCCACGTCGAGCACGATCAGCTTGATGCGCGAATCGTTTTTCGCATAGCCGATGGCGTCGATCACGTCCTTCAGCAGGGTCTCGGGCGCCGGTTCGCCGGAGGCTTGGCCGAAGGCCCTGCGTACGGGGTCGATGGATAGCTGTTCGACCAGCTCGCCCTCCGGCGCCACCACCAGGGCCGCGGTTCGTGGAACGGCGGGCGTCGCGTTATGCAGCGCCGCCAGCACGAAGCCGAAAATCACCAGCAGCAGGATCAGGTGGAGGAACTTGCGGATGCCCTCCAGGACCCGCCACACCACACTGAAAACCCCCGCCAGCACCGATCCGACACTCATTCGATGCCTCCCGGTCGTCCGGCGGATGGATTACGTACGGACCGCGCGATCAGATTTTCTCGTCGATGCGCGCCGCCTTGCCGGACAACTCGCGCAGGTAATATAGCTTGGCGCGGCGCACGGCACCGCGGCGCTTCACGCTCACCTCGCTGATCGCGGGGCTGTGGGTCTGGAAAACCCGCTCCACGCCCTCACCGTGCGAAATCTTGCGTACGGTGAACGAGGAATTCAGGCCGCGGTTCTTTTTCGCAATGACCACGCCCTCGTACGCCTGGACGCGCTCGCGATCACCCTCGACGACCTTGACTTGCACCACCACGGTGTCGCCGGGATTGAATTCCGGAAGGACCCGGGTGGCGCGCTCGCCGTTCAACGCTTGGATGATTTTGTTCATTGCAATGCCCTTTAGCTGTGACTACGCGAGCGCTCTGCACGCTCGACCTTGAATTCTTCCAACAACTCTCGCTCCTCCGGACTCAATGCCCGCCGCTCCAGCAACTCCGGGCGACGCAGCCAAGTACGGCCAAGCGCTTGGCGGCGGCGCCAGCGCTCGATCGCCGCATGATCGCCCGACACCAGCACCTGCGGCACCGTCCGACCATCGAGCGACGGCGGCCGCGTGTAATGCGGCCAATCCAACAAACCGGCGGTGAACGATTCCTGCACAGCCGACTCCGAGCTGCCCAACACGCCGGGCAGAAGCCGCCCGATCGCGTCAATCACCATCAGTGCCGGCAGCTCACCGCCCGACACCACGAAGTCGCCCAGCGACCAAGTCTCATCGATCTCGGCGTCGATGAACCGCTCATCGACGCCCTCGTAACGACCCGCCACCAGCACCAAGCCCGGCGACTGGCGCGCTTCCTGCGCCAGCGCCTGGTCAAAGCGCCGCCCTTCCGCGCCCAAGTAAATGCGGCGGCTGCCGACGGGCAGCGCGGCCACCGCCTGATACAGTGCCTGGCGCAGCGGCTCCACCTTCATCACCATGCCGGGACCCCCGCCGTACGGCCGATCGTCCACCGTGCGATGCACGTCGACCGTGTGATCGCGAGGATCGAAGCACGGCACCTCGAGCAGTCCCCGCTCGATCGCCCGACCGATCACACCATGCCTCAACGCATCGCGCAGCATCTCCGGGAACAATGAAACCACCGCGATGCGCATACGTTCACCGGTCGGTCACCCGCCGGCCGCTGCTTCCCAATCCACGATCACGCGGCGCGCCGCCAGATCCACACGCTTCAGATGCAGCGGCACCGCCGGCACCCAATATTCGCGCAAACCGCGCACCACCATCAAAACCTGCGCCGGCGTCTCGACGAAGTGTCGCACCACACCGAGTTCGATGCCCTCGAGATTCAGCGCCGTACAGCCGATCAAGTCGGCTCGATAAAAATCCTGCGCCGCGCGCTCGGGCAATTCTGAGCGCGGCACACCGATCGACGCGCCGCGCAGCCCACCCGCCTCATCACGATCATTGACCCCGACGAACTTGGCGGTCAGCTGGCCGCCGCTTCTGCCCGTGGATTCAATCCGGTAGGCCTTCCATACACCGCGCACACCCAGCTGCAAACGCCGGTGCGTCAATAGTCGATCAGGCGGTTCAGTGAACGACCGGAGTTTGACCCAACCGCGCACCCCATAAGGGGCGCCGACCACTCCGATTTCGATGAGCGCGGAAGCTTCGTCGCCCATCGCCGATTCAGCCTCTCGAAAGCCCCTCAGGCCGCCTGTTTACGGAACGAGGTGAGCAGAAACTTCACGCGATCCGACAAATGCGCGCCCTGGGAAACCCAGTGTTCGATACGCGCCACGTTCAAACGCAGCTTGACCTCGGCGCCACGGGCGACCGGGTTGAACAAGCCCACGCTCTCGAGGCTCGTGCCGCCCTGGCGCTTGCGGCTGTCGGTAACGACAACATGGTAGAACGGGGTTTTCTTGCCGCCGCGTCGAGTCAAACGAATCGTTACCATCGTAAAATCACCTAGAGTTTGCCTAGCCGGTAATTGTAATGAATAGTAGGGCTCGAGAGCAACCGCTATCGGCGCGGAGCCCGCCGCCCCGCTCCGGGCACGCATAGGCCCGGGCGCGCTTTTCCCCGGCAGTCCCTAGCGCCCGAAACCCGGCGGCAATCGCCCGCCGCCCATGCCCCCCATGCCCCCCATGCCGCGCAGCATGTTCTTGAGCATCCCGCCCTTGGCGAGCTTCTTCATGGTTTTTTGCATATGGTCAAATTGTTTGAGCAGGCGGTTGACCTCCGGCAGCGGCACCCCGGAGCCTTGGGCAATACGGCGCTTCCGCGAGCCGTCGATCATTTCCGGGCGGCGACGCTCGCGGGGGGTCATCGAATCGATGATCCCCATTTGACGTTTCAGCGTCTTGGGGTCCGCCGCACCCGCGGCGGCAGCGGCGTTAGCCTGCATTTGCGCCGGTAATTTGTCCAAAAGAGCCGACATCCCGCCCATCTTCTGCAGCTGGGCGAGCTGTTCGCGAAGATCGGACAGATCAAAGGACTTGCCCTTGCTGATCTTCCGGGCCAGCTTCTCCGCCGCCTCCTGATCGACCTGCCCTTGGACCTGTTCCACCAGCGACAGAACATCACCCATCCCGAGGATGCGCGAGGCAATTCGTTCCGGCAAAAACAGCTCGAGCGCCTCCGATTTCTCGCCGGTGCCGACGAACAGAATGGGCTTGCCGGTGATCTGCCGCACCGATAGAGCCGCCCCACCCCGGGCATCGCCGTCCGCCTTGGTCAGTATCACGCCGCTAAGACTCAGCGCGTCGTTGAAGGCCTTGGCCGCATTGACCGCGTCCTGGCCGGCCATGCTGTCCACCACGAACAACCGTTCATGCGGCTTGATGGCGGCTTCCAATTGCTGGACTTCCGCCATCATCTCGGCATCGATGTGCAGGCGGCCCGCGGTGTCGAGCAACAAAACGTCATACGCTTGCAGCGTCGCCTCGGTGAGCGCCCGCCGCGCGATTGCCACCGGCGCCTCACTGGCATCGGCCGGGGCAAAGCCGGCGCCGACCTGGCCGGCGAGGGTCTGCAACTGCAGAATTGCCGCGGGCCGGTACACGTCGGTGCTGACCATCAATACTTTCTTGTTCTGTTTCTCGATCAACCAGCGCGCCAGCTTCCCGGCCGTCGTCGTCTTGCCCGCGCCCTGCAAACCGGCCAGCATGACCACCACCGGCCGCTGCGCGCGCAGATTGAGCCCCGTGCTGGGCTCGCCCATGAGCCGGACCAGCTCTTCATGCACCACCTTGATGAAGGCCTGCCCGGGCGTCAGGCTCTTCGCCACCTCGATACCCACCGCCCGCGCTTTGATGGCATCGGTGAATTGTTTGACGACCGGTAGCGCGACGTCGGCGTCGAGCAGCGCGAGTCGCACCTGCCGAACGGTTTCGGCGATGTTCTCTTCGGTCAAGTGACCGCGCCCCGTGAGCGCGTTCAGGGCTTTGGAAAAACTCGAGGTGAGGCGGTCGAACATGATGGATGAAGTATACCGTCTGGGGGCCCGCTAGGCGCAAATCGGCGCTTGTGTCATCATTTCCGCGCCGTGATCGTTGCCATAACCCTGTTCCTGCTCTACACCGCCAGTGCCTGGGTCATGCTGCGAAGCGTATCTCATCCGCGCTTGAGTCCGGTCGCCTGGGCCCTGGTGCTCGCCGCCATCTTTGCCCATTCGGACGCCATCGTGCGCATGATGCGGGTCGACGGCGCATCGATCGGACTGCTCGAGGCGCTGTCGTTGTTGGGCTGGACCCTCGCCATGCTCGCCTGCTTCATCTGTGTCGAACGCCGCAACCGCGTGCTCGGCGCCATCCTGCTCGCGAGCGCCGCCTTCGGCGCGGCGCTGACGGATCACGGTCGCACCTATCCAGAGGAACACGTCGCTAACTGGCAGCTGTCGGCGCACATCCTGCTGTCGATGGCCGCCGCCGCCCTGCTGTTCGCCGCCGCCGCCAACGCCCTGCTGCTGGTGTTCCTCGACCGCCGGCTGCGCACGCGCCGGCTCGCCGATTTGCCGAGCATCCTGCCGCCGCTCGATGCCCTTGAAAAAGTGATGTTTCGGCTCATCGCTGCGGGCTTCGCCATGCTCACGCTGGCGCTGCTCACCGGCTTCGTGTTCGTGACCAATTTATTCGAGCAGCACCTCATCCACAAGACCGTGCTGTCCTTGGTCGCCTGGGTGATCTTTGCGACGCTGCTCGTCGGGCGCGTACGCTACGGCTGGCGCGGCCGCGCAGCGGTGCGCTGGACATTGTGGGGTTTCGCCTTCCTGACCCTCGCCTATTTCGGTTCCAAGTTCGTCCTGGAAACCGTACTCGGCAGGCATTGGGGCTGATCGACGGCCTTATAGAGAATGCAGCATCCCTCACTTGGCGTTCTCTTTGCGGGTCTCGGATTGCTGCTGCTGCTGGCGGCGTTCTTCGCCGGTAGCGAAACCGCGCTGATGAGTCTGAACCGTTACCGTCTCCGGCACCGCGCCAATGCCGGTCACCGCGGTGCGCGCCTTGCCGAGAATCTGCTCGCGCATCCCGACCGATTGATCGGACTCATTCTCTTGCTCTCCACCATAGTCAATGTGGTGACACCCACGCTCGTGGGTCTCATCACGTTCCGGCTGGGCGGCGACTATGCGGTCGCGATCGGCGTCGTCACGCTCACCTTCATCATACTGATCCTCTGTGAGGTGGCGCCGAAGACCTACGGGGCGCTGCATCCGGAACGCCTGGCGATGCCGGCGGCGTATGTCTACACGCCCTTGCTGTACGTGCTGTATCCCTTCGTCTGGGCCACCAATCTGTTGGCCAACGGGGTGCTGCGGCTGTTCGGTGTGTCGCAGCAACAGGCGTCGAACTCCCTGAGCAGCGAGGAATTGCGTACGGTCGTCGCCGAGGCCGGCGCGATGATTCCGCACCGCCACCAACAGATGCTGGTCAGCATCCTCGATCTGGAGAATGCCACTGTCGAGGACATCATGGTGCCGCGCACGGAGATCATCGGCATCGATGTCGACGACGACTGGGACAAGGTGCTCGAGCAGCTGCGCCAGAGCCAGCACACCCGCTTGCCGGTGTACGAGGGGGAGATCGACCACATCATCGGCGTCCTGCACATGAAGCGTGTGGTGCACGAACTGGCGCGCGGCCGCTTGGACCGGGAAGCGCTGATCGAGGCGTCGAGCGAGCGCGACGCCTACTTCGTCCCGTCCGGCACCACCCTCAATACCCAGCTGCTGAACTTTCAGCGCGAGAAGCGCCGCCTGGCCTTCGTGGTCGACGAGTATGGCGACATCCAGGGGCTGGTGACCCTCGAGGACATTCTCGAGGAGATCGTCGGCGAGTTCACCACCGACCCGGCGACGATGATGCACAAGGACGTGCATCGCGACACCGACGGCAGCTTCGTCGCCAATGCCTCGACCACCGTCCGTGCGCTCAATCGATCGATGCGCTGGAACCTGCCCACCGACGGCCCGAAAACACTGAACGGCCTGATAGTCGAATTCCTCGAGACCATCCCCGAACCCGGCACCACACTGAAGCTGGCCGATTACATGCTCGAGGTGTTGCAAACCGGCGATAACGCCATCAAGACCGTGCGGATACGCCCGCCGGCGCCGACTTGAGCGGCGATGACCGGCGCCTGCTCGGCAAACGATCGGTCATGGGACATTCGCGCCGCCGTGCCGGCGGACGCCGACGCGCTAGGCCGCCTGCACGTTCGCTGCTGGCATGAAACCTATGATGACCTCGTCCCGACCGCGCTGCTGGCGCGCTTCTCCGTCGACCGCAGCCGTGAGGTTTGGACTCGCATTTTATCCGAACCCGCAGCGCACGCCGCCGCGGCGGTCTACCTGCTCCGCGCCCGCGCCGCGACCGACCCGACGGCGCCGAGCGCGGCGCAGCACAGCGCGCTGGAACTGTCGGGATTCGGCTCCTGCTGCGCTCAGCGCAGCCCCGAGCTCGCGGCCCGAGGTTTCGATGCCGAGATCAGTGCGCTCTACCTGCTGCGGTCGCGCCAGCGCCATGGCCTCGGCGGCATGCTGCTGCGAACTCTCGTCGCGGACCTGATTGGCCGGAAGTTCCAGGCCTTGAGCCTCTGGGTGCTCGAGGCGAATGCGCCCGCACGCGCCTTTTATGAACGCTGCGGGGGCATCGTCGTCGCCGAAAAACAGGACGTGCGCGAGGACGGCACGCTGCTCGAGACCGCCTATGGTTGGCCGAGCCTCGAGGTGTTGCGCGAGCATATCGGCACGCCGCGCGGCGCCGGCGAGACTTCAGCCTAGAAAGCGTCGAGTGCGTCGCTGAGGCGCGTAATGCCGCGCACGGTCATGCCCTCGAGGGTGCGCTTCGGCACATTCGCCGCCGGCACCAGGGCAAGCTTGAAGCCATGCTTCGCCGCCTCGCGCAAGCGCTCCTCACCGAACGGCACGGGCCGGATCTCACCGGCCAACCCCAGTTCACCGAAGGCGATCAACGTATTGGGTAACGGCACATCATTCAAGCTCGACCTGGCCGCCAGTACAATGGCCAGGTCGCCCGCCGTCTCGGCGAGACGCACGCCACCCACCACGTTGGCAAACACGTCCTGACCGCCCAGCTTGAGACCCGCATGACGGTGCGCCACGGCCAGCAACATGGTCAACCGGTTACCGTCGATGCCGACCGCGACGCGCCGCGGGTTGCCGCTCAAGGCAGCGTCTGCCAGCACCTGCACCTCGACCAACAGGGACCGGGTACCCTCGCGCATCACCGTGATGATGCTCCCGGCGACCGGCTGGTCATGCCGCGACAAAAAAATCGCCGACGGGTTGGTCACTTCGCGCAGGCCCTGCTCGGCCATGGCGAACACGCCGATTTCATGCGCGGCGCCGAAGCGGTTCTTCACCGAGCGCAGCACGCGAAAACGGCTGCCCGTATCGCTCTCGAAGTACAGCACCGTATCGACCATGTGCTCGAGCACCCGCGGTCCGGCGATCTGTCCCTCCTTGGTGACATGACCTACCAACAACACCGCCGTGCCGCTGGCTTTGGCGAAGCGGACCAGCTCGGCGGTGCATTCGCGCAGCTGCGACACCGCGCCCGGGGCGGAATCGACCCTTTCCGACCGCATGGTTTGGATCGAGTCGACGATGAGCACGCGCGCCGCCATGCCGGATGCAACGGCGACGATCTCCTCGACCCCCGTGGCGGTAATGAGTCCGGCAGTGGCGGCCTCGAGCCCGAGCCGTCGGGCGCGCAGCGCCACCTGTTGCAACGACTCCTCGCCGGTGGCATAGAGCACCGGTCCTGCAGCGTTCAACGCCGCGGCGGCCTGCAGCATGAGTGTCGACTTGCCGATGCCGGGGTCACCGCCGATCAGCGTCACGGAGCCACGCACCAACCCGCCGCCCAAGACCCGGTCGAGTTCGGAGGAACCCGTGGCGAAGCGCGGCTCGTCCTTGAGGGCCAGAGTGGCGAGGGTCGACGGCGCCGATTGCGGCCCGGGGCTCGCCGCCGCCTTGCCAGCGTGCTTGCCGCCGGGCAGTACCTCGGCGCAGAGCGTGTTCCACTCGCCGCAGCCCGCGCACTGCCCCTGCCACTTCGGCGCTGCCGTTCCACAGTTTTGGCAGACGAAAACTTCTTTAGGGCGTGACATCGCACCTCAATGATTGATTTTGTGAGCTTAGCATTGCTGCCCAAGCGGCCCGATCACCTATACTGCCGCACCTCAGAATTCGGATTATGTCCACTGAATGCGCAAGATTGGTCTGATTGCAGCAATTTCCGGAGCGGCAGCCTTGGGCGTCGACCTCGTGCTCCGGCTCCTCGGGCACGTCGACTTCCCGCTGTGGTTGCTGGGCTGCGTCGCGCTGGCCGGCGGTACTTTTCTCATGCTGCGCTCGCGTAACCCCGCCATCGCCCCCGCCATCCCGCCGCGGCCGTCGGTCGCGGTGACCGAAACCGCGCGCTTGCTCGACAACTTCGAACAGCGTTTCGCCGAACTCAAAGGCCGTAAAGCCAGCGACACGGTGACCTACGATCTCTACATCCTCGGCACCCAGCTGGAACAACGCGATCGTACGGTGCAGGCAACGGCGGTTTATCGCCATCTGGCGAGGATCGACAACGGCTATCGCGATGTGAGCATCCGTCTCAAGCGGTTGATGGATGCGCAGCGCACCAAGCCCAAGGCTGCGCCCGTGGCGCCGGTGGCCCCGGCGACAGCGCGAGCACCCGTCGCGACTGAGTCACCGCCGCCCGGGTCCGAACCCGCCACCTCGAGCGCGAATCAACAGCGGCTGGGTCGATATCTGTTGGAGCGGGAAATCGGCCGCGGCGCCATGGGCACCGTCTACCTCGGCCGCGACACCGCGATCAATCGCCTCGTCGCCATCAAGGCCATTCCCCTGGCAGCCGAATTCAGCGACGCTGAACTTGCCGAGGCACGATCCCGATTCTTTCGCGAGGCCGAAACGGCCGGCCGCCTCAATCACCCGAACATCGTCACCATCTATGACGTCGGCGAAGAGCGCGGCCTCGCCTACATCGCCATGGAGTACCTCAAAGGCCGGCATCTGAGTGACTATGCCACCCCCAACAGTCTGCTCGAGCCGCGCAAGGTGCTGGAGGTCATCGGCCGCACCGCCGATGCGCTCGGTTTCGCACACAAGCAACAGGTCGTGCATCGCGACATCAAGCCGGCGAACCTGATGTATGACGTCGGCACCGATATTCTGAAAATCACGGACTTCGGTATCGCCCGCTTGACGGGCAGCGGCAACACCCGCACCGGCATAGTCCTCGGCACACCCTCCTTCATGTCACCGGAGCAGCTCGAAGGGCGAACTGTGACCGGACACTCGGACTTGTTTTCGTTGGGTGTTAGCCTATTCCAATTGTTGACCGGTCAACTTCCGTTCGTAGCCGACTCGATGACCGGACTAATGCAACAGATTGCCGAATCGCCCCATCCGCCCTTGCGCGCATTCCGGCCCGATCTTCCGGATTGCGTCGACCAGGTCGTCGATCGAGCGCTCGCGAAGGACCCCGACGCGCGCTTCGACACGGGCGCGCAAATGGCGGCCGCATTGGATGATTGTCGGTCGCGAATACCGAGCGGGTCGCCATGAGTTTGCGTGGAAAAATCGCCAGCGTCGCGCTCACCGACACCGGTAAGGTGCGCGAACACAACGAGGACATGATCGGTACCGAGGCCGATATCGGCTTGTTCGTGCTGGCCGACGGTATGGGCGGCTACAATGCCGGCGAGGTGGCGAGCGGCATTGCGGTCAAGACCATCATCAACCTCGTTCGGGACGCGGTGCTGCGCGAAGACCTGAGCGTCAAGGACCCCGAAACCGGCTTGAGCAGAACCAGCATCATTCTGCGCGACGCCATTCACCGCGCCAACAAGATCATCTACCACACCTCGAAGACCCAACCGCAATGCGAGGGCATGGGCACGACGGTGGTCGCCTGCCTGTTCCACGACAACAAGATGTCGATCGCCCATGTCGGCGATTCCCGGCTGTATCGCCTGCGCGACAATCGCTTCGAGCAAATGACGCTCGACCACTCGCTGCTGCAGGAGCTGGTCGACCGCGGCTTCTATTCGCAGCAGGAGGCGCAGCGCGCCACCAACAAGAATTACGTCACCCGGGCGCTCGGTGTCGAGCAAAACGTCGAGGTCGAGATCCACGAGCAGCCCGTGCAGAAGAGCGACTACTATGTGCTTTGCTCGGACGGCCTCTCGGACATGATCGAGGACGAGGACATTCATTTAACAATCAGCACCTTTAGTGCTAATCTGGATACAGTCGCTAAGCAATTGATTCAATTGTCTAATGATAACGGTGGTCGCGACAATGTCTCCGTCATCATGGCGCATGTGACCGAGCCCTTTCCGGCGCATCGGCGTATATTTGACAAAATATTGGGATGGTTCGGCTAGGGAAATGGAGTCTGCATGGCACGCCTGATGCTCAGCTTGGACGGTCAAGTCCTGGCGGAATACAACATGAACAAAGAGCGCTACACGATTGGGCGCCTTCCGGACAACGATATTCGTATCGATAATCCGGCTGTGAGCGGCCATCACTCGCTCATCATCAACATCCTGAACGACTCCTTTCTAGAAGACCTCAATAGCACCAACGGAACCTACGTCAACGGCAAATTGATCAAAAAGCATGCGATGCAGCATGGCGATGTGATTACCGTCGGTCACCACCAACTGCGCTTCATCGACAGTCAGGATGGCACCACCGAACAGGATGATTTCGAGAAGACCATGGTGATCACGCCCAGCACCCAGGGCGAAGAGCGAATCCGCCGCGTCGGCGTCGCCGTCGATCAGGCCGCCAAGGCGGTCGCACTGAAAAAGCCGCCCGCCACACCAGCGGGTGTTCCCGAGACGGCCACCGCCTTGCCGAAAGCCAAACTGCAGGTGTTGAGCGGCGCCTTCGCCGGCCGCGAACTCGAACTGACCAAGGCACTCACCACGCTGGGACGTCCCGGCGTTCAGGTCGCCGCGATCACTCGTCGCGCCGAGGGCTATTTCATCGTCCATGTGGACAGTGGCACCGAGGGCGACTTCCCGCTGGTCAACGGCACCCCGATCGGACCCCAGGCGCGGCGACTCAATGACAACGACGTGGTCCAACTCGCCGGCGTAAAAATGGGCTTCTTCGAGAGTTGAACTCGGCCGATTGACGCCTTTCGAAAGCGCGATATTGCCTGCCGGCTGAAATTAAATGCCGGCGCCTCCGGTCTATTGGATGGCGCGAATCCGTATCCAGCAACCCGAGGTCTCTATGCAATTCCCCCAAGTCCTTAAATGCTCCACTTGGGCCAAGATCGTCCCACTGGTGGTCGTCGCCGTCTTGGTGAGCCGCGTTCCCTTGTTCGGCGCCGAACGCGCCGTCACCCTTGCCGCGCCCGAGATCGATAATCCGAAAGCTCCTGGGCCCCTCGAGACGGCTGTCCTCTCCGGCGGCTGTTTTTGGGGGGTGCAAGGAGTATTTCAACACGTCCATGGAGTGAAGCAGGTGCTCGCGGGGTATTCCGGCGGCGACCGCTCCACCGCGCAATATGAGACCGTGAGTTCCGGCACCACCGGCCACGCCGAATCGGTGAAGATCACCTTCGATCCGGCCGAAATCACCTACGGGCAGCTCTTGCAGATCGCCTTCTCAGTGGTGCTCGACCCCACCCAGTTGAATGCCCAAGGTCCCGACGAAGGCACGCAATACCGTTCCGAAATCTTCTATGTCGACGACGCCCAGAAACGCATCGCGTTGGCTTACATCAAGCAGCTAGACACCGCGCACGCCTTCGCCAAACCCATTGTCACGCGGGTTGACCCGCTGAAGGGCTTTTTTCCGGCCGAGGCCTATCATCAAGATTATCTTTATTTACATCCCAACCAGCCGTATATCGCCTATAACGACATCCCGAAGGTGAACAACTTCAAGCAGACCTTCCCGACCCTCTACAGCCCGACGCCGGTGCTGGTCAACGCAGGGTCACCGCGACCCGCTGACTGATGCCGCACAGCAGCTCGTAGGGGATGGTATCGGCCCAGACGGCGATCTCCTCCACCGGCAGACCCTCACCCCAGAGGGTCACCGGATCGCCGAGCCTCGGCGCGCGCGTCAAGTCGGTGACGTCGATGCCGATCATGTCCATCGACACCCGCCCCGCCAGTGGGGCGCGCTCGCCGTTGACGAGAACCGGCGAACCGGAGGTCAGACTTCGCGGATAGCCGTCGCCGTAACCCACGGCGGCAACGGCGAGCACGGTCGGACGCTGGGCGATCCAATCGCCCCCATAGCCCACCCGCTCGCCTGGTTCGAGCTGCTTCACCGCGATCAGGTGCGAGTTCAAGGTCATCGCCGGCTTCAATCCATGATCGGCGCCGATCGCGCCCGGGTACGGCGACGCGCCGTAGAGCAACAAGCCGGGACGCACCCAGTCCGCTCTGGCATCGGCGAAGCTCAACATGCCGGCGGAATTGGCGATGCTGCGTTCACCGTCGAACGTCGCCGTTGCCGACTGGAACCGCGTCAGCTGCTCCGGCGTCGTCGGCAGTTGCGGATCATCGGCGGCGGCCAGATGCGTGAACAGGTTCACAGGCAGGCGCACGGCCGGCAAGGCGCGAAGCGCCGCATGCGCCGCCTGGAAGGCCGGGCCCTTGAATCCCAGACGATTCATGCCGGTGTCGAGCTTGAGCCATACCTGGAAGGAGGCGCCGGCCGGCGCCTGGCGCAGCAACTCCACCTGTTCCTCCGTGTGCACCACCAGGTCGAAAGATGCCGCCGCCGCCGCCGCGAGCTGATCGGCATCGAACACACCCTCGAGCAACACCGTCCGGTGGGTGATGCCGGCGCCCCGCAGCACGAGCCCCTCATCGACACGAGCGACGGCGAAGGCATCCGCGGACTCGAGGGCGCGCGCCGCCACGACCAATCCATGTCCGTAGGCGTTGGCCTTGATGACCGCCATCACTCGTGAGCGCGGCGCCATCCGCCGGATCACGGCGAGATTATGCTTCAACGCCGCGGTATCGATGCTGGCAGAGACCATCGGCGTCATGGCCGGCCCGTCGCGCTCATCAACGAAACACGCCCTCGGCGTAAGACTCCGGTGCATAGTTCTCGAATTTGGTGTACTGGCCCAGAAATGTGAGCTGCACGTCACCCGTCGGGCCGTTGCGCTGCTTCGCGATGATGATGTCGGCGATGCCCTTGCGGGTGGTGTTGGGCTCGTACACCTCCTCGCGGTAAATCAGCAGAATGACATCGGCGTCCTGTTCAATGGCTCCCGATTCCCGCAAATCCGACATCACCGGCTTTTTCTCGACGCGCTGTTCGACGCCGCGATTCAACTGCGAGAGCGCGATCACCGGCACCTTCAACTCCTTGGCAAGCGCCTTGAGCGAGCGCGAGATCTCGGAGATCTCCGTGGCGCGATTCTCCTTCGTTCCCGACACCTGCATGAGCTGCAGATAATCGACCACGATGAGATCGAGACCGCGTTCGCGCTTCAGGCGGCGCGCCCGCGCGCGCACCTCGGTGGGGGTGAGCGCCGGGGTCTCGTCGACGAAAATACTCGCCGCGCCGAGCTGGGTCATGGCCGAATCGATGCGCGGCCAGTCCTCTTCGCTCAAGCGCCCCGAGCGAAGATTGCCCTGATTGATCCGGCCGAGCGACGAGATCATGCGCATGGTCAGCGATTCGGCCGACATTTCCATGCTGAAGATGGCGGCCGATTTGCCCGAACCGAGTGCGGCGTTCTCGGCGATGTTGACGGCGAGCGTGGTCTTGCCCATGGAGGGCCGGCCGGCGACGATGATGAGGTCGCCGGCCTGCAGGCCCGAGGTCATCTCGTCGAGCACCTTGAAGCCGGTGGAGATGCCGGTGAGCTTGCCCTCCGAGTGATACATCTCGTCGATCTTGTTGACCACCTCGGGAAGGATGCTCTTGACGGTGACAAACCCGACCTTGCCGCGCGAGCCGCGCTCGGCGATCTCGAACACCGCCCGCTCCGCCGCGTCGACGATCTCGCGCGCCTCGCGGCCCTCCGGCTCGAGCGCACTGGTGACGATCTCATTACCGGCGGTTATGAGCTGGCGCAGCACCGCTCGCTCGCGCACGATATCCGCATAGGCGCGGATATTGGCGGCCGTGGGTGTGTCGCGAGCCAGTGAGCCCAGGTAGGCGAGACCGCCCACCTGATCGAGCACGCCCTGGCTTTCGAGGTGTCCCGAGAGCGTCACCGCATCGCAAGGTTGACTGCGTTCGATGAGACCGGCGACGGCGCTGAAAATCAGCCGGTGATCATGGCGGTAAAAGTCCTCGGCAACCACACGATCGGCGACCTGGTCCCAGGCCGAGGAATCGAGCATCAAGCCGCCGAGCACCGATTGTTCAGCTTCGATGGAATGCGGCGGCAACCGCATCCCATCGTGGGAGCCCATGGACCGGTTGACGACGCGAGTGGCCATGTGCAAAGCCGAGGGTTGCGGCTTTGCCGGCCGCTACTCGTCGGCGACGATGGTGACCGTCAAGGTCACATCGACATCGGTGTGCAGGTGCAGCTGGACCTGATGATCGCCCGTGGCGCGAATCGGTCCGGTCGGCATGCGCACTTCGCTGCGGCTGATCGGCTGACCGGCCTTGACGGCCGCTTCGGCGATGTCCGACGTGCCGATGGAACCGAACAGCTTGCCTTCCGATCCTGCCTTGGCCCTGAGTTCCAGCTTGAAGTTCTCGAACTTCACGGCTCGCGCCTGAGCCGAAGCGAGCTCCGCATGAGCCTTGGCCTCGAGCTCGTGGCGCTGCGCCTCGAACTTGGCAATATTGGCCGCGGTCGCCATGGTGGCCCGACCCGTGGGAACCAGGAAGTTGCGGGCGTAGCCCGACTTGACCTTGACGCGATCGCCGATCTGGCCGAGGTTCGCGACCTTCTGCAATAAAATGATGTCCATGTGCGTGTCCTACCGTCTCAATGCTGATCGGTGTAAGGCAGCAGCGCCAGGAAGCGCGCCCGCCGGATCGCCAATTGCAGCTGGCGCTGATAATGCGCCCGCGTACCGGTGATTCGGCTCGGGACGATCTTGCCGGTTTCGGTGATGTAGCTCTTGAGCGTGGTCAGATCCTTGTAGTCGATCTGCTTGACGTCGTCGGCCGTGAACCGACAGAACTTCTTACGACGGAAAAAGCGTGCCATCAGCGGGCTCCCATGGGCAGGTCATCATCATCGCCATCATCGCCGAAATCATCGTGTCGTCGCGCATTTTCATCCGGTGCGCGGGCCATCGGCGAGGGCTCCGTGACCGCCTCATCCATCCGCACCACGAGGCTGCGCAGCACCGCATCGCTGAAGCGGAACGAACCCTTCAGCTCATCGATGGTTTTCTGATCGCACTCGACGTTCAGCAGTATGTAGTGCGCCTTGTGCACCTTGGAGATCGGGAAGGTCAGTTGACGCCGACCCCAATCCTCGAAACGGTGGACCTGGCCGCCGCCCGCGCTCACCATGCCGCGATAACGTTCGACCATGGCCGGCACTTGCTCGCTCTGATCCGGATGGACCAGGAGCACGATTTCATAATGTCGCATTGTAAGCTCCCTGTGGGTTATAGCCTCCCGTTGCGAGCGGTGAGGCAAGGAGTGGTGCCGGGCAGCCGGCGAAAAAGAGCGCGAAGGATACGCGCTCGAGGTCGGTCGGGTCAACCGCCCCGCCGGCGCGCCGCGGCCCGCTGGCGGCACGCCTCGAACAGGGCCACTCCGGCGGCCACCGAGACGTTCAAGGATTCCACCTGGCCCGCCATGGGTATGCGCACCAAAAAGTCGCAGCGTTCGCGCGTCAGGCGGCGCATACCGCTGCCTTCGGCGCCCAGCACCAAGGCCAGGGGTCGGCCCAGATCGGCCTCGTACAGGGTCTGCGGCGCCTCACCATCCGTTCCCACCACCCAGACGCCCTTGTCCTTGAGTTGGTCCAGCATCCGAGCGAGGTTCGTCACCGTCGCCACCGGCATGAAGTCGGCGGCACCCGCGGCCACCTTGCGGACGACCCCATCGACCGCCGCAGCACGATCACGCGGCAGAACGACCGCATGCACCCCGGCCGCCTCGGCGGTCCGCAGACAGGCGCCCAGATTGTGGGGATCGGTCACGCCATCCAACACCAACAACAAGGGGTCACCGTCGACCTGAGCGAGTGCCTCGATGACCTGCTGCTCATCCCAAGGTTTCAGCGGCCGCACCGCCGCGACGGCGCCCTGATGCGTGACATCGCCGACCAGCTTCAGCAGCGATTCGCCGCTGACGGTCTGCACCCGTATGCCCGCCGCCAACGCCCGATCCTTGAGGTGCCGGGCGCGTGCATCGTCTCGCGGCTGTGCCATCCACAGTTCCAGGAGCCGCTCAGGTGACCGCTCGAGCACCGCAGCGATGGCATGCAGGCCGTAGACGAAATGACGCCGGGTATCCGCCACCGCGCAAACTACCGGCCTCGACCGCCCCGCTGACCCCCGCGATTCCCGCCCGCGCGGTCGGGGCTACCCCGCCCCGGGTTCTGCCGCCCGCCGCCGTTGCCGCGGCGGCTGCGGCCTTCGCCCACCCGCGGCGCCCGCACCGTACCGTGCGCTGTCGCCGCCTCACCGTCGAGCAGTTCAAAATCGATCTGACGCTGGGTCAAATCCACCCGGGCGAGGCGCACGCGAACCTCGTCACCCATCTGCCAGCGCCGCCCGGTGCGCTGCCCGACCAATCCCATGCCGCCGTTCTCGAGTTCCCAGTAATCGCCGGGAATGGCCGAGATGTGCACCAAGCCATCGATCGGAATTTCCTTCAATTGCACGAACAACCCGAACTCGAGCGCGCTCGAGATGGTCGCCTCGAAGGTGTCGCCGATGCGCGGCTGCAGATACAGGCACTTGAGGTAACCCATGACGTCGCGGGCCGCCTCATCCGCGCGCCGCTCGCGCTGTGAACTCTCGACGCCGAGCGTCTGCAGTTCGGCCGAGCTGTACTTGTGACCCGAGAGGCTGTTCGTGACCACCGCCGCCTTCAGCGTCCGGTGCACCAGGAGGTCCGGATAGCGGCGGATGGGCGAAGTGAAATGCGCATATTCCTCGAGTGCGAGCCCGAAGTGACCGATGTTGGTCTGCTGATAAACCGCCTGCGCCAGCGAACGGATCACCAGCCCTTCGAGCAGCAAGCCATCGGGCCGGGCGGCCAGTCGTTCGACCAGTTGGCGAAACTCGCGCGGCGTCGGCTTCTCGGAGAACGTTGCGCCCACCTGCAAGGCATGCAGCACCTTCTGCAGTTCGGTGACGCGCTTGTCCTCAGGCTGACCGTGCACGCGGAACAGGCTGCCCGCCTTGGCGACTCGCAAGGCCACCGCCGCCTGGACATTCGCGGCGATCATGCACTCCTCGATCATGCGATGAGCATCATTGCGCAGCACCGCGAAAAATCCGTCGATCGTGCCGCGCTCACCGATGCGCGCCTTGACTTCGCCGCCGCGGAAATCGAGCGCGCCGCGCGCATCGCGCGCGGCCTTCAACACGCCGTACACCGCATACAAATTGCGCAGCGAGGCACGAACTTCCGGTGCCAGCGGCAGACCCGACACGTCGGTCACGCCGTCGGACTGACTTTGCAGGTAGCTCCAGGCCTGGTCATAGGTCAGCCGCGCATGCGAGCGGATCACCGCCTCGTAGAAGCGACCCCGCGATAATTTTCCCGCCTTGCTGACCCGCATGTCGCAGACGAAGGCCAGACGCTCCACTCGGGGCATCAGCGAACAGAGGTGATTGGACAGATGTTCCGGCAGCATGGCGAGCACACGGTCCGGAAAGTACACGGAGGTGGCGCGGGCTCGCGCCTCCGCATCCAACGCGCTGCCGATGCGCACGTAATGGCTGACGTCGGCAATCGCCACCACCAGTCGCCAGCCGCCGCCGCGCACCGGCTCCGCAAAGACGGCATCATCGAAATCTTTGGCGTCGGCGCCGTCGATGGTCACCAGCGGCAGAGCACGCAGATCCTCGCGGCCCGCATAATCCGCGGGCGCAACGTCGGGCGAAAACAAATTCGCCTCGTGCACCACGTCGGCGGGAAATTCCTGCGGCAGATCGTGACGCAGGATCGCGAACCGGGCAGCAAGGTCCGAGGGGCGTAGATTCGCGAGTACCTCGACCACACGGCCCTGAGCGGCCAGTTCACCCTGTGGCCGGCGCGTGACCTCGACGATGACCTGGTCACCGTCGCGAGCGCCATGGGCGGAGCGCGCGCCCACCTCCACCGAGTACCAATGCCCCGGGTCCTCCGGCTCGACACGGCCGCCGCCGCCGGTCGCGTGCCACACGCCGCCGATTTGCAAAGGCGAGTCGCTGGTGCGGCGAATAAGCCGCGCGATCCGCCGGCCGCGCTCATTCATGCCCACCGCCAACACCTCGACCCGATCGTTGTGCATCAGCGTCGCGGTGTCGGCGCGCGCCAGCACCAGCGGCGCCGAGCCATCATCCGGCAATACCAGCACGTCCCCATTCGCGCGTCCCCGCACCCGCCCGGCGACCCGCTCACCTTCACCGGCGGTGGCAAAACCATTCGGACCCTCGATCGCCTGACCGTCTCGGACCATCGCCGCGAGGCGCTTGGCGAGCGCATCACGCTGGCGGTCCGTGTCGAGCCCGAGCCGCTTGGCAAGCCGCGCTGCGGTCAGTGGTTCCGATGCGTCGGCCAGATGTTTGAGCAGTAGCTCGCGACTGGCGATGGGCTCGGCGTAGCGCAGCTTTTCGAGTTCGAGATTGGGGTCCTCGCCGCGCCAATCGGACGGGCTGGCCGGCGTGGCGTCCGTCGGTTTGGGTCCACGCGAGCCTCGTTGACCACGTCGTGTCATAGGGTGTGAAAGCCTTGAACAAATGAATTCGGGGCATGAGGTTAGCAGCTTTGAGCCTCGCCCGGCGTTTGTTCACCAAAGGTTGAACGGGCGCGCATCGCCTCGCGACACGCTCCCCTCGCGCCTACGGCGCCCGCACCGCGATACCGGCCGCCTCGAGCGCGGCTCGCAGGGGCTCGAGCTGGGCTGCGTAGTGACGCCATTGGGCAACCGAGGAATCATAGAGCGGCCTGCGCACCTGCGAGGCGCTGGCCGTGGTGCTTGCCGTCGGATTCTGTTGAAATTGTGCGCAGGTCTCCTGCCAATCCAAATCACAGAAGGCCAACAGTCGGCGAGTCTCGCCGATTTGATCGGCGATCAGATCCTCATAGGCGAGCTCGTGAATCACGCCGGGCAGCGTCGCCCGCCAATGCGCCATGAGTCGCCGGTACGCCACGTAGTAGCGCGCAATGTCGTCGAGGTCGTACGAGAATGGGTAGCCATCCTTGAACAAGGTCTTGTAGACCGCATAGCCCGCCGCCATCGGGTGGCGGGTCATATGAATGATTTTGGCGTGCGGTAATGCCCGGTGAATCAATCCGCAGTACAAATAATTCAGCGGCATCTTGTCGACGAACCGATCCTTCCCGCCCGTAAGAGCGTGTGCGCGGCGCAAATAATCAGCACCCAGCGCCGCAAAATCGACCGTCGCCGATACCGCCACCAACTCGCGCCGGGGCAGTCGTGGCCGGCCGCTTCGCTTGCGTGCGGCGGCGACGACGGCCCGTGCAAAGCAATCGAGTTCACCGGCCGCCGTCACTTCGCTGTGGTTGCCGAGGATGCGCTCCACCAAGGTGGTCCCGCTGCGCGGCAGTCCGACGATGAAAATCGGCGCGCTCTTGACGGGCGCGGCCGCGTGGGCAGCGGCAGCGGCAGGGAAGGCTTCGATGATCCAATCCGCCGTCGCCACGTCGATGGCCACGTCGTACTGCAGGTGCGCGCGACGCGTCGCGGCGGCGCGCCGCAGCCGCGCGAAGGACTCGCTCCAGCGCTCGAGATCTTCGTACTCCTTCGCCAGCGCGTAACCGATCTGCACCTCGCCGCGCCAGTCGGCAAAGGGCTGCGCGGCCAGCGCCTCGAGCTCGGCGATGTGATTATTCTCCGGTGTTTGCCGGCGTAGGTCCGCTCGATTGAGATAGGCCTCGTAATCGCTGGGTCGGCGGGCGATCACCTCATCATAGTCCGCCTCCGCCCCCGGCAAATCACCGACGAAGCGCCGCACGGCGGCACGATTGTAGCGAAACCTGGGATCGAGGGGCTCGAGTGCCACGGCCCGATCGTAGGCGGCGAGAGCCCGCACATGGTCGCCCGCATTGCTGCGCAGGGTGCCGACCCCGTCGAGTACCTTGGGGTCCGCGGGCGCGCATCGTTCCGCGGCGTCGGCCGCGGCGAGCGCCTCGCCGCGTCGGCCGAGTGCGAGCAGACACGAGGCTCGATGCAGCCGCAAGGCCGCGTTGCCGGCATCGAGTGCGATCGCCTTGTCGATGGCCGCGAGCGCCGGCGCCGCCGCGCCATGCGCCATGGCGATGTGGCTGGCGGCGAACCAGCCGGGCGCGAACCCGGGATGCTGCTGATTCAGCTTGGCGCAGGCGGCGGCGGCGGCGGCCCACGCGCGCGACTGCATGAGCCGCAGCACCTCGCGATGTTCTGCACTCACCGACATCAGCGGCGCCGGCTGCGAGCGCGCGCCCGCGGTGTCTCGCCCGCCATGCCCGGGATGTGGCTTTCGGAAATCAATTCCTCGCAATGCCGTTCGAAAGCCTCGACCAATCGCGTCTTCTTCAATTCCTTCAGCGTGGCGATGCCGATGCACAGCGGCGGCGCGTCGCCCGCGAGCGGCACCCGATGCACGCGCCGCCCGTCGAGTGCGACGCCCGCTCGCGGACGCACATTGGCGAGCGAATAACCGAGGCCGTTGGCGACCATGGTGCGCACCACGTCGAACTGCGGCGACGTCCAGACGACGTTGGGCTCGAGGCGCTCGCGGATGAACAGCGCGAGAAAATAATCCCGACTCATCGGCATGTCGAGCAGCACCATCGGCAGGGCGCTGAGTTGACTCAAGCGCACGCTGCGCTCGCGGGCGAGCGGATGCGACGTGCCGAACAAGGCATACGGCGGCAAGGTCGCGAGCGGCACGAACGCCACGTCCTCGGTGATCTGCAGGTCATAGGTGATCGCGACCTCCGCTTCGGCACGGCGCAAACTCCGGAGCAATCCTTCTTGATGACTCTCGAGCGAGCGAATGCGGGTTTGCGGGTGGGCTTTGAGAAACGAGTTCACCACCTCCGGCATGACGATGGGGGCTAGCGTCGAAAACCAGCCCACCGAGAGCTCGCCGCGTACTTGATGGCCGATGTCGGCGGCGGCCGAATACAGCCCGTCGGCTTGTTTGAGGAGCTGCTTCGCATCGCGCAACAGCGCGCGACCCGCCGGTGTGAGCGACAGTCCTTGGGCGTGGTGCCGCAGGAACAATTGGACCTCGAGTTCGCGCTCGATATGCGCTATCGCGGTGGAAATCGCCGGTTGCGAAATGTTCGCCCGCTTGGAAGCCAGCGTGATGCTGCCCGTCTCTCCCGCCGCGATGAAATAAGACAGCTGGCGGAACGTGAATTTCATGGTGTCAGGGAATGCTCATGGATCGCCGGGCACACCGAACCCGGGGGCATGACCGGGATCGAGCGCCCGCTGCACATACGCGTCCACCTGAGGTTCATAAAGGACCCACAGGCGTTGCAGTTCGCCGATCGGGTCTTGCTCGCTCCAATCGACGCGCAAATCGACGATGGGCCAGCTCACTTGATGCGCCACCAGCACGCCGGCGGAATGCACCGGACCCGCTTCGCCGCCGCGCGCAAGACCCGCCGAAAGTCCCGCCAGCAGCCGCGTCGCCAAGGGACCACGTGCGGACTCGAAGGCCGCCAGCATCGCGGCGGGAACGTCCGCATGCGCCAGCAAATTGCCGGCGGCGGCCGCATGCTCGCCGCTGGCGGCGCCCACCAAGCCGAGCGCACGGGCCCCGGAATGCACCGCGGGCAGCCCCTTGGGCCCGATGGCGAGCACCTGCCGGTACGCGGCAAATGGCGTCGCCTCGAGCGTCCCCTTGAGCGCCTGATCGGCTGATTGCGTGCCTGCCAGCCGCGCCAGAATGAGCGGCCCCAGGGCAGGGTCGGTGATGTTCTGTGACGCCACCGCGCCCGCGCCGGCGCGGACATGCGCGCAGCGCGCCGCGACGGCGGGCGATGACGACGCGATGGCAATACCGAAGAAAGCCGCGTCCGCTGCGCGCGCAACGATGGAAAAGGTCATGTGGAGCGACCGTCGCCCGCGTCAGTCGTTCGCCCGGCCGGGCGCGCCGACGTGCGGCTATTCGGCATCGGGTATGACTGCGATGGCATCCACCTCCACGAGCCACTCCGGACGCGCCAAGCCGGCCACCACGATGCCCGTGGACACCGGATGAACAGCCTTCAGCCAGCGTCCCACGGTCCGGTACACGGCTTCGCGGTAACGCGGATCGGTCAGATAGATCGTCACCTTGCAGATATGCGCAAGGTCGCCACCCGCCTCGGTGAGCAATTGTTTGATGTTCGCCATTGCCTGCTCGGCCTGGGCCGCGGCATCGCCCACCCCGACGTTGACGCCCGTATCGAGGTCTTGGCCCACCTGACCGCGCAGAAACACGGTGCGCCCGCGTGCCACCACCGCCTGACACAAATCGTTGTCGAGCTTCTGTTCGGGATAAGTGTCGCGGGTGTTGAATTTACGGATACGTGTATGCATCGGCAATTCCGCCCCTAGCGCGGCTTGAACTTGTAGCCGATGGTGAAGCCGATGGTGCGCGGCCGCGACACGATGGCCTGGTAATTCTGCCCGTAATTGGCCGGATCCGAGTAGGACACGATGCCGAGCGAATTGGTGACGTTCTCGCAGTAGAGCGTGCCGGTCCAGTGCGTGACGGTGTAACTCGCCCGCGCATCGAGCATGGTGTAGCCCGGGGCGACCGGAATGCTCTCCGAGATCGCCGGCACCACCCGGCTCTGATAGCGGGCATTCAGCGCATAGCGCATTTCGCCGCCCGCGAGCGGTATGTGCCCGTACTCCACGCCAACCGCGAGACTGTTCTTCGGCGTGCCCGGCAAGGGACCGCCCACCGGCGGCAGAGTCACCGACAGATTTCCAGGCTGCTGCGCCAATGCCGAGTAGGACGTGATCTTGGTGAGATCGTAGGTGTAATCGAGCTGGGTGCTGATGTGGTCAGTCAGATTGGCCTCGATCTCCGCCTCGACGCCGCGACTGTAGGCTTCACCCAGATTGATGGCCGCCGGCAACACCAACGGCGTAAGCTGCGCGCCCTCTTGCAGATTGTGCCACTGGATGTCGTAGATCGCCGCCGAATAGCGGATGCGCTTCGCGAGCGTGCCCTTGGCGCCGATCTCATAGTTGTCGGCGGTATCGGGCTGAACTCTCAAGAGCGCGGTCGGCGTGGTGTACAACTCGGCCGGCTCGCTCAACGGCAGCGCGTTCACGCTGCCGCGGCGAAAGCCCTGCGACCAGGTGGCGTACACGAGGTTGTTGCTGTCGAGTTTGTACGCGGTGTTGATCTTCCATACCGCCCGGCGCCATTCATCGCTCAGCGAGAGATTGGCGATGGGCAGCACCGGCCCGAACAGCGCCGG
>Ga0116226_10000088_pt1 | contig 64391 bp, 57 predicted proteins | sample S1TSphfallax_FD_89692 | JGI IMG/M metagenome (GOLD analysis project Ga0116226, IMG submission 89692) | Host-associated microbial communities from peat moss isolated from Minnesota, USA - S1T2_Fa - Sphagnum fallax MG | ecosystem: Host-associated > Plants > Peat moss > Unclassified | place: USA... | reverse complement strand
GGCGAGCGGCCGCAGCCAGGCGAGCGTGGCGCGCAGGTCGGGTGCTTCCAGACTGGCCGGCCCGTCGACTGCGAGGCTGGCGCCCGGGCCGCGTTCGATCCTGCCTGAAAACGCCAGGCGTGCGCCTCCGGGCAGGAGCGCCTGGACGTCACGCACCGAGGCATGAATCCCATCGTATAGCAGTTTACCGCTGAGCGCGCCAAGCCTGCCGCCGAGCAGGCTGCCGCCATCGGCGCTGATATCAAGGTGCACGGGGATGGAAGGCAGGGTGAAGTTCGAGACCGTGCCGCTCAGCAGACGAGACCAGCCGTCGAGATCGAGCGAGGCGGCGTTGATGTGGCCGTCGAGCCGGGTGGGGGTGGTAAGCCGAAGGTTGAAGCCGGCCGATGCCGGAGCGCCGCCCAGCGAAAGCGAGACGGCGGAACTTTCGATGCGCTCGCCCGAGGCAGTGAAGGGCGCTTCGGCACGCCAGACGAGGGCGGAGGCGGGGATCAGCAGGGAAAGATCGGAGCCCGATGCGCGCAGCCGGCCTTGCAGCACGCCATCGGCAAGCGTGCCCTGGATGGCGCCCACGGTGTCGTGCGCCGGGCCAAGGCCTTGAACCGTGAGGTCGACGGGAGATACCGCGTCGGCGTCAGGTGCGCCCAGCGCGGTGGTGAAACGCCAGCGCTGGCCGTCGAAGGCGGCGAAACCTTCCGCCCCGAAGGTGGCAACGGGTCCGGACTCCTGCGCCTCGCTGGGCTGGGTGCCACCATGAATGGCGGCGGTGATGCCGGTGACAGAAATTTGTCCGGCCAGAAGCGTGCCGTTTTCGACATGGGCGGCAAAGGCGTGGGGCACATGCGGACGCGCCTGGTTCACGATGCCGCCACGCAGCGGCCAGGGTAGGGTGAGCACGGGGCTGCCGAGCACCAGGTCGCTCACCACCAGCCGCCCGGCCAGCAGGGGGCCAATTGCCACTTCGAGGCGCAGGGAGGATATCCGCGCGGACATGCCGTCGCCGGTGTCCGGCACGCTGACATCGGTTGCGGTGAGCACGGCCTGGGGCAGAAGTCGCAAGGCCACGTCACCGCCGATGATCACGGGGCGGCCAAGCTCGGCGCCGGCGAATGCGGCGATGGCGGTACGGAAGCGGCCCCAGTCCAGCATCGGGGGGATCGACCAGGCGGCAACCAGGAGGAGGACAGCGAGTATAAGAAAGCCGAGGCCGGTGCGCCGGGCGCCTGCGTGCCGGTGTGCCCATGGTTCAAACGGGGAGGCACCCGGGGACACCGAAGGTGGCGCAGATGGTGGCGCGGCGGCCGGGGTAGGAATCGGTGGCGCTCCTTCGTTTTACGACCGGCGGCGGAAGCCTTTAGGGCCCCGATCCATTCTGTCCCGTTAAGTGGGCGCATGCTAGTCATAGGCGCATGAGCTATTGGGGCAAGCTGTTCGGCGGCGTGGCCGGATTCGCGATGGGCGGGCCACCCGGCGCGGTGATGGGTGCGGCGCTCGGCCATGCGGCGGATAGCGGCGCCATGGGCAAGCTGGCGCGCGGCGGGTTTTTCGATCCTGCGCGCTTTCATCCGGCGCGGATCACCGCGATGTTCGCGCCGCGGGAGCATGTTTTCGCGATGGCGGTGGTGGCGCTGTCGGCAAAGCTCGCAAAATGCGACGGGCCGGTGACGCGCCAGGAGATCGACGCGTTCAAGCGGCATTTCCGGATCCCGGAAAGCTCGATGCGCCAGGTCGGGCGGCTGTTCGACCAGGCGCGCGACACGGCCGATGATTTCGAGCCCTATGCGCGCCAGTTGGGCGAGAGTTTTATCGATAACCGGGGCGTTCTGGAGGATGTGCTGGCCGGGCTGTTCGGCATCGCCCGGGCCGATGGGCCACTGAACGCGAAGGAGCTGGATTTCCTCGGCAAGGTGGCGCGGGGGTTTAAGCTGGATGGCGCCGGTTGGGAACGTGCGCGCGGCAGCACGGCGCGCGTGCCGGCGAGCGAGCCGGATGCCTATCTGGAGCTCGGCGTCTCGCGCAGCGCCACCGATGAGGCGGTGCGCGCGGCCTGGAAGCAGCTGATGCGGGAGAACCATCCGGACGGGCTGGCTTCGCGCGGGGTGCCCCCCGAATTCATCGCGCGGGCGACGGAGAAGGTGGCCCGCATCAACGCGGCCTGGGACCGGGTGAAGCGGGAGCGTGGGCTATGACCGACCTGCTGATCCACGAGGCGCTGAGCCCGAACCGCGACGAGCGTCCGGGCGGACCGGCGTCGATCGACATGTTGATGCTGCATTATACGGGGATGCAAAGCGCCCAGGCTGCGATCGACAGGCTGCGCGATCCGGAGGCGAAGGTTTCGTCGCATTATGTGGTGGACGAGGACGGGGCGGTATTCCGGCTCGTGCCGGAGGCGCTGCGGGCATTCCATGCAGGGATTTCGTACTGGCGCGGGCGGCGGGTGCTGAACGACGTGTCGATCGGGATCGAGATCGTCAATCCCGGCCATGAATGGGGATACCGGCCGTTCCCGGAGGCGCAGATGGCCTCGGTGCGGGCGCTGTGCCTCGGAATTTTGGGCCGGCATGCGATCACGGCGCGCTGCGTCGTCGGGCATAGCGATGTGGCGCCGAACCGCAAGCAGGATCCGGGGGAGCTATTCGATTGGCGTGGCCTGGCGGCAGCCGGGATCGGATTCTGGCCGGAGGTGGCGGATGAGGCTGTGGCTCCCGATATGTTGGCGGCCTGGGGCGCACTCAAGGCGATCGGCTATTCAAAAGAGTTTGCGTTCGACGTGGTTCTGACCGCGTTCCAGCGGCGGTTCGTGCCGGAGCGGGTGAGCGGCGAATTGGACGCGCTGACGATGGGTCGGTTAAGCGCGGTGCGGGCGTTGACCGCGGCGATTGTGGGCTGAAGCCCATCCTACCGTCCTCGTACGGTGATGGTGGCGGCGGAACCTTAACTTGTGCTGTCGAGCTGCCGGTGCAGGGCAGCGATCAGCGCATCGATGTTGTCGCCGTGCTGGCTCAGGTAGCTGGCATAATCGCTGCGTGTGGTGACCCGCATGCTGGTGCCTTCGGCGATCACGTCGACCACTTTCGGCGTGCCGGTGGTATCGACAACCCACTGCACGTTGATCGGCGGCTGGTTCGGGCGCGTGATGGTCGAGCCGACCAGCGTGTTGGCGCCTTGCGCGCTATCGCCGGTCAGTGTGTAGCTGACGCCGCGATAGTCGCCGAGATGCCCGCTAATGTTGTTTAGCAGTACATGGTGGAACAGTGTGACATATTCGGTGCGCTGCGCGGGCGAGGCATCGGCCCAGAAGCGGCCCAGGCAGAAGCGGGCGACGGCGGCCACATCCACATCGCGGTCGATCACCGGGCCGAGGGCGGCCTTCTTTTGGGCGGCCGGGTCCGGGCCGTTCACGATGGCGACGAGGTCATCGGAAAAGGTCTTGATGAACCCGTCCGCGCCGGATGTCTGGGCAAAGGCGGATGACCTGGCGGTCGCGGCCAGAGCACAGGCGGCGGCCGTGAGGCAGAGGATGGTGCGGCGAGTGATCAGGGTGTGCATGGGCGAAAGCTTGCTCCAGGGTTCGAAGGCGAAGCGTGCTGCTATGGGGCGGGTTGCGCGCTCCAGCTTGGCGGGCTGGCATCCTGGCTATGCCTGGCGGCCTCGATCTGCGAGTTGATGTTCTGGCGGTATAGGCTGCGGAAGGTGGCGTAAGGGTCGAGCGCGCTCGCCTTCACATGGTCGATATCGCTCATGTAGCTGGCGCGCAGGTCGATGATGCCAAGGCCGTAGCGGGCCCAGTTGAGGGTGAGTAGCCCGTAGCCGCGCGGCACCCACGTGAAGGGATCGAGCACCGTGTCGGCGCCGCGGCCGACGATGGCGCGCGGGCTGCTCGGGCCGATGAAGGGCAGATAGAGGTAAGGGCCGGCGGGCACGCCCCAGAGCGCCAGGGTGATGCCAAAATTGGTGTCGTGCGGCGGATAGCCGAGGCTTTTGGCGACATCGAATACGCCGGCGGCGCCAGCCGTGCTGTTGATCACGAAGCGCATGAAGGTATCGCCGGCATGGCGTGGATTGGCCTGGCTGACATCGTCGGCGAACAGGACCGGGCTCGATAGGTTGGCCAGGGCATTGTGCACGCCAGTGCGCACGGGGGTGGGAACGACGATGATATAGCCCTGGGCGATCGGCTTCAGTGTATACCGGTCCAGCGTGTCGTTCACGCGGTAGAAAAACCGGTTGGTGGGTTCAAGGGGGTCGTTGGTCTGCTGGTAGTCCTGCAGCGCATCGGCGTCGCTGGCCGGCGGCTTGGTCGCGCAGCCGGCGAGGGCAAGGGCACCTGTCGCCATGGCTGCAGACGCCAGGATCCGGTGGACCGGGCTGGGTTTCAACTTGGTTCGACGCATGAAAACCCTTCGACCGTTCCGGTCCGCAATATGTTGGCCGGACCTTTAGGCATATCTGCCCGACCGGTCCGCGCGTTTCCAGCTATGTAGCAGTTGCCGCGGGTGCTGCAACGCGGAGGAGCCGTCCGGGTTGCCAATGCCTTGATTCCCGATGAAGCGCGGGGTTCCGCCCGGGGGTGCCCTACATCCCCGGGCGGCGCCATCCGGTTCCGTGACAAACTGGTTTCGCGAGAAACAGTTTTCGCGAGACGCCGGAGGCTCCGAATCAGGTCCGGCTCGCTAGACCAAGCCGGGCCCGAATCCGCCGGCGAACCAGACCTGCGCCGGCTCGCCGATGGGTGAGACCTACAGGAGGTCGCGGGGCCAGGGTAACTCAAAGCTTGTTAAAAAATCTAAAACGACTTCAAAACGTTCAATTTCAGCGGTCTAGTCGAGCACATTCGATTTTCTGGCACCCGATCCCCCGCCATGGCGAGGCATGCGGCAGCTTCCTGTGACGGGGCGGTTCAGGTAACGGCTCACTATGGGGATACCGGATAAAGCGCGCAGCGCCGCATGGTTCATCGTGCTGTCCGCGCTGGTCGTGCTGGGCTGGTGGTGGCCTAACCGGTGGCAGAACCCAGACCCGGGCGTGCGGATCGAAAAATTCAACAGCCTCTCCTACGGGCCATACCGACCGGGGGAATCGCCGCTGACCGACCGGTTCGCAACCGTGGCCGAGGTCGATCAGGATTTGGCATTGCTGGCGCCGCGCACGCGGGCGATCCGCACCTATGCGGCGATCGAGGGGCCTTATGAGGTTCCCGCCCTTGCCCGCAAGCATGGCCTAAAAGTCTGGCAAGGGATCTGGCTGGGTGGTGACCGGGCCAAGAACGAGATCGAGATGGCCAAGGCGATCGCGATGGCGCAGCGCTACCCCGACACGATCGAACGGGTGATCGTGGGCAACGAAGTGCTGCTGCGGCGCGACCTGCCGGTGAACGAGCTGATCGCCGATATCGACCATGTTCGCAGCGTGGTGAAACAGCCTGTGGCCTATGCGGATGTCTCGGATTTCTGGGATCAGTTTCCGCAAGTGGCAGCGCATGTGGATGTGGTGCTGATCCACCTGCTGCCGTACTGGGAGGATGTGCCGACCGGCATCGATCACGCAGTCGAAATGGTCGGTACCGTGTATGCGCATTTCGTCACTTTGTTTCCCGGCAAGAAGATCGCGATCGGCGAGACGGGCTGGCCGAGCCGCGGCCGGCAGCGTCGCGATGCGGTGCCGGGCCGGATCAATGAGGCCCGTTTCTTGCGCGACTTCATCGCCCTGAGCGAGGCGCGCACATTCGATTATAATTTTATCGAGGCGTTCGACCAGGACTGGAAATACGAGAATGAAGGCATTGTCGGCGCCAATTGGGGAATTTTGGGCGCCAACCGAAGTGCCAAAATTCCGACGGCAGGGCCGTTGCGAGAAGATCCGCTTTGGGCACGGCATGCGGCGTTCTCGATCCTGTGCGGATGTCTTCTGACGCTGCTTGGGACCGCGGGAAATGCCGCGGCCGCGCCTGTTCTCGGGGTAGTGCTTGGGGCCGCACTCGGACTTGCCCAGGCCGATGCGTCGCCGGTTCTATTCGATGTGCATGTGCGCCTCGCGGCGGTCGTGAACCTGGGCGGCCAGGCATTGCTTGCGGGGCTGATGATGCTGCGTAGGTCGGGTGCCCTGGGCGCGGCACCCGAACGCAGTGGGGCGGATGCGACGCGGCGTGTGCGAGATCTGCTCCGGCTTCGCCGGTGCGGCTGGCACGGCCTGTTCGAGGATCTATGCTTTCTGTTCGCCTGGACGGCCGCGGTGCTGCAGATCCTGCTTGTGTTCGATCCGCGCTACCGCGAGTTTCCGCTGGCGAGCTTTGCGGTGCCCCTTGTGGTGCTGGCGGCGCGTGCATCGCGTGGCGAGTTTCGCAACATGCGGCTGCCCGGGCGGGAGGAGGTGATTGTCGCGGCGACTCTGACGGGCGGGGCGATCGCGAGCGCCATTCAAGAGGGGGCGCTGAACCGGCAATCGCTGGTCTGGAACGGCTGCGCGATTGTGCTGGCTTTGCCGCTTTGGGGGAGGAAGCGCGGGCGGGATATCGCCTAGGTCTGATACCATCTGGCACCGCGTCATCGGCTTGGCCTTGTCAGGCGGCCTGCATCGTACCTTCAAAACAGCGCCAGGTGCCGCGGCCCTCGCGCTTGGCGGCATACATGGCGATATCGGCCATTTTGTAGATGCGTTCCTGGGTCGCCCCGTGATCGGGATAGATGGCGACGCCGATGCTGGCGCCGGCAACCAGATTTTCACCCTCGATCGCGACCGGCGGCAAAAACCCATCGATGATGCGCTGGCACACCAGCTCGATCATGTCGTCCGCCATCATCATGAGCACCGCGAATTCGTCGCCGCCGAGGCGGGCCACGAAGTCGCCCTCGCGCACCGCACCGCGCAGGCGGCCGCCCACCGCCACCAGCAGCGAATCGCCCGCGTGGTGGCCGAGCGTGTCATTCACCAGCTTGAAACCGTCCATGTCGATCAGCAGCAAGGCAAGCCTGCCGTGGCTGTGCTGGGCTTGCTCGGTGAGCCTGCGGAATTCCTCGGTGAAGGCGCGGCGGTTGGGCAGGCCGGTGAGCATATCGACATAGGCGAAGTGGCGCAGCTGCGCCTGGGTGAGAGACAGCTCAGCGGTGCGTTCGGCCACCTGGCGCTCCAGCTCACGCTGGCGCTGGCGCAGCAGGGCGGTGCGGGCCTGGACGAGGGCAGCGACCAGGAGGGCGACAACAGCAAGGGCCGCAAGGCGGAACCAGGGCGTTTGGTACCAGGCGGGCAGCACGATCACCGGCACCGAGATTTGCGTGTCGCCCCAGCTGCCTTCATGCCCGGTGCCCCGCAGGCGCAGCACGAAATGGCCCGGCGGTAGATTGGTATAGGAGGCGATACGCGGCGTTACTTCGTTCTCGACCCAATCCGTGTCGAAGCCCTCAAGCTTGTAGCCGAAGCGGTCGTTGATGGCGGCCGCGTAATCGAGCAGGGTGAATTCGACATGCAGGCTGTTGCTGTCCGGCCCCAGCACAATAGCGGGCATCTTGCCGACTGGCCCGGGTTGGCCGGCCAACACGGATTTGCCCCCGACATGCACATCGGTGATCACGAGCGGCGGCCGGTAGGTGTCATGGGTCAGCAAGGCGGGGGTCACGGCGGTAAGGCCGCCCAGCCCGCCAAACAGGATTTCGCCCTTTTCGGTGACCGCTCCGGATCCTGACCAGTAGGTGGTGACGGCGACGCCTTCATTGCGTCCGAGCGACTGGACAGCGAAGGTGGTCGGGTCGAGCACAGCAATCCCTTCATCCGTGCTCATCCAGATTCGCCCGGACGGACCCAGCTGGAGACTGCTGATATCCTCATTCGGCAGGCCTTGTGCCTTGCCGAGCCGGCGAAACACCGGTTTCCCGTCGCGCCTTCCGGTCATCACGAACAAGCCGTCATCGAGCGTGCCGACCCATAGCTGCCCCTGGCGGTCGGTCAGCAGGGTGATGATTTCGCCGCTGGCCAATTTTGTGGGGTCGGTGCGGTCCGGAAATATACGTTCAACCAGGCCGGAGCCGGCGTGCAAAAGGTTGAGGCCGCTCTCGGTGCCGACCCATATCGCGTCGTCTGGACCTGGTGCGATGACATCGATGCGCGGGTCGGTAAGGTGGGCTCCGTCCTCGCGCCGCAGCACATGCACCTGCCCGCCCGGGTCGATAGATAGCTGCCATAGGCCATCCTTGCCGCCGAGCCAGACGGAGCCGTGGCAGAAGCAGATGCTCTCGACGCCCCGATTGCGGGATCGGCCGGGAATCGTGAGCCTTTGTATGTGGGCGCCTGCCGCATCCAGCCGGTAAAGCCCGTCTGCGGTGCCGGCCAGCACGCTGCCATCGGGAAGCGCCGCCATGGTGGGAATGCTGAAGGCTGGCAAGGCCGTGTCGGGATGGCGCGGGTCGGCCGGGAGCTGAACGATGCGGCCGGTTGCGACATCAAGGATATCGATGCCGTGGTAGCGAAGTCCGGCCCAGACCTTGTTGTCCGGCATCGCCATGACCGAGACGACATCGGTATCGGAAATGCCGCTCTGCCGGTTGGCGACACCGAACAGCGTGGCGACGGCGTGCTGGGTGGGGTCGTAACGGCTGATGCCCCGGTCGGAGGCCACCCAGACCAGGCCTGCGCGGTCCTTGAAGAGCGCGCGTACTTCGTCGGACAGGACGCTGGTGCTGATCGACGGATCGTGGCGGATACTGCGGGGCTGTTCGTCCCGCGAAATCTCCAGGATCCCTTGGCCGTCCGTGCCCAGCCAGACCAGGCCGGGCTGGATTTCCAGGATCGCGGTGACGCCGTAACCGGCGGCTACGCCATCGTCACCCTCGGGCACGGGCGCTGAACGCACCGTCACCCCATCGGGTCCGATCACGAAGGCGCCGTCGCGATGGGTGCCCACCCATAGCGCCCCTGTGCTGTCTTCGAGAAGTTTGGTGATCTGGCAGGCGGCATCGCCCCGGCTTACGACCGGCAGGCTGACGGGCAAAAATTTGGTGCTGCCGGGCTGCGCCTTGGCCAGGCCCGAAAGCGTGCCGACCCAAAGCGTACCCCGGCGGTCCAGCACGAGCGAACTCACTGCGAAATCAGGCAAGCCGACTGACGCCGGGTCGCCATGGGCCTGCCGCGCCGTGAGTTCGTAGACGATGTGCATGGAGCTATTAAGATGGAACAGCCCGGCACCTGTGCCGACCCAAAGCCCGTTTGCACCATCATCGATGATGGCCTGCACCCCGGCGACGCCGACCTGCCCAGGTGCATTCAAAGGCACACGAATGAATTTATCGGTAGCTGGGTCGTAGCGCGCCAGGCCCGCGGCATCGGTGCCGATCCACAGATGGCCCTGCGTATCGCGGTGCAGGACGGAGACGACGTTGTCGGGCAGATCGGTAGGGTCGGGCCCCGCGGAATAGAGCCTGAAATGGGTGCCGTCCCATCTGGCCAGGCCACCTTCGGTGCCCATCCAGATAAATCCCTCGGAGTCCTGAGCGAGGGCAAGTGGCACCTCGTTCGGGAGGCCGTTCTCTTTGGTGATATAGCTGAAGACAGCGTCGGCAAGCCGGCTGAAGCGATTGGTCTGCGCACCGGCCGGAGCAAGGGAGAGCAGTAGAGTACCGATGCATGCGGCGAGGAGCCGGCCCCATTTGGCACTCAGCTTGATTTCAACTCTCATCGTCATCGGGTTGTAGGCGTGTGCCCCTCACCTCGCCAAGCCTTGGCGGTATCTGCAATTGACTAACGCGGTCAAGATGCAACTTGAGCTTGTCATGATCAATCGCACGGAAATCCACAAAGTGGTGCAACGATGTCGCGTTGGGCCGCTACACTAACCTCGGATGAGCGCTTTGTGGACGGAATTTTGGGGGAACGCGATGCACGGTCGGGCGCTGCAACCGGTAGGTCAGACGGCAGGTCAGTCGGGCAGGTCAGTCGGGGCGACCGGAGGTGGAAGTGGATCACTATGACCTGATCGTGATTGGCAGCGGTCCAGGCGGGGCCTCGCTTTCCCACCGTCTCGCTGCCTCCGGGCGAAAAATATTGGTGCTGGAGCGGGGCGACTATTTGCCGCGCGGCACGGCGAACTGGGACTCGAAAACGGTGTTCGTGGAGGGCGCCTACCAGGCACAGGAGACCTGGTTCGGGAAGTCGGGCGAGACGTTCCATCCAGGACTACATTATTTTGTTGGCGGCAACTCCAAGGTGTATGGCGCGGCCCTGTTCCGCTTCCGGGAGCGCGATTTCGCGGCCTTGTCGCACGCCGACGGCATTTCCCCAGCGTGGCCGCTCACATACGCCGATTTCGAGCCGTATTATACGGAGGCGGAACGCCTGTTCGTCGTGCATGGGCAGCGTGGCGAGGATCCGACCGAGCCGCCCTGCGGCGCACCCTTCCCGTTCCCCCCCGTGTCGCACGAACCGCGCATCGCGCAGCTGAGCGAGGCGCTCAAAACGGAAGGTCTGCATCCGTTTCACCTGCCCCTGGGCATTCGGCTGGACGAGCGGGATGGCAAGCCGACGCCGACCAGCCTGTGCATCCGCTGCGATGCCTTCGATGGTTTCCCATGCCTGCTGAACGGCAAGGCAGATGCGCAGGTGATGTGCGTCGATCCGGCGCTGGCAGCCTATCCTAATTTTTCCTTGCTTACCCATGCGCTGGTGACGCGATTGGAGACCGCCGCCTCCGGCCGGGAAATCGCGGCCGTGCACGTGGAGCGGCATGGGCAGGCGGAGCGCTATAGCGCCGATATCGTGGTGGTGGCGTGCGGCGCGCTTTCCTCGGCATTGCTGTTCCTGCGCTCTGGCAACGACGCTCATCCGGCAGGGCTTGCCAATCGGTCCGGCCAGGTGGGGCGGAATTACATGCGGCACAACCAGTCGGTGCTGATGGCGCTGATGCGCGAGCCGAACGACACGGTTTTTCAGAAGACCCTGGCAGTGAGCGATTACTATTTTGGCGCCGATGATTACCCCTATCCGCTCGGGCTGATCCAGATGTGCGCAACCTCGCATGCGGATCAGATCAAGGCGGAAGCGCTGCCCGCCTGGCTGGATTGGGCGCCCACCATGCCGTTCGAGGAAATGGCGCGTCATTCGATGGATTTCTGGCTGTCCTCGGAAGATCTGCCGCTAACAGAGAACCGGATTTTTTACGATGGCGGAAAGGTGCGGCTTGATCTGACCGAAACCAATATGGAGGCGCACCGGCGGCTTAAGAAGAAACTGGAACAGCATCTTTCGGCAAGCATCTCGCACCCGGTGCTGCTGGAGCGCAGCCTTTACTTGGGGAAAAATATTCCCGTGGGCGGCACCGCGCATCAGGCGGGCACCCTGCGGTTCGGCACCGACCCTGCAACCTCCGTGCTGGATCTGAACTGCAAGGCGCATGAGCTCGATAATCTGTATGTGACCGATGCGAGCTTTTTCCCGTCGATCGGGGCGGTAAACCCGACGCTCACGATCATCGCCAACGCCTTGCGCGTGGCGGACCACTTGCACGGTCGGCTTGGCGCATGAGCGCCGCCGTGGTTTTCCTGGTGCGGGCGTTGCTGGTAATGCTGTTCTTCCCATTCTCGGCGCTGGACAAGACGCTGAATTTTTCGGGGGCCGTGGGCCAGGCCCGGGAGGTCGGGTTGGGGCGGGGGCTCGCCACCGGATTGATCCTGCTGGGCCTTACCGTGGAAATCCTGATGCCGTTGGGGATCCTCACCGGCACGGCCGACCGGCTGGCGGCCTTTGTCCTGGCCGGCTATTGCGGGGTGACGGCGCTGCTGTGGAAGCGTTTTTGGGTGGCGGGGGATTTTTGGGCGCACGGCTCGAGCAAGGGCCGCGACCTGTTCTGGGATTTTTTGAAAAACTTCGCGCTGGCCGGCGGTTTTCTGCTGCTGACATTCGGCGCGACAGCGCAAGGGGTTGCGAGGTTCGTGCAGCATCCTTTCGCCTCTAGCCATCCATATACACAAGGGGTCGATCGATGAGCGCGCAGGCGGGGTCGCCCAAGGTTGGTTTTTGGCATTTGTGGACCGACGAGCAGGGTGTGAGCCACCAGCGGCGATGCTTTTTGACCGATTGGGATTTTGCCGGCGTAGGGGATGCCGCCCCGCAATGGAACAATCGCCAGAAGCGGGGCGAGGCGACCACCGTGTTCACCGTGCAGCCGGTCGGCTGGGTGGGAGAGTGGCACGAGAACCCGGCGCCACAATGGATCGTCCCGCTCTCCGGCCGGTGGTTCGTGGAATCGATGGATGGCACGCGGATCGAGATGGGGCCCGGTGAATTCTCTTTGGGGGAAGATCAGGGCTGTGTCGCGGATGGCGATGGCAGGCGCGGCCATCGGTCTGGCACGGTGGGCGATCAGCCGGCGGTGCTGATGACGGTGCAGTTGCATGTGCCGCCGGTGCGACGGCCATGTCACATGGCTTAGCGGCGCCATGCCGGACTGGATCGAGACGCTTGATCCGCGGTTTTTGCGCTGCGTGTTGCCTAACGCGCCGCTGCTGACGCTCGGCACGGAGATCGGCTGGGCGGAGGGGCCGGTCTGGTGCGCGGACGCGAACCAGTTGCTGTTCAGCGATGTGCCGGGGGACCGGATTATGCGGTGGACCGAAGGGTCTGGCGTCTCGGTGTTCCGGCAGCCGTCGGATTTCGCCAATGGGCATGCGCGCGATAGGCAGGGCCGGCTGATCGGATGCTCGCATCGCGGCCGGTGCGTGACGCGCACCGAACTTGACGGGTCGGTGGTGGTGATCGCCAGCCGTTTCGGCGGCAAGCGGTTGAATGGGCCGAACGATGTCGTGGTATCCGCTGACGGCACAATCTGGTTCAGCGATCCGCTTTACGGCGGCGCCACCGATTACGAGGGCGGCAAGCACGCCATGGAATTGCCGGCGACGTTGTACCGCCTGTCGGCGAATGGGGAGCTGACGATCGCGGCCGATGGGTTCGATGGGCCGAACGGTCTGTGTTTTTCGCCGAACGAGCGGCTTCTCTACGTGGCGGAAAGCGGCGAGCAGTTTGCCGAACATCCCCGGCGGCACATACGGGTTTTCGATGTGACCGATGGCAGGCTGCGGCATGGCCGGGAGTTTGCCGCGATTTCACCGGGATATGCCGACGGCCTGCGCTGCGACGAGGATGGTCGGGTGTGGAGCAGCGCGGGAGATGGCGTTCACTGCCTCGATCCCGATGGCACGCTGCTCGGCAAAATACGCACGGGGTGCACGGTTTCGAACCTGGCTTTCGGAGGGCGGCACAGGAGCCGGCTGTTTATCTGCGCGTCGCATGCGCTGATGGCTGTTGCAACGAACGTGCGTGGGGCGCAGAGACCTTGAGGCGGGCACTGCGCATGTTGCGAATTGAGCGGTCGGTGTGCGATCTGGCGCGATCGGTTGCATTCTATGTGGGGGCGCTCGGGTTTGTGGCCGATGCGTGGCGCGGCCAAGCGGCGCAAGCGGTTTTGCATCGTGGCCGGGAGACGCTGGTGTTGCAGGAGGGCGGTGAAACCCAGCATCTGCTGGCTTGCGACCAGGGGTTTCAGCATATTGCCCTGCCCGTCAGCACGATGGCGGAAGCCATGGCAAGGCTCCAGGCGTTTGCGCCGCGCATGATCAGCATTGCGGGCGCGCAGGTGCTGCCGGCCTCCTCGGGCGGGGTGACGGCGCTGAAATTTCGGGATCCGGACGGGCATCCGGTGGAGTTTCTGCAGTTCCCGGGCGGGAACTCGGCGGGGATCGACCATTCCGCGATCGTAGTTGCCGATGTGGAACGCAGTCTTGCTTTTTATGGGGGCGAATTGGGGTTGCGCGTGGTCGCACGGCAGGTGAATGCGGGGCCGGCGCAGGATCGGCTGGATGGGTTGCGCGATGTGGAGGTGGATGTGGTGGCGCTAACAGCAGCGCAGGGAACGCCGCATCTGGAGTTGCTGGGGTATCGCACGCCCGCGGTTTTGAAGAGACGGCCGGATGCGGTCGCTGCCACGCGACTCGTCTTCGAAGTCGAGGGGGCCGGCGCCGCTGAAGCCATGTGCGATCCTGACGGGCACGCGCTCATGTTCATGCGGCAGCGATAAAGGACCCGATGAACCCCCGGGGCCGCTATCGCGGCCCCGACTTGTGCATGCCAGGCCGCTATCGCGGCCCCGACTTGTGCATGCCGGCGATCATTGCTTGCTGATAATTATCCGGCGCGTATAGTCATTAAAACGGTGCGTCGCGACCATCTTTTCAGGCAAGCGCGCATATCAGGAAACGATAACGGAGTGTTCGACCGATGGCTCATCCTGCGCTGGCGCGGCTGTTTGTATGCGCGATCATTGGGGCATTTGCGCGAAATTGTTTGGCGCAGCCCGTTGCCAGCGCGACTGCGCCAAGTTTTGGCACCGTCGAGGTTTGCTATTATTCGACCGAATGCAAATACGCCGATGCGCCCGAAATCGTTCGCCCTGCGAACGCGGCGCAACTCTTGCGCGATTCAGGCGAACACCAGGGCGGGCAGCCTGCCTCCTCGCCGCCCGAAAGCACGCCAGTCGACGCACCCGCCTTCAGGTTCATCAATAGCGGGCGTACCGCCATCACCAATGCCAGCTTCACGATCGAGGCGAACAAGGCTTTGGGCGTGGTGCGAGACATATTTCATATCGGCACGCTCAATCCAGGCCGCACCTTTGTGCTGGTGCCGGGCGCCAGCAACGACAAGAGAGTGCATCCTTCGGGTGGTTTTTTCACCTTCTCGGCGCCTGGATCGCCACGCGATACAAGCGACTCGGGGCCAGATGACAATGCCCTCACATTCGTGTTCACCGGCAAGGTGGGCACGCAGAGTGTAACGTCAGGCACGATCGAGCCGGGGAATTTCTTGAAGCCCTCGACGGATGGAACGGTAGCCAGCCTGAATTTCCTCGGCGGGCCCGGCAACGCGGACGGGCCGTGCAACGATTGCTATCCGATCACGGTGATCGGCACGATCGTGGCAGCGCCGGGAAACAGCCAGGCAAAGTGAGCGAGGGTTTGTTTCTGAACAAAAGCTCCCTCTTCTTGAAGCATCATCCGACCACACCGGGTTAGCTTCGGGGGCAGGACACTAGCTCTTTATTGTCAGTGGCCTGCTTATCCCCTACGCCCGCCGTGAAGAACGGCGAGCTTCGGGGGCAGGACACTAGCTTGCCATGGCCTGCGACAGGCGGCCGCCGACGCGAATCGGTTCGATGCGCGTGGCGAGGCCGGTGGCATCGGCGGTTTCGAGGAACACACCGCAGATCGTGGCTTCGCCATCGGCGGGGGAAAGCCGGTCGCCAGGCACTTTGCGCCAGTAGCGGGCGGCGGCGGCGCCCTTCTCCATACCGATGACGCTGTCATAGTCGCCGCACATGCCGGCATCCGACTGGAAGGCGGTGCCGCCGGGCAGGATTTGGGCATCCGCCGAGGGGCAGTGCGTATGGGTGCCGACGACGAGGGAAACCTTGCCGTCGAAGGAATGGGCAAAGGCCATTTTTTCCGATGTGGCCTCGCCGTGGATATCGGCGACGATGGCGTCGATGGTCGCGCCAAGCCGGTGCTTGCCGAGCAACTCGGCGGTGAGCCGGAACGGGTCGTCGGTGGGCTCCATGAACAGGCGGCCCATCGCTTGCAGCACAAGCGCGCGGCGCCCGTTTGGCAGATTGACGACGACGGAGCCGTGGCCGGGCGTGCCAGGCGGAAAATTCAGCGGGCGGATGAGCCTGGGCTGGGTTTCGATATAGCCCGCCAGCTCCCGCCGGTCCCAAGCATGATTGCCGAGGGTGAGTACGTCGGCGCCGGCGGCAAAAAGGGCATCGGCCATCGCGGGCGCGCAGCCAAAGCCGTGGCTCGCGTTTTCCACGTTCACGATGGCCAAGTCCAGCCGCAGGCTTTCCCGCAGCCGCGGCAACGCCGCCTCGACGGCGGTTCGCCCGGAGCGCCCTACAATATCACCTAGAAAAACGATCCGCATAAATCTCTCATCTCATGAAAACGCCCGCCGAAGCTGCGGCGGGACAAAAGCTTTTTGCCTCTTTTCTTCAAAAAGAAGCGTTCTTTCTAAAGCTCAGTGTGAACGATCCCGACTTCGGTGGCGATTTTGCCGAGCGGCACGTCGTGCGGCTCGGTGGGAATGGCGCTGACCTGCTGGGCCGCATAGCCGAAGCCGATTGCCGTGGCTTCGGGCAGCAGGCTGAGGGTGCGGTCATAGTAGCCGCCGCCATAGCCGAGGCGATAGCCGCGTCGGTCGAAGGCGAGCAGCGGTACAAAGAGCAGGTCGGGAGCCGCGATCGGGCCGTCTGGCCGGTAGGTCCCGAAGCGTTCCCGCAGCATTTTGCTGTCTGGGCTCCAGAGACGGAAGGTCAGGGGATGGCCGCGGGGCGGGGTTTCCGGCAACACGATTCGATGGCCGCGGGCGTGCAGTGCCTGCAGCAGCGGGCGCAGATCCATTTCGCCCGGCATCGGCCAGACGCCCGCGATCGTGATGTTGTCGGGGATCAAGAGGTCGCTCAGGAAGATGGCCGCAAGGGCCTGTCCTGCTTGCGGATCGAAGTGTTTTCGTAGCGCCAGCGCGTGGGCACGCAGGGCCGCTTTTTGCTCGACTATGGTCGTCATGGCGTGTGCGGAGCCGCCGAAGCCGTTGGCGTCTCAACCCCTAGAGCCTGCTTGTGCAGGTGGGCACCAGATACCATGACCAGGATCACGACAGAGCCAGCACCCGAGGGATCGCTTATCGGCCCCGGGGATGAATTGCCTGACGCACCCAGCAGCTCCGCACCATACACTTAGGGTTGGTCCAGCCTGTCTGCAATCTCCTCGGCGCGATCGGCGAGGCGGGCGAGACGGATTTTCGCGTCCTGCTCGGATTTCGGCAGGCGCGCCAGCTCGGCCTGCAGGTTTTGCAGGGTTTTCCGCTGGTCGTGCAGTTCGTCGGCCATCAGCAGGGCGGCAAGAACGAGCAGGCGGGCCTCGCCGCTTTGGCTGCCGAGCGCCTTGATGCTGTCGACTCGGCTTTCCACCTGGGCCGCCATTTCCATCAGGTGGCGCTCCTGCCCATCCTCGCAGCCGACAGTGTAGGCGTATCCGTTGATCTTGACGGTGACTTGAGCCACGTGACCCTCGAGGTAATGTAAAGCGCGATGAAAGCCTTCGCCGCGGCAAGGTCAATCCGCCGTGTTTTTTCCGAGCGCTTCGCGCAGTTCGGCGATCAGGGTATCGATACGGCCGGCGAGTTCCGCGGCGGCTGGCGTGGGGTAGCTTTCGGGCGGGCGTGGCGGCCGCAGCCGCGCAAGGCGGTTTAGCGCCGCCTCCAGCCTGGCCGCATCAGTATCCGCTTGCCCCCAATGATTAGCCATCGCCACCCTTGTCTTTTAATCTGGCTACGCTTTGTGTGGTGCAACGCGCACCGGGCCCGGCGTGGTTGCAAAGTTTGGTTACATTAGCCTTGAAGATACGCCATGCAAAGGCTTGAACGGTCAGCATGATCTTTGCGCCGGCGGTGATCGTGCATGGGGTGGAGATGGCGCGCCAGGCGATGGCGCCCGGGCGGGCGGTGACGCTGCTGTCCGCGGAGGGGGCGGCCGCCTATGCCGGTGTGGGCTGGTGGCAGGCGCTGGTGGGCTTGGCGCGGGCGGCGTATCCGGATACGCCGATGCAGGATATTTTGGATTGTGGCGATGCGCCTGGTCGGGCGTTGGAAGCTTTGCGGGCGCAGCAGGCTTTCCTGGTGTTGCGGGCGGAGTCGGGCGTTTGGGCAGATATTGCGGAACGCGCCGACACACAGGGCGGGTTGCTGCTGCGAGATGCCCCGCCGGCCCTGGATTTCGCGGCTCGTGGCGCCCTGCGGCGGCTGGAGGCATGGCTGGATTGGGGCGGGCGGGCTGGTAGGACTGGCGGCGACGGGGTGGTGGGCTGAAGCCCACCCTACGGGGGCGAAGCGTTTGAAACATAAAAGTTTTTTGCTTCTTTTTTTCAAAAAAGACGTGCTTTCTTATGGCGTATGATTGTCACCTGTATCTCCTGACACCTCCAGCTTTGCCTGCGGGTTTTGGTGATCTACTGGCTGAGGCGCTCGATGCTGGCGAGGTTTCGGCGCTACAGGTGCGGCTGAAGGGTGTGGATGATGACACGGTAAGGCGCGCCGTTGATCTGGTGCGACCGATCGCGCATGCGCGTGGTGTGGCGCTGATCCTGAATGATCGGCCGGATCTGGCGGTCGAGACGGGTTGCGATGGGGCGCATGTGGGGGCCGAGGATCTGCCGCCGGCGGCCGCGCGAAAGATTCTGGGGCCAAAGCTGCAGCTGGGTGTTTCGTGTTATGACAGCAGGGATCTTGCACTGCAGGCGGGCGAGGCTGGGGCGGATTATGTCGCGTTCGGCGCGTTTTTCCCAAGCACGACGAAGGAGACGGACCTGCGCGTGGATAGCGAATTGCTGAGCTGGTGGTCGGAGATCATGGAATTGCCGGTGGTGGCGATCGGCGGGATAACGCCCGAAAATTGTGCGCCGTTGGTGCGCGCGGGGGCCAATTTTCTGGCGGTGACAGCGGCGGTGTGGGGGCACCCCGCGGGACCGGGCGCGGGTGTGCGGGCGATAAAGGCGGCGATCGCGGCGGCTTGAGGGCGTCCTAGCGTCCCGATTCCGAAGCTCGTTTGATTGAGATGCGGTCGGCATCGGGACACTAGCTTTTTGTTTTCAGTGGCCTGCCTATCCCCTTCGTCCGCCGTATAGAACGGCGAAATTCGGGGCAGGACACTAGGTCGGCGGCGTCTTTTGGGTGCGTAGAAAATCATTCCATAACAGGAATAGTCCAAGACCAATCCAGAACACCGACAAAATTCCGTTCCAGAAACTGCCGTGCTGGCTGGGGTCTTTGATGAACACGGCAAGGAAATACAAGCCAGCAAGGAGCAGGAATACCGAGAAGGCGGGGCGGAGAAGACGCGTCATGACACCTGTCCCTGGCGTGAGGGCCGATATGTGCTCGGCGGGCAAACTTCCCGCAAGGGCCTGGTGACGGCCGTAATCGCGCCGGCGCGATCTCAATTTGGGCTGATGTAGGTTACTCGGATACGCGCAGGGATGCTTTGATAGTCAAGTCGAAAGGGTTTACCGTCTGACTACATGCCGCCCCAGAAGCGGCCGGAGGAAGACGTGCCACTTTCGAAATCGATACGCACCGGGTTCTCTCAATCCACCGATCCCGTGATTGCGGTAGCTGAGCTCCATGCGGAGCTCGCCCATCCAGGCGTAGCCCTGGTGATGTTTTTTTGTTCGGTGGCCTACGACATGGCAGCCCTGGCCGCCGAATTCTCCCGCCAGTTCGCGGGAATCCAGGTGATCGGCTGTACCACGGCGGGCGAGATCACGCCGCTTGGGTATATGGACGGGTCGTTGACCGGGTTTAGCCTCTCCGCCTCGGATTGCCGGGTGCGCACGGCCTGCATACCAAACCTCTCCGGCCAGGCGCCGGATGCCGGATTTGGCGCAGCGCAGGATGCGCTGGCGGCACTCGGGGAATCGGGGCAGGTGGCGGATGCGGAGAATACGTTCGGGCTGTTGTTGATCGACGGCATGTGCGGGCACGAGGAATTTGTGGTGAGCACCATGCATTGGGCGCTGGGCACCATCCCCTTGCTCGGCGGCTCGGCTGGTGACGACATGCGCCTGAAGAACACGTTTATCTATCACAACGGGGCGTTCCACCGGAATGCGGCGCTGCTTGCGCTGGTTCAGACCACCCGGCCGTTCCGCGCCTTCCGCTCCCAGCATTTTACCGGCGGCCCGGCCAAAATGGTGGTCACACGGGCGGACCCAGCGCGGCGCATCGTGCACGAAATCAATGCAGAGCCGGCTGCCGCGGAATATGCGCGCATCGCCGGCTTGCCGGCCGGGCTTGTGTCACCCGAGCTGGTGGCGGAGAAGCCGCTGATGGTGAAGATCGGCGGCGACTATTATGTGCGGTCGATCCAGCAGGTGCTGCCCTGCGGCAGCCTGGTGTTCTATTCCGCCATGGAACAGGGCGTGGTGCTGACCCTGGCGGAACGGCAGGATCTGCTTGGGCATCTGGGCGGGCTGTTTGCCTCGATCCGGGCCGATCTCGGGCCGCCGGAACTGGTGATCGGCTTCGATTGCGTGCTGCGGGCGCGCGAGGCGGAGCGCCACCAGATACGCCACCAGGCGGGGCGGATGTTGGCGGACAACAAGGTGATCGGCTTCTCCACCTACGGCGAACAATTCGCCGCCATGCATCTGAACCAGACTTTTACGGGCGTGGCCCTGGGGCAGCCTAGAGAAGCCGCATGATGTCTATGCGGGGAGCCGCCGCATGACGTTTATGCGGGGAGCCGCCGCATGACGTTTATGCAGGGAGTGGCCGCATGACATCTATGCGTGCGGTGGCCCTGGCAACCGGTATGGGCAGCAGCGCCGGTCGGTTGGCGGTGCTCGAGGATGAGGTGCGCAAGCTGCGCATCATCAACGGCGTGCTTATGGAGCGCGTCGAGCGGGAAATGGACCCGCAGGTGGATACGGCATTTTCCCGCATGTATCAGGCGATCGCGCTGGAAAGTTCGGTGAGCAAACGCACCGAAGCGCTCACTGAAATCACCCGCCGGCTGCTGCATGAAATCAATGAGCGGCGCGAGGCGGAATCGGCGATGCAAGAGGCCAAGGCGGCGGCCGAGCGCGCCAATCTCGGCAAGACCAGTTTTCTCGCGGCGGCAAGCCACGATCTTAACCAGCCGTTGAATGCGGCGCGGCTATTCCTGGGCGCGTTGCAGCAGGAGTTGCCGCAAGGCCGCGGGATGGAACTGACCGAGCGGATCGATGCGGCGCTCGAGACGATGGATCATCTGCTGACCGCTCTTATGGACATCTCCAAGCTCGATGCCGGCTTCTGGCCGGCGGAATTCGCTGATATCGAGCTGCAAAAACTGCTGTCGGCCCTGCACGCCGAATTCGAGCCGCAGGCGCAAGCAACCGGGCTTGCCTTGCGCATGGTTCAGACCAGCGCGGTGGTGCGAACCGACCGGCATCTGCTGGAGCGCGTGATGCGCAACTTTATTGGCAATGCCATCCGCTACACGCGCAGCGGGCGCATCCTGATCGGCTGCCGGCATCTGCATGGCGCGATGCGGATCGACGTGATCGATACCGGCATCGGCATCCCGAAGGATAAGTGGCAATCGATCTTCGAGGAGTTTCATCAGCTCGGCAATAATCCGCGGCGCGAGGAGAAGGGCGTGGGGCTGGGCCTGGCGATCGTGGAACGTGTGGCGAAGCTGCTGCAGGCGCCGCTTGACATCGATTCGTCGCCGGGGCGCGGGTCGCGGTTTTCGATCTCGGTGCCGTTCGGCTGCGCCGAGAATGTGCGGCACGAGGTGGTAGTAAGGCAGTCGGTGCCCGGCACGGCCGATTTCGGCACCTGCGAGGTGCTGGTGATCGATAACGATCCGCAGGTGCTGGAGGGGATGCAGTCGTTGCTGCATTCGTGGAATTGCCGGGTAAAGCGCGCCTGCTGCATCGCGGAGGCGCTGGAGGTAGCGGTGCGGGCGCCCGATATCGTGATCGCGGATTATCACCTCGAATCCGGCGCCTATGGCACGGATGCCATCGCCGCGCTGCGTGACCGTTTTGGCGCCACCCTGCCAAGCCTGCTGATCACAAGCGATACGTCGATCCGGTTGCGGGGAGAATTGCGGGCGGCCGGCCATGTTGTTCTGACCAAGCCGCTCGCCCCCTCCCGCCTGCGGGCGCTGATGAGCCATCTGCTGCAGCAGTAAGCCTGGCGGACAGGCCGGTCGTAAGGGGCATTTGTTTCGGCCTGTATCGGAGGCGTGAAATGACCGTAATTCGGCCGCCTCTACCGCGGATTCACCTTGTGCGGTCCATTGCGCGGGAATAACGCTGCCAGCAATAGCGCCAAGACGCTCAGGCAATCCCGCGCCATTCGGCGTTCCGACAGACTGTAAAGGTGAGACCCTCCATGTCATTTGGTTTTATTGGGCGTTCTTTTGGCCTGTCGGCCCTTGCGGCGACCTTGGTGGCACTACCGTCCGCCGTGGTGCCGGACAGTTCGGCACAGGCGCAGATTGCGGTCGGCGTGGGCGTTGGGCTGGGCGTCGGGTTCCATGTCGCGATCGCGCCGCCGGCGCTGCCGATCTATGTGCAGCCGCCCCTGCCGGCGCCCGGCTATATTTGGACGCCGGGCTACTGGAATTATGGCGATGCCGGCTATTTCTGGGTGCCTGGCACCTGGGTGCTTCCGCCATCGGTCGGCTTGCTCTGGACGCCCGGCTACTGGGGCTGGCGAGGCGGGTTTTACGGGTTCAACGCCGGTTATTGGGGGCCGCATGTCGGCTTTTACGGCGGCATCAATTACGGCTTCGGCTATACCGGGGCGGGGTTCTTCGGCGGCGAGTGGCGGGGCGGCGTGTTCGCCTACAATTCCGCCTTCAACCGCTTCGGCGGCGTGCACGTAACCAATGTGTATAATCACACCGTCATCGTGAACCATGTGACGAATATCAGCTATAACGGGCCGGGCGGGGTGCACGCGGAGCCGACGGCGGAAGAAAGAACCTACATGGCCGAGAAGCATGTGGACCCGACGTCGGAGCAGGCCAGGCACGTGCAGCTGGCTTCGGCAAACCCGGCGCTGCGCCAATCGGTGAACCATGGGATGCCCGCTATCGCGGCAACCGCGCGTCCTGGCGAGTTCCACGGCGCCGGTGTGGTCGCCGCCCATCCGGCGGCCTTCCATCCCGCCGCTGCGGCGCACGGAAACTTCGGCGGCGCGCATCCGATGGCGGCTGCTCATCCGGTCGGCGGGTTCGCGCCGCACCCGATGGGTGGATCGCATGCGATAGCACCTCATCCGATGGGGGCACCTCACCCGATGGGGGCACCGCATCCGATGGGCGCGCCTCACCCGCCCGCGCCACACCCCGCAGCGGCGCACGCAGGCGGCGGTGGCCATCCGCGTCATTGGTAGGTAATGCCCGCATCGCCCAAGCGCGATGCGGGCATTACGGCGCGCTTTACGGGTGCCCACCGCGCCTGAAGCGCAGGCGATCGAGCGTCAGATAGACAATTGGCGTTGTGTAGAGCGTGAGGAGTTGGCTCAGCAGTAGCCCACCAACAATCGAAATGCCGAGAGGCTGGCGCAATTCGCTGCCTTCGCCGAAGCTGAAGCAGAGCGGCAGCGCCCCGAGCAACGCCGCGCAGGTGGTCATGATGATCGGCCGGAACCGCATAACGGCGGCGTGGAAAATCGCCTCGCGGCTATCCATGCCCTCATGGCGCTCCGCCTCCAGCGCGAAATCGATCATCAGGATGGCGTTTTTCTTCACGATCCCGATCAGCAGGATCATCCCGATCAGCGCGATGATGGTGAACTGGATGCCGAACAGCATCAAGGCGAGAATCGCGCCTACGCCCGCCGAAGGCAGCGTGGAAATGATCGTGATCGGGTGAATGAAACTCTCGTAGAGAATACCGAGCACGATATAGATCGCACCGAGTGCGGCCACCACCAGAAGCGCCTCGCCGCTCAGCGACTGCTCGAACACCGCGGCGGTGCCGGCAAACCCGCCGGACAGATCGGCCGGCAAATTGATCGCCCGGGTCGCGCGCGCAATGCCCGCCTGCGCATCGCTGAGCGATTTGTTCGCCGGCAGATTGAATGAGATCGTGGTCGCCACGAACTGGCTCTGGTGGTTCACCGCAAGCGCCGTGTGGCCCGGACCATATTTGGCGAAGGCCGAGAGCGGCACTAGCGACTCCACGGACGTGGCGACCGCGGCACCGGTGGAGGACGAAGCGCTGCCGGTAGCTCCGAGCGACGATTCCGCCGCGGTGCGGACCGCGCTATTGGCCGCCGATGTGCTCGACGAGGACGATCCCGTGCTTTGGGCGCTTGATGTGGCGCCGGCGCCAAGCACGGTCGCGTTCGCGGCGATCGCGGTGCGGTTACTGACCAGAACCATGGGGTTGGCCGACGCGATCGTCGCTGCATTGCTTGCGGAGTCGGCGGTGGACGACAAGGAGACTCTCGCCGCCGGCGCGATCGCGGCCGGGCCGGTGCGCGCAGTGGGCGCGTCCACCGAACCGCCGCCAAGCGCCGTGGTTTGCGAGCCGCTGGGCCGCGCGCCCGATGTACTGACCCAGATCTGTTGCAGAGTGGCTGGGCTTTGCCAGTATTGCGGGGCTACCTCCATCACCACGTAATATTGGTTCAGCGCGTTGTAGATGGTTGATACCGAGCGCTGGCCGAACGCGTCGTAGACCGTGTTGTCGATCTGATACATAGTGAGGCCGAGGCGCGAGGCGGTATCGCGATCGATCTGAAGGTCGGTCTCCAGCCCCTGCAATTGCTGGTCCGTGCTGAGATCGAGGAAGGTCGGGTCCTTCTCCATGGCGGCCATCAGCTTAGGCGCCCACTTATAGACTTCCGCGGTGCTGTCACCCAACAGCGTATATTGGTATTGCGCGTTGCTGGACCGGCCACCTACGCGGATATCCTGCACCGCCTGCAAAAACAGCCGGCCGCCCGGCACCTGGCCGAGCTTGCGCCGCAGCCGCGCCATCACGACATCGATTGCAGGCCGCTGCGCCAACGGCTTGAGCGAAATATAGGCCGTGCCGGTATTGGTTTGCGACGAGGCGCCCCCGCCGCCCGAGCCGGTGAACCCCACCACGCTCTGTACGGCCGGATCCTGCTGCACGATCGACATCATCTGGGTGAGCTTCTTGCTCATCAACTGGAACGAAACGCTCTGGTCGGCCTGCAGGCTGCCGATCAGCCGCCCGGTATCCTGCTCGGGGAAAAACCCTTTCGGGATGATCGAGATCAGCCAAACATTCAGCACGATCGTGCAGGCCAGAATCAGCAGAACCAGCACGCTGCGATCGAGCGCCATGGACAGCGTGCGTGCGTAAAGATCCTGCACGCGCTGGAACGCCGACCGCCGCTTGGCCACCGCGCGCGGGCGGCCGGGCCGCAGGAACAGCGCGCAGAGCATCGGTGTGGTGGTGAGCGAAATCATCATCGAAATCACGATCGCGAGCGACAGGGTCATCGCGAATTCACGGAACAGTCGCCCGACGATGCCGCCCATCAGCAGGATCGGCAGGAATACCGCGATCAGCGAAAGCGTGATCGAGATCACCGTGAAACCAACTTCGCGCGCACCGCGCAAGGCGGCCTGCACGCCCGGCATGCCATCCTCCAGATGGCGCGAGATGTTCTCCAGCACCACGATGGCATCATCCACCACGAAGCCGGTGGCGATGGTCAAGGCCATCAGCGAGAGATTATCCAGCGAATACCCGAGCAGATACATCACCCCGAACGTGCCGATGATCGAGATCGGCACCGCAATCGCAGGAATGATGGTTGCGCGCCCGTTGCGTAGAAACACGTAAACCACGGCGACCACCAGCAGCACAGCAATGATCAGCGTGCGCTGCGTATCGTTCAGCGAAGCGCGTATGGTGGTGGACCGGTCCGACGCGAAGGTAATGTCGATATCCTTCGGCAACGCCGCCATGAATTTCGGCACCGCCGCGCGGATTCCGTCGATCGTGGTGATGATGTTAGCACCAGGCTGGCGGAATACGATCACCAGCACCGCCGGCTTGCCGCTGGAAAGGCCGAGATTGCGCAAATTCTGCACCGAATCGGAAACCTCGGCGATGTCCTTCAATCGCACCGGATCGCCGTTGCGGTAGGCGATCACCAAGGGCTTGTAATCCTCGGCGTGGTTCGATTGGTCGTTGGTGTAGATCTGATATCGCTGCGGGCCGATATCGATCGAACCCTTCGGCGCATTCGCATTCGAATCCGCCAGCGCCGAGCGCACATCCTCAAGCCCGATGCCGTAATGGAACAATGATGACGGGTTGAGTTCCACACGCACCGCAGGCTGCGCCGCGCCGCCGATGATCACCTGGCCAACACCGGTGAGTTGCGAAAGCTCCTGCTCCATCACGCTGCTCGCGGCATCGTACATCTGGCCGCGGGTGAGCGTTTTTGAGGTGAGTGCCAGGATCAGAACCGGCGCGTCGGCCGGGTTCACCAGCCGATAGGTGGGATGCGACAGCAGGTTGGACGGCAGGTCCGCCTGGGCGGCATTGATCGCAGCCTGCACATCACGCGCGGCGCCATTGATGTTCCGGTTGAGGCCGAATTGCAGAATAATGCGCGCCTGGCCAGTCTGGCTCTGCGATGTCATCTCGGTGACATCGGCAATCTCGCCCAAATGGCGCTCGAGCGGCTCGGCCAGGCTCGTCGCCACCGTGTCCGGACTGGCGCCGGGCAGCTGCGCGTTTACCATGATGGTGGGAAAATCCACCTGCGGCAGCGGCGACACGGGCAATTTCGCGTAGCCGAGAAACCCGCCCAACGCGATGGCCACGGTCAGCAACGTCGTCGCGACCGGCCGTGCGATGAACGGTGCGGAAATGTTCATAGGAAGTATGGCCGGGGGGCTATGGCCCCTGGACCCCCGCCAGGGTGGAGCCGCCCTGGACCGACATTTTTTAGAAGGCAAGGCGAAGGGGGGCGCACGGGCGTTGTGGTGCCATGCATGTGTGCCCCCCTTCGCCTTGCCTGCCAGAATTGGGGGTCTGGGGACTCGTCCTGCGAAGCACGCTCTCGCGTGACGCTCCAGCGGGGTGCAGGGGCCGTGTCCCTGGCCTTGCTTCCTTGGATCATTCCGCAGGTGCCTCGCGCGGGCGCGGGCCGCGCCGGCTCAGGCGCACGGCGATGCGGTCGAAGGCCAGGTAGATGACGGGCGTGGTGAACAGGGTGAGGAGTTGGCTGACGGCAAGGCCGCCGACGATGGCGATGCCCAAGGGGCGCCGCAGTTCGGATCCGGTGCCGGTGCCCAGCATCAGCGGCAGCGCGCCCAGCATGGCGGCCATGGTGGTCATCAGGATCGGGCGGAAGCGCAGCAGGCAGGCTTCATGGATCGATTCACGGGGCGGTTTGTGTTCCACGCGTTCGCGCTCCAGCGCGAAGTCGATCATCATGATGGCGTTCTTTTTCACGATGCCGATCAGCAGGATGATGCCGATGATCCCTATGATATCGAGATCGGCCCCGGCCACCCGCAGCGCCAGCAGGGCGCCCACACCGGCCGATGGCAGTGTGGAGAGGATGGTGACCGGGTGGACGAAGCTTTCATAGAGCACGCCGAGCACGATGTACACGGCCACAACTGCCGCCAGGATCAGCATCGCCTCGTTGGCGAGCGATTTCTGGAATGCCGAGAGTGCCCCCTGATAGGAGCTGAGGAAGGTGCCGGGCAGACCGATATCGTGCTCCGCCTGCTGGATATCGGCGACGGCCGGGCCCAGCGACGCATCGGGCGCCAGGTTGAAGGAGATGCTTACCGACGGAAACTGACCCAGATGCTCGATCTGCAGCGGCCCGCTGGTGTCCGCCACATGCACGATCGCGGAGAGTGGTACCTGGCCCGTGGTGGCGGTGGATGACGGCACATAGAGTGCGTTCAGTGCATCCTGCACGCTGTGCAGATTGCTGAAATCCGCATTCAGGATCACCCTGTACTGGTTTGATTGCGTATAGAGTGTGGAGGCGATGCGCTGGCCGAAGGCATCGTAAAGCACGTTATCGATCGAGGCGGGGGTGATCCCGAAGCGTGCGGCCGTCGGGCGATCGATCGTCATCTGCAAGTCGCGGCTGGCATTGGCCATGTCGCTCTGCACGTCGGCGAATTCCGGCATTTCCTTCATGCGGGCCAGGAGTTTCGGCACCCAGGTGGTGAACGCCTTCTGGTCCGGGTTTTCGAGAAAAAACAGGTATTGCGCGCGCCCTACCGTGCTGTCGATGGTAAGGTCCTGCACCGGCTGCATGGCGAGCGAAATACCGGTCACGCCCGCCACTTCGTCGGCCAGCCTGCGGATAATGGCCGACGCGCCGAGGCTGCGCCTGTTCCGCGGTTTGAGCGAAATCAGGAAGCGCCCGGAATTCAGCGTCGTGTTGGTGCCGTCCACCCCAATATAGGAGGAGAGGTTCTCCACATCCGGATCGGTCAGGATGGCATCGGCGAGCGCCTGCTGCTTTTTCACCATGTTGGCGAAGGAGATATCCTGTGCCGCATAGGAGATGCCGGTGATTTCGCCGGTATCCTGCACGGGAAAAAACCCTTTCGGGATCTCCTCGAACTGGAACACGGTCAGCGCCAGCGTGCCGACGGCCACCAGCAATGTCAGGCCCTGGTGATCAAGCACCCAGGTGAGCTTGCGGTCATAGAAACCGATGATCCGGTCGAAACCGCGCTCGGCCATCATGTCGAACCGGTTGCGTGCGCTGTCCGGCCGGTGGCGGATCATGATCGCGCAGAGCATCGGCACCAGCGTGAGCGACACTACCGCGGACAGCACGATCGTTACCGCCAGCGTCACCGCGAATTCGTAGAACAGCCGCCCGACCACATCGCCCATGAACAGCAGTGGGATCAGCACCGCGATCAGCGAGACGGTGAGCGAGATGATGGTAAAGCCGATCTCGCCCGAGCCTTTCAGCGCCGCTTCCAGCGGCGCCATCCCCTCCTCTACGTAGCGGGCGATGTTTTCGATCATCACGATCGCATCGTCCACCACGAAGCCGGTCGCGATGGTAAGCGACATCAGCGAGAGATTGTCGATCGAGAAGCCGAACAGATACATGCCGGCGAGCGTGCCGGTGAGTGAGAGCGGCACGCTGAGGCTGGGGATGATCGTGGCCGGCACGCTACGCAGGAACACGAAGATCACCAGCACCACCAGCAGCACCGAAAGGCCGAGCTCGAATTCCACATCGGATACCGAGGCGCGGATGGTGGTGGTCTGGTCCGACAGGATGCGCACATCCACGGCCGCTGGCAGCGTGTTTTCAAGTTTCGGCAGCAGCGCCTTGATGCCCTGAACGACTGCCAGCACGTTCGATCCCGGCTGGCGCTGGATGTTCACGATGATGGCCGGGGTTTTGTTCGCCCAGGCGGCGAGTTCGCTGTTCTGCGCGCCGTCGATTACGCGGGCCACGTCGCGCAGCCGGATCGCGTCGCCGTTCTTGTACCCAAGGATCAGGTTGCGGTATTCCTCGGCACTTTGCAGCTGGTCGTTATCGTTGATCGTGGTGTCCTGCGCGGGGCCGTCGAAATTGCCTTTCGGCGTATCGGTGTTGTTGTTGGTGATGTCGGTGCGGATATCGTCGATGGCGATGCCGTAGGCGGCGAGCGCGCGCGGGTTCACCAGGATGCGCACGGCCGGGCGCATGCCGCCGGTCAGGCTCACCAGGCCCACGCCCGGCAATTGCGACAATTTCTGCGCCAGCCGGATGTCCGCGAGGTCCTCCAACTGGGTCAGCGGCAGTGTTTTGCTGGTCACCGCCAGCGTTACCACCGGCGTATCGGCGGGGTTGATCTTTGCATACACGGGGGGCGCGGGCAGATCGGTCGGCAGCAGGCTGGTGGCCGAATTGATCGCCGCCTGCACTTCCTGCTCGGCGACATCGAGCGAGAGATCCAGCGTGAATTGCAGCGTGATCACCGAGGATCCGCCGGAGCTGTTGGAGCTCATCTGGCCCAGCCCGGGCATTTCGCCGAATTGCCGCTCCAGCGGCGCGGTCACCGCCGTGGTCATCACCTCGGGACTAGCACCCGGATAGAAGGTGGATACCTGGATGGTGGGGTAATCCACCTCGGGCAGGGCCGAGATCGGTAGGAACTGGTAGCCGACAATGCCCACCAGCAGCAGCGCCACCATTAGCAGCGTGGTGCCGACCGGCCGGAGGATGAAGATGCGCGACGGGCCCATAGGTGCCTGCGGCTACTGGGCTGGCTGCGTGTGGTGGTGACTCTTTTTCTGACCGGGCACCGGCGTGCTGTTTTGCGGCTGCTCGCCCGGCGGTGCGCCCGGGCCGTTATTGGTGTTCGATTCCGTGTCGCCGGCATCGGCGGTGACCTTCACCTTGGCGCCCTGCCTGAGCTTGTCGATGCCATCCACGACGACGGTATCGCCGGCGCTGACGCCCGAAAGCACCTGCATCTCCTCGCCATCGGTGATGCCAGTTTTCACCACTTTCACGGCGACCGTTCTGTCCGGCTGCACGACATACACGAAGGTGCCGGGCGCGCCCTGCTGCACCGCCGCCACCGGCACCTCGGTTGCATGGGCGATCGTTCGCAGCATCAGCCGGGCGTTGACGAATTCGTTGGGGAACAAGGCGAGGTCGCTATTCGGGAAGCTGGCCCGCAGCTTTACCGTGCCGGTGGTGGTATCGACCGTATTGTCGATGGTGATCAGGGTGCCCTTGGCGATGAGCTTGGCATTGCTCCGGTCATAGGCGTCCACTTCCAGCGTGGCGCCTGCCTGCATCTCCTGCTGGATTTCGGGAATATCGTCCTCCGGCAGCACCGAAATGACCGAAATGGGCTGCAATTGGGTGACCACCACGAGCCCTGTCGCGCTGGAGGTCTGCACGTAATTCCCGGGATCGACCAGGCGCAGCCCCACTCGGCCGGTGACCGGCGAGACGATGTGGCAGTAGGCGAGGTTCAGTTTGGAACTGTCGACCGTGGCGCGGTCGTAGGCCACCGTGCCTGCATCCTGCTGCACAAGGTATTGCTGGTCGGCGACCTGCTGCTTGGAGATGCTGTCCTGCCGGTTCAGGCTCTGGTAGCGCGCGAGGTCGGATTTCGCCTGGCCCAGCAGGCCCTCATCATGCGCCAGCGTACCTTCAGCCTGCGCCAGGCTCACCTGGTAGGGGCGCGGATCGATCTGGGCCAGGAAATCGCCCTTGTTGACGATCTGGCCTTCCTTGAAACCGACCGACATGAGCTGGCCGCTGATCTGCGTTTGCACCGTTATGGTCGCCAGCGGCGTGACCGTACCGAGGCCGGTCAGCACCACGTGCATGTCGCCGTTGGTGACCTTGGCGACGCCGACCGGCTGGGCGGATTGCGCGCTATGCGTCTTGCCGCCCGGCGTGGCCAGGAAGCGGTAGAGCAGGAAGGCGATGATCAGCAGAACGATCAAAATGCCGATCCAGCGCAACGCACCGCCCGCCCGGCGCTTTGGCGGCGGCGCCGCCGGGCGGGTCGGGGCGGAGGGTGGCACTGCTTGAGGCAGTTCTGCCCGGCTCGGGGTGGCGATGTCGCTTCGCGTCTGATCCATCCAGAGTCCTATTCGGCGGCGGGGCTGGGAAGCGACCTGCCCCTAATCCCATCGATCTTTAACATGGTTGCAGCCGTGTTGATTTCGCGGCCGCGGAGAAGAGAAAATGTTGCCCGATCGCCTGTCGACGGGCGGAAGGGGTAGATGTGGGCTTCACCGCCGCATGGGTGGCGGTGCGCTGGTTGTATGCATAGACGCGGTACGACTTTGCAACGCGGCGGGAGGTCTGGGTGTCGCGTTGTTTGGAGAATTGTAACAGGCGGCTGATGTCCCTCCCTGGCGCCAGCGATGGTCTTCGGCGTTATACTTGGCGCGATGAGCAGGCAGCGCCGACACAAATCACGCGACCAATTCACCCGGATCACCTTCGGCAGCTATTCGCTGACCAAAAAGGGGGTGCCGCGCTACGACTGGGCCGATCCCTACCGCCTTGCCGTCAGCCTCAGCTGGCCGCAATTCCTGTTCGGCTTGGTCGGCATCTACCTGCTGGCCAACGCACTCTTCGCGCTGGCCTACCTCGCGGTGCCCGGCTGCATCGCCAATGCCCGGCCTCATGTTTTTACCGACGCTTTCTTCTTCAGCCTCGAGACGCTTGCGACAGTCGGATATGGCGAATTCTATCCGGCGACACTGTACGGGCATGGTATCGCCTCGCTGGAAATCACCACCGGAGTCGCCTTCACCGCCATCCTGACCGGGCTGATCTTCGTGCGGTTTGCCCGGCCGCGGGCGAAATTCGTGTTCGCGACGCATCCGGTGATCACCCTGCATAATGCGGTGCCGACACTCATGCTGCGCGTCGGCAATGGCCGCGCGGTTTCGATGGCTTCCGCGGCCGCCAGAATAAGCGTGCTGATTGCCGAGACATCGGTCGAAGGCGCGATCTTCCGGCGCACCTATGAACTGCCGCTGGTCAGAAGCACCCTGCCGGTTTTCCCGCTCTCATGGACGCTGATGCACATGATCGACTCGCAGTCTCCCTTGCATGGCATGGATGCGGCGGGTCTGATTGCCGCCAATGTGCGCACCTTTGTTTCGTTCGAGGCGCGCGATCCGGATCTCGCGAGCATGGTGCACGACATGCGGGTTTACGATCCGCAGGACGTGCTGTTCGGCATGCGTTATGTGGATATTATCACGAATGACGAGTTTGGGCAGCCCGTGGCCGACCTTACGAAGATCGACGACGTTGTTGCCGGCACCGATTGACGCTGTCTTCGGCGCGAGCCGGTGTGTTGAAATGGCGACGGGAACCTGCCCATGCGTGTTTTATTGCTACTGCTACTCTGTGTCGCCGGTGCCGCGGAGGCGCAGACGGAAGATGGGGCAAGGCCAGGCAACATCATCGGCACGGGCATGTCGCTGCCGCGCTCGGACACGGCAAGCAATATCAACGGGCAAACCGCCCATTCGGCATTGGCACCCAATCTGCCGGCGCCGCCGGCGAGCGAGGATATCCAGACACTGATGCTGGCGGCGCGGCAAGCTCTCCAGGCTGGCCGCACGGGGGAAGCGCAGGAGGCGCTGGAACGGGCGGAAACACGCGCGCTGGACAGATCGGTGATCGCGGGAACCGAGCGCGAGCCAGCCACCGGGCCAGTGGTACTTGCGGCCGGGGAGGCACGCCAGGCGTTGGCGGCGGGGAACGTGGCTGGTGCCATCAGCATCATCAATGCAGCGTTGCCGAGCGCCGCGCATGCGGATATTCCCAGGTAAGGCAAGGAAGCGCTCCTTTTTTGAAAGAAAGAAGTAGAAACTTTTGTTTCCTAGCGTCCTGCCGACGAAGCTCGCCGTTCTTCACGGCGGGCGTAGGGGATAAGCAGGCCACTGAAAATAAAGAGCCAGTGTCCCCGATTCCGACCTTATTTCAATCCAACGAATCTCGGAATTGGGACACTAGGTTTCGCGCCGGCTGCTCGGCTCGGCATGACACGCGTTTGATCAACCGTTTCAAAAACTTTATTTTCTGACTATGGCAGGACTGTCAGCCCGAAGCTTGCTGGGTGCGACGGATGCGCGCATACGTCATGTTCACTCGATGGCGCCGATTCGCGTAGATGTGCCAGCGCTTACGATCGGCGCAAGCTTCCTCGGCTCGTGGCCCATCAATGGGCGGTCTGCGCATATAGATTGGCGCGAATCATCCTACGGCTCGATGGCACCGGCAACCTTCGAGCTGCACGACGTGACCGTGCATTCCTCGGCCGGCATCGTTCAGATCGGTAACGAAGTGCTTTACGAGTCACTGGCCCATACCGATGCGACGTCGCAAGGCTACGAGGTGACTGACGGCAAGCTGTTCTTGCAGCCGCGCCATGTAACGCATCTTGCCGGCACGCACATCACCATTCTCGCCGGCGTCAAAGCCAATTATTTCCATTCGATTATCGAGCGTGTGGCGCGGCTGGCCATAGTGCAGCCGCATTACTTCAATGAAGCGTCGAGCATTCTCGTGACGGAGGGCGCGATGGCACAGGATTTCGCGCTCGGTCGCCTCGGCCTACCGCCACCGCTGAAGCGCCGCGCGGCAACCGACGAGGAAGCTTTCCGCGTTGACCGGCTCATCTTTCCATGGACTGTGCATGGCGATGGCGACTTCCATCCCTGCCTTGTCGATATCTACGACCGGATCGCGGTGGGGATTGGCAATTCCGCGCAAGATTTGCCGAAGCGAGTGTATGTCGATCGGCGCGGTGCCGAGCTGCGCCCGTTGCTGAACGAGGATGAGGTGATCGGCAAGTTGCGGCCGTTCGGCTTCGTGCCAGTGAAACCGGAGAGTTTGGCGCTGGAGGATCAGGTGCGGCTGTTTCGCGATGCCACGGCGATCGTGGCGCCGCACGGCGCGGGCCTTACGAATCTCGGTTACTGCCGGCCGGGGACGATCGTGCTTGAGCTGCTGATGGATGGCTACGTGAATTGGTGTTTTCGGCGGCTGGCGGCGATACGAGGACTCCGTTACGACTGTGTGCTAGGACGTTCCATCGATCCATGGACGGCAGGAATGGCCAATCCACACGCGCTGCGTTGGAACGTGTCCGCCGACCATGTCGCCGGTGCAGCCGAGTTCATGTTCGCAAACGCCTAGGACACAGATGCGGGTCTATACCAGCGGCCGAAATGAAAGACTCATGGCGAATGCCCCCCCGCCCCGGCCCTGCCCACAAGCGGGAGGGAGAAAATAGCGGCAGCGCCAGTCAACAATTAGGGCCGTTGGTATTACTCCGACGGCACGGCGAGAGGGCCTGCAGACGCTTCAAGCTGCACTTCTTCGGCCGAGTGGCGGCGCGCCAGAACGACATAGAAAGCGGGCACGACGAACAGCGTGAACAAGGTGCCGATCGCAAGGCCCGAGGAAATCACGAGCCCCATGACAAAACGCGCCTCGGCGCCTGCCCCGGTGGCGAATACCAGCGGGGCGACGCCGAGAACCATGGCGGCCGTGGTCATCAGGATCGGACGCAGGCGCAGCAGCGCCGCATGCTCGATCGCCGCGCGCTTGGTGTGGCCGAGCGCCTGCCGCTCGTTCGCCACCTCCACCATCAGGATTCCGTGCTTGCTGATCAGCCCCATAAGCGTCACGAGACCGACCTCGGAATAAATATTCAGCGTCGCGCCATGCACCCCGAAATAGATGAACAGCAGTGCGCCGCCCAGCGACATCGGCACCGAGATCAAAATAATCAGCGGATCGCGAAAACTGCTGAACAAGGCGGCGAGTGCCAGATAGATCACCACCACTGCGAAGCCGAACGTGCCGGCGAAGCCTGAGGATTCCTGCACGAACTGGCGAAGCGGGCCCGACGTGTCGGTCGCGTAGTCCGGCGGCAGAACGCGCGCCGCGATCGCGTCGAGCGCGGCCTTTGCCTCGCCTTGCGTAACACCCTCCATCGGGATGCCGCTGATCGTGGAGGCGTTCATCTGCTGAAAATGGTTGATCTGCTCAGGGACCGTTGTCGTTTCGATATGCGCGACGGCGGAGAGCGGGATCGGGATGCCGCCCATCGTGGCGATGGTATAGTTCATCACCTGATCGGCATTGAGGCGGGCGCTGCGCATCACCTCCGGCATCACTTTGTAGGATCGTCCTTGAAGGTCGAAATAGCCGACATAGGCGCCGCTCAGCAATGTGTTCAGCGTGTTGCCGATGCTGGTCATATCGAGGCCCAAAGATGCCACCTTGTCGCGGTCGATCACCACCGTGGATTGCGGCAGATCGATCTTCAGGTCGGCGTCGATATAGCCGAACAAACCGGTCTTGCGCGCTTCGGTCAGGAACCGCTGGGACACCTCGTAAATCTCGTTGAACGGGCGCTCGGCCTTGATCACGTAGGCGACGGGCAGGGCACCAAAGGCGCCGGGCAATGGGGAGGGCTGGAAGACAGCCAGATTTACGCCGGCGATCTGGGAGAGTTTGCCCTGCAGGTCGCCAGTGACTTCGGTGCTGTTATGCGTGCGCTGGCCGAACGGCTTCAGCAAAGTACCGCCGCCGATTTGGCCAGGCATTTCGAAGATAAAGTCCTCCGCCGTTTCGGGCACGGCTCTCAACTCGTCCTGGATCTGCCTATCGTAGCGGCGCAGGCTGTCGAGCGTGCTGGTGGGCGGGGCGGCACCGCCGATATTCAGGTAGCCCTGATCATCCTGCGGCGCCAATTCGCTGGTCGAACCGCGGTATAGGTAATAGCTGCCAACGAGTATGGCTAGGCCGAACACGACCAGCGGCAGCCGAAGCGTGAGTGCGGACCGCAGAGCCGGCCGGTAGATGCGCTGAGGCCAGGTGAGGCCGGGCATGTCACGGCGCGCCCCGGAAGCGGGCGGACGGAGCATGAGGCTGCACATCATCGGCGAGAGGGTGAGCGCCAGAATGGCGGACACGGTGACGCTGCCAGCGAGGGTGAGCGCGAATTCGGTGAACAGCGCGCCGGTGAGGCCGGTGCGCAAGGCGATCGGCACATAGACCGCGATCAGCACCACCGTCATCGCCACGATCGGGCCGGAAAGGGTGCGCGCGGAGCGAATGGCGGCTTCGGCCGGCGACGCGCCCTGCGCCATCTCGCGGGTGACATTCTCCACCACGATGATCGCGTCATCCACCACAAGCCCGGTCGCCAGCACGAGTGCAAGCAGCGTCAGGAGGTTCACGGAGAAACCGAGCATCCACAGGATGGCGAATGTGCCGATCAGCGAGAGCGGGATGGTGATGACGGGAATGAAGGATGCGCGGGCGGAGCGCAGGAAGGCAAACACCACCAGCGATACGATGACCAGGCTGGCAAGCAGTGTTTTTGCGACCTCCCTTATCGAGGCACGCACATTGCCGGTGACGTCGTACATGATGCTGGCATTCAGCCCCTGCGGCAGAGAGGCCTTGATCTGCTCGAACTTGGCGCGCACGCCACCGATCACGTCCAGAACATTGGCGTTGGGCACGATCTCCACATCGATCGCGATGGCCGGCTGCGCGTTCGATTGGAACACCATCTGGTAAGTATCAGCGCCCAACTCGACTTTTGCCACATCGCCGAGGCGGATGATGGCGCCGTTTGTCTGCCTGATCACCAGATCGCGGAAGGCTTTCGCGCTATGCACGCCGGTTGTGATCCCGAGCGGGAGTTGCACCGTCTGGCCGGCGGTGGTGCCGGCGCCGCTGGTGAAATTATTGTTCTGCAGGGCGGCGGAGACATCGGCGGCGGTCAGGCCGTGCGCCGCCAGCTTGTTCGGATCGATCCAGGCGCGCAGCGCAAAGTTGCGTCCGCCCCAGATTTCCGCCTCCTGCACGCCCGGCATCGACTGGATCTGCGGTTGCACGACGCGAGTGAGGTAGTCGGTGATCTGGGGTTCCGACATGATGGTGCTGGAGAATGCGAGGATCAGCGTGCTGCCCGGGCTGCCAGTGACCAGCTTGATGGCGGGCGTTTGGGATTGCGGCGGCAATTGATCATGCACGGCGCTGATCTGCGTCTGAATTTCGGTCAGTGCCTTGTCGGGGTCATGATTGAGCCGAAGATGGGCCACCACCTGGCTGGTGCCGGTGGAGCTCTGGCTGGTCAAATAGTCGATGCCGTCGACGCGGGAGATCGCGTTTTCGATCGGCGTGGTGATGAAGCCCGCCACCACCGAGGCGTCGGCGCCGTAGTAGGTGGTGTCCACCTCGATCAGAGCGTTGATGGTTTTCGGATATTCGCGCACCGGCAGGCTCTGCTCGGCGCGCAGCCCGATCAGCAATATGAACACGCTGACCACGACGGCCAGCACGGGCTTGTAGATGAAGAGGTCGGTGCGCGCCATCAGGCCTATTCCTCCGGCGGGTGCGGTTCGGGATCGTCGAGCGGCTGCACGGTGTTGTTGACAATGACCGCCGACCCGTCATGCAGCTTGATCTGCCCTGCGGTCACCACGGTCTGGCCATCGGAAAGTCCGTCGGTGACGGCGATCTGGTCGCCGCGCGTCGGACCAGTCTTGACCAGCACCTGGCGCACCGTCGCCGGTTTCCCGCCGCCTACAACATATACGAGGCTGCCATAGGGGTTATAGACGATCGCTGCGCTCGGTAGCGTCAGATAGTGGTGTATGCCGCCGACCTGGAGGCCGACGCTGGCGAACATCCCTGGCAGCAGGGCGTCGCCGGGATTGGGCAAGGTGGCGCGCACGCTCAGCATGTGGCTCGCGGGATCCAATTTCGGGCTGATCGCCGATATCGTCGCCTGGAACACCCGGCCGGGATAGGTATCGATCCGCAGTTCGGCGCGGTCGCCGATGCGCAGTTCGGCCAGTGCTTGCTGCGGCAGGTAGAAATCGACAAACAGCGGATCGAGCGCCTGCAGGGTGACCACTGTCGTGCCGGCCGGGAGATACTGGCCCTGGTCCACCAGGCGCAGCCCGAGGCGGCCGGCAAACGGGGCGCGCACGATCTTTTCGGCCATCAGCGCCTGCTGCTGCGCCACCTGGGCGCGTGCGGATTCGAGATGGCTCTGATCGGCATCCAGGGTGGCCTGACTCACCGCCTGGGCATGATATTGCTTGGTGTCGCGGGCTAGGTTCTCGGCGGCGAGGGCCATTTGCGCCTGCAGATCGGCCAGGCGCGCTTCGTCATCGTTGGGGCGAAGCCGCAGCAGCACGGTGCCGGCGGCGACGTCACGGCCGGAGTCGAAATCCACGCGGTCGACCACGCCCGCGACTTCAGCGGCAAGATCGGCGCCGCGCACGGCGCGGATGGTGCCGACGGCTTGCAGCTTATCTTGCCAGTCGCTCGCATGGGCCACGGTGGTAGAAACCACGGCGGGTGGTTCTTGTGCGTGGGCCGCGAAAGCAAACAACAGTAAGGCAAGTGTTGCTTTCTGAAGCAAAGAACCAAAAGACTTTTGTTTTCGGGTGCTGACCCACGATACCGGCCATGGCCGGTATCCTGGAACCGGTGGAGGGATAAAAGTCTTTTGGTTCTTTTCTTCAGAAAAGAACATTCTTGCCTTCCTTCTCACGGCAGTATCGATCTCAAAAGATTTTCCGGTGACTTGGGCAGATCGTTGCGGTTCCACCAACCCCCGCCCAACGCCGCGAACAGTGCCACCGTATCGGTGTATCGCGCGGCTTCCGCCTTGATGAGTCCGATAACGGCGTTTTGGTACTGGGTCTGCGCCGTCAGTACGGTCAGGTAGGCGACACCACCCGCCCCATACTGCATTTGCGCGAGGCTCAGGCCGCGGGCAGCGGCGCGTTCGGCCAGCAGGTTGGCTTGCAAAGCTTGCGCGTCGCCGCTGAGGGCAGTGAGCACATCGGCCACGTTCTGAAAGGCTGTGATCACCGCGTTCCTGTAGGTTTCGGCCGCCTGCTGCGCGGCGGCGACGGCTTGGCGCTGCTTGTGCAGCAGGGTGCCGCCCTGGAACACGGGCACCAGCGCCTGGGTGAGCAGGTTGAGTTCGCCATTACCCTGGCCGAACAGATTGCCAATCTGCGCCGGCTGGCTGCCGATCGATCCCTGCAGGGTGAATTGCGGCAGGCGGTTGGCGACGGCCACGCCAATATTGGCGGTGGCTTCGTGGAGCTGCGCTTCGGCATTGCGTATGTCCGGCCGCTGATCGACGAGGCGTGACGGCAGCGACACGGGCAGGTCGCCCGGCAAAGTAAGCTGGTCGAGCGTAATGGTGGGGATGGCGGCTTCCGCGGGGACGCGGCCGACATAGGCGGCCAGCTGATCACGCGTCTGGCCGAGCTGGATCTGCAAGGGGACGACTAGGGCTTCGGTATTGCCGAGCTGGGCTTCCTGCGTCGCCACATCGGTGCCGGTGGCGCCGCCGAGCTCGAACTGGCTGTGCACGGTTTTCAGCAATTGCCGTTCGGCGCCGATCAGTGCCTGCTCGGCCTTGATCTGCTCGATCAGCGAGGCGGCGGTGATCGCCGCGGTGATCGTATTGGCGGCCATCATGTTGACCGCGCCTTCCAGGGTGAAGGCCTGGGCCTCGGCGGCAGCGCGGTCGGCTTCCACGCTGCGGGTGTTCTGGCCCCAGACGTCGAAGGTGTAGCTAACATTCACCTGGGCGTCGTAGATCGAGAAAGTTGCGGGCAGGCCGACAAAGCCCCTGGTGAGCCCAGCTTCGCCGAGCCCTTCCTCCGTGCGTGTGCGGTTGAACTGGGCTGAGAGCTGCGGGAGCCAGCCGCCTTTCTGTGCCAGGGTGTTTTCCTGGGCGGCGCGGAGCGCGAAAGCGGCAGAGGCAAGCGAAGGATTATGTCTCAGCGACTGGGCAACCAGGGCGGTAAGCTGCGGCGAGCGAAACAGCTGCCACCACGCGCCCGGGATATCGGCGCCCTTGGTGAAGACCTGGGCATTGCCGGCACGCTGTCCGTCCGCGCTACCGGTGCGGTCGGGTAACGGCGCTTCGGTATAGCGGCTGGCGGCGGGCGGAAGCGGGCGCTTGAAATCCGGGCCGACGGCGCAGCCCGCGAGGCATGATGCCAGCACCATGAACATACCTGCAGGCAGGCTGCCGCAGCCTGCAGCTGAACCAACAGATTGAATGCTCGTTTCCCCCAGGTGCTCGCACCCGCAGGGGGTCTTAACAGCGACCCAACCGCATGGCCAAGCGCCGTTCGCACATATTTTGGGGCCAGGCGCACGCATAAACAGCTAATCCAAGCGGATGGATGCCGGTTAGCAGGGGGCGTGCCACATGGGGCTTGTAGAAGATGCCCTTGAAACGCTTTGCGTTTCGGAGCGATGCTTTGCGGCGCGGTGATGATCGTCGTGGATTCGCTCGCCAGAATACCAGTAATTGGCGTGTTACGCCAGAATCGGGCAGCAGGCATTCACGGCTGGGGGAGCTTGCGCGGCACCAGCTTATAGAGGCGGCCCAAATGGCCCGGTGAGTCCCGGTATCCGAGAGCGAGCTGGTCGCGCTCAAAGACGTCGAAAAACTCGTCCCAAGCGATCTCGGTGAGGCCCGGCTCCGGGGTGCCGAAATCGAAGCGCAGAAGCGGCGAACCGTTGGTGGAGAGGCGGCCCTCGAGGCGGCCTGGCTTGCCTTCGCGGGCCTCCGCCCAGGCGCGGATGAAGCCGTGATCGGTGGTGGTGGTTTCCTCGGTCATCTCCGCCTCGTCGCAGCACGTAACGGTGTGAAACGACTGGAACGCTGTGTCGTTCCGCGCCAGAGGGGGGTCTCATTAATATCGAGAATATTCTTTTCTAAAGAAAAGACTGAGGAGATTCTAGAGCATCATCGGACCACACGGGGTTATCCGTCGGATAAACATGCTCGCCAAAAGAAAGAACTAGAGCATTTTCTGAACGACTTTACTGAACCGACGCGATCCGAAAATGCACTAAGGCCAGCGGCCGACATGAGTGACTCATGCCGAGAGCCCTCCACCCCGGCCCTCCCCACAAGAGGGGGGGAAGAGAGAAGCAGCATCGGTCGATAATTGGGGCCTTTGGTATTACGGCCGGAACGCCTGCACCAGATCCTGAATCTGTTCCGGGTCCGACTGCTCCATCACCCGCCGTGCGAAACGCGCGCAGTCATCGATCGAAACGCCGCGCACCGCCTGTTTCACCCGCGGCACTGCAGCCGCGTTCATGCTGAACGAGCGCAAGCCAAGGCCTAGGAGCAGAGGGATCAGGCGCGGGTTGGCGGCCATCTCGCCACACACCGAAACCGGCATGCGCATGCGTAGAGCAGCTTCGGTAGCGAACTGAATAAGCCGCAGGACCGCCGGATGGAGCGGATCGTAAAGGGATGCGACATCCGTGGCGCCGCGGTCGACCGCCAGCGTGTACATGGCGAGATCGTTGGTGCCGATCGCAAAAAAATCGGCCTCCAGCGCCAGGGCATCGGCCGCCAGCGCCGCGCCAGGCGTCTCGATCATGATGCCGAGCGGCGGCAGGGTATCGCCGATCTTCTCGCCGCGGCGGCGCAGCCGGCGCGCGACCCGCTCGTAGATCTCGCGGGCGGTGCGCACCTCGGTCGTGTTCGTGACCATTGGCAGCAGCACGCGGACCGGGCCGATTCTCGCAGTACGCAGGATGGCGGCGAGCTGCGTTTCGAACAACTCCGGCTGGCGGAGCAGCAGGCGCAGCCCGCGCACGCCGAGCGCGGGATTGTGATCCATGGTGTCCGGCACAATGCCGCGGGCAGTCAGCGCGTCGATATCCTTCTCGCCGCCCCAGTCGAGCACGCGGATGGTGACGGTATCGCCATCCATCGCTTCCACGACGGTGCGGTAGATGGCCGCCTGGGCCGCCTCGTCGGGCAGCGTCTCGCGATTCATGAAGAGGAATTCCGTGCGGAACAGACCGATGCCGACCGCGCCCGATTGGGCGATCAGCGGCAGTTCGGCAAGAAGCTCGAGGTTGCCCTGAAGTTCGACATGCTCGTGGTCGGTGGTGTCGGCCGGCAGGCGCCGCAGGCGGGCGAGGCGCTGACGCTCCCGCGCATAGGAGGCGACGCCGCTGCGCGCCTCGGCAAGGATGGCGGCCTTGGGGTGCAAGGTTATGCGGCCGGCTGACCCGTTCAGCACGGCCTGGGTGCCAGTCTTTGCCGCCGCCAGCAGGCCATGCGCGCCGAGCACGGCGGGCACGCCCAAGGCGCGAAGCATGATCGCCGTATGGCCGTCGGTGCCGCCTTCCTCGGTCGCGAGGCCGGCGATACGCGCAGGGTCAATCAGCGCGGCATCGGCCGGGCGTAGCGTCTCCGCCACCAGGATCGCTCCCTGCGGCACCGCATTGAAACTGCGGAAAGGCGCCTCGGTGAGGTTGCGCAGCAGCCGGCGGCCAGTCTCGCGTATCTCGTCGGCGCGCCGTTGCCTGGCTTCGATCTCGTCGCGGCCGCCCCCCTGGCTGTCCACGGTCTGGGTGTCGACCGGGATCGCCAGCATGGCTTGGGCGAGGGCCTCCACCTCGTCCAGCACCGCGGTTTCGGCGGTGAGAAGGTTTTCCGATATCCGCTTGCGGGCCTGGCGCAACAGCCGCGAGGGCCCCAGCATTTGCAGATAGGCATCCAGCAGCGGGGCGATCTCCTGCTGGCTATCTTCGGGCAGAACGCTCAGCCGGGCGCGCAACTTGCCAAGCTGCCTTTGCGATGTATGGACTGCCGCATCGAGGCGGGCGATTTCGGCGGACGCCTGCGCGGCCGAGATCGAGCCGCGCCTGATTTCCATTTTCGGTTCGCTGGCGGCATACACGGCGCCGATCGCGATACCCGGGCTTACGGCTATGCCGGTGAGTGTCCGCTCGGAGCGCCGGTCGGGCGCTTTCTTCGCAGGCGCCGGCGCCTCAATCCTGCTCATTGAAGCCGGCCTCGATCAGGCCTGCGATCGCCTCCAGCGCTTCGTGTGCGTCAAACCCTTCCGCGCGTAATTCGAGCGTGCTGCCCATGCCGGCCCCCAGCATCATCAACCCCATGATGGACCGGGCAGAGACCTCCTGGCCATCCCGCAGCACGTCGACATTGGCGGAGAATTGCTCGGCGAGGGTAACGAGCTTGGCGGCTGCACGCGCATGCAGGCCGCGCCGGTTCACGACCGTGACTGTCCGGGTAACGACCGCCTCGCCGCTCATGGTCAGGTATTAGTTATCAGTTGGCAGCGACCAGGCGTGGTTAACGCCAAACTTTCTGGCACCTGAAGGCTGACACCTGAAAACGGGATCAAGCTTTGGCCGGGACCCGATGGACCGCCTCGGTGTGCTGGCCGCTCGGGGTTCGGGGGTCGAGCGACTTGCAGTAATTGGGTGTGCTGCAGTTGCTGAGAACGTGGGATGCCGCGGCGATGTATTTCTTGCCGGCAAATTCCGCGATGTCAGTGCACTCGGAAAGGGTTTGGCGGGATCGAACCTTGGCCAGCTTCACCAGCATGGGCAGGTTCATGCCCGCTATCACCTCCACGCCACCCCGGCCCATCATGGATATCGCGAGGTTGCTGGGGGTGCCGCCGAACATGTCGGTCAACACAATAACACCGTCACCCGCATCGACGTCTTCGATGCAATGCAGGATATCCAGCCGCCTTTGCTCCACGTCGTCGTCGGCGCCGATGCAAATGGTAGCTACCCGTCTCTGCGGTCCGACCACGTGTTCCATGGCAGATCGCATTTCCTCGGCCAAGCGGCCGTGGGTGACCAGAATCAATCCGATCATCTTTTCGTATTCAGGCCTCCTACGCCTGGTTCCGTCGCCGCAGCGGCGGTTAGTCGCTCATACTCAAGGCACGCCCGAATCCACGCCCAAGGTCCCTGTCATGCCGCCCGGCCCTATCCAGGCCTTATTCTTTTTGCGTCCCGGTAGGAGACGGAAGGTTTAATTCCCGGTGTATTACCACCACCCGCCACTTGGCGCAGGTCGGCTTGTCCACCTGGCTGAGTATTGGCTGCAAGGCCTGCAGCCGTTCCGCCAGAACTTCGACGACCCGAACTGAACGGTGGCGACCCCCGGTGCATCCAATTGCAATGCTCGCGTATTTCTTGCCCTCCTGGACGAACCTGGGCAAGAGCAGGGTTAAAAGATCGGTTATCTTTTCCACGAACGGCACGTAATCTGGGTCGGCTTCCACATAGGAAGCGACGTCCGGATCGAGGCCCGTCTTCGGTCGCAATATAGGGTCGTAGTGCGGGTTGCGCAGGAATCGCGCATCGAAGACCAGCTCTGCTTCCCGCGGGAGACCGGCCGGATAGGCGAACGAAATCAATGACACATTCATTCCGGTATCGGAAACTTGATTGCTGCTAAACCTTTGCTCAATCATGCGGCGCAGCATGGGCAAGGGCAGGTCGCTGGTATCGAGCAGCAGGTCGGCGGCTTCCCTGAGAGGCTCGGTCATGACGATCTCGGCGGCCACCCCATCGGCCACCCGGCTGGTGGGTGCAAGGGGGTGGCGCCGCCGGGTTTCGGTATAGCGGCGTAACAACGCGGGCTCGTCGGCATAGGCAAAGACAAGCTCAGGGTGCAGGGCAGGATTGCATTTGAGTCGGGCCAGCGTGACCAGAATATCCTGCGCATCGAAACCTCGGCTACGTGTGTCGACGCCGATCGCGATCGGGCGTTCTCCGCGCGTGACCAGATCGTCCATCAGCCGTAGGGGCGGATTGTCCACGGCCTCATAGCCGAGGTCTTCAAGCACGCGCAGGATCGAGGCTTTGCCGGCGCCCGATAGGCCGGTGACCAGCACGACACGTCGTGGCGCGGCGCTAACCTCCACGGAGGAACGATCGGGGAGCGAGATCACGCAAACGCCCCGGCGGCGAAGGGCAATTGGCCCATGGCGCCGGCCAGGGCGAGATCGACCAGATACGGCGCCGAAGCCGGCCATGGATCCAGCGAAATCATCGGCAGGTCGAGAACGTCGTGACGCGCGGGGATCGGCAGGCGGTCGCCCCGTTGCAGGCGCACGACGAGGGCCAGTTTTACCGCCGATTGGTAGCTCATCCTGATGATGCCCAGGCCGCGCGCCTCGACCAGGCCAGCGAGGTTATCGGGCGGCGCGGCCTGCCCGTTTTTGATGATGACCTGGTCATCCGCCACAAGTTGGAAGCCGCGATCGACCAGGCGCAGCAGCAGATCGGACTTGCCGGCCCCCGCCTCGCCCAGGATCAGCACGCCCGCATTGTCCCTGGCGGCGCAACTGGCATGAATTCGCATGTATCATCATATACGATGCGGGCAAGCAGGCTTCCTCGAAAATACAAAAGTTTTTGTAACTGGCACTGCGGGGACCAGCCTCTGCCTCGACGGCCTCTCCCCCAAAGCCGGCTTGGGGCCACTCCTCGTCGCCCTACTACGCTGCCTCCGAGACAACCACACGGCGGCGGACGATGCCTGCCGCCGGCACCGCCGCATACACATCTTTTACTGCCTCGGTCAGCGTGACCCCGGCAAGCTGCGGCGCCAGCGTGTGTCCCGCCTGTTCCCAGAACCGGCTGGTTCGCAGTACTGCCCGCAGATGGAGTGGCGGCGTGAAGAGCGCGCGCTCTCGCCGTTCGGGGCGGAACATGCCGGTTGCCAGGAGGCGCTCGATCTGGCTTTGGGAATAGGGTTGGCCCTGGCCGAAGGGCGTATTCTCCACATGTGCCCACATCCCCATGCGGTTTGGCGCTACCACCAGGAGGCGCCCGTCATCCTTGAGCACCCGCCAGATTTCGCGCAGCAGCCGTTCATCGTTGCCGTAGGGTTCCACGCCATGGATTACCAGGATCCGGTCGAAGACCAAATCCGGGAAGGGCAGGTGCATCGGGTTGGTGCTGCAGCTTCCCGGCGGCGGCACGCTGTGCTGCATGGTTGTGGCGTTCAGGCAGCGATAGGCCTGGGCCTGCCACGGGTGCAGGAACGGCGCAGGATACCCGACCCCGAGTACCGACAGGCCCGACAGATCCGGCCACATTTTCGCCAGACGCTGCGAGATCGCGGCCGCGGCCATCCGCCCGCGCGGCGTTGCGTAGAACGTCGCGGCAGAGGGTTCATCATGATGTGCGCCGGAGTGCATCTGGCACCCTTGATGTGCGGCATCGTGCCGCGAGTGATAGTCTAGGCGTCGTCCCCGAGGAGGTAGTCGCCGTGACTGTCACAGTCCAGCCCGTTCCCATGTTTTCCGACAACTATGCGTGGTTGATCCATGACACGGCCAGCGGCGCCGTCGGCATCGTCGATCCGGCCGATGTGGATGCGGCATGCGCCGCCATCGATGCGGCGGGCTGCTTGTTGGACGTGATTTTTCTGACCCACCACCATGCCGACCATGTCGCCGGCACTGATGCCGTGCGCGCGCGCTATGGCGCCCGCGTGATTGGCGCCGCGGCCGATGCGCACCGGCTGCCGCGCCTCGACATCGCGGTGGCGGAGGGGGATCGCGTGCCGTTCGGCGCCGCGGAGGTGGCGGTGATCGAGACGCCGGGCCATACGCGCGGCCATATCGCGTTTCATATCCCCGATGGCGGCCTGCTATTTTGTGGCGACACGCTGTTTTCCCTTGGGTGCGGCCGGCTGCTGGAAGGATCGGCGGAGGAGATGTTTGCCTCGCTGCGGAAGCTTGCCAGCTTGCCTGTCGATACGCTGGTGTGCTGCGGCCATGAGTATACGCAATCCAACGCCCGTTTCGCGCTGACCGTGGAGCTGGAGAACCTCGCCTTGCGTGCGCGGGCGGAGGAGGTTGACCGGCTGCGCGCGGCGGGGCTGCCTACTGTGCCGAGCCATCTTGCGGGCGAGCTGGCGGCCAATCCTTTTTTGCGCGCGCCCGATGCCGCGCGGCTAGGGGAGACCAGGGCGGCGAAGGATCGCTTTTGAAGTATGCTCTCTGTCTTATTTTGAGAAAAAGCTTCTTAGCACAGCTCCCGCTACCCCAAGCTCGGCTGCCGTTTCCACCGATTGCCCGCCACCACTCCGATCTCCTCCGAGATAGGGCGCCAGTGCGTGTGCTAGGTTCGGCAGCGTGAGTGTTTGCAGCCACACGCGGCCTGGCCCTTTGAGCTCCGCCAAAAACAGCCCATCCCCGCCGAAGAAGATATTGCTGATCCCGCGCAGCGTGGTGATGCCGAAATTCACGCTCTCTTCAAACATGCCGACATGGCCGGGATGCACGCGCAATGTCTCGCCCGGTGCCAGCGTGCGCTCCACGACCTCGCCGCCCAGTTCCACCCAGGCCGTGCAGTAGCCTGACATGCGCTGCAGCAGAAACCCGTTGCCGCCAAAAATTCCGGCCCCGAGCGATTGCTGAAACCCGGTTCCGAGTTGCAGCCCCGCCGTGCCGCACACAAAACCATGTTTGTGGATCAGATAGCCCTGACCCGGCTGCACATGAACTTCTACAATTCGCCCGGGGATTTTGGCGGCAAACGCCACCATTCCGGGTTGGTAGGGTGCCGTATATTCGGTCATGAACAGTCCGCCACCGGACAAGGCCCGCCCGATTGCCCCGAGAAAGCCGGTATTGCCGGCTGTGTTGGTGGTGGTTCGGAGTTCGATCCCCCCCGTCATCCAACTGAGCTGGCCAGTTTCCGCCACCAGAACCTCGCCCTGGTGCAGGGCGACCTCGAGCACGGGCAAGGTGTGACCGATGATCTGGGACTGCATGTTCGGACGCTCTCCGGCAATCTGATACTCCGGTAAGCTAGCCTCAAAATCGTTGCACCGTCACGGTGAAAAGGCGGCCATCGACGCGCTCCCCGCTTTCATCCACTGAGTGCTTCAGGCGGCGCGAATTTCCCTCAGGAAGGTGTCGACCTGGCGCTGCAGGGTTACGCTATTGTCGTTGAGGCTGCCCGCGGCCTGGAGCACCTCGCCGGCGGCGGTCCCTGAAAGCTGCGCCGACGAATTGACCCCCGTTATATTGGCGGTGACTTCCTCCGTGCCGCGGGCTGCTTCGGCCACGTTGCGCGCAATCTCGGCGGTTGCCGCACCCTGCTCCTCGACGGCCGAGGCGATCGCAGTGGCGGTTTCGCGAACCTTGTCGATCTGCGCAGTGATGCCTTGGATCGATCGCACCGAGCCGTTTGTCGCCTCCTGGATGGCGGAAATTTGCTCCGCAATATCCTCGGTCGCACGCGCAGTCTGGTTTGCCAGCGCCTTCACCTCGCTCGCGACCACAGCAAATCCCTTGCCGGCTTCGCCGGCGCGCGCGGCCTCGATGGTTGCGTTGAGCGCCAGCAGGTTGGTTTGCCCTGCGATACCCTTGATCAGATCGACCACCTGCCCGATCTTCTGCCCGGCCGCGGCTAGCCGCTGGATTTCGGTATTGGCTGCCTGTGTGTCGCCGACCGCTTGGCCGATCAGGCGGGTGGATTGGGTGACCTGCTGGAGGATTTCGTTGACCGATGAGGCAAGCTCCTCGGCAGCGGCGGCAGCAGTGTGAACATTTCGCGTCGCTTGCTCCGACGCTGCTGCGACCGTGCCGGATTGCTGCGTCGTTTGCTCGGAAATCGATGCCATGCTCTGTGCCGTGGCCTGCAAGGCAGCGGCCTGGGCGGTGACGCTTTTGACGACGGCGCCCGCGCTTTGTTCGAACCTTGTCGCGATTTCGGTCATCGCCTGCCGCCGCTCCTCCGCGGCGCGCTGTTTCTGCGTTTCCTGTTCCGACCGTAGCCGGTTCATTTCCAGTGCGTTTGTCTTGAACACCGCCAGGGTGCGCGCCATCGCGCCCACCTCGTCGCCGCGCGACACGCCAGGAGGCTCAGCAGAGAGATCGTTCTCGGCATAGGCGGCCATCACCATGTTCAGGCGGCGGATCGGCTTCGACAGGCCCTGCAAGCCGATCCACAGCGCAGCCGCTATGGTAAACAATACCCCGCCGCCGACCGCGACGAGCGATGTTTCAACCGCCGCATCCGCCACATGAGACAATTTGGATGAGGTGGCAGACGCATAGGCGACCATGTTATCCTTCAGCCTAGTTTGAATTCTGAGTGCTGCCGTAATCAGCGGGTCGCATTCTGTCTTGAGTTTTGCTGTCGCTTTTGCATTTTCCTCTGCCGACGTCACCGACGCGGCGTACTTGACCGCAGGTTCGCACCCGCGCAGTGCCGATTGCGCGGCTGAAACGGCCGCGTCGATGCTTTCAGCCTGCTCGGGAACCGCCGCTCTGACCTTGGACATCGTCGTTTCGAAGGTTCTCTGGCTATCGACCGCTTCCGCCAGCAAGCGCTTGTTGCCTTCCTCGCTGGTTTCCAAAATCAGTTGATATCCTTTCAGCTGATATGAGGTAAGCGCCGCCAAGGACTGCGCCGAGAGCGCCGTGGACTCGTCGACCCTGCTGACCAAATCCGCATAGCTTCCATCGATATCGGTCATGCGGCTGCTGATGAACCCGGTGGCACCGACGGAGACGACGGCGAACATGACCACGATGAGAGAGATCTTCACCGTGATACTCAGATTTTCGACCTTCAACCAACTTGGCATCGTCGCCCCTTACGTTCAGCGTGCTGGGCACTTTCGGAGTGTCGGGTAAGGAAACCGTTACCGAGGCCTCACATTCGTCGGCGCCCACCCGCTCTGGTACTTCCCAAACCTCCGCATGCGCTTCCCCAGAGCAACGCGGATACGACGCACCGGTGGATGCCGACACGCGATAACGTTCGGTAGGAAAAACGGTTATCCAGCGGACATCAATCTCACGTCGATTAATGGCCCTGCAATCAAAATCCTGGAATTTGATGATGCTGCTTTTCCGCCGTCCACTACAATGGTTCCTCTGGCAGCGTTCGGGGGCGAACGATGCTCGTGCGCTGGATGACCATTATCCCAAGCGGTTTCCTATTGCTGGGTGCATGCGGCACCGCGGCACAGACGCCCGCGGCACCGGCTCAGCCGGCTTCTGCCCCGGCGCCTAGCGTGTCGCTTCCGGTGCCGGTCATGTCGGGTCCGCTGACGCTCAGTTCCGTGCCGCCCGCACTCGATGCGGGCCCGCTCGGCACCTGGTATGTGAACGGCGCAATCTCCGCCCTCGGCCTGCTGCAGGATCATCCCAGTGCAGGCGACCGCACGGCCATTGCCGACATCAGTAATGCGCAGATTTTCGTTCAGAAGACGGCCGGCTTTGTGCGCTTCTACGTGCAGCTTGGCGCATATGCGCTGCCTGCGATCGGGCAGACCTACGCACGCCAAACCAATGCGACGAGCACGATGGGCAGGTTCTTCGGTGCCGTGCCGCAGGCCTTTCTAAAGCTCGCGCCATCGGACTCGTTTTCCATCGAGGCCGGCAAGCTGCCGACATTGATCGGCGACGAATACACATTTAGTTTCGAAAACGTAAATATCGTGCGCGGCCTGCTCTGGAGCCAAGAGCCCGCGGTGAGCCGCGGTATTCAGGCGAACATTATTGCCGGGCCATTGGGCCTCAGTCTGTCGCTCAATGACGGGTTCTACTCGGGGCGTTACACCTGGCTATCAGGCTCCCTGAGCTGGACGATCGACGCGGCGAATGCTCTCGTTCTCGCGGCTGGGGGCAATCTGCGGGAGAGCAGCCGCAACACGCTGGCGACACCGCTCGATGAGAACAATGGCAGCATCTACGATCTTATCTACACGTACGCAAAAGGGCCACTGCTGGTCTCGCCTTATCTTCAGTATAGTGCGGTGCCGCAGGCTCTTGCAGTCGGCGTGCGCAACGCTGCGTCGCTCTACGGAGGCGCGGTTCTGGCGAGTTATGCGCTGTCGTCAAACGTAACCCTTGGCGCTAGAGCCGAATATGAAATCGGTTCCGGCTCCACATTAAACCACGAGGCCACAAATCTTCTCTACGGGCCGGGCAGCGGCGCTGCCTCGTTTACGTTGACGCCGACCTACACGCGCGGCCACTGGTTCGGCCGCGCAGACATGTCCGCGCTCGCGATCATCCACATGACGGGTGGTGACGGGGTGGGCAAAGGCGGCGAGAACGCATCGCAATTTCGGGTGCTGCTGGAGGCCGGCTACATTTTTTGAGGCCAATTCCGGAAACCGGGTGCGCTGTTTCGTCGGTGGGTAAAGCTGGGTGCGATCAGGGCGGGTGCGCTGAAGCGCACCCGCCCTGAGTTTGCTAAAAAGTTAGAAAAATCTTGAAATGTAGTTCGGGCTGGGGCATAGGGTTACTTAAGTTTTAACGGCCGGCTTGCATGTGGGCCATGTTCTTAAGGGCTGCCTATGTATCGCCTGGTTCTGGCTGTTGCCATGCTGGCCTTAGCCGCTTTTGCCACCGTGCCGGCCGCGCAAGCGCAGCGCGCGATGGCGCACCCGCTTCCGCACCCGAAAGCTGGCAAGCCAACAATGCCCGTCTCTTCCCGGCACGACGTGGCGGCGCAAGCCCGAAACTAGCGCAGTCATCCCATTGCAAGCGGCTTGACTTTCCGCCGGCCATAAGGGCACACCTCGGTTCCTCGGGATATTGACGCCCGGTCCCCGCCCGAAGCGGGGGGCTCCGCCGCTCCGCGAGTGTTCGCGCAGCGGCGCTTATTGTTATGGAGTGATGGCACCGATGTTCGACGCCTTGTCGGACAAATTCACCGGCATTTTCGACGGGCTCCGCAAGCGCGGTTCACTTGGCGAAGCCGACGTTAACGAAGCCTTGCGCGAGGTCCGCCTTGCCATGCTCGATGCTGACGTCGCCCTGCCGGTGGTGAAGGATTTCGTGGCCAAGGTGCGCGAGCGCGCCATCGGGACGGAGGTGCTCGACAGCGTCTCTCCAGGCCAGCAGGTGGCCAAGATCGTTAATGACGCGCTGGTGGACGCGCTCGGCGGTGCCGGCGCGGTGCCGCTCAATCTCAATGCGCCCGCGCCCATCCCGTTCTTGATGGTCGGGCTGCAAGGCTCGGGCAAGACCACCACCTCCGGCAAGCTCGCGCTACGCCTCGCCACGCGCGAACGCCGGCGCGTTCTGCTCGCCAGCCTCGACACCCAGCGCCCGGCGGCCCAGCTGCAACTTGCCCAGCTTGCCGAACGGGCCGGCGTCGCCAGCCTGCCCATCGTGCCCGGTGAGACGCCCGTGCAGATCGCCAAGCGCGCCATGGAAATGGGCCGCTGCGAGGGTTTTGACGTCGTCATCCTCGACACGGCCGGCCGGCTTTCGATCGACCAGGCGCTGATGAACGAGGTGCGCGACATCCGCGCCGTGACCAACCCGGTCGAAACGCTGCTGGTGGTGGACGCGATGACCGGCCAGGACGCGGTGCAGACCGCGCAGGCCTTTAACGACACGGTCGGCGTGACCGGGGTGATCCTGACCCGGATGGATGGCGACGCCAAGGGCGGTGCCGCCCTCTCCATGCGGCACGTGACCGGCGCACCGATCAAATTCTCCGGCAGCGGCGAGAAGATCGACGCGCTGGAGGAATTCCACCCCGAACGCGTTGCCGGCCGCATTCTCGGGCTTGGCGACATTGTCGGCCTGGTGGAGCGCGCATCGGAAACGATTGACCAGGACGAGGCTGAAAAACTCGCCAAGCGGATGATGCGAGGCCAGTTCTCGCTCGAGGATTACGCGGCGCAGCTGAAGCAGATCAGCAAGATGGGCTCGGTCAGTTCGATCCTCGGCATGCTGCCGGGCATGGGCGCGATGAAACAGCAGATCGAAAACGCCAATATCGATACCAAGGTGTTCAAGCGCCAGCAGGCGATCATCGGCTCCATGACGCCGAAAGAGCGCCGTCAACCGGAGATCATTAAGGCCAGCCGCAAGAAACGCATAGCTGCCGGCTCGGGTGTTTCGGTTGCCGAGGTGAACAAGCTGCTGAAAAACTTCGACGACATGTCCACGATGATGAAGCGCATGGGCAAACTCGGCCAAAAAGGTTTTTTGCGCGGGGGGATGGGCACCCTGATGGCCAACTGGCCCCAACAACGCCCCCGCGGCTTCTAACCCGTTCTGAGACCTGACAACTGCAAACTGGAAACCAACTTCATGAGCCTGAAAATTCGCCTAGCCCGCGCCGGCGCCAAAAAGCGCCCCTACTACCACATCGTGGTGGCCGACAGCCGCAGCCCGCGCGATGGCCGCTTCATCGAAAAGGTGGGCAGCTACAATCCGATGCTCCCCGCCGAGCATGAGGAACGGGTTCGCCTGTTCCAGGAGCGCATCAAGCATTGGCTGACCGAAGGGGCCGTCGCCACCGACCGCGTCGCCCGCTTTCTTGGCAATGCCGGGCTGATGGCCAAGCCCGCTTATAGCGAGCAGCCAAAGCAGTCGGCGCCGAAGAAAAAGGCGCAGGAGCGCGCCAAGGCCGCGGCCGCCGCGGCCGGCTAAGGCAGGAGAATGCACCCAAAAGACCAGAGCGAAGCGATGCAAGGCTGGGGGAACAATGCCTGTCCCCCTGGCCATGGTCGTGCCTTGCTTGTTGTCATGGGTGTCATTGGCAAGCCGCATGGGGTGCGTGGGCTGCTACATGTGCACAGTTACGCGGCCGAGCCCGAAAGTCTTGCGACATACCGGCTGACGGACGATGCCGGGAAAGCCTGGTCGCTTGCGTGGCGCGGCGAAGGCGTGGCCGAATTGCGTGACGCCACCGGCCGCCCGGTCTCCTCCCGGACCGAGGCGGCAAAACTGGTCAACACGCGTCTCCATGTGGAACGTGGCCACCTTCCCAAGCCGGCGGAGGACGAATTCTACTTGGCCGACCTGGTCGGGCTCGATGCCATCGGCGCGGATGGCAAGCAGATCGGCCGGATCGCCGCCGTCCATGATTACGGCGGCGGCACGAGCCTGGAAATCGACCGCCCTGGTAACACGGTGCTGCTGGTGCCATTCACCCGGATCGTGGTGCCGGAAATTGATATCGAGGCTGGCCACCTTACCGTGATCCCGCCGGCGGAAATCGAGATCCGTGAGGCCGCCGCATGAGTTTTCATGCCACGATCCTCACTTTGTTTCCTAACATGTTTCCGGGGCCCCTGGGCGAATCGCTCGCGGGCCGCGCGCTTGCTGCCGGCCTGTGGTCGTTGGATGCCCAGGATATTCGCGGCCACGCCACCGACCGTCACCGCTCGGTCGATGACGCCCCATTTGGCGGCGGCGCCGGCATGGTGATGCGCCCGGACGTGGTCGCCGCGGCACTCGCCACCGTGCAAGACGGTCGGCCGACCTTTTACGTGACGCCGCGCGGCCGCCGCTTTATCCAGACCGACGCCGAGCGCCTCGCTGAAGGCCCGGGATTAATTCTGCTGTGCGGCCGCTATGAAGGTATCGACCAGCGGGCAATCGACGCCAGTGGCGCCGAGGAAATCAGCATCGGCGATTACGTTCTCTCGGGTGGCGAGCTTCCGGCGATGGTGCTTCTGGATGCCGTTATCCGCCTGCTGCCTGGTGTGATGGGCGCCGCCGAAAGTGCCGACGAGGAAAGTTTTTCCGCGGGTCTCCTTGAATACCCTCACTATACCAGGCCCGCCGAGTGGAAGGGCCGCCCCGTGCCGCCGGTATTGCTCTCGGGCAATCACGCAGCGATTGCCGCCTGGCGGCGCCAGGCGGCCGAAAACATCACCCGCGAACGCCGCCCAGATATGTGGGCCGCCTACACCGCGGCAATTGCATCCACGGCCCCCGCGCCGTAATCACATCGTCACGGAAGGATCTACCCGATGAATATTCTACAGAAGCTCGAGGCCGAGGAAATCGGCCGTCTGACCGCCGCGCGCGCCGTGCCCAGCTTCGTCCCTGGAGACACGGTAAAAGTGTCGGTGAAGGTGGTTGAAGGGGAGCGGACACGTGTGCAGGCCTATGAGGGTCTGGTGATCGCACGCAGCAACAAGGGCCTCAACAGCAATTTCACGGTCCGCAAGATTAGCTATGGCGAGGGGGTAGAGCGCGTGTTCCCGCTTTACTCGCCGCAGATCGCAGAGATCGAGGTGATCCGGCGCGGCGATGTGCGCCGGGCGAAGCTGTATTACCTGCGCGGCCGCCGCGGCAAATCCGCCCGCATCGCCGAGAAGGCACGCGATACGCGCGAGGTCGCCGCCGAGTAACCGTACTTTTCTTAAGAGACGATTAGACTGGTAGGCCAAATCGCGTTTGGTGGGTGCGATGGTGGGCTGAAGCCTAATCAACGGTGGTTGGGACGAAAAAAATGCAGGTTTGGAGGGGCACCCTCCAGCGGAGTCCAGGGACGGCGCCCCTGGCCTTTCTTCATGGAGGCCCCGCGCATGAAGCGCACATTGTTTGACAAGGTGTGGGACGCCCATGTCGTCGAGCGGCTCGAAGACGGCACCTGTCTGCTATATATCGATCGCCATCTGGTGCATGAGGTGACCTCTCCACAGGCTTTCGAGGGCCTGCGCATGGCTGGGCGGAAGGTGCGACGGCCTGAAGGCACGATCGCGGTAACCGACCACAATGTTCCAACCAGCGACCGCCGCCACGGCATCGAGGAGCCGGAGAGCCGGCTTCAGGTGGAGACTCTGGAGCGCAACGTCGCCGAGTTTGGCGTGCCCTATTTCCCGCTGCTGGATGCGCGCCAGGGCATCGTGCACATTGTTGGGCCCGAGCAGGGAATTTCGCTGCCTGGCATGACGATCGTTTGCGGCGATAGCCATACGTCCACGCATGGTGCGCTGGGTGCGCTCGCCTTCGGCATCGGCACCTCCGAGGTGGAACATGTGCTGGCAACCCAGACATTGCTCCAGCGTCCTGCCAAGAACATGCTGGTGCGCATCGATGGCGCTTTGCAGCCGGGTGTCACCGCGAAGGATCTCGTGCTCGCGGTGATCGGGCGCATCGGCACCGCTGGCGGAACCGGCCACGTGATCGAATACTCGGGCGAGGCGATCCGCGCGCTCGACATGGCGGGGCGCCTGACCGTGTGCAACATGTCGATCGAGGCCGGCGCCCGCGCGGGGATGATCGCGCCCGACGAGACAACCTTCGCCTATATCGAGGGTCGTCCTTACGCGCCGAAGGGTGCGGATTTCGCGCGGGCGGTGGCGTATTGGCGTGGGCTCGCCGCCGACGAGGGTGCCGCCTATGACCGGACGGTGGTATTGGATGCGGCCGACATCGCGCCGATGGTCACCTGGGGCACCAGCCCGGAGACGGTGGCGCCGATCGATGGGGTTGTGCCGGATCCCGCGGCCATAGCCGATGAGTCGAAACGCACCGACATGCAGCGCATGCTGGCCTATATGGCGCTGCAACCCGGGCAAGAACTTGCCGGTATCCCCATAGACGTCGTGTTTATCGGCAGTTGTACGAATGCCCGCATCGAGGACATACGTGCCGCGGCCTCGATCGCCCGCGGCCGCCTGGTGGCTAAGGGCGTGCGCGCGATGGTGGTGCCCGGCTCGGGCCTCGTGAAACTCGCGGCGGAGGCGGAAGGGTTGGACAAGGTGCTGATCGAGGCGGGTTTCGAATGGCGTGAGCCAGGATGCTCCATGTGCCTCGGCATGAACCCGGACAAGCTTACGCCCGGCCAGCGCTGCGCCAGCACCTCCAACCGGAATTTTGAGGGCAGGCAGGGGCCTGGCGGTCGCACTCACCTGCTGTCGCCGGCCATGGCGGCGGCGGCGGCGGTCGCCGGGCATCTGGTGGATGTTCGGAGCTACGGGTGATGCAGGCTTTTACGATTCTGACGGGCATAGCGGCACCTTTGCCGATGGCCAATGTGGATACCGACAAGATCATCCCGGCCCGCTTCCTCAAGACCATCAAGCGAAGCGGTCTGGGCGAACACCTTTTTGCGGGCATGCGCTACGACGAGGCGGGGCAGGAAAGGGCCGATTTCGTGCTCAACCAGGCGCCATACCGCCAGGCCGGCATCCTGATCGCACATGAGAATTTCGGTTGCGGTTCGTCGCGTGAGCATGCGCCTTGGGCGCTCCTGGATTTTGGTATAAGGTGTGTGATCGCCCCTGATTTCGCCGATATTTTTTACAACAACTGTTTTAAGAACGGCGTGCTGCCGGTGCGCCTGCCGCGTGAGATATGCGATGTGCTGATCGAGGATTCGCGGCTTGGCGCCAACGCGCGGATCACCGTCGATCTCGAGCGCCAGGTGGTGGCGCGGCCGAACGGCGAGCAGATCCCCTTCGACACCGATCCGCTCCGCCGAAAAATGCTCTTGGAGGGTCAAGATGAAATCGGTCTGACCCTTGGCTCGATGAACGCGATCGACGATTTTGAGACACGGCGGCGGCAGGAAACGCCATGGATGCCCGCGATTCCTCTGGCGTAGCGACAACCAGGGCGATATCCATCTCGAATTAACGTCCTGAGGGCGATTTAAATGGCCGCGCGCAAAAAACTTCTCCTTTTGCCTGGTGACGGTATCGGGCCTGAGGTGATGCGCGAGGTCAAGCGGGTGATCGACTGGCTCGAGCGCCGGCGCGGCATCGGCTTTGAAATCGAGGAAGATTTGGTCGGCGGCGCGTCGATCGATTCCCGCGGTACACCGCTTGCCGACAGCACGGTGGAACTCGCCAAGCAGGCCGACGCGGTGCTGTTCGGGGCTGTGGGCGGTCCGACCTGGGAGGGCATGGGTTTCGACAAGCGGCCGGAGATCGCGATCCTCGGATTGCGTCGCGAGCTTGGCCTGTTTGCAAACCTTCGCCCCGCCATCGTGTATGATCCGCTGGTGGCTGCGAGTACGCTGAAGCCCGAGGTCGTGCGCGGGCTCGACATCATGATTGTGCGGGAGAGCACGGGCGGCATCTATTTCGGTACGCCACGCGGCGTGGAGACGCTGCCTGACGGCCAGAAGCGCGGGGTGAACACCGAAGTCTATACGACCCACGAAATCCAGCGCGTCGGCCGGGTGGCATTCGACCTGGCGCGCAAGCGGGGCCGGATCGTGGCGAGCGTCGAGAAATCGAATGTGATGGAGAGCGGCCTGCTGTGGCGCCAGACCATCGCAGCACTGCGCGATAGCGAGTATGCGGATGTGACACTCACCCATGTTCTGGCGGATAACTGTGCCATGCAGATGGTGCGCAACCCACGCCAGTTCGACGTGATCGTGACCACCAATCTGTTCGGCGACCTGCTTTCCGATCTGGCGGCGATGCTGACCGGCAGCTTGGGCATGCTGCCCTCGGCGACGCTGGGCGCGGTGCAGGCCGACGGCAAGCAGCATGCTCTCTACGAGCCGATCCACGGAAGCGCGCCCGATATTGCCGGGCGTGGCGTCGCCAACCCGCTTGCGCAGATTTTGAGTTTCGCGATGCTGCTACGCTACTCTCTCGCCATGGAGGATATGGCCGGCGAGATCGAGCGTGCGATCGTGCGTGTTCTGAGCAACGGGTTGCGCACGGCCGACATCATGGCGCCTGGGGCCGCACGTGTGGGCACGGGCGTGATGGGCGAGGCCGTGCTCCGCGAGCTGGACAAAGCGCCGGCCTGAGGCCCCCGGGGTTCCGCCCCGGGGTTGCGCCACGAGAGGCCTTGGGCTAAACCGCGCGCCTCTGTAGCACCCGTAGCTCAATTGGATAGAGCACCAGACTACGAATCTGGGGGTTGGAAGTTCGAGTCTTTCCGGGTGCGCCAGTGCAGAAGGCAAGGACTTCTTTTCTGAAGAAAAGAGCAGTTTTTCTTTGTTCACGTGCTCCGCGCGAGCAGACGGCGCGTGAGAAGGCTAAGGATCGCATTGATCGCCAGACCCGCTGCGGAGAGCAGCGCTAAGGCCGCGAACATGCGTGGCACCTGTAAGCGATAGCCGGCCTCGAGGATGCGGAAGGCCAGGCCCGAGGCGACGCCGCCGGCGCCGGTGACGAACTCCGCCACCACAGCGCCTACCAGAGCGAGGCCGCCGGACACGCGTAACCCCGCGAGGAAATAGGGCAGGGCGGCGGGGAGACGCAGCAGGAGGATTTCCTGCATGGGACTTGCGCCGTTCAGCCGGAACAGGTCCAGCAGCTCGCGCGGTGTCGCGGCCAAACCGGAAACCGTATTGGAAAACACGGGGAAGAATGCGACCACGGTGGCGCACACGACCATCGCGGTGAACGGATCGCCGATCCAGACGATGATGAGTGGGGCGATTGCGACAACGGGTGTTACTTGCAGGATCACCGCCCAGGGCTCGATCGCCGCTTTCGCCCAGCGGCTCGCGGCCATGCCGCAGGCGAGTGCCACGCCCAGGATCACAGCCGCCAGCAACGCCGCGAAGGTTACCGAAAGCGTCGCCACGAGCGCGCGGAGCAGCCCGGACGCGTCGGCCCAAAAGGCCTGTGCGATCGCAATGGGGCCTGGCACAAGGTAAGGCGGTACATGGGTAAGCCTCACCGCCGCTTGCCAAAGCGCAAGCGAAGCCAGGAAGGAGATGAAGGGCGCCCATGTGCCGGCGGAAAAGACCTTCATCCCGGCAGGTGTAGGTCGCGCAGTGCTCGTGTCAGCGCACCCACCCGTGTCATGTAAGCTTCATCCAGCCGGTCATGTCCTGGCTGGCCGGTGAACTCGGCCGCAATTCGCCCGGGGCGGGGTGACATCAGCACGATTCGGCTAGCGAGGTAGGCTGCCTCGTAAAGCGAATGCGTCACGAAGATCGTGGTGCATCCGCGGCTTTTCGTCAGCGCCAGAAGCTCGTCCTGCAGTCGGTGCCGGGTGAATTCGTCGAGCGCCGCAAAAGGTTCGTCCATCAGCAGCAGTTTTGGGTTCGACACCAAGGCCCGAGCGATCGAAACGCGCATGCGCATGCCGCCCGACAGCGTGCCCGGCCGGGCTTGCGCAAAATCCGCGAGCCCAACCTGGGCCAGCATCCTTTCCGCCCGGGTTTCGGCGTCTGGCGCGCCGCGCAGACTGAGCGGCAGCGCCGTGTTGCGCAGCGCCGTGGCCCAAGGCATCAGCGTCGGTTCCTGGAATACGTAGCCGATCCCTCCCGGCGCCGGCCTGCCTGCGGACCAGATCACACCGCCGGCGCTCGGCGCCTCCAGCCCCGCGATCAGGCGCAGCAGGGTGGATTTGCCGCAACCCGATGGGCCAAGCAGAACCAGGAAATCGCCCTGGTTCACCGAAAGGTCGATGCCGCTCAGGGCCAGCGTGCCAGTGTCGTAGCGCTTATCGAGAGCGCGAACCTGCAGCATGCCCGGCACGCCTCAGTGCACGACCGTAACCTTTTCCATGAATCGTAGCGTGTAGGCGTGTTTGTAGTCCATACCCGGCGGATATAGGCCGGCGGCCGACATGGAGTCGAAGAAATCCTTCCAGCGCGCGTCGGTCATCGCCCCGATTCCGTAGGTGAGGGCGTCGCCCGATTCGACGATGCCGTGGGAGCGCAGCGCCTCGCGGCCGTAATCGAGCAGGGCATCGGTCATGTCGGGATTGGCCTGCTTGATCATCGCATTGCCTGGCTTGGGATCGCTTTCCAAATAGGAATGCCAGCCTTCCGCCGTTGCTTCGATAAAGCGCCGCACGAGCCCGGGGTTTTTGGTGACCAGATCCTGGCTCGTAGCGATCAGGCTGGCATAGCCGGTGAAGCCGGCATCCGACAGCAGAAGCACGACAGGGTCGAAACCGCCCTGTTGCTTCACCAGATACGGCTCCGAGCCGAGATAGCCCTGCTGGATCGCCTTCTTGTCCGCCAGGAACGGCGCCAGGCTGAATGCGTAAGGACGTATCTGGTCGTCGGTGTAGCCGAATTTCTGCTTGAGGAAATTCCACCAGCCGACCCTTGTGTCGGCACCGATCATGATCGGCTCGCCCTTCAAAGCAAGGAAACTGTCGTTGCCCATGCCGGGATGGGCCAGCAGGATGGCTGGGTCTTTCTGGAAAATGGCTGCCACGGCAACGAAGGGCAGGTTTTCCTTCACAAAATTCAGGGCCAGAAAACTATTGCTGGCGATGGTGAAGTCCAGCCGGCCAGCGAGCAGGAGTTGTGCCTGGTTCACTTGGGGCCCACCCTGGCGAATGGTGACATCCAGCCCGTGTTTTGCGTAGATGCCTTGCGCCACAGCCTGATAGTAGCCGCCATATTCCGCCTCGGCGAGCCAATCGAGGCCGAACACGATCTTGTCTGCCGCCAGGAGCCTTGAAAAGCTCAGGATCAGGGCAAGCAAGGCAAGCGGGGCAGCCAGGCGAAGTTTGGTCACGTGTATGCGGCCTCGGGTGCGTTGACGCGTGTGAAGATGGGAATGGATGGCTGTGGCGGAAGCGCGGGTCAAGGCAGGGCTGTTTGTATCGGCAGCGCTGCGGATGGCGTTTTCATCGGGGCGCGGCGGGGCGGTGTTGCGCCGTGGCGATGACGATGCGGGCGGTATCCTGGCCGTGCTGCGCGGCCGCGAGGGATTTCTTGTGCTGAGCCAGGTAACGAGCCTCGATGGCGGGCGGGCCTGGCTGCGCGCCACCGGTGCGGCGCCAGTTTCGCAGGAAGTGGCTGACGAGTATGTCGCACGCCAGGTCGCGCGCGATCCGGATCTATGGGTTGTGGAGTTCGATGCGCCCGACTTCATCCCGCCGTTCAGCGCCACGCTGCTCTGAGCCGGTTGCAGCGGGCCGCGGCATCCGCCATGACGGGCGGGTAAGGGCGCTGATCTGGGTACGCGGCATGGGCGCTGCATGGCGCGAGCAAGGTTCTGCCCAATCTTCGATCCGGGTGTCTGCATGCCAATGTCCGTCGTTGTCTTTTGTGGGTCGCGAGAGGGCCGTGATCCGGCCTGGCGGGCGGCAGCGATTTCGCTCGGCCACGGCCTGGCCCAGGCGGGGATCCGGCTGATTTATGGTGGCGGCAAGCTGGGGCTAATGGGCGCGGTCGCGGATGCCGTTTTGGATGCGGGCGGCCAGGTGCTGGGCATCATCCCGGAATTCCTGACCACCATGGAGGTTGCACATGAGCGGGTGACCGATCTGGTGGTGACCGACAGCATGCATAGCCGCAAGCGCCGGATGTTCGAACTGGCCGATGCCTTCGTGACGATGCCGGGTGGACTGGGGACGCTCGACGAGACTGTGGAGATCATTACCTGGCGGCAGCTTGGCCTGCACGAAAAGCCGCTTCTGCTCTGCAATGTCGGTGGCTGGGCGGACGCTTTGCTCAGTGCGTTCGAGACGACAGTGAATGATGGCTTTGCTTCGCCCAGCGCGCGTTTTCTCTACCAGGTGGTGCCGGACGTGCCAGCCGTTCTGGCGGCGCTGGCCGCCTTGCCTGCATCTGCGCAGCCTGGCCAGCCGATCGACAACGCGGACCGGCTTTGACCTGAGGGGGCAGGCATGAAAAAGGCCCCGGGGCGCGTGCGCCCCGGGGCCCCAACATTGCTTGACGGCCGATGAACCGCCGAGGCTCGATTACCCCGCCGAAGACACTCCGGCAGTGATTGTCCAGGTCGCGACGGCGTTCGGCATCACACAATGAGACACTGGATCACCTCCTTTCAGTTGTTGCGAGGGAATGGTGAGCATCGGTCAGCGAGACGTCAAGCACGATTTTGCCCGCAAAAATCGGCATCAAGACTGTATGCGACCGTCAGAACCCCCTGGTTTCAGTCTTTCGAAACGAGCGCGCATCCGAGCTAGGCCACCGGTCGAACCCCCAAAATATGCGCGATCGCATACGTCAGATCCGCCCGATTCAGCGTGTAAAAATGGAATTCATCCACGCCGCTTGCCTGCAACACGCGCACCTGTTCCGCCGCCGTCACCGCCGCCACAATACGCCGTGTCTCGGGATCGTTTTCGGTGCCCTCGAACAATCGCGCCATCCATTGCGGCACGCTCGCCCCGCACATTTCGGAGAATTTTATCGCCTGCGCAAAGTTCGACACCGGCATGATCCCGGGTACGATCGGCGCGGTAATTCCGGCCGCCAGGCACCGGTCCAGAAACCGCAAAAACACATCCGCATCGAAAAAGTAGTTGGTGATCGCGCGGGTGGCGCCCGCATCCAGCTTGCGTTTCAGATTGTCCAGATCGGCCTCGGCACTCGCCGCCGCCGGATGGGTTTCGGGATAGGCGGCGACCGTAATCTCGAAATCGCCGACACGCTTCAGCCCTGCCACCAGATCGGCCGCATAGGCATAGCCCTGCGTATGCGGCACATAGGCGCCGCCGCCAGGCACGTCGCCGCGCAGTGCCACGATGTGCCGTACCCCTGCCTCCCAGTATTGCCGCGCCACCTCGTCGATCACACCGCATTCCGCCCCCACACAGGTCAGATGTGCCGCCGGCGTCAGGCAGGTCTCGCGCAGAATGCGCTCCACCGTCGCGTGGGTGCGCGCCTGGGTGGAGCCGCCCGCCCCATACGTTACCGAAACGAAGCGCGGCCGCAGCACTTCCAGCCGGCGGATGCAGGCCCAAAGCTGCGCCTCCAGCGCCTCGGTTTTTGGCGGGAAAAACTCGAAACTCAGCGCCGGCGCCGCATCCCGGGCGCCGGGCGCCGGTAGCCGGTTGAAGCGTGGCCCTGTCAGCCAGCGTTCGAGCGTCGCGTGGGTCGAGCCTTCCCCGGGCAAATGCGTATCCATGGCCTCACCATGAAACGCCGAGCCGAATGGGTGCAAGGGGAGGCTCCAAAACTACCGTCACGGGTCTGCCGCTTGAACCACGCCCTGGAAACTGCCACGTCTTGTGCCTCAGCAGCCAAAGGCTTAACCCCATGACACCCGAAGAACGCGACATCATCGGCCGCTTCATCGCGCGCGTCGGCGGCGCCCCGCAAAGCGGCTTCAACTCCGGCAGCAGTGTTCCCGCAACCACGCAGGCCACATTGCCGGCGATCGATCCGGACGCTGACCGCTTCATCAACGACCAATTCAATGCCAATCCGCAGGCGCGCTATCGTATTACCCAGATGGCTTTCGTGCAGGAGGCAGCGCTCGCCGAAGCGCAGAACCGAATCAAGCGCTTGGAATACGATTTGCAGCAGGCGCAACAGGCGTTGCAGCAGGCGCAAACCCAGGGCGGCCAGCGCAGCGGCGGCCTGTTCGGTGGCCTGTTCGGCGGCGGCCAGCAGGCACGCGCGGCCCCCGCCTACCAGCCGCAATACGCTCCGCCCCCACCACAGCCTTCCTACCCGCCCGGCTACCAGCCTGGCATGTTCCGCAGCGGCGGCTCCGGCTTCCTGGGCTCGGCGCTCACCACCGCCGCCGGAGTGGCTGGCGGCGTGCTAGCGGCCGATGCGCTCACCAGCATGTTCAGCGGCCACGGCATGGGCGGCGGCTTCGGTGGTGGCGGCTTTGGCGGCGGCGGTTTTGGCGGCGGCGAAGTGGTGAACGAAACCGTGGTCACTAATTATGGTAGTGATGCCGGCGCCGGTCCGTGGGCGGGTGCAGGCACGGCGCCCGATGCACCAGCCTCAGGATGGTCCGACGGCGATACCGGCGGCAGCAACGCGTGGTCCGGCAGTGGCGACCCGGCCGGCGGCGGTGACTGGGGTGGCGGCGG
>Ga0116226_10000087_pt1 | contig 64442 bp, 55 predicted proteins | sample S1TSphfallax_FD_89692 | JGI IMG/M metagenome (GOLD analysis project Ga0116226, IMG submission 89692) | Host-associated microbial communities from peat moss isolated from Minnesota, USA - S1T2_Fa - Sphagnum fallax MG | ecosystem: Host-associated > Plants > Peat moss > Unclassified | place: USA... | reverse complement strand
GCACTGCATGCGGCGAGCATGAGTCCGATTCGAGCCGCGAGTTTGAGATTCGTCATGCTGATAGTCCTCTGTAAAGTGTTCATGCCGTTTGCCGCTTACGCCGCGCCATCCCGAAACCGCCCACGCCTAAGCCGCCGAGCAGCAGCCACGCGGAGGCCGGCAGCGGAACCGGAGCGACGGCGACGCCGCGGTACACCTCACCCAAGGCGGCGGTGTCGAGCACATTGAAATTCTCGGCGGATGCCTGACCGGCGTTGGTATCGGCCAGCGTGTCCGTTATCGAGACGATCTGGTTGGGATCCGCGCCCGCATCGCCCAGGACGCTGCCTTCGGTGGACGTGACCGCATACAGAGTGACGGTGCCATTGGCGTTCACTGTGCCGGTGAGATTACGCAACCCGTCGGTGGTGGTGGTGAGACCGCAGGAGCTCAAGCCTCCGCAAACCGCGCCACTGCCGTTCACCGTGTAGGTGTTGCCAATCAACGATCCCTTGAGCTCGTAATCGAGCTGCCAGGTGCCATTGACCAAGCTGTACTTGTCGAGGCCACCCGCCTGTGTGCTGGGCGACGCACCGAAATCGGTGGATGCGCCGGAGCCCTCGTCCGCCACATACAGCGTCGTGGAATTGGCGAACCAGATGCCGAACGGATGCGGCCCATCCGTGGCGCTCTTCGCCGTCTGGGTGTTGAACCCGGGCAGAACACTGATCGTATTCGATGAACCGGTCGGCAGGCTGCCACTGGTGCCGACCTGGTAGACCGTGTCGATGCCGTTCGAGCCGCTACCCTTGGTCACGTACAGCGTATTGTTGAAGGTGGTTTCGCCGCGAAAGTTGTTGTCTTTCGCCGTCTTGTCGGCCGCATCTCCCTGCTGGGTGATGCTGTACTGACCGACTTGGCTGTTGGTGCCGAGTCCGCCGTTGGTCGCAGCCGCGGTCAGGTACTGCACGCCCGTATTGAGCGTGGTCTGGGCGCTGCCGTTGCCATTACCCGCGTTACCCACCAAATAGTAACCGCCGGCGGTGGCGATTGCTGCACGGCCGTTATTACCGTTGTAGGCGTTCGTCGTGGTGACCTGCAGCGCGTTGGTGGACAGGCTGAGCTGGCCGACGGCGCGATAGGTGGGCGTGGCAATATCGGTGTTGCCGGGCTCCAGAGAGCCCGGCGTGTTCGAATTCGAGACGTCGAACTGTCCGGCCGTCGAATTGTAGCCCATGAACGTGAGCGACGAGGCATCGGGCGACAGGTTGATGGCGAGCTCGGACTTCGAGGAGAAACTCGTGACCAAGTTGATCCCGGCATTCGCGGCCAACTGCGTGACGTTCACCGTATTGTCGACGTTACCCGTCGAGGTATTGACGTCCTGGAGGTAAATCCCCGCGGTAATCCCGAAGTTGGCGTCGGCGGTGTCGTTGTTCCACACATTCGAGGAACAATTGGCGTTGGCGCAAAACGCGCTGCCGGCCACCGCATTCAACGTGGAGGAGGTTCCAGTGCCCGATGCATTGTAGGGCAGCGCCGTGCCCACCCCGAATCCCGTGTCCGTGTAGCTGCTCGCGCTGACGATCAAATCGCCCGTGTAGCTGCCGAGGCTTTGTTGCGCGTTGGCCGGCAGTGAAGTCAATACCGTGCCGGCGATGGCAGCCGAGACAGCCAGCGATAGAGTCGTTCGATTCATTGGTTTACCGATCCCCGTTGTCATTTGAAAATTGTGCAAGGTGTGATCGTGCGCCAACACGATCACATGACAATTTCAGAATTGTGACGCTTGGGTAACGGCGAGGGTGCCGATGCCCACTGCCGGGCTACGACAGTGGCAGCGGTGGAACATCGCGCATCCACTCGAAGACATCGGGCGCGCGCCGCTCTTGTATTGCGAGCAGGGTATCGCGCAAACGCGCCGCCACCACGTCGACGCGCCGCGGCGCGTACAGTCGTGTCGGTTCGCCGTCCGCCAACGCCTCGATCGGACTGACGACCGCGGCGGTGCCACACGCGAACAACTCGGAACACTCACCGCTCGTGATTTGCGCGAGCAACGCATTGATGTCGATGGGCCGTTCGACCATCGTCAAGCCCAGAGAAGTTCCCAGCGTGAGGAGCGAATCGCGGGTGATACCGGGCAGAATGGCTCCGTCGAGCGCCGGCGTATGCAGTTCACCGTTGATCACCGCGAACAGATTCATGCCCGACAGCTCTTGAATCCATCGGTGCTCGTGAGAATCCAGCCACAACGCCACCGTCATACCGCGCGCCACGGCGGCGCTCGAGGCACGCAGCGAGGCGGCATAGTTGGCCGCCGCCTTAGCCGCCCCCACACCACCGACCGCGGCCCGCACATCGGCGCGCTCGACCGCCACGCGCATCGCACCGGCGGCGTAAACCTCGACGGGATTGGCGATGACCATGAACGTGAACGAATTCGAATTACGCAACAGGTAGCCCGCCTCGCTCCCGAATAGAAACGGTCGCAGATACAGAGACCGGCCGGTGCGGCGCGGAATCAGCGCGGTGCACGCGGCCACCACCGTATCGATGGCTTGGAAGAACAACGTTTCGGGCACCACCGGCATCGACAAGCGTTCCGCCGAACGCGCGAGGCGCAGCCAATTCTCCCGCGGGCGGAACAGACTCGGGACATCCTGGTGAACCCGGTACGCCTTCAATCCCTCGAACACCAACTCGCCGTACTGCAAGACGCGGGCACCCGGCAGGACCGAGATGGGTCCATAGGGCATCAACCGGCCCCGCCCCCACTGCGCCGCGGACCAATCGGCTGCGAACATGACGGGCGCCGCTACCGCGCCGAAGCCCAACGTCTCCGGCAGCACGAACGCCTCGAGCGCCTCGCGCACACCCGGCGCCACGTCGAAGGGTAAGGCTTCAGCGACGCAGGTAGTCATCGGTGCCGTCCAACCAGTCCTGCCGCGGCGGATTGAACACATCCACGTCGAGAGTGTCCTCGAGAGCCACCGCTCGGTGCGGCAGGTTCGATGGAATCACCAGCACCTCACCGGCTCGTACCGTCACCTCACGCTCGTCATTCTCACCCAGCCAAAAGTGCAACGCGCCGTCTAAGATGTACGTGATCTGCTCATTATCATGCGAATGCCGGGGCACATCATCGCCCTTTTTGAAATGAACGTGCGCGATCATCATGCGCGTCGACGTGATCAGGCGCCGCGTGATCGTGCCCTTGAGCGGCTCCGCGGCCAGCTCGCTCCATCGATAGTGCGCCGCCTCCGCGGCCGCGGCCGTGGCCGCAGTCGTCGCGCTCATTGGAACGCAGCGTCGATGGCCAGATCGAGCGCCACGGCGTGTCGGTTGGTCTCGTTCGCAAGACCGATGATGGCCACCAGCTCGGCGTGTTGTTCCGGGGTCATGCCCTTGGTGCGGGCGGCGGCACCATGCGAAGCGATGCAGTACTTACAGCCGTTCGTGACACTGACGGCCATGTAGATCAGCTCCTTCGTCAACGGATCCAAGGCTCCAGGCCCCATGACCTCCTTGGCATTCGCCCACATGCGCTTGAGCGTCGGCGGATGATGCGCGAGCACTTTCCAATAATTGTTGATCCAGTCCGTCTTGCGATACGCCATGATGTCATCGTAGACGGCTCGCACCTCAGCGGATGCCTCCTCATACTCGATCGGTGTCTGAAACGTCATCTCGTGGTCCACTTTTTGAAAGGACGCACAAGACTATCACGACACGCCGATCGCTTCGATTCAGACCCCGTAGACCCGGCAGGTCAAAACGCGAAGTAGGGCCCCGCGCCGGCCGACGTCGAATACCCCTGGATCGCGCTGTAGACGTTGCGGCCGTAGAAGAACGGCAAACCCCAGTCGAAAGTGCTATCGGACGACCCATAGCCACCGCCCAGCGACCCGAACGCGGTGTACGTCGACTCGGCATCGAGCAGGGTCTGCGCGTTGCCGATGCTGAAGTTGATCGAAGCGCCGCCGCTGGTCTCACCGTAGCCGGTCAACGTGGCCGACAGGCTGAGGGTGCTGGGAGGGCAATCGAACCCGCTGAAATCAGTGCTCGTGCACTCGGCGATGCGGGTATCGTTGAAAAACAGCCCATTGCTCCCCGAGTCGATGAAACTCGCCGTCAGCGGCGTTCCGTTGTAAACCGTCGTGAAGGTCCCACCCTGTTCGGTGAGGGTGGAGATATCTTGGTTCGGATTCAGCGCGAGAACCGTCCTACCCGTACCGGAGGCATTGTTGGTCTCGGTATCAATGCCGAAGATCAGCGATCCGGAAACGGTCGCCGCGCCCGCGGCGGCCACACTCGGCAACTCGATGATCGTGCCGTTGTTATCGGTGGCGAACAGCGTCACCGGGTTCGGCACCTGGGCCGAGGTCGCCACACCGATCGAATGACAAGTCGTGGCTGAGCACGAGTAATAGAACCCGGCATCGCCGGTGGTCACGCAATCCGCAGTCGCTCCGCAATCCTTCGCAAACACGCCAATCCCCAGGATACCGTTGGCTCCGAAGCTCGCGACCGTATCTTCGGCGGTGCCGGTGCTCGAACAGCCGAGCGGGACGTTGGGATAGCTCGACGAGCCAATCACTTGCAGCGGCACGGCACTTGCGGATTCGCCGCCCACCTTCATGTCGGCCGTGGCCACCGGTCCCCAGCTGTAGCCGTCGACAAATTGGGTGCATTCGACCAGCGCACCGCCGTCGGAGGCGCTCGCGACGGGCAGCGACAAGGTCAATACCGACGCGAGAATGCGCAGTCCTTCGGAGCCGGTATCCACCTGAATGTTGTCGATGGTCTGACATTCAGTGGTGCTGCCCGGTACGCACACCGTCACCGTCGTGTAGAGGGTATTGACGGCGTTGACGCCTGTGGGACCCGCATCCACCGTCACCGGCACGACATTGGCGGCCGTCGTGGTACCCGAACCGCCACCGCTGCCACTACCGCCGCTGGAGCCACCCGCGGGACTCGATACGGGAGAACCACCACCGCAGGATGCCAGGGCGAAACCAAGCACCACACCACAGGCCCCATTCAAAACTCTGCGCAGAGTCATCATCAATGCAACTCATCCAGGGATACGCCGGCGGGAATGGCTTGCGGCAGATACGCGCGACCGGTGAAGGCGCGCATGTGGCCGCTCGACTCCATGACAAAATCGCTTTGCCGGATCAGCAGATGATGATGGCCCATGCGCGAGGCTCCCGCGCCGGTGACAAAGGTATTGAAATAGGTGCCCAACGTTTGCTGTAAGTTTGGAATCCGCGGTCCGATCCAAGCAACCGCGAAGACGCTGCCGGACGGCGTCACATACTCACGCAGCACGGTGCCGGTGGGCAGATCAATGGTCTGAACGCGATAATTGCTCATCTCGGTCGACTTGATCGAGGCCCGTTGCACCTTCGCATCCGTCGTCACACTCGCGGCCGTTCCACCCAGGGCGGCATTCGCTGGATGAGATGTCAGCACCGTGGCGCCGATCAGGACGGCACTCAACGCCGGGCGGCGGTAAACCATTGCGAGTCGACTGGCGACTGCCCATCGGGACGGCGCCGTAGATCTGATCGGCATGAGTTGCAGGTCCATCTTCCGAGTATCGGGGTCGAACGAGAAATTGCGTTCTAACGATAGAGTGATTATCGGCAAGAATGGTTCAAAAGAACCGCTGTCGGCAAGCGGCGACAGGGACGGTGCGACGCCCGTCACATCCGTCGCCCCTTGATTGACCCACCGCTACTCTTTCACGGGCGCCTTGGCGCGATATTGTCCCTGCATCGCGAGCATCCACCCCGGGTACTCTGCGGGCAACTGGCTCACATCATCCAAGGTCGCCAATTCCGCTGCCGTGAGACGCACGCGCGTCGAGGCGATATTGTCGTGCAGCTGATCGATGGTCTTGGCACCGATGATGACGGTGGAAACCACTGATTTGGCGAGTAACCACGCGAGTGCGATCTGGGCCACCGAGATCTGCCGCTCTTCGGCCATGGGGCGCATGGCGTCGACACAGCGAAACGCCCGAGCCTTGTCGACGACCGGAAAATCGAAGGCGACCCGCCGCGCTCCGCTCGGACTCTTGTCGTCCGCGCTCTTGAATTTCCCGCTCAACAGACCGCCGGCCAGCGGACTCCAGACCATCAGGCCCAACGTCTGATCTTGCAGCAGAGGAATGACCTCGCGCTCGAGATCGCGCCCGGCAATCGTATAGTAAGCCTGTACGCTGCAGAATTTTTCCCAGCCGTGACGCTCCGACACGCCGAGCGATTTCATGATCTGCCATGCCGACATGTTGCATAGTCCGATGTACCGCACCTTGCCGGAGCGCACCAGATCGTTGAGCGCGGACAGCGACTCTTCGAACGGCGTCAGCGGATCGAAGCCATGCAGCTGGTAGAGATCGATATAGTCCAATTGGAGCCGCTGCAAGCTGGCGTCGACCGCGTTGAACAGGTGATGCCGCGATTGACCACGATTGTTCGGCGTGTCGTCCATGATGCCGGTGGACTTGGTTGCGATGATGAGCTGGTCGCGCGGCAGCTGCAAATTTCTCAGCGATTGGCCAACCAGCTTCTCGGATTGCCCCAATGAATAGACGTTGGCAGTGTCGATGAAGTTGATGCCCGCATCGAAGGCGGCACGCATCTGCTCGTCGACCGATTCCTGGCCCAGCTTGCCGATGTGCTCCCAGATGCCGCCGCCGCCGCCAAAGGTCATGGTGCCGAGGCACAACTCCGACACATAGAGCCCGGTGTGGCCGAGTAATCGATAACGCATGACTGTCTCCTGGAACTGGGGTTGAATGGGTGGGCGTCAGGATACAGTCGATCCGCCCAGCCGAACCTGACCCGCCGTGCTCTCCTCGTATGCCTAGCCACTGGGTGGAACTCTCGGGTGCTTGGGTTATCTTCACGGAACTTAACGTGACGCCGGGGAATGATCGCGCGGCGGAGGTGTCTCAAGCGTTGAGCGGTCTTGAGAGTTATCGAATACCAACCCTCGGGGTGATTCTTGAAAGTGTGGAAATACTTAGCGATGCTCACCGTCTTGGTCGGGCTGTGCTCGTGCAATTTCGACAAGTATTCGGTCAGCGGCACCCTCTCGGGGCTGCTCGGCACCGGCTTGGAATTGGCCGATAATGGCGGCAACACGCTGACCTTTACGGCCAACGGTACCTTCAAATTTACCGATTACGTCGCGAATGCCGACGCCTATTCGGTCACGGTGGTGACCCAACCGTCGAACCCGGCCCAAACCTGCACGGTGCACAACGGTTCCGGCACGATCGACAAGGCGGACATCACCAACGTGCTGGTAACCTGCACCCAGGCCGGTAGCTATGCCTATGTTGCCAATCAGACCGACAATGACGTCTCGGCTTACGCCATCGACGATGCCACCGGTGGGCTCACCGAACTGTCAGGCTCACCGTTCGCATCCGGCGGCACCGGGCCCGTGGCGGCGGCCGTCGATCCGAACTACACGTACTTATACGTCGTCAATAACAGCTCCAACACGGTATCGGTATTCTCGATCGATACCGCGAACGGCCAGCTGACCTCGTCCGGCACGGCGATCAGTACCGGTAGCCAACCCACCGCCATCGCGGTCCATCCGAGTGACCACTACATGTATGTCGCCAACTCGGCCGACAATACGGTCTCGGCCTACACGCTGAGCAACGGCACGGCCACCCCGGTCAGCGGTTCCCCTTATGCGGTCGGCACGACCCCTTTCGCATTGCAGATCGATCCCGCCGGCAATTTTCTGTACGTCACCAATTTCGCCGACGGGACGGTCAGCGCTTTTGCCATCGACACCACCACCGGCCAGCTCACCCAGATCGCCGGATCGCCATTTGGCGCCGGAGCCGGGGCGGTGGCCATCGCCATCGACCCGACGGACACCTACGCCTACGTCGCGAACGAAACCGCCGCGAGCATCTCCACTTACTCGTTGAATGCAACCACCGGGGCGCTCGTGCCGTTGACGGGCTCACCGCTCTCGACCTCGACGAGCCCTGAATCTTTGGCCGCCAACCCCGGCGGCAGCGAGTTGTATGTGGCGAATGTGACAGGCAAGAATGACATCACCAACTACGCGATCACGCCGAGCACCGGAGCACTCACGGTGGGCACCCCCGTAGGGTCAGGTACTTTCCCGCTATCCGTGGTCGTCGACCCAGGCGGCCTCTTCGTGTACGCCGCCAACGATACCTCCGGGAACGTGTCGGTATTCGCCGTCGATGCGGCCACCGGACTATTGTCGGCGGTGGCGGGCTCACCGTTCCCAGCGGGTGCCGGCGCCCGGTCGGTGGCCATCTTCTAGAGCCTCGTGGATTCAAAATTCGTGCGCGACAGCGGGCATTCCGGGCGTGTCTGCGGTTATAGTGCGTGCCAAGATCGTTCTTGAGACACCCCCATAAGGCTGCAGATGAGCATCACCAAAGTCACCGCGGGCGACAAGGCACCCGAGGAATTCAACGTCATCATCGAGATTCCGATGAATGCCGATCCGATCAAATATGAAGTGGACAAGGGTTCCGGTGCCCTGTTCGTCGACCGCTTCATGATGACGGCCATGCACTATCCGTCCAATTACGGCTATATCCCCCAAACCATCGGCGACGACGACGATCCGGTGGACGTGTTGGTGCATACCCCCTTTCCGCTGCTACCGGGCGTGGTGGTGCGCTGCCGGGCCTTGGGTGTGCTGCGGATGGACGACGAATCGGGCGGCGACGCCAAGTTGTACGCGGTACCCGCCGATGACATTTGCCCGATGTTCGTGCATTGGAAGTCCATCAGCGACGTGCCGGAAATTCGCTTGAAACAGATTCAGCATTTCTTCGAGCACTACAAGGACCTGGAGTCGGGAAAGTGGGTCAAGGTCATCGGCTGGGCCGGACTCGACCTCGCCCACGCCGAGATCCGGGACGGCATGAAACGCTATCTCGAACACCACGACCGTCGCAGCGGGGAAGACCGCCGCACCATCACCCCTCCTTAGATCACGAGGTCGGGGCTAGAGGAATTCCTCCGGCGCGAAGGGCGCGAGGATTCCAAGCAGGAACCGCTGCCAGTGACTGGTCTCGGGGTCGACGTGCCAGATGAGTTCCGCGCCCGGCTCTCCGCTCACCCACTCGATGTGGCCCGCGGGGTCCAGGCGCAGTAAATAACTCCCTTCGGCACTGACATCGTCGAGCAGACTCGTAACCTGGCGTGCGATCTCGGAACTGCGGATCACGATCCCCATCTCGCTGTTGGTGCGCGCCGAGCGCGCATCCATATTCATCGAACCGATGAACACGGTGCTCTGATCGATCACCAGCGCCTTGGCGTGCAGGCTGGCGTTGGCGCTGCGAAAGGGATGGAAGCGCTTGCGCTTCTGGCCGAGTTTCGGTCGCACTTCACGGAGTTCAATCCCAAGTCTCAGCAGAGCGATCCGGTAGCGCGAGTACCCGTTGTGCACCAGCGGTGAGTCGGTGGAGGCGAGCGAGTTGGTGAGGATGCGGATATGCACACCCCGATCCACCAGTTCCCGCATCAACTCGACGCCCTCATGACCCGGCACGAAGTACGGCGAAATGATGACGATCTCGTGCCGTGCCGAGCGCATCAGCGCCTTGATGCTGTTGGAGATCGTGACCTCGTCGACCGCATTGCCATCGCTCGCGATCTTGGCCGGCCGATCCGCCAGCACGGTGGCGGGAACCCAATCGAGGTCGAGGTCGTCGTCGTCGAGTTCACGGGCAAGCCACGCCGCATCGCCGGTCGCCGCCGGGTCGCCCTGGATTGGCGGCACGGCCTCAGGCAGCACCGGCGCCGCCAGCGACGCAATCGGATAGGCGTACTTGCTGTTCCAAAACGCATCGAAGGTCGCGGATAACTGCATGACGATCGGACCGGCCGCCACCACGTCGAGGTCGATGAAGTCGCTGTGCGGATCGCGCGTGAAGTATTGATCGCCGATGTTGCGACCGCCCGTGATCGCAATCGCGTCGTCGGTGACGAACAGCTTGTTGTGCATCCGATGATTGATACGGGGAATATCCGACGCCGAGGCCACGAACCGCGTCCAGGTGGCGAAACGTCCGCCCGGAAAGGGATTGAAGACCCGGACTTCGACGTTCGGCAACTCGCTCAGGTGCATGAAACGCCGATCCTCGCCGGCGGTGTTGAGGTCGTCCACCAGCATCCGTACGCGCACACCGCGCGCCGCCGCGAGACGCAGATGATGCAGCAACAGGCGCGCCGAATCATCCTCGTGAATGAGGTAGTACTGAAGATCCAGCGTATGTTCAGCACGGTCCGCGAGCGCAATCAGACTCGCAAGCGCCTCGTCGCCCGACGTGAGCAAGCGAAATCCCGAGAGCGGTCGGCCATCCTCGGCATGTTCGACGACCGCCCCCAACCGAGTTGAATCCGGGTGCGCGAACGCCAGGCTCGGGACCTTGCGCACATGTTGCGGCAGTCCAACGCACCCGGCGAGCAACAGCACCAAACCCGCGGACGCGACACACCAGCTCTTGCGCATCGTCCGATGATATCAGGCAGACTTTGCACCCATGCATGCACAGCGTCGCATCAAGAGCTTTGTCCTTCGCGCCGGACGCGTGACCGCCGCGCAGCAGCGGGCGCTCGCCGAATTGTGGCCGCAATATGGCCTCGATTTCACCGGCACCCGCCTCGACTTGGGCGCCGCGTTCGGGCGGCCTGAGGCACCGCGCTGCCTGGAAATAGGCTTCGGCGCGGGTGAAGTGATTGGGAGCTTGGCCCAGGATAATCCGCACATCGACTATCTCGGCATCGAAGTTCATCGGGCCGGCGTGGGGCGACTTCTGCTGCACGTGGCGGAGGCGGAACTCACGAATGTGCGGATCGTGTGCCACGATGCCGTGGAAGTCATCTCGACGTCGATCGAGGCGGAATCGTTCGATCAGATCCTGGTGTTCTTTCCTGATCCCTGGCACAAGAAGCGGCATCGCAAGCGACGGCTCATCGACGCCGAGTTCGTCGCGCTGCTCGCGAGCAAGTTACGCGCCGACGGTGTTCTCAGGCTCGCCACGGACTGGCAGGACTATGCCGAACAAATGTTGACGGTGTGTAATGCCTGTCCGCTGCTCGAGTCGTTGAGCCCGACCGGAGAGTACGTGGAACGACCGGCGGCACGGCCCTCGTCACGCTATGAGCGGCGTGGTATGCGCTTGGGGCACGGAGTCTGGGATCTGGCGTTTCGACGTCGCAGTGGGTAGGTCGCCGCCTCTGGGGCGCCGTCAGCGGAAGAAGCTGCCGCGGATGCCGTCGACGATGAACTGCACGGCGAGCGCCGCCAGCACCACGCCCGACAAACGGCTCATCACGTTCGCGCCGGTGATCCCGAGCACCTTCATCAAGCGGGGCGCGGCCCGCATCAAGATCCAGCAAATCAGCAGCACGGCGGCAACCACGACCAGGAATCCGGCAAACAGCACCGGCTGAGCGGAGGTCTCCCCGGCGGTGAGCAAAATCGTGGCCAACGCGCCGGGGCCCGCGATGAACGGAAAGGCGAGCGGGAAGACCGAGATATCCTCGCGGGTCAGCGCTTCAGCACGCTCGGGGGAGGTCGAGCGGGTGCGCGACGGATGCGCGAACACCATCTCGAGCGCGATCAGGAACAACAATGAGCCGCCGGAGATCCGGAACGAACTCAGGGAAATGCCCATGAGCTCGAGAAATCTGGCGCCCGCCAACGCGAACAACACGCAGATGCCGAGCGCTATGGCGGTCGCCTTGCCAGCCATCTCGCGCTGGTAGGCGGCGGTCGCCCCTTCGGTCAAGCCGGCATACAGAGGGATCAGCGAAATGGGCTCGACGACGACGAAGAACACCACGAAGAATTTGCACAGTTGTTCGGCCATGAGATTGATGCTTCGCGGAAAATTTACCTATTGCGCGAGCAGTCTATTGGGAGTTGAATGGCGCGAAGCATAACAGACGGAGAGGGCCATGAACGCGATGAAGCCGATCGTAGGTCAGTGGTACCGGGGGGTCACGAACGAACTGTTCGAGGTGGTCGCCGTCGACGACGAGGACGGGACCATCGAGATCCAATTCTTCGACGGCACGGTCACCGAGATGGATGTGGATGCTTGGAACGAGCAATACTGGGACCGGCTGATCGACACCGCCGATGCGCCGGAGGATTGGTCGGGCGCGGTCGACGTGGAAGCGCAAGACTTGGATCGGGAGTTCGAGGACATGCCACGCACGCCGTGGTCGGTCCCCACCGATCGGGGCTTACGCCGCTGACGAGGCCCGCTAGCGCGCAGCGCCGGCTGCATCGCGCGCGCCCAACTCTCTCATGGGGCCGCGCAGCGCGATCAGCAAGATGAGGCCCGGTACCGCACTCAAGCAGGTGACCACGAAGAATGTCGGCCAGCCGATCATCGGTACGAGGTGGCCGGCAATCCAGCCGGTGACATTGCGTGGCAGCACGGCCAGAGCCGATAGCAGGGCATATTGCGTGGCGCTGAAATCGGCCGAGCACAGCGAGACCAGAAACGCCACGAACGCGGCCTGGCCCATGCCGCCGATCATGGTGTCCAAGCTGGTGGCGAGCGCCAGGAGCCAGAGCTTCTTGCCGGCAAGCGCGAGCCACATGTAGAGCAGGTTAGTGAGGGCTTGGCCGATGCCGAACACCAACAGCGACCGAAACGTTCCCCAGCGCAAATAGATCCAGCCGCCGAACGCCACGCCGATCATCGTGGACACAGTCATGTTGAGCTTGCCGACGATGCTCAATTCCTGCAAAGAGAACCCGACCCCGCGCAGCATGAACGTGCTGTAGAGGCTGAGCGCAAGCGCATCGCCGAACTTGTAGAGCAGCACCAGCGCCAGAAACCCCCACATGCCCTTCTGGTTCATCAACGCACGCAGCGGGTGCCACACGGCATCGACCAGTGAGCGCGGTGGTCGGCCCGGGGTGACGGGTTCCGGCGACCAGAGCGTGGCAAGCAGCGTTGCGGCCATCAGGCCGGCCACACAGAGGAACGCGGTGCGCCAGCCCAGCTGGGCGGCCACCCATACCAGTGCCGCGCCGGCGAGCATGGCGGCCGTCCGATAGCCGAAGGCCGCCGCGGCCGCGGCGAGGGCCCGTTCGCTCGCGGGAATTGCATCCACGCGGTAGGCATCGATGACGATGTCCTGGGACGCGGATAGGAACGCCACGGCCACCGCAATCCAGAACAGCAGCAGGGGCGCTTCGGTGGGGGAGCCGAACCCCATGACGCCGATGCTGACCGCGAGGCAGGCTTGAAAGATCAGTATCCAACCGCGGCGCCGGCCCAAGAACGGCGGCAGGTAGCGATCCAGGAACGGTGCCCACAGAAACTTGATGTTGTACGGCAGCGCCGCCAAGGAAAAGAGACCGATGACCTGAATCGGCAGAGCCGATTCCGCGAGCCAAGCCTGCAATGAGAAGTTGGTCAGGTTGAACGGCAGGCCCGAGGCAAAGCTCAAGAACAGGATGACCACCATGCGCTTGTCTCCCAACGCCTCGAGCAGTGTGGGCTTCTCGGTCGACACGTGGGCGGTGGACATCGGGCCGGATCTTACCAGCCCCCCGCGGTGGGTGCTTGCGGCCCGGCGCGGCACTTGCGAGACTTCGGTTCATGAGCCCCGACCCCACCTCCTCGTTTCGAAGCGAATTCATCGACCTGTGCATGCGAGTGGGGGTTCTGAAATTCGGCTCGTTCACGTTGAAGTCGGGGCGGCAGAGTCCGTATTTCTTCAATTCGGGGCTGTTCAATACGGGTGCCGCCATTGCCGCCCTCGGTCGCGCCTACGCCGCGGCGATCGCCGCCTCCGATGTCGCCGTGGACATGCTGTTCGGTCCGGCCTACAAGGGCATTCCGCTGGTCACGGCGACCGCGACCGCGTTGGCCGAGGTTGAGGGGAGGAGCCTGCCCTTCGCCTTCAATCGAAAAGAAGCCAAGGACCATGGTGAAGGGGGCAGCATCGTCGGCAGTCCGTTGGCGGGGCGGGTCCTTATCGTGGACGACGTGGTCACGGCCGGAACCGCCATCCGCGAGTCCGTCGAGATCATCAGGACCGCAGGCGCGACTCCCGCCGGCGTGCTGATTGCGCTCGACCGCCAGGAGCGTGGCACCGAGGGCGGCCGTTCGGCGGTCCAGGAGATCCAGCAACAGTTTGGCATTCCCGTGATCGCCGTCATCGATCTGGCCGAACTGATGCTGTACATGCAATCCGAGGGCCGGCATGCCGAGCTCTCGAGCATGAAATCCTACCGCGCGCAGTATGGCGTTTGAGCTCATTGCGGCGACCAACGATGGCAAAAGCGTGATATGACCCAAGATTCAAAGACTGTGCGGAGCACCCTGGCGGTGTCCGTGGTACTGGCAGCGGCACTCCTACCGGCAACCGGCTATCCCGATACCGGCCGACGGTCGTATAAATGGGTGGACGACCAGGGCGTCACCCACTACGGCGATCACGTTCCGGATTCGGCTAACCAGGAATTGCACGTGATGAATGCCCAGGGCATCGAAACGGCACGTATCGAGCCGCCGAAGACGCCCGAACAACTCGCGGCCGAGAACCAGAAAAAGATCGATGCGGAGCAACAAGCTAGCCGCGACAAACACTTGTTGAGCACGTACGGCTCGGTGACCGAGATCGAGCGGCTGCGCGATCAGCGTCTCGCACTGGTGTCCGACCAGATGCAGGTCACCACTCAATTCCTCGAAATCTTGAATGCTCGGATGAAGAAACTCACCGCCACCAGCATGCGCTTCCGCCCCTATAGCGATGATCCCAAAGCGCCGCCCATGAGCGATGAGACGGCGGAGGACCTGGTGCACACCGCCAAGGACATCTGGACGCAGCAAGACAATCTACGCGAGAAGCAAACGGAAGAGTCGAACATGCGCCAGCAATTCGACAGCGACATCGCCCGCTTCAAGGAACTGAAGGGTAGCCATTGACCCCGAAGACGCGAATCTTACTGGGGGTGACCGGCGGGATTGCCGCTTATAAGAGCCTGGAACTGGTGCGGCGCCTGATCGAGCGCGGCGCCGAAGTCCAGGTGGTGATGACCGAGGCGGCCCAGAAATTCATCACGCCGTTGAGTTTTCAAGCGCTTTCCGGGCGCCCGGTGCGCAGCGACCTGTGGGACGGCGCGGCCGAGGCGGCCATGGGTCACATCGAGTTGGCGCGCTGGGCGGAACTCGTGCTGATCGCGCCCGCCAGTGCCGATTTCATCGCGCGCCTGGCCGGCGGCCGGGCGGACGATCTGCTCGCCACCCTGTGTGTCGCGACCGAGGCGCCGATCGCCGTCGCCCCATCGATGAACCGGGTGATGTGGGCGAACAAGGCCACTCAGGCAAACATCGATCGGCTGATCGGGCGCGGTGTGCGCATCTTGGGGCCCGGCTCGGGCTCCCAAGCCTGTGGCGAGGTGGGTTTGGGGCGGATGTGGGAACCGCAGCAGCTGGCCGAAGATCTGCTCGAGCCGGCACCCAATGCGGGACTACTCGCGGGCCTCAACGTGCTCATCACCGCGGGTCCCACGCGCGAGCGGCTCGATCCGGTGCGCTACCTTACGAATCGCAGTTCCGGAAAGATGGGGTTCGCCGTGGCGGCGGCCGCTCGCGAAGCCGGTGCGCATGTCACGATGGTGAGCGGGCCGGTCCATCTTGCGACGCCCGCAGGGGTTACCCGGATCGATGTCGAGAGTGCACGCGACATGTATGCCGCGGTACACCGTCATCTGGCCGAGGCGGATCTGTTCATCGCCGCCGCTGCGGTAGCCGACTTCCAACCGGTGACCGTGGCCAAACACAAGATCAAGAAACAGGGCACCGCGGTAAAACTCGACCTCGAGCCCGCGCCCGATATCGTCAAATCCGTTGCGGAGATGGCGAAGCGCCCGTTCGTGGTCGGTTTCGCCGCGGAAACCGATGATGTCGAAGACAACGCCCGAGCCAAACTCAAGCGCAAGAAACTCGACATGATCGCCGCGAATCATGTTGGCGACGGCATCGCTTTCGACTGCGACGACAACGCCCTCACCGTGCTTTGGCCGGGCGGCCAGACCGAAGTCGCACGTGGACCCAAACTGGAGGTGGCCCGCGCGCTGATCGCCCTGATCGCCGAACGCCTGCCGCCCTCCGAGGGCCCGCGGCGGGGGACCCGTAAGCGCCGTGCAACGGCGCCTGAATCGCGCGCCCGCCTGCGCAGCCGGCGCGTGCGCCGCTGATGGACGGGACTGCCCGGCGCGTCAAACTGCGGATTCTGGATCCACGCCTGGGCCGGGATTTCCCGCTGCCGGAGCGCGCCACGGTGGGTTCGGCGGGGATGGATCTGCGCGCCTGCATCGACGCGCCGCTCGAGCTCAATCCGGGTGGTGCCGAATTGATCCCCACCGGGATCTCGATCTACCTCGAGGACACCGGCCTTGCGGCCATGCTGCTGCCGCGCTCGGGACTCGGTCACAAGCACGGCATCGTACTCGGCAACCTCGTCGGTTTGATCGACTCGGATTATCAGGGACCGCTGATGGTGTCGATGTGGAACCGCGGCAACGCGTCATTCACCATTGCCCCGGGCGACCGCATCGCCCAGATGGTCATCGTCCCCGTGGTCCACGTGGAGTTCGACGTCGTCGAGGACTTCACCGCCTCGAGCCGCGGTCACGGTGGCTTCGGCAGCTCCGGGCACGGTTGACACTCGCCCGCGCGGGTCCAATCTAGGCACTTGCCCGCGATATGGCGCTGGTTCGCCGCGGCGGCTGCCCGCATGCTGTCGGCATGGCGATTCGAGATTGGCCGATCACTGAAAGACCGCGCGAGAAGCTGCTCGATCGCGGCGCGGCAGCGCTGTCGGACGCCGAGTTGCTGGCGATTCTGCTGCGCACCGGAACACGGGGCTCGACCGCACTCGATCTCGCCCGCGACGTTCTCCGTAACTTCAGCTCGCTGCGCAAATTCGTCGCCGCCGATCGGCAGAGATTTTGTGCCATCCCTGGGCTCGGACCCGCACGCTATGCCGAACTCCAGGCGGGGCTCGAGATCGCCCGGCGACAGCTCGGCGAGTCGCTGAAGAGCGGACCTTCCCTCGGTAGTCCGCGCACCACGTCGGATTACCTGACCGCGAAACTGCGGGATCTCGAGCACGAGGTTTTCTGCTGCCTCTATCTCGACAAGCGCCACCGCCTGATCCACTTCGAGGAGCTGTTTCGGGGCACGATCGACGGTGCCAGCGTTCATCCGCGCGAGATCGTGAAACAGGCGCTGCGCTGGAATTGCGCGGCGGTCATCGTCGCGCACAATCATCCCTCCGGAGTCGCCGAACCGAGCCAGGCGGACGAACTCATCACGCAGCGCGTTAAAGCCGCGCTCGGTGTGATCGACATACGACTGCTCGATCACATCATCGTCGGGGACGGGACCTGCGTATCGCTGGCCGAACGTGGGCTGGTTTGATCCGGCGCTCGACCCTCAGCCGCTCACACCAATCGTCGACGCCGCCCCAAAATCCCCAGTGCGCCAAGACCCGCGACCGTCAACGGCAGCGCGGGCGGCAGCGGAACCGGCGTCACGGCCAGGCTACCGTCGTAGGAGCCGCTTTGCGTACCCGTTTCGAGGCCGGCGATTTGAAGTACATATTCTCCCGCCGGCACAGACGATGAGAATAATTGCGTCGACGAAACGACGCCATTCATGTCAGCGGACCAGCTATCGACGATACCGGCCACCGGGCCCGCGCCACCAATTGTCAGGTTCGTCACTCCGTTCACGGAATAGTCATAGAGTCGGGCGGTCAGATTTTGAATGCCGAGCTGCGCCGACAGGTTGAGCGAGAAAACGTAGGCGCTGGTCACGGCGTTCGGCACATCGACCACGTACGTATCGACGAAATTGTACGGCTGACCTTGGATCGTTCCAACCGCGTAGTTCCAGGCGGCGGCCCCCGCGATGGTATCGACGAAGTTATAATTGCTCGCGGGGTTGGTGGTCAGGTCGCTGACGTGCACCGGACCCAAACCATCGGTCGTCGAGCCGTCGCCGGTAATCGTCGTGGGTGACTGCGTACCCTGCGCCGTGGCTGTCCAGGTCTGACTCAGGATGAGAGATCCGCCCGCTGGAATCTGGGTCACGATATCGGCGCGAGCGCCAGCACTCAAGCCCGCCAGAACCAACACCAGAACCGATTTGCCGCTCAATATCTTCACGCTGACCACCACTGTTTACAGGATTCCTCGATCACAGAGGGAGGCTACGCGGCGAATGTAACAGCGCATCGTCGAGCATTATGACAATCTGACGACTTAGGCGGCGGTCGACTCCCCGATGGACGCCGAACGCGCCGAATGATCCGCGATTGGCTGGATTTAACACCGTTGTAACGGGCCGCGCGGCAAAATGCGGCCTCGTTACCGCTATTCCAACAGTTCTCTACCCCAATGATCGACTCGCCCAGGCGTGACCGAGAAGTCGATGGGGTAGACCTCGCGACAGCCCATTATCAGCGCGCCACGTTGCTCGTGGGTCAAGGCCACGCCTACGCCGCATTACAGGCCTACGAACGCGCGCTCGCGCTGCGGCCCGACTTCGTCGAGGCGATTGTCGATCGAGGATTCGTGCTCGCCGGGATGGAAAACTGGGAGGCGGCGGCTGCGAGTTTCGAGCACGCCATTGCCATCAGGCCGGCTTCCCACGAGGCCCATTTCAACCGGGGACTCGCGCTCGCCAAGCTGCGTCGATGGGATGAAGCGCTCGCCAGCTATGACCGCGCCATCGCGCTGAAACCGGCCTTTGCGATGGCGTATTCCAATCGCGGGATCGTCCAGAGGCAGCTCTCGCAATGGGAGGCTGCCCTGGCGAGCTACGATCAAGCGGTCGCCCTCGAGGCAGATTTTGCCGACGCACACTACAACCGCGCCAATCTGCTCCAGGCCATCGGGCAGCTCGATGCGGCGCTCGCGAGTTACGATCGTGCCATCGCGCTCGACCAGGAGTACGCAGACGCCCACTACAACCGAGGGTTCATCCGGCTGTTGAGCGGACAGTTCGCGCAAGGTTTCGCGGACTACGAGTGGCGGTGGCGATCCAAGGCGCATCACTGGTATCGACAAGAACGCCACTTCGCCGAGCCCCTATGGCTCGGTCGGGAACCGATCGCGGGTAAGACCGTGCTCCTGCATGCCGAACAGGGTCTGGGCGACACGTTGCAGTTCTGCCGCTACGCGCCGCTGGTCGCGGCCCGCGGCGCGCGGGTCATCCTCGAAGTGCCGCAGTCGTTGGTGCGATTGCTCGACGGCTTGGCCGGACCCGCGCAAGTCATCGCCCAAGGAAGCCCGCTACCCCGGTTCGATTGTCATTGCCCGTTGCTGAGCTTGCCGCTGGCATTCAATACCGACATCGACTCGATACCGGATACGTCACCGTATCTCGCGGCAGATCCCGCACGAGTGGCTCATTGGCAAGCCCGGTTGGGACATCGAACCCGACCGCGCGTCGGCTTGGTTTGGAGCGGCAATGCCCGGCACTCGAACGACGCTCACCGCAGCATCGCGCTCGAAGACCTGCTGCCTCATCTGCCACTGGGGATTGACTATGTGAGCCTACAACAGGATGTGCGCGAGGAGGATCGCAGCGCGCTCGAAGCGAGCGCATTGATCTCGGCCTTCGCCGACGAGTTCACCGACTTCGCCGAGACGGCCGCTTTGTGTGCCAATCTCGACTTGGTGATTTGCGTCGACACGAGCGTCGCGCATCTGAGTGCGGCGATGGGCCTTCGCACCTGGATCCTGATACCCGCACTCAACACGGATTGGCGCTGGCTCCTGGGACGAGAAGACAGCCCGTGGTATCCGAGTGCGAAACTGTACCGCCAATCCGTGCCCGGCGATTGGCGCGGGGCGCTTGCGCGCCTGGCAGCGGATCTGCGTGAAGCGCTCCCGGTCGCGGTGCAGACTGAAGGCACGGCGATGCAGCCGTCATTCCCGCCGGCTAAGCGCTCCCCATCTCAATGGTTTGATGATTTGTTTCGACAGGCGGCGACCCTCCACACGCGTGGAGAATTCGCAAAATCGGCGACCCTTTGCGAAACGATTCTCGAACGACAGCCCACCCATATCGAAGCCCTGCATCTGCTCGCCATGCTGTGCGGTCAGGCGGGGGACATCCAGCGGGCCATCGGCTTGTTTCGAAAGGTCCTGACGATCGACTCCCGGCACGTGCTCGCCACGTTCAACCTCGGCATCGCTTTTTACAACTTGCGTCGCTTCGACACGGCGCTGGCGGGATTCGATCGCGCAATATCCCTTAAGCCTGATTTCGCCGAGGCTCATCATTTCCGCGCGCAGACCCTGCGCGAGCTGGCGGCGCGTCCGCACCCTTAGGCCGCGCCGCGCCGCTCCCCCGCCGCCCGCAGCACGCGGTCCAAGGCATCCGCGTCATAGGGTTTGCGCAGCAGGAACACACCGGCATACGGGTCCAGCCCCGAATTCAATTCTCCCGGCTTGAGCGGCACCCCATCCGCACCCGTCGCAAAAATGATCTTCAAGCCCGGCGCGGCGCGCCGGGCCGCCGCCGCCAACTGAGTTCCTGACATGTCGGGCAATCCGACATCGGTCAACAGGATATCGACCGGCTGACGAGCGAGGGACACGAGCGCAGGCGCAGCGGCGCCAGCCTCGTACACCGTGTGGCCAAGACTTTGCAGCAGATCCGTGGTCGCCATGCGGATGAGATCGTCGTCCTCGACCAGCAAGATTTTCAAAATGCGCGAGCGCGCCGCCTCGCCGGTCAGCGTCATCAGCGGCATCGGGCGCTGCTGCTGGTTCCGCAGCACATGCCGAATCTTGCGGGCCAGATCCTCGCGCGAGTAGGGCTTGCTCAACAGCTCGATGCCGTCGTCGAGGCGACCCCCATGCACGATGGCATCATCGGTGTACCCCGACGTGAAGAGCACCGCGAGGTCGGGCAAGCGGCTGCGCGCCTGCCGGGCGAGTTCGGCGCTGCGTAAAGGGCCAGGCATCACCACGTCGGTGAACAGCAGATCGATGGTCGCGCCGCTCTCGATGATGGCGAGCGCGCTCTGCGCTTCGCGCGCGCGCAGCACCCGGTACCCGAGATCGGCGAGCAGTTCAACGACGGTGCTGCGCACCTCATCGTCATCTTCGACCACGAGAACCATCTCCGTCCCGCCCATGATCGGGCCCGTATCCGCGTCGGCCGCGACATCTTCGGCGGCCTCGGCGCGCGGCAGGTAGATTCGCACCGTGGTGCCCCGGCCGGGTTCGCTGTGAATCTTGATGTGCCCGTCAGATTGCCGAACGAAACCGTAGACCATGCTCAAGCCCAAACCGGTGCCCTGCCCCTCGGGCTTGGTGGTGAAGAACGGTTCGAACACATGTTCAACGATATCCGGCGTCATGCCACAGCCGGTGTCGGTCACGGCGAGCATGACGTAGTGACCCGGCCGCAGCTCGTCATGCTGACCCACGTCCTGGTCGGTCAGGGCTGCATTGCCCGCCTCGATGGTCAGTCTGCCATGCCCATTCATCGCGTCTCGCGCATTGATCGCGAGATTCAAGAGCGCGTTCTCCACCTGCGACGGATCGACCAGGCTATTCCACAATCCGGGGCCAATCACGGTGTCGATTTCGATCCCGTCGCCCAACGCCCGCCGCAGTAAATCGTCGAGGCCATTGATGAAGCGCCCGAGATTCACCACCTTGGGCGCCAATGGCTGGCGGCGCCCGAAGGCCAGCAACTGCGCGGCGAGCTTGGAACCGCGGGTGACGCCGGCGAGCGCATGGGTGAGCCGCCGTTGCGCCCGCTCGCTGCCGGCAACATCCTTCGACAACAGCTGTAAATTTCCGCCAATCACCTGCAAGAGGTTGTTGAAATCATGTGCCACGCCGCCGGTGAGCTTGCCCACCGCCTCCATTTTCTGCGACTGGCGCAGCGCCTGTTCCATTTTCTCGCGCTCTAGAGCCTCCCTGCGTAGCTGAGCATTCGCCGCTTCGAGTTCCGCCGTGCGGGCCGCGACCTGGGCGCGCAGCGAGTCGCCCATCTCGCGACGCACTCGCGCCATTGCCAGGACCCCGTCGACGCGCGCAATGAGTTCACGCGCCGAGAACGGCTTGACCAGGTAATCGTCCGCGCCGGCCGCCAAGCCCTCGACGCTCGATTCTTCACCCGCTCGCGCCGAAATCACGATGACCGGTAAATCACGTAACTCAGGATCGGCGCGAATCGCCTTGATGAGGGCGAAGCCATTCAAGCGCGGCATCATGATGTCGGTGAGCAGCAGATCCGGACGCGATTCTCGAATCATCTCGAGCGCCATCTGACCGTCATGAGTGGCGCGGCACTCGTGCCGGGCCCCCAGCAGTTGAGCAATGTAATCGCGCATGTCCGCGTTGTCGTCGGCGAGCAAGATGCGGGAACGCGGCACCCGCTCCGGGCGAAATGAATCGGCGGCAATCACCTGGGTCTCGGCGAGATCCTGCGGCGGCGGCGTGCCGCTCGGTAGCCAGCGCAGCGCCTCTTCGACGAACGCCTGCGCCACGCTGCCCGACGAGGCGCGCACACGTTCCGCACGCACCTGAGCCGGCGGCAGATGCGCCGTGCCGATCGGAATCGACACATAGAATGCCGAGCCACGGCCTTCCTCGCTGTCCACGCGGATCGAGCCGCCATGCGCGTCGACGAGTTCCCTGACCAGTGCGAGACCGATGCCGCTACCCTCGAAACTGCGGCCGCGCGCGCCTTCGATGCGGTGGAAGCGCTCGAACAAGCGGGACAACTCGGCGGCCGCGATGCCGGTGCCCGTATCTTCGACCTTGAATTCGAGCGCCCCGCCCAGGGACGACAGCGACAACCGGATGCCGCCCTCGAACGTGAACTTGAAGGCGTTCGAGACCAAGTTCAAGACGATCTTCTCCCACATGTCACGGTCCACGTGCACGCGCGGCAACCCCGGCGGGAAATCGATATCGAACCGCAAATCAGCCTTGTCCATCGCCGAACGGAAATTACTCGCCACATCCGCGGTCAGCGCCGCAAGATCCGTGGGTTCGAAGACGGCGCGCACCCGCCCCGCCTCCATCCGCGAAAAATCCAACAGTGAATTCACCAGCTTCAGCAAGCGCATGCCGTTGCGATGCACGAGTCGCAGCCGTTCACGCTCAGCAAACGGCAGCCCCGCCGCCTGGGCCAGCGCCTCCTCCAGAGGACCCAGCATCAGCGTCAACGGCGTACGGAATTCATGACTGACATTCGAGAAGAAGTTGGTCTTGACGCGATCGATCTCCGCCAGCGATTCGGCGCGCCGCCGCTCCTGTTCATAGGCATCGGCGTTGGCGACGGCCGCGGCCAACTGGCCGGCCACCAGGGCGAGGAAGTCGCGGTAATCGCGGTCGAACAGCCGAAACCGATTCAATCCGACCACCAACACACCGCGACGACCGGTCTCACCGGCCGGCATCACGGGCAGCAGCGCCACTTGTTCCACGGGCTCCGTCCAATAGCCGGTCGGCAGCGCCACCCCAAGACCTGCGGCAGGGGTCCCAACCACCCGCAATTCTCGGGTGCTCAAGACCTCAGCGAGTGGCCACGGCCCCGGAGAACTCAGTTCAATGAGCGCGGGGGCGGCCGGATGACCGGCGTCAATCCCCGCGGCACCGAACAGCGATAGGACCCCCGGTTCAGAGTCGGTCATGTAGATCAGCGCGAAAGCCAGGTCATGCGGATTGGATGCCAAGGCGGTGGCCGCATTCGCACAAACGTCGCGGCAGGCACGGATCTGCGCCGTGGCGGCCGACAAATCACGCAGCAGCGCGAGCTGGCGCTCACCGATGACCCGTTGGGTATCGTCCGTGTTGGCGCAAATGATGCCGCCGATGCGATCGTCGTCCCGCGGTATCGGACTGTACGAGAAGGTGTAGTAGGTCTCCTCCGGATAACCGTTGCGCTCCATGATGAGGAGCTGCTCTTCGACGTAGGTACCCTCGATACCCCCCATGGCGGTGGCCAGCAGCGGTTCGACGTCCGGCCAGATTTCATGCCAGACCTCCGCCGTGGGAAGCCCCAACGCCCACGGGTGCTTGCCCCCGATGACGGCCTTGTAGGCATCGTTGTAGAAGAACAGCAGGTCGGTACCCCACCCCACCCAGATGGGTTGGCGCGACGTCAGCATGATGCGCAGCGCGGTCTTCAGACTTTGGGGCCATCGGTCCGGGGCCCCCAGCTCGGTCTGGGACCAATCCTTCGCGCGCAACAGCGCACCCATCTCACCACCGCCGGCCAGAAAACTGGCCGACGCTCCCTGAGGGTCCGCCGCTAGCGTTTCGTCCTTGTAAAACTCATGTCGCTGAATGGCCAAGCCTTGGAGTCCCATCGTGAGGCTTTTAGTAAGTGCATGAAATTTATACCCCCAGATCCCGTTGCCGTCACCAGATACCGCCGTATTTCGTTGCCAGACGGCCGGCGACATTGCCTTGGGACCCGTACCCTGGTATAAAACGCGGCTGTCCTAGTGTTCCTGAAAGGTTTTCCCATGTCGCGAGTCTGCCAAGTCACGGGTAAGGGCCCCAAGACGGGTAACACCGTATCCCATGCGAATAATCGCAAGCGGCGCCGTTTTCTGCCCAATTTGCACACCCATCGCTTCTGGTCCGAGACCGAAAAGCGGTTCGTGAGCCTCCGGGTGAGCACGCGCGGCCTGCGCACCATCGAGAAGCGCGGCGTCGATGTGGTGGTCGCGGACCTCCGCGCCCAAGGCGTCAAGGTCTAAGGAGCATCTCCCATGCGCGATAAGATCAAACTGGTTTCCTCGGCCGGCACCGGTCACTTCTACACCACCACGAAGAACAAGCGCCTCCATCCCGATAAGATGGAGACCAAGAAGTTCGATCCCGTGGCACGCAAACACGTCCCTTACAAAGAATCGAAGATCAAGTAACGGGCGCACACTCGGGCGCGGGCCATGCCCGAGCTGCCTGAAGTCGAAACCACACGTCGCGGGATCGCGCCAGCCCTCCTCGGGCACCGCATTCTCGACGTCATCATCCGCGACCGGCGTCTGCGCTGGCCCATTGCGGCGGATGTCGAAGCCGCCCTCACTCACCAGACCGTCCGCCGCGTCGAGCGCCGTGCGAAATACCTCCTGATCGGCGTCGACAGCGGAACGCTGATCGTCCACTTAGGGATGTCCGGGAGCCTGCGCATCGTCGAGACCGCGAGCACGCCACGCCTGCACGACCACTGGGACATTCATCTGGACTCCGGCAAGACCTTGCGCTTCCACGATCCACGCCGCTTCGGTAGCGCCCACTGGACCGCAGCGGACCCGCAGGCCCATCCGCTGCTGAAAAACCTCGCGCCGGAACCCCTGAGCGATTCCTTCGATGCCGCCCATCTATTTGGGGCCACTCGTAAACGCAAGGTCGCCGTCAAGCACCTGCTCATGAATTCTCAACTCGTGGTGGGGGTTGGCAATATCTACGCCAGCGAGGCCTTGTTTCGTGCCGGAGTGTCGCCGCGCCGCGCCGCTCACCGCCTCACCCGCGCCCAAGTGGCCAAGCTCACCGACGCCATCAAGGCCGTGCTCACCGAGGCCATCGAGATCGGCGGCACGACCTTACGCGACTACGTCAACGCCGACGGCATCCCCGGCTATTTCCGCCAGAAGCTGTTCGTCTATGAGCGGGACGGTGAACCGTGCCGAGTGTGCGGAGCGCCCATCAAGCACTTCGTACAGGGACAGCGCGCGACGTATTGGTGTTCGGTATGCCAGGGATGAGCGCGGCCGGACAAGCCTTTCAGCCGATGTAACCGGAATGCAACCAAACGACGTTTAAGTAGCGGCCCGTATCGAATCGAGCGTCGTTCAAGTGCCAATTGCCCAGCGGATCATTTTCGTCAACCGCTACTACGATCCGGACCAGTCGGCCACCAGTCAAATGCTGACCGACCTCGCGCGAGGCCTCGCCGCCCGCGGCTATGAGGTGCACATCGTCTGTTCGCGCCAGCTCTACGACTCTCCCGCCACCCGGCTGATTTGCGCGGAAACGCTCGGCGGGGTGTTCGTTCATCGAGTGGCGACCACACGTTTTGGTCGCAAGAGCCTGCCGGGACGGGCCCTCGACTATCTGTCGTTTTATGTCACTTGCGCGTTCGCGTTGCTCACGCGGCTGAAGAAAACCGATATCGTGGTCGTCAAGACCGATCCGCCGCTGCTGTCGATACTCGCGGCGCCGATTGCCGCCGCGAAGCGCGCGGCACTCATCACGTGGCAACAGGACGTGTTTCCCGAAGTCGCGTCCCAGTTGGGCGCCAACCCACTGCCCGACTGGTTGGACCGGGTGCTGCGACGTCTGCGCGATGCGTCGCTGCGCGTGGCCGCGATGAACGTGGTCATCGGTCAGCGCATGCGGGACTACTTCGCGTCGCGAGGGATCCCCGACGCCAAGTTGTGCGTCATCGAGAATTGGGCCGACGGCGCGGCCATTGTGCCCAAACCCACCGCGGCGAGCGCGCTGCGCGCCCGACTCGGGCTCACCGATCACTTCGTCGTCTGCTATTCCGGCAATCTTGGCCGGGCCCATGAGTTCGACACGCTGCTGGGCGCCGCGGCGGCGCTGGCGGATCGAGCCGAATTCACGTTCCTGATCATCGGCGGCGGCGCCAAGATGGCTGCTCTCGAACACGGTGTCGCCGCCCGGCGCCTCGATAATTTCCGTTTCCTACCCTACCAGCCGCGGGAGACGCTCGAGGACAGCCTCGCGGCCGCCGACGTGCACCTGGTGAGTCTGTTACCCGCCCTCGAAGGACTCATCGTTCCCAGCAAGCTGTATGGCATCTTGGCGGCCGGCCGGCCGCTGGTTTTCGTCGGCGACGCCGACGGCGACATCGGCCGCGTCACGACCGATGGCCAGTGCGGCCGAGTCGTCGCCATCGGGGATTGCGCTGGCTTGGCGGCTACCTTGGAAAATATGCGAGCCGACGCTCGGGCATTGACCGACATGGGACTGCGCGCGCGCACACTGCTTACCGGGCACTATGGCTTAGCGCGTGCGGTCGAGCGCTGGAGTGATCTGATAAAGGCCATTAGTGCATCGTTGCCGCGAGCTCAACGCGGCGCGCAAACTCCATAGGCTACGCAATCAATGCTGAGCGTCAGAAGGGCACTCGCATGAATCAAGCACCGATGATGGACAAACCTTCACGGCGTCGATTCCGCCAGTGCCAACAGGCACGCCGACGTGGTGACATTGGTTCGCATACATCACCGTGTGCCAGGCGATTGCGGCATCGGGAAACGCGATTCCGATGCGTGCGTGGCGTGAGCCGCACACGGGCAGTGCCCCCGGCCCATCGATCTCCGATATATCATTGTGATGAATCAGCATCGTCTCGCTCAGCGGCCAGCGATACGGCGCCGGCCCGGAATACCAAGATTTCGCCTGCGAGATGGCGCCACCATCCTGGCCATCGGCGTGTCGAATGGTGTTGTGAGAGACCGAAACGCCGAATCCTACCGTGGGGGGCGCCCCCGCTTCCCAGGGGCCTGCGGCCACAAGCGCCGTGATGCCCGAATGGCTGCAATCGCTGTTCCAATCGTACTCGCCGTCGATGAGGTTATCGCGAATCTCCAGGAAATAATTGAAATAGCCGATCATGGTGCAATTGGCGCAGGTATGTTCCGCGGTCGTGTATAGCTGTTGTACCGCTATACCGTCGGAATCATATTGGCGATTGCCGGCGATTACCGAGTCTGCGCTCTGACCCCATATTTCAATGGCGCCGCCGGCGCGACGGCTGCGATTGCTTTTCTGACACAATGGCTGCCGATTATCGACGTGATTGTCGAGCACGTAGAGTTGCCAATATTCGCGGCCGATTATGAACCTGCTAGCCCCGACTCTTGGCACGACGTCCCACCCAGGTGTCACGGCAATCGAGGTCCGATGCGTGATCGGATCGGTCAAGTAACCGGTGATCTTCCGAACCTCACCCAGACCCGGCCCACTGACTATCTGAACCCAATGGCCAACGTAATATTGCCCAATCGGCACGTCCCGGTCGTTCTGCCGCGTCGCAATCGGCTCTGCCACCGTGATGCTGGCCGCGCCCGCATCAACCACCGCGGCCGCGTTGGCAAACGCAAAGGTATTGGTATTGTTGTCGAAGGCAAACGCCTCGCCATCGCCAATTTTATCGCCGGTACACGTCGCCGTGTTCTGGGATACCAAGACCTCTTCCACATTGTTGTTCGGATTCCAGAAGAATGCCGCGCGCCAGCCTTTGGCATCGCCTTGCGAATAGAGATATTCGCTGGATGCGCCATCGGCCGTATTCTCGCTGAAATCCACCCGCTGGCTCGCCCCTATCTCGCTCGCCATGGTACCCGTCTTGCCGATCACATCCAGTTCGCTGCTCGGTTTGAATATATTGTGGGCTATGACTGAATCATCCAGCCTAAAGGGTTTGAACATGTCGAATATATCGCCATTCAATTCCAACGATTCCCGGTACGCGGCGAAAATATTGTACGTGATGAACAATCGATCGATCGGGATGCCGCCAGCGCCGATGGCAACCTCCGGCTTATCGAAGACGTTGTGGCTGATAGTCACATCCTCGACTATCGCGGGATAGGTGCTCTCCGGCTTCGTGGATGCGAACCGTCGCCAATCCTCACCCAACTGAATGAAAGGTCCAGCCCTATCCTTCGGCCGATAAATTCTTACGTCATGAAAGGTGAATCCGGTGACCTGATTGCGGCCAGTCAAGGTAAAACCGGCGGCGGCAGCACCGTCATTCCAATCCGGATGCCTATCGATACGAGTGAGAGCGCTGCCCGCACCGCGCAGCGTCACATGTTCTGGCACGACCAGCCCCTCATTGCCGGTCACACCAGGCTGATGGCCACCGCTCAGGTCCCAAGTACCTGCGCCAAAGTAAACAGTGCCCCCGACGCGGGCGGCGGCGGCAACCGCTCGAACGATGCATGCCGTATCATCGGCGCCATCGTTTGGGCGACAACCGCCGAATCTGGCATCGGAGACGGCGAACTCCTCTTTACTCGGCAAGTCGGGCACCACGTCGAACTCTTGGTCGGGAATGTCGACCCAGCCAGCGCCATCACGGTTCACCGCAATCCGATAGGAGCCAGGGATCAAGTGCTCCGGTAGAGCGATGCGCGCGACGTAGTCATCTAAGTCGGCGGTTGACTGTCCATTGCTGACGGCAGGCCCAGACACCGATTGTGGACCCATGAGCTTCAGCAACGTTACGTGTCCAGGCGCAGGTCGAAAATTTCGGCCAACGACCTTGAGTTCGCGCGGCAGGAACCCTGGCATGGCCGAGGCATAGGCATACGCGGGCGTTGCCCAAAGAGGTCGCGCATCATTGATACGCACCGGTCGACTCCATTCACCGCCCGCGGTACGCACCCAGATTGCATATGATTGGTTCGCGCGAATCGCTTGCGGCAGTTTGACAGTCAACGAGTACGGAACGCTCTTCGCGCTTACGATGGTCGCGATTCCGAATGTTGAATCGGATGATTCAGGCAGGTTCTTTGGGGCCGAGATCGCATCGCCGGCATCATCAACCGCGCGATACACCACCGTGTCATCTGCGGCGAGACCGTCGCCGGCGAGCAGTAGGAGATCGTCCGGATCTCCCCGCACGGGGCCCTCAAACGCCGGTTGTCGATACAGCTGCGGTGGAGCAGCGTGGACGCTCGTGATTACGCCCACCATGAACATGGCAATAACCAGCCGTACCGCCACTGTTTTCATCTTGAGACCACCATGCATCATGTTTGTTGCAAACATCTTGCGGTTCGCTGTTTTCTGAGATCATTGGTGTGCCGACTGGCAAATACTCTAAAATCTGGCGAGCTCATAACGACACCTCCACCAAAAAATGCCGCAGCCTAGATTGGCCATTGTCTGCACTCACCCAATCCAGTACTACGCGCCGGTGTTTCGCGCCATGGCGGAATCGGGCCGAATCGAGCTGCGAGTCTTTTACACCTATGCCCAAGCCGCGTCCGACCAGGTTTTCGATCCGGGCTTCGGCAGCTCATTCAAATGGGATATCCCGCTGCTCGAAGGCTATCACTATCAATTTGTACCGAATGTTGCTGTTAAACCGGGACTTGACCATTTTGGAGGTTTGAACACTCCAACACTGACCCGTGAGATAGATACTTGGCAACCGGATGCCGTGCTCGTCTATACCTGGAACAGTCGGGCCCATCTCGACGCCCTACGGTACTTCAAAGGTCGAGTGCCGGTGCTGTTCCGCGGCGATTCCACACTGCTCGATCACCGGGCCTGGCCCCGGGCGCTGCTCCGACGATTGTTCTTGACCTGGGTGTACCATCATGTGGATAAGGCCATCGCCGTGGGAACCCACAATCGAGAGTACTTTGCGTGGTGCGGAATACCTCGACGGCGTATCTCGATTGCGCCGCATTCCGTCGATACGGTGCGTTTTTCCAGCGACCAAAACGGCCACCAATCGATCGCGGAGCAATGGCGCCGTGATCTCGGCATTGACCCAGCGGCGATCGTGATTCTTTTCGCCGGCAAGCTACAAGCAAAGAAAAACCCTTTCCTTCTTTTGGAGGCATTCACTCGTCTTCGCGACGCATCGCACCTGGTATTCGTGGGGAATGGTGAGCTCGAGCATGAGCTCACCGCCAGAGCGAAGGGTATCGCTGGAGTTCACTTTCTGCCCTTTCAAAATCAGAGCATCATGCCCGCCGTGTACCGAATGTCGGACGTGTTCGTCCTGCCCTCCCAAGGACCCGAGGAAACCTGGGGATTGGCATTGAATGAGGCGATGGCCAGCGGCCGTGCCGTGATCGCCAGCACCAAAGTGGGTGGCGCTATCGATTTAATCCGGCCTGGCGAGAATGGCTGGATCTTCGAATCCGGCAATCTTCAAGCGCTGGCGACCGTGCTTCGCAAGGCCATCGGGTTGGGGAGAAGCGGCCTATTGGCGATGGGTCAAACGGCGCAGGCGGATGGCGTCCATTGGTCATCGGCGGAGAGTGCGCGCCTCATCATGGATGCTGTCCTGCTCGATGCCTAGGCGCGCCAATGTCTCCAATCGTGGTCGCATCGCATTGCTGTAACTCGTATCCACCGTTTCATCAGCTTGTCATGAGGTTTTCGTAGGGTTCTGGCCAACGATGATGGTTAAAACGATCAGGATCCACGCAACGAACATCATCGGTATCGGCGCCGTCCAATTGGTTCAGTCGCTATTGCCGGAGCTGGAGCGGGCCGGCCAGTACCAAATACGCTTGTTATATCTTGCAGCCAGGGGCGAGCTTGCGCGCTATTCGCCCGTTAACAACACGACGCAAGTCGTCCGTCAGAGGCGCTATTTACCCAAAGCGATTTGGCGAGTGCTCGAATGCACGCTGCTCGCTTGGCGCTTTTCAGGCGATGGCGATCTGCTGGTGCTTGGCGATATCCCACTCCGGTGTAAGGGGCGACAAACGGTTTTCGTTCAGACCCCCTTGCTGACCAAGACCGCAGGCAGTCGCAAAAGTCTCGGAGCGATGAGATATGTGATTGCCAGGTTGCTATTTAGACTCAACTCGAGATTTGTGTCGGCATTCATCGTCCAAACTGAGGAGATGAGAACGTCGTTATTGAAAGCCTATCCGACAATTTCGGGGCGCATTCACGTCATAGGACAGCCAGCACCAGATTGGGTTCTTGCGGCTAGGCTGAAACGCAAGCCCCGGATGCCCCTCGAGACCTCTGGGGTGCGCCTGTTTTATCCGGCGGCGGGTTACCCGCACAAGAATCATGGTTTATTGAGCGGTATTACACGCGGTGACGCGGCTGACTGGCCTGTATCCTCGTTGATATTAACCCTGGAACGGAACCAGAGTCCTAATCCGAATATTGGCTGGATCGAATGCGTTGGTCGTCTTCAGCACTCACAGATGTTGCATGAATACGAGAAGGCCGACGCTTTGCTGTTCCTGTCGCTGTCGGAGAGCCTCGGCTTCCCTCTGGTGGAGGCGATGTCCATAGGCTTGCCGATCGTGTGTCCAAATTTACCCTATGCACGAGTGATCTGCGGCGATGAGGCTATCTATTTCGATCCTCGTGATATCAATTCACTCAAGTCCGCCCTGATGGAGCTCGTCTCCCGCCTTCGGGCGGCATGGTGGCCAGACTGGGGAGAACGCATGAAGATGGTTCCGGAAAATTGGCGCGCGGTGAGCTCCGCAATGCTTCGCGTGGCGTCAGGTGATATGGATGTGCATTGATTCAAACTCCGACCTCCTGCCGATGTGGGTTTGACAATGATTACCTTCATTTTCAGAAAAAGATCCTCCGCATTCTTCAGTATCGAACAGATTTTCCAGACCTTGTACACGCGCTTGCAGGAATCGGGTACGAGTCTCGCCCAACTTGAACTTCCGCATATTTCAACCGGCATTGGGCCCGTTCTCAAGAACATCTGGTTTGTCGCGCGCCATCGCGCCACGCGGCATCGCGCCACCAAAATTCTGCATATCACGGGAGATGTGCACTATGCGGCTCTATTGTGCCCTTTCGCGCGAACGGTCATTACGATCCACGATTGCGGCCTTTTAAAGCGCGGAACTGGGTTCAAACGCCTGGTCATGTGGATTCTGTGGTTCGGTTTGCCGTTGCGATTAGCCGCAGCCGTTGTCGTCATCTCGGAACAAACCAAGCGCGAAGTGCTCGAGACGGTCCGGGTTCCGGCGCGGAAGATTCGGGTGATCCCCAACTTTATCGACCCGGCCTTTGTTTTCAGTGAATATCGTTTTGCCAGCGCGCGACCCCGGATCCTTCATGTGGGAACCACGCCGAACAAGAATCTATCCCGTGTCGTCAATGCCCTGCGCGACATCCCGTGCGTGCTCGTCATCGTCGGCGTGATACCCGACCCGGTACTACGTCAGTTGACAATCGCAGGCACCACGTTCGAGAACCATATATCGGTCGATAAAGTCGCCATGGTAGAGCTTTACCGACAGATTGATCTCGTGTCCTTCCCGTCGACCTACGAAGGATTTGGTATGCCGATTCTAGAGGGTCAGGCCGCGGGACGACCCGTGCTCACCAGTGACTTGGATCCCATGCGTAGCGTGGCGGGGCCCGATGGAGCTTTGCTGGTTGACCCCCACTCGGAAGACACCATCCGGGCGGGGTTCTCCGTGTTGATCAGCGACAATCTTCTGCGTGCCCGCCTGATTGCCGCGGGGCGAGAGAATTGTCGGCGCTTCGCCCTGGATGCCATTGCGACCCGATATCGCGCGCTTTACCGGGAACTGGAGGCCGATTCTGAACCAGGAAGGGGGGAATCGATGTGACCGCCATGGCACCACTGTCCATGGCAACCGGTAACAATCTTAAGGTCTAGATGGCGCCAAGAGCCAAAAGGACGGCCTCCCACCGCGCTCTATAGGTATGATCTCTCAAACATCGTGCGCGCGCCGATCGCCGGATATGATTTGCACGCTCCGCATCCTGCAAAGTTGCGCGGATGACACGAGCGCAGTCATCGATATCCCGATAGGTGAGTATCTCTCGGCCGACATCAAAAACCAACGCCAACTCCGGGTTATCCTGAGTCAGATACACAGCACCGCTCATTGGGACTTCGAAGTCCCGTCCCTTGAGACACAACAGTTTGTGGGAGTAGCCAATACCCCCGCAGCCCAGATTGATTCGACTCCTCGCGTATAAAGCATTCATCTCTTCGTTGGCAATCGAGCCATTGGGCCAACCCCGGCCGAAACAGGCCACCTCGATACCGCGCCGACGCAGACCGTCGATGAGCGTGGGACGCCAACCATAGGCGGCTCCCACAAATGACACGTCGTACTCAAACGGTACATCCAGCGGCTTGTACCATTCCGGATCTGCGGCCTCCGGGTGAAACATGCTGAGCCCCCCGTGAGCGAAATACCGGGTGTTCGCATCGGGATCGCTGGTCAGGTTCAAGTCCACCACATCGGCTATTGAAGCCGTGCTTGCGTGCCTCCCACCCAGCACTTCTCCCGGCCATTCAATTTTATCGTCAAAGCAAAAATTAGTGATGACAGCGCCACTCGCCGCCATTTCACGCAACACGTCCGGCGCAATCGTATAGCCCGAAACGTAACCGACCACCACGTCGACCGGGCTGTCGCGATTGGCTGCGTGGAAGGACTCGAGCAGCTCCTTGTTCATGCGATCACGCTGCACGAGCCAGTCCGATTCTCCTTCCTCGAAACCTTTCGATCGCCATTCAAACTGCGAAACTCGGCCAAATGGCGACAGCGCCCGCGGCAGCACCTCCTCCCAATTGGTGAGTGAATACATCAGAAATATGTGCAAGTCACCAGATTGCTTCGGCCAGTTCAAACGGAGAGCTCGATCGGCCGTTCGACGCTTCAATGCTGCGCTGAGGTCACGCCCCGCGGGAACGATCAAGCCGTCGCGGACCGCCTGAACTGAATAACGTCGGCGCATGGCCGCCGCATTGCGCTCCACCTTCCAGGCTTTGTAGGTCGCATTGGCCGCCGCGGCCAATGGCACCTCTTTGAGCGCTTTCACGAACGAACCCATGTCAGTCAGTTCCACCCATGGTGCCTGAACAGCGACGAGGACTCATGCACGAACACAAAATCCGATTGCACCAGGTCCCTATCCGTGGCGCGCTGCAAGTAGGAACAGATTTCATAGATACGAAAGCCACGTTCACCCAGGTAGGCGATGATTTCGTGCGCCAGTACGTTATCCTTATAGATCCTTCGGAATGAAACTTCTAGAATCAGTACCTCGACGAAGCTGAGGCAGCGCGCCGCGCCCTTCAATACCTCGAGTTCATAGCCTTGAACATCGGCTTTCAATAGAACCGGAGCCGGAGAACCCTGAGCCTGGAATAGTGCGTCCACGGTCGTGGCCTCGACGGTTCTAACGGCACCCGGAAAATCATCGCTCCAAAGAACGCTCGATTGATCGCCGTGATCATACAATTGCAGCATACCGGGGCTCGCTCCGGCGACACCGCAAAATACGGTCACATGCGTGTCGTCCCTGGCCATCTGCATTAGGGCCTCGCGATTGTTCTGCAGCGGGTCCACTAAAACATAGCGGGTATTTGCGAAAATTTTTTTACATTCGCGTGTCCATTGGCCATTGGATGCGCCAATGTCAAAGACCAAAGCCGGCGTAAATCCTCGCTCTTTCACCCGCTCCAGGATCTCGCGAACCCCTCGCGGTCCCCAATCGGCATTGATGACGCGTGCGCCGAACATGCCGGCCGCCGCATTGACGATCGACTTCAAATACCTATGCGGGCTCAACGGTGATCTCCTGAGTAGCGCTCTTGCGTCTCTCGCGCAAGGCGTGAAATAAAAACGGCGTCGTGGCCAGGTTCTGAAATACGAAACTGGCACAGGTGGCTTGTGCCGCCCCAATGATTCCATTGCGCCGAATGAAGACGATGCTGAAACCGATATTGGCAGCGGCCCCCAGAACCATCGGTAGCAACAACCGCGCGGAGTGGCCCAGCGACAGCAGCCGGTTTTCGACCACCTGGGTGATGCCGGACACCGCGTAGCCGAGCGACACCCAGAGCATTATCGCCATGGCACCGAGGCGGTATTCCGGCGCCAACAGCAAGCCTGCGAGCAGTGTCCCTGCAAAGTACACCACGGCCAGTCCGGCCGAACTCATCGCAATGCTGCTGATGATCCAGCGAAGAAACGTTTTGCGACTGCCGTCAGCGTCGCGCCGATTCTCAGCGTCGAAGAGTACCGGCCGGAAGAGGTCACACAGAGCGGAGTTGGCGAGCAACATTCCGCGGCTTGCAATCGAAAACGGTGCGACATAGCGACCGGCCGCCGCGGAACCCAACAATGCGGCCAGAGTGTAGCGATCGCCCAAATTGGCGAGCCAACTCAGGAAGGACATCGGCACGAACGGCGCTCCATAAAACCATGCCCTTCGACCGAAATCTCCATCCTTGGGCAACCGGACACGGAAGGCGGACAGCCCTCTGTATTCGGTTGTCACAATGAACGACACGAGGAGCGCTATGGCGAGGGTCTGCCCCAACAGAAAGGATTCCACACTGGGAGCAAGGTGCAGCGCGGCCGATGTGGCGGCTACCAGCAGCGCGGCTTCGAGTACCTGAAGCCTGGCATAGGCCGACTGGCGACGTTGGGCTTGGATCCGGCTCATGAGGACACTGCGGACGGTCATGGCGAAAACCCAGCCTACGCCGCCGACTGCCACGGCCGCGGAATACCTGACCACCCCCAGCAACCGAGCGATGAGGAGGGCGGCGACCAGGAGCAGAACGAGCGCGGTCGCGGCGCGCAGCGCCCATGTCATTGTTTCCCGAGTGAACTCCTCTGCGGTTCCCTTACTCTCCGAGTCGGAGTAAAAGCGCAGCATCGTCGCCGTGAAGCCGGCCACGAAAAGCTGCAGCCCCAAACCAAGCGCGCTCAGCACCAGATTGGATTCGCCGAATACGGCCGGCGTCACCAGATCGGTGTAAAGACGCAATGCCAGAACGCCAAGCAGTGCCACGACCACTTGAGAGGCGACGATCAAGGCACCGGTTCTAACGAGAGTGCGCGCGTCCACGGCTTATTAACGCGTCCCACCGGCCAGGGGCGTTCGCGCAGCCTGCGCAGCGGCTGGCGCTAAGTCGAGGGCCACACGAAGAATCACTCGCAGGCGCGCCTCGTAGGTATGTTCACGGTGGGCACGTATCTGTCCCCGCCGGGCCATCTCGGCTGCCGTCTCGGGATGTCTCAGGTAGTGGCGCACCTTGTCAATCAGCTCATCCACGGAGTGAAACGAATCCAATTCCACCCCTGGTGTGAAGTGCTCACTCAGCACCGGTTTGTGAGTGATCAATTGGAACGCACCACAACCCGCCAACTCGAAAGCACGGCAATTCAGCGAATTCACCTCCGCATAATGCAACGGGTTCAAGGCGATTCGCGCTGCACGCACGGCCTTGACCTTGTCGTCCAAGACAATGTCGGGTCCGACGTGCGATTTTGAGAGCCGATTGACCATCCACGCCGGCGCGTTGCCCCACCTTTTTAAGTCGAACTGATCCAACCGCTGCAGAATTGCTTGACGATAGTAATAGAGGCTGCCGAAAATCATAACCTCGCATCCGTAACGCGCAAATTCCTCCTGGGTAAGCTCCAAAGACCGGTGTACCCGTGGATTGCAGGCCTCGGGCAAGTAGAAAAACGGCGTTCCCTTGACCATGTTGGAGAAAAGATCGTGCATGTACCGATCTTTGAGAAACACGGCATCGTACTCCGCTCCGAGCAGGTACTGCCGTCCCAGCGTTCCGAGATGGTCTTGGCACCAGCAGACTATCGGCGCGTTCACGCGCTTGCGGAGCCGTGCCACTGTCTTGGGCGACAACTGATTGCCCATCATGGTCAGAACAACGTCCGGCGCGAATCGCGCCGCCCGCTCGAGGAGCCGCCATTCGAGGAGTCGCTCCGGTTCGCGCAAGAATGTATGTGTCGCCCGGTGGAGGATCGAGTTGGCGAGCGGACCGAATGCTTCGACACGGACACTCGGGCTGATGTATTCTGGCACCGCCCCCATGGATACCATCGTATCGACTATATGGGACTCCATGCTATCCGGCGCTCGACTCGCTCCAATCAGCAGGACCCTAAGACCCTTCCAAGCGATTGCGTCATCCTGTTTCGGAGCCTGCCACCCGTTCTGCAATTGCATGACTCAGGCAATTCGCTGCCGCTGCGGGCTTGGCTCGATCGGTGGACTCATGGTTACGCGCTATTCTTAGCGCAGGAGATTCGGAAATCTCGGCAACGGCGCGTCAGACGACGTCCTCGTGTCACTCGAGGGCGTGGTCGAAATCGCTCTCGGCACCGCGCCGCGCCGATAAAATAGCCAATGCATGATCAATATCGCGACGAGGCTGCGAATCCACACCGCATATTCCGCCGCAATCGTGCTTTCGAAGCGTATTGCCACTTGGTAAATGGTGGTGGCCAGTATCAGGAGGCGAGTGACAGAAACGGCCGTCGACATGTCACATAGGCTGCTGATCCAGCCGAGGAGCAGCCCGATCAGCAGCATGCCAAGTAGTGCTCCGGGCCAGCCGAAATTCCAATAGAGTTCGCCCAAGGTTGAAGGAGAGATATACACCTCTCCCAGGCCCGTTACGTGAAATACCTTATCTATCAAAACACCTGTTTGAACGTCCAGCTTGTCCGGCCATATCAATCTCGGAATGAAGGACGTTGCCAAGGGTATGAGGGTGTAACCGTGCTGGAAAGGCACAGTGGTACCTGTCCCGCGGACAATCATCTCGACCGAGCCTTTCACAGAAGAGCGTTCAAGGAACGACTGGGCATCCGTGTGTTTTTGCACCTCGATCGAGAGCTGCAACGACTTGACTATGTTGTTTGCCGTATCGGCATTTGACTGTCCGCGCTCACCGATGACCATCGTTCGATGCGCCTGGAATATGGGGAACGCAAGGAAGACGAAAAGCAATCCGGCAATTGCCCAAGCTTTGGGTATTTTCCCTTTCACCAGGAGGCCGCTCACGATCACCATGATACCGGCCGTCATCGCCCCACCCTTGGTGTCGGATGCAAATCCAAGCACGACTTGAAAGACGCTCAGGGCAATCATCAGCGAGGTTAGCAGGACCGAGCGGGAAATTGTGTACGCATAGGCCAAGATCAGGAGACCCAAAGGCTGCGCGTAGCGGCCCAACATCAACATTGACGTTACCGCCTCGCTGCCCGTTTTGGTGAGCACACCCACACGGACGGTCAGCACAACGGACCAATACCATTCGGCAGCCGTTCCCGCCAGCCAGAGCACCGAGCCCACGATCATCAGCGTGCTCATGGGCCAATCCCTTACCAACGCCGCCGACTGCCGAGGCGATGTCGAAAGTTGGTAGCCTACGGTAAATGAGATTCCGCCGAGAATGATCAACCATTCGGCTTCGCTCAATGTACCTGTCGCCGAGCCCGCAGCGCCGGTAGCAGATGTCAGACCCACGACATCTTGTACCCCGAAAGACACAAAATACATCGCGAGAAATATCGTGTATATCGCGAAACGGTCATTGCCCTTTTTGAGCAATAGCACCGGGGTGCTGCAAATCGCAAACAGCAGAACCAAATACAACAGTCGCTCACTGTTACCGCTTCCAACGGCTGAGGCGACCATGATGTAGCCGATAAATCCGATGTTCAGCGCGCCGTATAGCGGCAGTCGGTAGTGACCCGACCCAGCATTGCTGCCAGCGGTATTCACAGTGAGATCGATGGTGGCCTCCCCGCTAGGCGCTGGTGCATGTGCGCTACCCTTGAGCCCGGAGCGAGTCTGAATTGCGTTCTACGATTCGTAGTTTTTGAGCCAATTATGACGAAATCGAGTCACGGCCGACCGCGGCCCCGCAGAAGGGCGAGATGGCCGGCCGCGGTTCCTCCGGCATCCGAGTCGATCATGAGTCGACGCGACTTGGATCATAGCGGAAGGATGCTCAGGCGCTCCGCCGCACCCCCGCGCGACGAGCACCGAATTGCGCGCTGCTCAAAGCTTGCGATGCCGTTTGAGTTCAATCTCGACGATGGGATGCACGAACTCCGAAACATTGCCGCCCAAGACCGCGATTTCACGAACCAAGGTCGACGAGATGAACGTGTATTGTTCCTGCGGCGTCATGAACACCGACTCGATCTCCGGGGTCAAGTGCCGGCTCATGTTGGCCAGTTGGAATTCGAACTCGAAGTCGGACACGGCCCGCAGGCCGCGTACGATGACGGCGAGCCCGTTCTGGCGGGCGAATTCCACGGTGAGGCCGACGTAACCTTTCACTTCCACGTTGTGCACGTCGGCGAGGACGCGCCGGGCCATGTCCACTCGTTGTTCCAGGCTGAACATCGGCGCCTTGTTCGGGTTGGCGGCGATGGCCACGACCAATCGATCGAATATGCTGGCCGCCCGTCGCACCAAATCCTGGTGGCCGTTGGTGATCGGATCGAAAGTTCCGGGATATACCGCTGTTCGCTTGTTCATCATCGTTCCGTGCCAGGGTCGACGCGTGCATTGACGCGGGCCAGATGATACCGCACCGCGCCCGCCGACTTCGATTTGAGCAATTCCCAATGCGACGGCAGGTCGGGCACCCCGGCTTCCTTCTCATTCTCGAGATAGACCCATCCGCCGGGTTTGACCCAGTTGCCGACCGCGAGCAGCGGAATGTATTCCGCCAGGGCATTCGCCCCGAACGGGGGATCGAGGAACGCAACATCGAACAAGGGGGCCTCGATCGGGTTGCCGGTGGTGCCTGAGCGCAGAAACCGTGTCGCGCCCATCTCGATAATGCGTCCCTTCGAGGCGCCTCCCAGGCGAGCGAGTTCGGCCCCCAAGGTCCGGGCGGCGGCCTGCGCCTGCTCGACGAACACCACGGCGGACGCGCCGCGCGAGAGCGCCTCCAGACCGAGCGCGCCCGATCCCGCAAACAGGTCGAGACAGCGTGCACCTAAGATGGGGGTCTGCAGCCAGTTGAACACGGTTTCCCGCACCCGGTCAGGTGTCGGCCGCAATCCGGGTAGGTCCGCGAAACGGATGCGCCGACCGCGCCAGCCGCCGCCGATGATCCGGACCGACAGCCGGTTGTTCTCCTCGCTTCGGGTTGCCATTCCCCCATCATACGCGCCGTGGCCGCGCCGGCTTGGTGGGGCGCGCTCTGTTAAACTGACTCACCCATGACGAACGACGCCGACACGCCAGGAGTTCGAGGCTTTTTCAAGCGACTTCGCGCCAAACTGAACACCGGGCCGGCGTGGCTCACCACCGACATCACGGAATTGCTGCCGGGCCGCAAGATCGACGCCGGTATTCTCGACGATCTGGAAACGCGCCTCATCACCGCCGACGTGGGGGTGCCTGCAACCGAGCGGATCTTGGCGGATCTGCGCAAACGCGTGGCCCGGAAGGAACTCGACGACGTAACCGCCCTCTTGAAAGCGTTGCATGCCGCCATGCTCGCCATCTTGCAGCCGGTCGAGCGCCCCTTGAGCATCGACGGCCGCTTCAAGCCCTACGTCATCCTGGTCGTGGGCATCAACGGCGCCGGAAAAACCACCACCATTGGGAAATTGGCCCGCCGATTGTTGAATGAACGCCGCACCGTCATGCTGGCCGCCGGTGACACGTTCCGCGCGGCCGCGCGCGAGCAGCTCGAGGTGTGGGCGGACCGCAATCAGGTGCCGATCATCGCGCAGCAACCCGGTGCCGACCCGGCGGCGGTGATTTTTGATGCGCTGCAAGCCGCCAAAGCGCGTAACGTCGACGTACTGATCGCCGATACCGCGGGCCGGCTGCACACTCAGACCCACCTGATGGACGAGCTCAAGAAGGTCAAACGCGTGCTGGCTCGGCTCGATCCCACCGCGCCCCACGAGGTGCTGCTGGTGCTTGATGGCACCATCGGCCAAAACGCGGTCGCCCAGGCCGAGGAATTCAACAAGGGGCTCGGCGTGTCCGGACTGGTCGTCACCAAGCTCGACGGCACCGCCAAGGGCGGCGTGGTGCTTGCCATCGCGGAAAAACTCAACATTCCGATTCGCTTCGTCGGGGTGGGCGAACAGAGCGAGGACTTCGGCGTCTTCGACGCGTCGGAGTTCGTGACCGCGCTGCTAAAGTCCGACGCCGCCGGCCAGGAAACCGACGGCCGCCGATGATCCGGTTCGACCAGGTCCACAAGCGCTACGCCAACGGCCGCGAGGCGTTGAGCGGCGTCTCCTTCAGCATCGAAACCGGTGAGATGGTCTTCCTCACCGGCCATTCGGGCGCGGGCAAGAGCACCATTCTAAAGCTGATCGCCCTGATCGAGCGGCCGAGCCGGGGCCAGGTGGTGATCGGCAATCAAAACACCGCGGGCATCCAGGCACGCGGTATCCCCGAATTTCGCCGCCGCTTAGGCGTCGTTTTCCAGGACCACAAGCTGCTGCACGATCGACCGATCGCCGAGAATGTGGGATTGCCGCTCATCATCGCCGACGTCTCACGACGCGAGATCGACAAGCGGGTACGCGCCGCGCTGGATCAAGTCGGGCTGCTGGGCAAGGCAAATTGCCTACCCCTCGAACTGTCCACCGGAGAGCAGCAGCGCGTCGGCATCGCCCGGGCGGTGGTCGGCAAGCCCCAACTATTGATCGCGGACGAACCCACCGGCAACTTGGACCCCGATCTGGCCCTCGAGGTCATGCGGCTGTTCAAGCGCTTCAACGAGGTCGGCGTCACGGTCGTGATCGCGACCCATGACCTGCATCTGATCGATCGTTTCGACGCGCGCACGATGAGCTTTCGGGAAGGGCGGGTGCTGGTCCCCGACGCACAGACCCCATGAGTCCCCGCGCCTGGGCTGGCCGCCACGCTCAAACCCTCGTGGGTTCCCTGGGTCGTATCGTTCGCCAACCATTGGGCGCGTTGATGACCATGGCGGTGATTGCCGTGGCACTCGTGCTACCGCTCTTCCTCGAAGTCATGCTCGAGAACGCTCGTGCGGCCACGGCCAACTTACCCCAGGGGTTCGATGTGTCGGTGTATCTCCAAAAACCGACCCCGAGCGCGCGAACTCGAGCCCTGGCCGAGCAACTACGCGCGCGCAGCGACGTCGCGTCGGTCCATGTCGTAACGGCCGACGAGGCGCTCGACGAATTCCGTCGCTCCTCGGGATTTGGCCAAGCGCTGGACGCCCTCTCGGACAACCCCCTGCCCGATACCCTGATCGTGACGCCGACGCCGGCGGCCAGCACCCCCGAAGGATCCCAGCGGCTTCAACAGGTCATCGCCGCGCTACCCGATGTCGAGACGGTTCAAGCGGACAACGAGTGGGTCCAACGGCTCTCCGCCCTGCTGGATCTATTGCGGCGTGTCATCGAATTGATCGGCGGGCTACTCGGGTTGGGCGTCCTCGCGGTGGTCGGCAACACCATCCGACTCGACATCATGAACCGGCGCAGCGAGATTGAAGTCATGAAACTCGTGGGAGCGACCGATAGCTTTGCCCGTCGTCCGTTCCTCTACAGTGGCATCTGGTACGGCCTCGGCGGAGGCGCGATGTCCCTGATCGCGGTAGCGGTGGCCATCCATCTCGTATCCGGCCCGGTCGCGCATCTGGCGAGCCTTTATGGCAGCTCATTCAAGCTCATGGGGGTGCGCCTCAAGCTTGGGATCGGGGTTTTGGCGCTGGCGGTGGACTTGAGTTGGCTCGGTTCCTGGTTGGCCGCCACCCGACACATCCACGAGATCGAGCCGACATGATGCGAGCTAAGTCACAGATTTTAGAGATGTTTTGGTGTTTCATGAACCTTTATTGGTGTTAGCACTCAAATAGGGTAAGTGCTACCATAGCTCTCATGAATCGATCGGAGGTTTTGGCCAATGACAGCCTTAGTCGCAAAACAGAATAGCCTGGTCTTCGCCGGACCCGTGGGCAGCCTCGATTCGTACATCGATCGAGTGTCCCAGATACCGGTGCTCAGCAAGGAAGACGAAGTCGCGCTGGCGACCCGTTTCCGCAACGATGCCGATCTCGATGCGGCACGTCAACTCGTGCTGTCGCATCTGCGCTTCGTCGTGCACATCGCCCGCGGTTACCTCGGCTATGGCCTGCCGATGGGCGATCTCGTGCAGGAAGGCAACGTCGGACTCATGAAAGCGGTGAAACGCTTCGATCCGAATGTCGGCGTGCGTTTGGTGTCGTTCGCCGTGCATTGGATTCGTGCGGAGATTCACGAGTATGTGCTGCGCAATTGGCGCCTCGTGAAAGTGGCGACCACCAAATCGCAGCGCAAATTGTTTTTCAATCTGCGTCGGATGAAGAAGAATCTGGCCTGGTTGTCCGAGGAGGAGACTCAGGCGGTAGCGCGCGATCTCGGCGTCGAAGTGAGCGACGTGCGTGAAATGGAGCAGCGCCTGTCCGCTCGCGATATGTCATTCGATCCCACTCCCGACAGCGATGACGAGGAAGCGTACTCGCCGGCCATGTATCTGCCGGCGACCAATGCCGATCCCGCCATCGAGGTGGAACGCGAGGAATGGGAAGAAGATTCTTCGGATCGGCTGTTGATAGCGATGGAAAAACTCGATGCGCGCAGCCGCGATATACTACGGCGTCGTTGGATGTCCGACGACAAGGCGACCTTGCACGAGTTGGCCGACGAATATGGTATATCGGCGGAGCGCGTGCGTCAGGTCGAAACCAATGCCATCAAGAAGTTAAAAGGAATGATGGCCGCCTGAGCCTCTTCGACTAAAGTGGTGGGCGGCTTTTGTACGCACCACCATGTCGACCGTAACCCAATCGCCGGACGACACGCGGTCGCCCGGCAAGCGTCAATTGATACTCCTCGCCGTCGTGGTCTTGGCCTACGCCGGTCTATCCCATTACAGCGAATCTTCCCCCGATGCGAAGGGCTTGGCCGCTGGCCTGTCGGTCGGACCCGTGGTGCTGATCGCCATCGTGCTTGCCTGGCGCTGGTGGGGGAGCGCGATGGGAATCGCGCTGGCCGTGATCTTTGCTGGCCTCACCTACCATTATTGGGCGTTCATCGAAAACAACTTCGCGTGGAGCGATCTCGCGCAACAAGTCGGCGCCTATGGGTTGGTTGCCGTCAGTTTCGGGCGCTCCCTGACCGGCACGCGCGTGCCGCTCTGTACGGAGATCACGGCGAAAGTGCATGGCACTCTGACCGCTCAGGAAATCGCTTACACCCGCCGGGCCACGGTGGCGTGGCTGCTATTCTATAGCGGGCTCGCCCTGGCGATCCTCGTGCTGTTCTTCACCGCACCCCTGCACATCTGGTCGTTGTTCACGAATTTCGCGACCTTCGGGCTGATCGCATTGATGGGACTCATCGATCACGCGATCCGTCGCCGCGTGTTGCCGCGGCATCCAGGCGGCGGCCTCGTCAGCATCTTGCGGCGAGCGCTCCTCGGATGAGTGCGGCTGCGCGCGCCCCGAAGCGCGCCGTTCGTAGGCCACCGCCTCGCGGAAGACATGGGTATGCAATTCCACCGTACGCGACCGTGATTCCGCGTAGCCACCGGCGAGCACGATCACGAGTGGAATGCCCCGATCGCGCACCGATTGAATCACCTCTCGATCGCGCAAGCGAATCCCCTGTTCCGTGAGCGCCAACTTGCCGTAGCGATCTCCCGAGGCCACGTCGACTCCGGCCAGGTAGAACACGATATCGGCGCAGGCGCGATCGAGCACGGTCGGCAGATGCCTCCGCAGTGCCGCGAGGTAGCCCGCGTCGTCCAACCCATTGGGCAGCCCCACATCGAGTGTCGAGCGCATCTTCTCGGACGGATAGTTGCGTTCGCCGTGCATCGAGAAGGTAAATACCGTGGCGTCCTGTTCGAAGATCGCCGCGGTGCCATTACCCTGGTGCACGTCGAGATCGATCACTGCCGCGCGCCGGATGACGCCTTCCTGTCTGAGCTTCGTGATCGCAATGGCGACATCGTTCAACACACAGAAGCCCTCGCCATGATCGGCGAAGGCATGATGCGTGCCGCCGGCGAGGTTGCCCGATAATCCCGTCACAAGGGCCTGCCGGGCTGCGAGCAACGTCCCCGCCGAGGCCAGGCGCGAACGCAGCCACAAGGCCTCCGACCAGGGCATGCCGAGCCGTCGCTGCTCGCTTGCCGAGAGACCGGCGGACTCGAGTTTAGCCAGGTACTCGCGGGTATGGACCAGCGCCAACGTCTCGACATCCAAGAGATCCGGTTCGAGGAGGTCCTCCAGGCACAGCACCCCGTCGGCGAGCAACCGCTCCTTGAGCAGCGGGAACTTCGCGATGGGGAACGGATGCCCGTCGGGTAGCACGACCTGGTACCCCGGATGGTAGCTGCATTTCATCGCTGAAAATTACAGCACAACCGGGGCACCCCCGCCAGGATCAGGGATTCACTACCGTCGACGCTTGAGATTGCTCAGTAAAACGAGACCGACCAAGCCGCACACGCTGACGAGATCGAGAGCACCACCGCCATGCGAAGAGCTCGCCGCCGCAGCGGTCGCCGTCACGGTCACCGATTGATTGGCCGACCCGCCCGGCCCGGTGCACGTCAGCGTATACGTCGTGGTCGCCGCCAGGGTCTCGGTGACCGTGGACGAAGTGGTCGGCTCCGTACCCGTCCAGCCGCCGCTCGCCGTGCAGCTCGTGGCATTGGTCGAACTGAAGCTCAAGGTGATGAAGGAGCCGGCGGCCGCGCTCGCCACGTTCGACGTCAAGGTGACCGTGGGCGGTGAATAGGCCGCCGACAGTGCATAAAGACCAAATTGCTGATCCGTGGACGGCGAGGCGACGAAGGTCAGCAGGTAGTCTCCGGGCGAAGAGTTGAACGACAGTGTCCCGGCACCAAACACCTTGCCGAGCACCTGAGAACCACGCGTCACCACGAGCGACAAACTGTCGAAGGCCAGCGGAAATTTGAGGTCCGTCAACGTCAAATCGTAGCTCGCGCTATCGTTGATGTGGAGGGTCTGAGTGCTGAAGAAAGACGGCGACGAACTCACATTCTGAGTTTGGTCGAACAAGACGGCGGCCGAGGATCCAGTCGACTGCACGTTGACATCGAATAGGCCAACCAGGGGGGTGGTGTTATTCGATCCCGAGCTGGTGGTCGGAAGTGACGCACTCGCAAGAACCACGGCGTTGCCAACGACGAGGGGAAGACTGATCGACCCCGCCGCCGCCGTCTGTGCCGGCTTCACCAGCGTTCCATTCTGAGCAACGGCAAAGGACAAGCTTCCCAGTTGCGACGGGAATTGCAGATCGGTAGCCGTGACCTCATAGGCAGCCTTACTGGTGACCTGAACCACATAGGCGTAAGACAAGGTCGAAGGGCCGGACGACCCGGACGACCCGGACGGGCCGGCGACCGCCTGCGCGGTGGTGAACAAGTCGGTGCCGCCTCCCGACACGTCCGCGCTGAACGTGCCGGCCGTGGTGCCTGGCGCGCCATAGGTCCACAGAGATAGCGTGCCCGCGGGCGCCGAGAATGTCTGGGCACCGCCGATGGAGCTCGCGGAACCGACGGTCGCGCCGCCGGCGGTTAGCAATGCACTGGCGCTCGTGAGTGCGCCCGGGAACGCGTAGTCTGAGACCGTCAGAGTGACATTTTGTGCCGAGGAGTTCATGAACGTGGCCGGAGCCGGCAGCAGCCCCACCGGCACCGCGAGGTTCACGCTGGTGCCTTGCACCGACAGACTATAGAGTCCCTCTTGGATCGTCGGATCCGCTTGCGCGATAGAAAGTATCGTGTAGCTACCCGGACTCAAATTGAGGGTGGTACCGGCCGTGATCGACGGTGTCGATTGACCGGGCGGAATGATCGAGGTGCTGCCCTGGAACAACGCCACCTGGGGTTGCGTCGCGAGTCCGGTCGGAAAGCTCAGGTCGGTGAAATTGAACGTGTATGCGCCGGCCGACGTGATGGTGAGCGGCGTGCTCAGGGTGGAGACCGTCGGGTTGGCCGTCGTGTTGGGTAAGGTGATGTTTCCCGAGAAGGACAGGGTTTGATTCGCTGAATTCTGGCTGATGCAATTCGAGGGACTGGCGGCCAACGCGACACAAACCGTGAACGTGCCAACGCCACCATTGGCGCTCGGCACACCGAAGACATATAACGTATAGTCGCCGCTTGCTTTCGGTAATGAAATGCTCGCATTCGTCGCTGGTGCGGCCAGCTGGGCACTGCCCGCAATCGCGCCGTTCTGGGTGACGACGACACCGGCCGACACGAGTTCGGCTGGGAATTCCAAGTCCGTCAGCGTGACCACATAGTCGGCCGCGGTGGAAATCGTAAAAGACTCCGGACCCGGGGTGGTCGTCGCCGCACTGGTCGCCGCCACCAACTGAGTTTCCTGCAAGGGCGCCGTCAAGGTGGTGGGTGCCGTCGCGTGCGCCAATCCGGTCGTCGCACAGCACAGCACCAGCGCGGTGCGCCTGATCGCAGCCATCACAATCATCGAAAATCTCCCTAGCCCCGAAAAATATTTATATGACGAACGTGCGACGCAGACTAATGAGACGCGATGACGATTATGTGACGCAGCGCGGTTAGGTCTTCGGCGCCGAATCGGATGGCAGCTTGGCGAGCTTGTCGAGGGTGGCCTTCGCCTCATCCAATCCTGAGAATTTCGCGCCCGACTTCACGGCGCGCGACAGATTATCGACGGCTTGGGCGTTATTACCCGCCTGCGATTGCGCCATCCCGAGGTGATAGAGCGCGACTGGCGCGTCCGGTTCGCGCAGCAGCACGCGTTGCAGAACGGACACCGACGCCGCCGCCTCACCATGCTTGTACAAAACCCATCCGTAGGTATCCAAGAACGACGGGTTCGACGACTCGGCAAACCGAGCCGTCAGCGTCTTCGCCCGCTCGATGCTGGCGGAGTCCTTGGCATAGGTCACGAGCAGCATGGCCAGGTTATTCGCGGCCACGTCCGACTGGGGATTACGCTTGACGATGGCCTCGTACTCATGCTCGGCTTCCTCTGGCTTGCCGGATCTTTCCAAGTAGGTCGCGAGTTCGATGCCGGCGATATCCGGCTGGCTCACGCTGGTCTCGGCGCTGCGCAGGGTCGCCACGGCAGCGTCGGGCTCCTTCGCCTCGAATTGGGCGGTCGCAAGTCCTCGGTACGGACTCCACCACGCCGGCGCACGCGCGATCGCCATCTTGAATGCCGCCTGTGCTCCCGTACTGTCCTTTTGAGCCAACAACACTTCGCCCTTGACCTCAGGTGCGAACGCATTCTTGGGATCCTTGGCCGTCAGCTCGTCGAGTCGCTTCAGCGCCTCAGGCGCTCGATGGGTGGCCACCAAGATACGGGTCACGCCCTGTAGCGGTTCGAGCGCATCGGGCTGTATTTCCGCGGCCCGCGTATACAAGCGCAGAGCCTCATCGTTGTGCTTCGCCTGTTCGGCGACCACACCCTGGTACATGTAACCCACGGGGGATTTGGGATCGGTCGCCACCAATCCGTCGGCGGCCATTCTCGCCGTATCGAAATCCTGGGTGCTCTCGCTGACCCGGAAGAGCGAATCGAGCGCCTGAAGATTGTTCGGCTGTTCCTTGACCAATTCCGCGACGATCGTTTTCGCCTGATCGGTCTTGCCGAGTTGCGCCAGCAACTGCGCAAGGTCGAGTCGCACTCCGGGATCCTTCGGCGCCGCTTCCAACGCGCGCCGCATGGTCTCCTCCGCTATTGCCGGCTCGCCATTCGCAAGGTGGGCCCGCGCCAACGTGCGCAAGACGCCCACCGAATTCGGCTGGTCACGCAGAACGGTGCGCAGATCGGCGATCGCCGATTTGGCGTCCTTGTTGGCGAGCGCAAGGTCACTGCGCAAGATCAGCGCATCGGTGTCGCGCGGACTCTTCGCCAACACTTCATCGACGAGCCGCTGCGTGTTCTTGACGTCATTGCGCTGCGCGTAGAGGTTTGCCAATCGGTCGCGCGCCGAGATTCCGGCGGCGTCCAACTGCTCCGCATCGATCACCTGTTGGTAGACCTTCTCGGCACGGTCCGTCTGGTGATTGGTCACATAGAATTGCGCCAGCGCGAATTTCAGCTCGACGTCGGACGGGGCCGCCGCAATCATCGTGTTGAGTTCCTTCTCCGCCACCTCGGGCGAACGATGCGCGGACAGGAATGAGACCAGCGACAGCTTGATGTCGCGGTTGTCGGGATCCGCACTGATACCGTCTCTCAATACTTTTTCCGCACCATCAAACTGATTCTGGCGCGCATAAAATTGCGCCAACCGAATCCGGTGAGCCATCTGTTTGGGCTCCAGTCGAATGACGTCGAGGAGAATACGCTCGACATCTGCCGGTCGGCTCTCGCTGGTGTACAGCTGAGCCAAGGCGAGCCGCAATCCGACGGTGGACGGGATCCGCTTGATGGAGTCATTGAGCAACGTCTCCGCCTTATCAGTGCTCTTGTCGGCGACATAAATACCGGCAAGGGCGGATACGGCATCTTCATTGGCGGGATCGAGCTGGACCGCGCGCTGCGCATCGGCGAGCGCGTCCGTCATGTCCTTCTTCTGCAGCCGCGCCGCGCCGCGCAAGGTCAGGAGCTGGGAATTATTGGGATTTTTTGCAAGAGCCGGGGCGACCAATTCCAGGGTCTTGTCGGGCTGTCCGGCAAAGAGGTATAGGCGCGCCAACTGGGTACGCGCTCCCACATGGTCGGGGCTCACGTCGATCACGGCTTGGTAGAACTGTGCCGCCTCGCGGGTCTTGCCGAGCTTCTCATCCACCAGACCGTTCTCGTAGCGCGCTTCCGGATCGACGGGCGATATTTGCAACGCGTTTTGGAATTCGACGCGGGCTTTTTCATAGTTACCGGCCGCCATAAAGGACTGACCCTTGGCGAGATGCTTCGCCTTGCGCGCCTGCGCCCCACCGCAGGCGGATAAGGCCACCACGGATAGCGCGAGCACGAGTGCCGTGAAGATTCGATGGGACGGAATGCGGGACATAGTGCGGTCCGAAATACGCGAGGGGACCGAGTGTAGGCAGACTACATGACGATCCTATGACCGGAAAATGTCACGCGATCGAACTCGATTCTAAAGGGGTAGCATCGGCCGGACCACGAGGCCGGTGAGCACGGCCGCGAACGAGAGCCGCAGCCACACCACACCGAGTTCGACTCGGCTGACGAGCACCTCGATGGCGTAGAACAGCGTCACCAATTTAGCGATGCCAACGGCACCCCCGTCCGGCAGAGCGAAGCTACCGGGCAAGCTTGGAACCACCAAGGCGACGAATAGGATGATGAGATCGAGAGGCGTCAGAATGAAGCGCCGGTCCGCCGACAGTCGCAGACGCAAAATCGTGCCGGCCGCGGCGACACCGATCGCCGCCCAGCCCAGCCATGAGCAGATGCGCTGTTCCGGCAGCAACACGCTGTCGAGATAAACCAACACAGCGGCGGTGACATAGAGAGCGGCTTTTTCGATGATGTTGAGGGGTTTGGCGCGCAAGATGGCCAACAGCACGCCCGTCACCGCAATCAACGCCAGCAGCAGCAGTTGAATGTCGCCGCTCAAACTCGCGGTTTCTACCAGGATGGAACAGGCATAGACAGCCACCGCTATAGCCACGGCGAGGTAGGACCAGCGCGGCAGGTAGCGCGGTTCGCAGATTTTCTTGACGAACCGCGACAGCGGCGAATTTTGCGCGACGGCATTGGGATCGCGAAAACGCCAACCCCGCCGAGCCGCAACCTGCAAAATGAGGATCGATGCCGCGAAGAACAGGCTGACGACGGCCATGATCGTGACATCGGACTCGTAGCGCAGCCAATAGGCGAACAGAAACAGATCCGCCTGGATCGCATAGATAACCATCACCGCCTCGTGATGATCGAAACCCAGTGCAAGCAGCTTGTGATGAATGTGATTCTTGTCGGCGCTGAACGGCGAACGCCCCTCGCTTACCCGTTGCACCATCACGCTCAAGGTATCCAGGATCGGCAACGCGAGGAGCAGGACCGGAATCGCCGCGCTCAGCGCGCTGGTACCGCTCTGCGTGGCGCGTAGGCTGAGTACGCCCACCGCGAAGCCCAGCAGCTGGCTGCCGGCATCCCCCATGAACACGCTGGCCGGAAACGTATTGAACCTCAAGAAACCCAATATCGCGCCGGCAAAGGCCAACGACAGTGCCGCCGTGAGGGTCTGTCCGCTGCCATGCGACAGCATTGCGAGCGCCCCTAAGCACAGAAACGTCGTGCCGCCCGCGAGACCGTCCAAGCCATCCGCGAGATTGATCGCATTGGTGATCCCCACGAGGAAGAACACCGTGAGCGGTATCGACAGCCACTCCGGCAGCATCACCCGGTCGACCAGCGTGATCGAGTGAATCTGCGCATCGCCGGCGATGACGACGATCAATATCGCGATCATCTGGCCGACCAGTTTGATCCGGTAATTCAGATCGAACCGATCGTCCGCCGCCCCGAACCCCGCCAGCACCACGGACGCTACCAAAAACCAGCGATCGTTCGGCTGAAGTGGAATGACGATGAGGGCGGCGACGAGAACGCCGATCAGCATCGCGAGGCCGCCAATGCGTGGAATCGGGATGGCATGGACCTTACGCGCACCGGGCTTGTCCACGATCCCCCAGCGCGTCGCCAAACGCCCAAATACCGGTAGCCACGCCATGGTGACCACCATCGCGAGCAAAAACGGCATGACGTAGAGCACGGCGCCTTAATTCGGAATGTAGCGGGTCAGTATCGGCGCCACGCGTCCGGCCAGATCCACCAGGCGCCGGTCCGCATCCGCTTCGCTCGACGTGGGTGGAATCGGGATGATCAACCGGACCAACGCCCCGTCGGTGCGATGGCGGGTCAGGGCATCCAAGAATAGATACCATTTCACGACGAATTCGTTGGTGATGACCCGACCGCGCTGTTGGAACCAGTAATAGACGAGTTGTCGTTGCGTGCCGAGTTCGATGAGGGTTCGGTTGACGCGAAGCGGATGGCCGTCAATGGTGACGCCTTTGAGCGTCACCTGACCGAAATCGCGGAATTGCCAGCCGCCACCCGGCAAGCAGGAACGAGGAGAATGCACGGCATCCCCCTTGCGCTGCGAATTGTAATAAGCAAGATAAAGATTAACTGGATTGGCGGTGCCGTCACTATAGTCGGCAAGTAAGTAATCGTCGAGCTTGAGTTGGTCGAGATAGACCCCCTCCATTGACTCACTTCGACCCGTCCAAGGACCCAAATGCAGAGGAAACTCGCTGAAGGCGACCCGGTCGGGAAATACTTCCGCCGGCCGCGGCAGCGTCAGAGCAACGATCACAAATGCGACCAATATACCCGCGGATACGATGAACGTCAGCGGAAGCGGACGAGGACGCGAAATCACGCCGGCCGGTGTCGCGGCGGGCAATTCGATTCCGAACAGCTCCCGCCACGTCCCGGTCTCCTGCCCCACCCGATTCAATAGCATCATTTCCGCGATTAGTATCGCCGCACTGAGCATGAACACCATCCAGCCCTGGAACTCATGCAGAAAACCTTCGGCCATGCTGATTCCCCAGTGCTCGACCATGACCCCGATGGTTCCGATGCGCCAACTGTTCATGATGACGGCAATCGGCAGACTCGACAGAAATAGCGCCACCCGCTTCCACAAGGCTCCTTTATAGAAATAAGCGACGAGGAATCCCAACGTCATCAGTGGCAGGAGATAACGCAACCCATCACAAGCATCTGCCACCTGCAACTTGTAGCCACCGAGATCGATGACGTTACCTTCGAGGAACACGCTGATTCCCATCAATCTCATGAACCACACGCCGACCACCGAGGAGACCAGCTGCAGCTTGGCCGACAGATTGAAGAAGACGAAACTCGGCAACGGAATCATGAAGGCGAGGATGAACAAGGGCACTGCCACCAATCGAAACGGCCTCGTGCCCGTGAAGGCGAGCGCGAACCCGTAGAAAGTCACGAGGTAGGCGTACTGGACTATCGTATAGATCGTCGCCAATTGGCCGAGCACCAATAAAGCACCGCCCAGGAGCACCAGTCCCACACCCCACCAACTTCCCTCAAACGGCATGCGCTCGAGCCGGTCTTTTTGCTGCCAAATCAGAAATGCGGCAATTGGCGGGATCAAGATGCAGTAGCTATATTCGGGAGTGACGAGCCAGCCCAAGCCCATGGGCTCCAAACCATCCCAGAACAGCCAGAAGCTCAAGGCGATGATTCCAACGGCAAAAACGATCGGCCGCGCAGAGAGTCGCCACACGTAACCAGCGGGTGCGCCGTGATCGATTGAATTGACTGACATCGCACGTTTCTCCGGTTCGCAACCGATAGCGTCAGAGCAGGCAGCCTTCTTACCGATAATGTGTTTCAGGAGCGTGACGGCCCAACACTCGGGGCTTAGGTCTTCCCAAATGCTCTCGTATGCTCGAAGATGCGCCGCCAATGAAAACCAGCGTCGCAGCGGATTCACTTGTCATTCGCTATCGAGCGGATATCGATGGAATGCGCGCCGTTGCGGTGCTCTCCGTCGTGGCCTTCCACCTGTCCAGACGCGCATGGCCTGGAGGATACCTCGGTGTAGACGTGTTTTTCGTTCTTTCGGGATACCTCATTACCGCAATCATTTGGCGCGAGACGCTGGACGGTCGGTTTTCAATCCGGCATTTTTACGATCGTCGCGTCCGTAGAATCATGCCAGCGCTGCTGATACTGCTCACGGTGACGACGGCAGCGTCGTTGATCATCCTGCTACCATCCGATTTGATTGGGTACTGCCGCAGTTTGCTTGCGACGATGGTTTTTTCGGCCAATGTTTACTTTTGGCGCGACACAAATTATTTCTCGACTGCCGCCGAACAAAAGCCTTTGCTGCATCTCTGGTCGCTGGGCGTGGAGGAACAATTTTACCTTTTCTTCCCGCTGGTACTAGCGATGACTGCGCGGTGGTGGCGGCGGCATGCTCTGACCGCAATTGGTTTTCTCACAATAGGCTCTTTGGCAGCCGATATTGTCGCAACATTCGTCGGAGGTGCCGTCCCCGCGTTCTTTCTACTTCCCACACGTGCGTGGGAACTCGGCGCCGGAGCGTTACTCGCGCTGCTCCCGGCCCAGATGGGTCCGCGCGATGGGCGGGCAGAATGGATTGCGGGGCTTGGCGCCCTTGCGGTCGCTCTCGCAATGGCTTTTCCGCTCGACACCTACGGTCATGTGCCGGTTGCGCTTCCGGCAGTCATAGGTACCGCGTTGCTAATACTTGCGGGACTGCGCAGTAGTCCGATAATCAATCAAGTTCTCGCTCTCCGCCCGGTGGTTTTCGTTGGCCTCGTATCCTACTCTCTGTACTTGTGGCACTGGCCGATAATCGTATTCGGTCAGTATTATCTGGTGCGTCCGTTTTCCCTCATGGAGAGCGTGGGGGCGATTGGGTTGATGGGAGCCTGTGCAGTCGTCTCTTGGCGCTTCGTCGAACAGCCTTTTCGAGCCTCACGCATTCCTATGTCGCGAGTACGATTGGGGGCTGCCGCTGGCGCGTTTTGTCTTGCAAGCGTTGCTGCCCTCCTTATCGCCGACGGAGGCATGCCGAGCAGATTAAACGCCGACGCCGCCGTGATCAACCAAGCGGTGGATACTAATTACCGCTGTCCGATCCAGAACTATCTGCCATTCGGCCGCTCCCGCGCATGTGTGATGAATCTTCCTTCACGTAATCCGTCGGATGCAGACGTTGTCCTATTGGGAAATTCGCATGCTCAAATGTACGAACCGGTCTGGCAGTCGATCCTTTCAGAGCGCGGCGAAACGGGTCTGCTGGTACCCGTGAACGGCTGCCTGCCCACCGTCGAAATCAACATCAGCTTGGAATGCATGGGTATTGCCCAGCGAAATCTAGAGGGAGTGATGGGTCTCAAGCGCGCCCGTAATGTGATCGTGGGTCTCAATTGGTGGCTCGAGACCGATGAACTGGTCGATACAAACGGTCGCCCTATCCATTCCGACGACGAGGCCATAAAGCGTGCCGTGGACGACCTCATCGATAGATTGATAGCGAACGGCAAACAAGTGGTACTGATCGGTCCCATTGCTGAGCCCGGTTGGGATGTTGCATCGATTTTAAGCCGTGACCTGGCGTTCGGTCATACCGTGAACCGCTCCCTGTTTCTTCCGAAGTCGGAGTTTGATCGACGTTTCGGTGCGCTGATCCAGCATTTTCAGGGGCGTCGCGATATCGGGTTTGCGCGTCCGGATGAGGTGCAGTGTCCGGGCGATCGTTGCTACTATGTACTCGACGGTCACACGCTCTTCGCCGACAGCAACCATCTTGCAGCCGCGGAATTGCCGCGGTTTCGCAGGGGTTTTGCGGATGCGTTAGCGAAAACCTCACAACGCGAGCCTTGACATCGCGGCATCCGGGCGGGCAATGTCTTCGCGCACCTATCGCGGGTCGTCTGGCGGATAAGGTCTCGCCAGCGGTTCGCCGATGAACAAACCTTGGCCGGGCATCGCAACGCTTTTCCAATACGCCTCCAAGGCGGTTTCGCCGTGGCGGTAATGCTCGAACAAGATGGCGATATCGGGAAACTTCCCGAGGTAATTGCACGGTTCGGAAACCGTCCCGTAACTGGCGGTGGCCCCCTGGGCGAGCCAGGCGACAGCCGGCATCTGGCGGAAACCGTCGAGCTTCCCTCCGCTTGAGGTCAAATGATCGGCCAATGCGCCCGGCCGGAATTCGATTCGTGCGAGTTCGTCCACGCGTTTCGCGCCCGTGAAATATCCGATGGCGCCGGGGATCTCGCCAGTGGGCGGTGGCGACTCACGCACGACGGCCAGTAGATGCTGGAGCGATAGCATGACCCGGTCGTAGGTCGTAGCACGAACACTACGAGCCCAATCGGAAGTTCGCATCAGGTACACAATGCCAGGCGGAGCACTCGAGTCCGACTGGACTCCTCGTTGGATCACGCGGCGGGCCAGGCCCTCATCGTCGCTCGGCAGCAGCATGGAGGGATACCAGTCCACGGTATCCGCGGGCAACCAGCCGCTCGAGTCGAACAAGGGATTGCCAATCGTCCGCGCGCAGCCTGGCACACAGAATCCAGCGTGATAGCCCGCCGCAAACGCGGTGGTCACTGACATGCATCCGACCGCGTACGGTCGGGACCATACCAAGAGCAATGACTCTATCTGGGTCGGCAGGGCATCGAGCAACTGAGAGCGCACACGCGGAAAATCCTCGGGCGCCCACACGTCGGCATGCGGGACATGAATGCCAATGACGTTGCTCGGCGGAATATCGCGCTGCTCCGCGTAATAGGCGGCGATCCGTCGGCTATGGGCATCATCCAGATCGAAGATGACTCCCAACCGATTAGCATACAGCCCCTCGGCCCGGGCACTCATCAGCAGCAAGCATCCAATCAGGCAGAGGAACAACCCCGAGAAGTATTTCAAGCACGTTCGGGTATGACGACGCCGCCAATCGATTGAGCCGGCAGGCCTTCGACCGGAATCGCCACGGAACTCGCCCCCTCGACCAACCCCTCCGCGGGTCTCACCATGGCTCCCTGGCTGCGGTCTTGGACCACCTTCGCAACCAAACTGCGATCGACCCGCCGACATCGTTCCGCAAAGGCATAGACCAGTGACAAATCACAGAGCTGATTGATGAGGCGCGGAATGCCACCGCTTTGCGAATGAATCAGAGCCACCGCGTCACGATCGAACAGCGTCGCGCTACCGCCGGCGACCGTCAATCGATGGCGGATATAGGCTTCCACGTCGGTCAACGTGAGCGCGTTCAAGTGAAAATCAACCGCGACGCGCTGCGCAAATTGGCGTAGCTCCGGCCGCGCCATTTTCAAACGCAGCTCGGGTTGACCCACCAAGATGGTTTGCAGCGCAACGTCCTGCTCGGAATTCACGTTCGACAACAGGCGCAATTCCTCCAGCGTCCGGACAGAGAGATTTTGTGCTTCGTCGAAGATCAGCAGGGTGCGTCGGCCCTGTGCATATTCCTTGACGAAGAGATCGTTCAGCGCTTCGAAATGCGAGATATCCGAGGACTCACGTGGAGTAATTCCAAGGGCTGACAGGGCCCAGGGGTGGATGGAGCGAAAACGGCCATGCGTGTTGCTGACCAGACCGACCCTCACTTGATCACCCAATAGACGGATGAGCCGGCGAATCAACGTGGTCTTGCCGGAGCCGATCTCGCCGGTCAGAAGACAAAATGACGCCTGTGACTCAAATGCATACTCGAGAGCAGTCCAGGCCGCGGCATGCTGCTCCGATTCGTATAGGAAGGCAGGATCCGGACTCAACGCGAATGGCTTGGAATGGAAGGCGAAGTAGCTGAGGTACATGAGAAGCCTATGTTCCGTACGGCGATACGACCTCGGTGGCTCGATTCAATACAGTGCCCACCACCGGCGAATTTCGCAACAATTCCATCGAACGCAGGAGATCGTCGCGCGGCGTCGCGCCCTCCGCCACCACCACGAGCGCGCACTCCACCTGCGGCAAGAACGCCAAAGTATCATCCGATCCCAAAATAGGGGGCAAATCGAATACCAGCAACCGATCCGGATATCGTTCCCGCAGCTCGGCGACGAGCGCGCGGCAGCCTGGCCCCGCGAGCGTCTCGGACGAGTTCGGCATGGCCGCTCGAACCGGCAACACTACGAGACGATCGAAGCCTTCGGGGTGATAGAGGCACTCCTCGATTAGCGCATTACCACGCAGTAAGTCATCCGCACCCAATTCCGGATCGATACCGAGCATCTTTGCGATCGTCGGTCGCCTGAGGTCGAACTCCACCAACAAGACCGTATGCCACTGATCGCTGGCGAGGCTGATCGCCAGATTGATCGCGGTCGTGGTCTTGCCCTCCTCACCGTTGGGACTGACGACGGCAAGCGAGCGCCACTGGTGTTCGCTCATCCGCTGTAACACTTGAGTACGCAAGATCTTGAAAGCCGCCGTCGCTGCCGTCGACCTCGACGGATCTAGGATGCGATTAGACTCGAGTAGCGCCGGCCGAGGCACGAAGGTTTGCGTGGTGGAATATTCGATGACAGGCGGCGCACTCCGGATCACGCGACTCTCAGTGGACTTGAGCGGATCGGTTCCGTCGACGAATCCGCGGTAACGGACCTTCGGCTCGCCTCGCTCTTCCCGCGCCTCCCTCTCCAGGCGCGCCAAATCGAGCGCCTTGCGAATTCGGTCCATGGCTCAACCCCCGAACCGGCGAAGGACCATCGCCCATATCACGTCAAGAGGTCGCACCAGAAAATGAATCGCGGCGGTCAGTCCGATCAGACCAACGATAGTACTCAACCAGACATAAAGGACGACTCGTCGATGACGTCGAACCTCCGCCTGAGTCTGCATGAGCGGCACGGCAGCAAGTGGCGCTACGTTCAGAAGGGCGCGAATGTCATTGGCGCCCCGGACCGAGAGGTCGAGGGAATCGCGCACCAGGGCCGCACCAACCCCGGCCGCAAGACTCAATGCGAAACCCATGGCGAGGATCAAGAAGCGGTTTGGGCTGATGGGTTTCTCCGGTGTCAACGGTGGCTCGATCATCGTAAACCGTTCACCCTTGTGTTCCTCTTCGAGATTTTGCGACACCTGGACTTCGGTCTGTTTGGACTTGATTTCCTGATATTTGACCTGGGCGCTGTCGAGATCCCGGGCAAGTTCTCGGAATTGCTTCTCCACCGCCGGCTCCTTGGCCAGACGGCGATCGTAGTCGTCGAGTTTTGCGCGCAACTCTTCTCGTTTGGCGACCGCAGTCTCGTGTTCGACATCAAGCGAATCTATCTGGCCCTTGACTTGAATGTAGGCAGGGTTATCGGCATGAGCGCGCTCCTTGGAAATCGTGACCGTCGCCGGCGCAGCGGCGACCGCTTTCTCCAGTTCATCCACCTGGTGAGTGAGCCGAATGACATCGGGATGGTCCGGCGTGTATTTTTCCTGGGCCTTCGCAAGCAGCCCTTTGGCGTCATCGAGCTGTCGCACGAGATCGGCGGTTCCATCGTCAGCGTTGACCTCCTTCTCGAGTCCTTCGACCTCACGTTCGGTTGAGAGGATGTCAGGGTGATTTGGCGCATAACGAGCCTTGTACCCCGCCAGCTGCGACCGAAGAAATTTCAACCGATCTTCAGCGGTCATCATGCGCGCGCCTGTTTCGGAGAACACTTGCTGGGTCGGAGGGATTTGGGCCAATTGCGCCTGCAACAGCACGCGTTGGGCCTCTATCGCGGCGACGTGATTTTCGGCGTCGCGAAGCTCCATTTCGGTCCTATCGGCGATCTGCTGGTTGAGTTGTTCCACCTCGGGCAAGTCGTTTTCGTTTTTTTGCTTGAAGTCTGCCAGCTTTTTGTCGAACTCCGCGATCCGGGACTCTTGACGAGTCGCTTCCTCAGAGAAAAAGGAGGAGGTTTGTTCGGCCATTTTCTCACGCGACGTGAGGTTCTCGTTGAGGTACAACGATGTCAAATCGTTTGCGACCTTGACCGCGAGGTCTGGCGAATGGCTTTTGTAGTTGACCGTGAAAGCAATCGTTGCTTGGGTAGGCCGACCGCTCCGCGGATCGATGACGTCGGCGCTGATCATCTTCATGGAAATGTCATCACGCATCTTTTGAAGTAGGACCTCGCGAGGCTTGCTGACGCGGATATCCGGGTAGAGATCATAGCGCTCGATCAAGGACAGCAGATTTTGCGTCGTCATGACGCGTTGACTGATGATTTGCACGCGCTGGTCGGCGAAGGACGTCACTGCCGAACGCACCAACTCCTGAGGAATTTCCTGTTGCTCGATCAGGATGGTGGCGCCGGACGTGTAAGTTGAGGGCAACAACAGCGCCAGCGCGACCGTAGCTGACATCACGGCGGCGATGACCGCCAAGATGACCCCACGCTGCCGCCAGTAGCGCCGAACTTTTGCGCGCAGGTCGGGAATCGGCACCGGACTCATGGTCATGACCGCGGTATTCATACTAGAACTGTGACCTCAAGAACTTGCGAACGACATCAATATTGACACCGACGGAGTCGACGCTGACCGGGGGCGGGGCATACTGCTGAGAAATCTCGTTGACCGTCAGAGAGATCGACCACTGCGGCGTCCAATGCCAGTTTGCCGCTAGCCGCACATTTAAATAGTGATTGGCGACGTCTTGCGTGTTGAGCGCAACCCCCCCGGAGGCAACTTGCGGGTTGATTGCCTTGAGCAAACCTGCCGAAAATCCAAAATCCCAGCGTTCGGACCTCACGTAAGTCGCGCTGGCGTTGTAGCTGTCCTGACGGGATAGGAATGCGAAACCGGTGGGTTGTAGCGCGCGGGACACTGAACCGCTGAAAGACAGGCGCTCACCTTGCCGAGTCACCGAGGCGGTATACACCGTACCCGATTGCGAGGCTTTCTGGGTGACAGGAAACAGATATCCGAAATAGTCGATCTCGGTATGTTCGGTATTCACAGAGCGTGAATACCCCGCGCTGGTCGAGAGTGTCCACGCTTCACTCAGTAAGCGCACGAAGCCGACCTGCAAGTTCTCCGAAGTGCTCTTCGTAGTGCCACTCAGCGACTCATAGTCGCCGTAGGTGCCAAGCAGCTTGAGCGTATTACGCTCGCTCAGAGCGTACGCCAATGTCGGCCCGGCCGACAAATAACGGTAATCCACGAGCAGATTGGCGGAGGCGGGTTGATCGTAGCGCACTCGCTGCCAGCTGGAGTCCAGGGATAGTTGGTCTCGTTCGGTCACCGACCGCGTCCAGTCACCGCTCACGCTCGCCGTGTCCCGAGCGAAGCCGGCTTGGTCGACCACTCCCCCTAGATAATAAAGCGAAGAATCTCGCGCGACCTCGGTCTGCAGCGATGCGGTGTCCCGCTCATCGTTAAAGAGTGCCGCGCCGTCCAAGTGCTCGTAATTAGAACCGAGCGCCGAATATCCCGTCTTGTCGGTGACTCGGGCGTTCGGACGCAGAAGCAACTCCAACTCATCGGCGTCGTAACGCAGAGGCACGTCAATCAGCAGCGCCTCGCGCGTCTCCGCGTGAACGTCGGTGTTGGCCAACCGCGGATTCGTCGTGTGCTCCGCAGATACCCCCAACGACGGTTCAACACTCCACGGTCCCTCCCCATCACCCCGAGCGGCAAAGGCGGCGAATAGTCCCATGAGTGTGAATAATCGTGCCCTCACGGCACGATTACCGTATCTCCGCTTTGCAAGAGGAAGTTCTGCTGGAGGTGATGTCCTTTGGCCACCTCGTCATAGCTGAAGCGGTAGGACGTTTGTTTGTCTCCGTCACGGTGCAAGACCCGGATATGGTTGTTGCTCGCGAACGGTGTAAGCCCCCCGGCCATGCTGATGGCTTGCAGCACATCGATGGGGCGCAGGAGCGGGAAGTCGCCGGGATGATTGACTTTGCCGATCACAAAAATACGGTTGCCATTCGGCGATTTGACGGACACGGTCACCACCGCATCGGGTATCAATTTGCGCACTCGCGTCTCCAGCTCCTGACGCAGCTGATCGGTGGTGAGCCCGGCTGCCGGCATATCGCCCGCGAGAGCAAACGAGATGCCACCATCCGGCCGGATCAGCACCTCGCTCTGCAAGTCGGTCTCTTTCCAGACATTCACGGTCAACAGGTCGCCGGGCTGGAGCTTGTAGCCGTCGGGAGCCACGGGTATCGGATTTGCGAAGACAGCGCCTCCCCAGAGAACCGCAAAGATCAAGGTCGGCAGGCGCCGGAGTCGCTTCATTGAAATCGATTCCCTCGAGCCGGGCGCAGCCATCCGGCGAGTTGGTTTCTGAACGTAGGGGCGGGATTGTAGGGGCGCTTTGTGAGAGTTTCATTGCAAGCGTGGACATATGCATGACGAATGTCGTTCAACCCGGGGGCTGCGGCCCGCTGTCGCCCCCCGGGTTGACCTGAATCAACTCAAGCCATGTCGCTCACGGGAGCCTCAGGCAACTCGGCGGGTGCGAGGCCCGCGCGGGTCCGACGCTGCCACACCAGGAGTCCAATCCCGGAGAGCAGGAGCCCAATCGAGGTCGGCAGCGGTACCGGGTTGGTCGGCGTGAATTGGATGTCCAAGGAATAAGATCCGGCGTCCAGCGGATTTTGCGCGTTTGCCGTGCCAAACCACTGGGCGTACACATTGCCGGCGTTGAGGACGTTGAAATCGCTGGTCAGGGTACCGACCGAGTTCTGCGTCATGGTGCCAAGGGAGCCGCTCCCGGTGCTCACCAGAAGCTGTAAGGACGACAAGCCGGTCGGAAAGTTCACATTGCCCAAGGTTATGGTGAGTTCACCGGGTGAAGAAACCGAAAAAGAATCCGTGAACGACTGAGTTCCCGTGATGAACCCTGACCCGTCATAGACGGTCGTCGCCGTGGCGGGTGTCACACCCGCCGCGCAACACGCGACGGCGCCTACCGCCGCCAATAACAATTGTCTGCTTTTCATGATGTTCCCCTAGATATTTGCAAGAGATGATTTAAGCGGCGGGCCGCTGACCCATGCCGTCGCCCGCTTCCCGCGGACGCGTCTCCGCCTCGGCCGGGCGCGGCTCGTCCTGGCGATAGACGTACTTGTCGTACAGGTAATTACGCAAAGACCGCCCCGCCGTCGCGGTCTCGTGCGGCACGACCGTGCCGTCTTGCATCCGCATGACCAGGTACTGCTCCCGAAGGCCGCTCATCGCGAGCAAGGCGATGTCGTCCCGATCGACCCGGACGCCCGGTTGCGCCTGTTCATTGATGATGCTGTCGAGCCGGTAGGTATCGAGCTCGAAATAGCGGATCAGCTCGTCGCCGGATTCGACCAAGACCGGCACCAGATTCCGGCCCCGGATTGCGTCGTCACATAACGGGGCAATCCGGCTGAACATGGATTTGACGGCAAACCGAATGATGTCGGAGTCGCGCACGCCCAAACGCTGCGCAATGCGCTTGATGTTCCGAACATCGCCTTCCCCAAGCCGAATCGACACGGCCTGTTTTCGTTGTTCAACCACTTTCACTCCTTAATTGACTCCAGATGCACTCCTGAACACCGAGGATCGTAGGTGAAAGGTGTAACGTGGAAATTTCGTTTCTGTGACAGATTCCACACTTTTGTCCTTCATACGATGCGAGATATGTCAAGAAGACCAAGACGTTTGTCCTTGTCAGTCATCGTATTACGGGGAAAACCCGAGAAACGCCGCGAAAGAGGCGATGCGAACGGCCGGTGGTCGACTCACGAGGGTGTAAAGCGCCGGTAAGACTCGGGCGCTAGGCTTTGAACCCCGCCGAGTGGCGACATTAATTTGAGCGTGCCATGAGGTTTTCGCGGCTCCGCATCATGGAAAACGGCCCGCGTTTGGCGTCAGGGCTGCTCGTCGGGCTGATCATCATCGATTCCGTCCACGCGATGCTGCCGCTGATCCGTGCGCGCCCCTCGATCACGCCTCCCCCGGCGGCCGCCTCGAGTCGGGCGAATCGGCGCCGGGACGCGCTGAACGTGCAGACCATCGTTGCCGCACACCTGTTCGGCCTCGCAGCGCGCCCGAGCCTGAACCCCGCCGATGCGGTGCCCACGACCGCAAGCCTCGAGCTGTTTGGAACGATCTCGGGTGACGATCCTCAACGAGGCTTCGCCATCGTGGCGGCGGATGGTCCTCAAAAGGTCTACAAGGTGGGAGACGCCGTGGGTGGCGCTTCCTTGCATTCGGTGTATGCGACGCGAGTGCTGTTGGACCGGGACGGCCAACTCGAGAGCCTGTCGCTACCGCGCCTGTCTGTTTTGAACGGTCCCCG
>Ga0116226_10000086_pt1 | contig 64922 bp, 68 predicted proteins | sample S1TSphfallax_FD_89692 | JGI IMG/M metagenome (GOLD analysis project Ga0116226, IMG submission 89692) | Host-associated microbial communities from peat moss isolated from Minnesota, USA - S1T2_Fa - Sphagnum fallax MG | ecosystem: Host-associated > Plants > Peat moss > Unclassified | place: USA... | reverse complement strand
ATCACCATCCGGGCCATAAGCGGCCGGCCAAACGAGTCACCGAATGGTTGAAATTATACAAAAAAATACGCGAATAGCTTTGAGAAAAACCAATATGATCTAATCGTATTTGCCGAGATTAAGTCCTCAATTTGTCTATTTGTTCGTTGGCCAACTTGCACTCACTCGGTGACTTACCGTTACTCTCTCTACGCATTTATCTGTACACGGCACGATGAATGCGTGCGCACCGCTGTCATCAAAAACAACTTCAGAAATTACAAACAATACACTTCCAGGTGCTACTTCCAATTCAAGATTATCGCTGTTAACAGGACCCAAAGCGTTATGAATAAATGATACAGTGTATTTCCCTGGATCAATATCAAGAGCCATGAATTGGTTTTTTCCAATATTCCCTATATTCTTACCGTTCAAAAAATAAATTCCTAATACAAAGTTAGGTGTGCCCTCAGGTCCGACAGGGTCTAGAGAAGATCTAGCAGCCGAACCAATTGCCGCTCCGATTGCCATAGGAGCAGGTAACAGCATTTTTTGAGAACTATATTCTGTTTTGAAATTTCCATGAACAATATAGAGACGTGACATTCCTGGTTTTGCAAAAAACTGATGGCCATCTGCGTCCGACTTAGAATCAGAGAGGTTACCGCTTCCAGCACAACCACAAAGAAATAATGTTATAACTATAAATATTATTCGCATAAATTTCAATGTCTCCTCAATTGCAATGCCGCTGCGCTAAAATTGATTCTATTGCACACGTCAATGAATAAGCGATGAGTAAAAGAGACCTTCTGTCTGCATTCAGGCGAACATTCCAAACGTGCATATGAGTCTCTTAGCTCTATTTTCGCATGGCCCGAAAATGATTCAAAGTCATTTTGGTCTTCAGTAACTCTACCAGCAGGAGAGCAGCTATTCAATACCAGTTGTTCGCAAACCTGTGTTGGAAAGTCCACTATGGGTCAATTTGAGGCTTCGGTTAAAAACGCGAAAACCCCCGTCAAACCCGGTTCGGGATGTCCGCCGTAACATAAAAAATTCCGGTGATAACGGGCGGTTTGGTACGGCTATAGCGGAACCAATAGCTTCCGACCTGCACCCACGATTGCCCTGGCCTTGCAACTTCTGGATAGGCTGGCGGGGCGGGCAGGCCGACCAACAGATCTCGTTCGATCGTGTCGGCGGCCATGACGACGGCGGCGCGAAGATTGCGCAATGCCTCAATGTACCGCTTTTTCCGATAGTGCGCCCTCAGGCCGTCAAATTGACGGAGTGCTTCGCGGGTTAGTTCGATCAACGGCGTCGGGCAGCCTTCGTCTTGTGCCCGTTCGTCAATTTCGACTCGAGTTCCGTTATGTCGTCATCAATAGCATCAAGGGCCAAACCGAGCGGAACGGTCTCGCCCACGGCAAGCTGTCGGTCGCTGCGGGCCATAGATTCAATCCATGCCGCACGGGGAAGGTCGATCGGATTGCTCATACTCGCACAGTACACCGATTTATCGTCCCACTCCACACCACAAACGGCTATCCTCACCGGCCCTGAAATACTCGTCATGCGATAATGTGCTCATTTATCGGAGCGTGCGCCGGGAACCTGGCGAAAGGCGGCTTCGGGTCAGGTGGACTCGGTCGCCGCCAGTATGCCGAATGTCGACGGAGTCCAAAAGCTGCCACCCGCGCCGCGCCGAGCACCGCGGTTCCGGGCTAGAAAGAGACATTACAACTGATCGCCCTTAGTCGAACTTTTTGAGGAATTCTAATAAGAGCGACTCCTCGAAATCCTGACGCCTGCGAGAAGACTGAACATCATCGGATGGCGTACTTATTTTTGTTCTTTGGAGACGAACAACTTGGAAACCCGCCCCCAAGCGTATCTTTCCCAACCCGAATTGACTACCCACCATACGAATCCGCCGACTAGGGCAGCCGCAGTTAGTTGCCAGAACCCAGAGTCGATCCTAGCGAATATACTCAGATACAATGCGCCCATAAAAGCTGGTCCGGCCGCTTGAAGGATTTGCACGAAAATTTCGAGCATCTTCATTTATCGATTTCCTCCACCTTGATCTCTGAATGACTCATTGCAGGACAAGTCGCCAATTCATTGGAAACGGTGCCACTTGACGCTACCAGTGGGCGCGTGGTTGATCACCTGAGTTCCCACCGAACAGCTGGTATAGAGGACCGCTTTGGGTCATCTGCGCGCATTCGTCGGAAGTCGGTCAACGTCGACTTTTTTCAACAACAGTTATTTCTGCGTAGCAATCACTGATGTCCATTCACCATGCTGATATTGAAAAAGAATTTCATTGGAAAGCCAAGTAAATTTGCCCGCTACGCGACCTTCCTCACGAACTCCATCGATCAGGAATTCCGGAAATTCTGTATCATCCTTTTTCCATCTAAATTTCAACGCAGACGCACAACTATTCAGCTCTCTAATGACCGATCTAGTTTTTCCGACTGCTGTCGGGCCAAAAACAAAAAATTCATAATCACCGCAACTACCCATAGAAAAATGCCGCAGAATAAATAGCGTGCTTTTGTCGCGAAGTATGATTATAGCCGCTTGCCTGCTATCGCATTCTACCTTCGATATTATTTCATTTTCGGAACAACTGATTTGAAATGCATCATCTGCTAAATTTTTGTCATCAACACTCTCGACTAAGGCAACTGGTTGCCAATTAGGTACTTTCCATTGGGATTGTGCCAATGCAGTCGGAGAGAAAATTGCGATGGTTGCCGCTATTGCGTTAGCTCTCAGAAAAGCGGACTCAATTTTCCACGGCACAGAATATCGTCCTTGCTTGACGGTCGCACTCAAATGCAACCGGAAAGAGCTCAGATTGTCGCCCAGCTTCATTGAGTCGACAAGGCTTCAAAAGTCCGGAGTGGGTCAGGAGCACGCGCAGCCGTTGGCTCTTAGTGCCCGCGCCGTCCCTGCCGTTCCATATGCTCGCGCAATGCCTCATTGATTCGGGATTGATAACCTTCACCATCGCGCCTGAACCACTTGAGAACATCCGCGTCAATTCGCATGGTCACCGGCTGCTTGATCGGGCGGTAAAGGCCACCACGGACAGCCTCGCTCCAATCCTTGACTTCTGGAGCGTCGGGGTCAGTGAGATCGATGTCGCTCTCCGGAAGATCCCGCAAAGCGTCAAGGGCGGCCTGTTCCTCGGTCGTTAGCTTCCTAGTCGCCATCTTCATATACCTTCCGTTCGTGGGTCGTAGCGCGACGCACGCTGATGATACGGCCGGGCATGTCGTCAGACTCCGGCCAGGTGTGCACGACGAAAAGCACCATTCCGTCGACATCAGCAACCGTATTCCAGCGGTCGCCGTCTGGATGAGAGCCCGGCTTGGAGACAGCCAACGGATCTGTGAGAGCAACCTCGCCGACACTGATCGGTAGCTTATGGCGCTGGCGATTCGCCCGGTCTTTTTCGCGATCCCATATCCAGCGCAAACCGGCCTCCGCATAAGTACAGAACTGTACATACATTGAGATCGGAGTTCAAGACCGCAGCTGTTCTACCTACAGGCGAGTGATCGCCAAACAACATGTCGCCTTTGCCTGGCTGCGGGCGCCTGATCGAACATTTCGTCCTTCCAGGCCCGTCCGCCTAAGCCCCACGAGCTAATCTTGGATCCGGATTTTCTGGACGCCTCGGCACCTTGACCAGCGCCTCGCCCTCCAACACCACCTCCGTCGCGACCGAGCAGGTGCAGGCCAGGCGCGCGCGCCGGCCGGCCGCGATCAGTTCGACCACCTCGACCCGGGCGGTGACGATGTCGCCGATCTTGACCGGCGCCTTGAAATTGAGGGTCTGGGAGAGATAGATCGCGCCGGGGCCCGGCAGCCTGGTGCCAATCACCGCGGAAATGAGGCTGGCGGTGTAAAGGCCATGGGCAATGCGGCCGCCGAAGATGGTTTTGGCGGCGAAATGTTCCGACAGATGGATCGGATTGCGGTCGCCGCTGAGCTCGGCGAAACCGATCACATCGGTGTTCTTGACCTCCTTCTCGTAGGTCTCGGACTGTCCAAGATGCAAATCCTCGAAATACCATATTTGAAAGACTGGCATGGTCATGGCGGGGCACCTGTCAGCTGTGATGGAGGAGTCTGCGCTGTCCGGATAGAGTAGTGTCAATCGCTTAATCCCGCATGCTGGACCTTATGCCCTCCTTCTGCCGATCTGTTTGTCTTGGACTGCTGATGCTCCTGCCTTTGTCGCCGGCTTTGGCCGACAGCGCGTCGCTGGCGGCGCAGGGATGCGCCACCCTGGCGCGCCGGGTCAATGACGTGGCGGGCGCGGGCCCGATCTTCCTGGCGAGTTTCGATGCAGCGGGCAATCCAGCACTCAAGACAGCCGCTTTCACCTATGACAACGCGCTGGCGATCATCGCCCTTTCCGCCTGCGGCAAATATCCGGAGGCCGGCCGGCTCGGTCAGGCGCTGTTGGCGGCGGCCCTGGCGCCCGGCCGGTTGAAAAATGCCTATCGCGCCGGTGTGCAGGAGGCAACGCCCCTGCCGAACGGCTGGTGGGATCCGGAGCAGAGGCAATGGCAGGAGGACGCCTATCAGCTCGGCAGTGCCACCGGGAATATCGCCTGGGCGGGTCTCGCCCTGCTGACCCTGGCCGAGCAAAGCGGGGACCGGCGTTACGGGGCGGCGGCGGGCGAGCTTGGGCGCTGGATCATCGCCAATTGCACCGATCAACGCGGTGCCGGCGGCTTCATCGGTGGGATCTTTGGCGGCGAGGCGGCGCCTAAGCGCGAGCTATGGAAGGCCACCGAGCATAATGTCGATGTGGCCGCGCTGTTTCTCTGGCTGGCGCGACGGGATAACAGCTTTGACTGGATCACGCCAGCCCGCGCCGCGCGGCGGTTCATCGATAGTCAATGGGACGAAGCCAATGGTCATTTTATCATCGGCACCTTCATTGACGGTATCAGCGAAAATCGCGCCAGTTCGGGGCTCGATGCGCAATTCTGGCCTTTGCTGTTACCCGACGCGCCAAGGGCGTGGCGGCGTTCCGTCACTTATGCCGAACAGGCGCACGGTGTCACGGGAGGATTTTCCTTCAATAATGACCATGGCGGTCTGTGGACCGAGGGAACTGCCCAGGCCGCGCTTGCTTATCGCCAGATCGGCGAGATCGAGAAAGCATCGCGCGCCCTGGCCAGCGTGGCGGCGCAGGTCAGCCCGACGGGTTATCTGTGGGCCACGCCGGAAGCGCGCCTGGCGACCGGTCTGGCGATCGGCCCCGACAGCAGCAGCGCGGATTTCTTCTATTTTCACATGCCGCATCTTGGTGCCACCGCCTGGGCGGTGATCGCGGCGATCGGCTGGAATCCGTTTACCGGACGCGAATAGCGGTTTCGTCATGAACCCTTGGTGTTGAGCAACCGCGCCAACTGGTCCTGCCACAGCACAGCCCATGTGTGACTGCCATGACCGCGGGTCTGATCGCTGATCGGCAACAGATGGAACTCGGCGTTGGGCAGCTTTCTGACCTCCTGCTCGGCGATGCCCAGTTCGGGCGGATTGATGAAATCGTCAGCCGAGTTGATCCAGATCATCCGGGCCTTGATCAGGCCTAGCTTGGCCGACGGGTCATAATGGCGCGACGCATTGACCTGGTAGAGCAGATCATTGGCGTCGAGCGACTCCAGACTATGTTTCTCCGACTCGGCGACATAGGCGTCGGCGGCGTCCGGTGTGGCGAAGCGCTTTTGCATGACCAGCGGCGCGCTGCCGGCCAGCACCAGCAAATCATTGGCCAGGCGCAGCGCTCCGACCGGTTCGCTGGTATAATTACCGCCCTTCCAGTCGGGGTCGAGGCGGATCGCCTGCATCAGCATGTCGCGCCAGACGCGGTTGCGGCCGGCGATCGGCATCGGCAGGCAGGCCATCGGCATCAGCGCGTCCATGAAATCGGGGTGGATTTCGCCCCACACGAAATCATGCATGCACCCCATCGAGGTACCGATGATCAGGCGCACATGATCGACATGGAGTCCCTCGGTCAGCAGGCGATACTGACCCTGCACCATGTCGTCATAGTCATAGTTCGGGAAACTTGCATGCATGCCGTCGCTCGGCTTCGAGGATTTGCCATGGCCGATGCCGTCCGGCAGGATGATGAAATATTTGGCCGGATCCAACAGCCCGCCCGGCACCAACAGCAGATCGGCGAATTGCGGCCGCAGGAACTGCTTGCCATCGCCGCCGGTGCCATGCAGGACCATGACCGCATTGGTGACATGACCCTTGCCATCGCGGTGCGGTGTGCCAAGGGTTGTGTAATGCAGGCGAAGTTCGGGCAGGATGGTACCGTCGGTGAATTTGAAATCATGGGCGACATAATCGCCCTCGGTGGCGGGATATTTTCCACTTTGCGCCAGTGTCGCGCTCGCCAGGACGCAGATGGTTAAGGCGATGAACCAGATCCTGGCGAATTTCAACAATTTGGCCCTCCGCACGTTCATGGTAAGCCAGACTATCACGAGGGTGGCCGCCAGGGTAGTTTCCGATCCTGTCAGGATCGGTCGGGAACGCGCATGGTCCGCCGCGCTGGAACGGTCCCAGCGATGAGGCGGGAGCAGTTCCATGGCACGACCCTACCATCCCCGATCGGCGCGCGCGCTGTTCGAACCGACCACCGCAGGGGAGCTCACACTGGCCAATCGGATCGTGATGGCGCCGCTGACCCGCAATCGCGCCGGTCCCGGTCTGGTGCCGACCGAACTCGCCGTCGCCTATTATGGCCAGCGCGCCTCGGCCGGCATGATCATCGCCGAAGCCACGCAGATTTCAGCCCAGGCACAGGGTTATTCCGGCACACCGGGATGTTATAGCGACGAGCAGGTCGCGGGCTGGCGCAAGGTCACCGATGCGGTCCATGCGCGCGGTGGGAGCATCATTGTCCAGCTCTGGCATTGCGGACGGATTTCGCACAGCAAATTTCAGAAGGATGGCGCGGCACCGGTCGGTCCCTCGGCGATCCGCGCCGATACCAAGACCTTTATCGAAGGACAAGGCTTCGTCGAGGTTTCCATGCCGCGTGCCCTCGACATAAGCGAACTTCCCGGCATCATCGAGGATTTCCGCTCTGCCTCGCTGCGCGCCATCGAGGCCGGGTTTGACGGCGTCGAGCTGCATGGCGCGCACGGATATCTGCTCGACGCCTTCCTGCGCGACGGCAGCAATCAGCGGACCGATGACTATGGTGGATCGATCGCAAATCGCTCGCGCCTGCTGTTCGAGGTCACTGACGCCTGCGCGACCGCGATCGGTGGTGGCCGCTTAGGCGTCCGCCTGTCGCCCGTCTCGGCCGCCAATGGTTCCCATGACAGCGATCCGCAGACGCTGTTCAATCATGTCGCCGAGCGCTTAAGCCCGCTCGATCTGGCCTTCCTGCATGTCGTCGAGGGCGATACCGGCGGCGCACGCGACTCGATCGCCTTTGATTATGACGACATGCATGACCGCTTCAAGGGCGTCTGGATGGCCAATAATGGCTATGACCGGGCGATGGCGATGGCGGCGGTCGCCAGCGGCCGTGATGATCTGATTTCCTTTGGACGATTGTTCATGGCTAATCCCGATCTGGTCGAACGCCTGTCAACCGAGGCGCCCCTCAATCATCTGATGGATCCGAGCACTTTCTATGGCGGCGGCGCGCATGGCTATACGGATTATCCGTCAATGACCGAAATGGCCGCGTGAGAGAGGGTGCCATCGATGAAACAGGAAACGATCACCATCGACACGCCGGAGGCCATCTATCGGCGCCCCTCGGTTTGCTCCTACTCCAATCAGGACCTCGACAGGGCGACCATCCTCACCCTGCTGGCCGCGGCGGCGCAGGCGCCCACCGCGATGCATGAAGAGCCCTGGGCTTTCAGTGTCATCCAGGATCAGGTCATGCTGAGTGCGCTCTTGGACGCCGCCCGCACAACCCGCAAGACAGACGGCAATATTTCCACATTAGGCGAAGCGCCGGCCGAGCCGGAAAACCTGTTCCACGATGTCGGCACCTTGATTGTGATCTGGGGAAAGCCGATGGGTCCGTTCGTCGCAGCGGACTGTTGGCGGGCGGCGGAAAATCTGATGCTGGCCGCCTGTTCCATCGGGCTGAGCAGCTGGGTCGTCCGCAGCGCCGCAAAGACATTGAACATGGCGCCTTGGAAGGCGGATCTGAACGCGCCGGCGGATTGGGTGCCGATCGCGGCGATCATAATCTGCCGAGCTTTGGCCCCCGTCTTTACGAGTGCACGGAAACCGCCCGAGATACTCTCTTGGCGCACGGGGGATCGCGGGGCTAGCTCAAGCCCAGCACCCGACAGGCATTCTCCTTCAGGATCAGCGAATGAACCTCAGGCTTGAACCCGGCTTCGGTAAAATCCTTGATCCAACGGTCCGGCGTGATCAGGGGATAGTCGGAGCCGAACAGCATTTTATGCTTCAACAGCGAGTTGGCATAGTGCACCAATTGCGGCTGGAAATATTTGGGCGACCAGCCGGACAGGTCGATATAGACATTGGGTTTGTGCAGACAGACCGACAGAGCCTCGTCCTGCCAAGGCCAGGAAGGATGGGCGATGATGACCTTGAGGCCCGGGAAATCCGCCGCCACGTCATCGAGATGAATCGGATTGGAATATTTAAGCCGTAGCCCGCCGCCGCCCGGCATGCCGCTGCCGACCCCCGAATGGCCGCTATGGAAGATCGCCGGCAGACCATAATGGGCGATCACCTCATACATGGGGTAAGCCATGCGGTCATTGGGAAAGAAACCCTGGCAGGTCGGGTGGAATTTGAAGCCTTTGACGCCTTGCTCCTCGATCATCCGACGCACTTCGCGCACGCCCATCTTGCCCTTATGCGGATCGATACTGGCGAAGGCGATCATCATGTCGGGATTGTTGCGCGCAGCTTCGGCGACTTCCTCATTGGGAATGCGGCGGCGGCCCATCTCGAACTCGGAATCGACGGAAAACATCACCAGTCCAATCTTCCGGGCGCGGTAATAATCGATGGTTTCCTGGATCGTCGGCGGCTGGCCGGACTTGAAATATTTGCGCTTGGCGTCCTCGAATTCCTGGGCGTAGTCGTCGTCCGGCTGGTGGCAGGACACTTCGGCGTGGGTGTGGACATCGATCGCCACCAGGTCGTCAATCTTCATCACAAATCCTTGTATAGACGCAGCAGCTCATCGACGCCGCCGAGCGATAGGTGAGGATGCTTGGAGGACGGCAAATGGTCAAACGCATCTTTGCCGGCCAGTCCGGTCGCCACCGAGATGGCCAAGGCGTGACCGGCATGAGCCATCGGCACTTCAAGCAGCGGATCGTCCCCCACCACGGCCAAATCGGGGGTCTTGAGGCCGAGACGACGGCCGGCGCAGCGCAGGGCTTCCAGGGTCGGCTTGCCGACATTCTGGACCCGCGCTCCGGTCAGGTCGCGGATCATCGCCGCGATGGCGCGCGAGGTACCGAGCGCTCTTCCATCGGCGGTGGCAAAAAAAAGCGCCTGGGACGCGCTGAACAGGCTGGCGCCATCCCACACCGCATGGACCGCGGCCTCCAGCGTCTCCATGGTGAATTCACGATACCAGCCGACCAGCACCGCGTCGACCTTCGCGCGGCCTTGCGGCGCCACCGGCTCGATACCGGCCGCCCGCAAGGGACCGCGGATCCCCTCGCCGCCCAGCACCATCACCCGTCGATAGCCGCGGCGCTGAAAAAGCGCGATGGCGCTGCTGACGGGGGTCAGCAGCACATCATCGGGCAGGGAAAATCCGACCTGCCGCAAAGCCTCGGTATAGTCGGCCGGCGGGCGGGTGGTGCCGTTGGTGAAGATGGTGAAGGGTACCTGGCGCCGGCCGAGCCAATCGATCAGATCGATCGCTCCGGGCAGAGGGTTGAGCCCATGATTGCGCTTGTCGCCCAGCACCAACGTGCCATCCATGTCAAAAACAAAACCGCGGGTGGCGCGCAGGCGATCGGCAATGGTCTGGTCAAGCATGGGAGCCGCTTTTCAGTTCGAGACGAAAATCCGGCTTCTCGACGACGATATCCGAGACATCCGGGCGAGACTTCAATTCACGCAGCAATTTCAAGAGCGTGCGCATGTCGGGATTATAGTGGCGCGGCGCCGGTCCGGATCCAATCATGGCGTCCACCTGGTCGGCCGGCATGGTGGCGCGCAGCAGAAATTCCTCGTCGGAAATGCCAGGTTTGAAGCGCTTGCGCAATTCGTGAGGCGACAGGGGCGGCGCCTCATTGGCCAGTTCGCGGGCGCGCGGACGATCCATGATGCGATCCATGACCGAGGGATCGACCGCACCGGTCGGCCGTCCGAAACGCCCCTGCAGATAGCGGATGATCGGATCCGAGACCGTGCTGTAGCGCTCGCGTCCGAGGATATTCTGCACGGCCTGGGTGCTCAACATCTGCGGGAATGGCGTGACCATGATCGGCGAGCCAAGATCCGCGCGCACCCGGACGATCTCTTCCATCACCTCGGGGAGGCGATGCTCGAGTTTCAGTTCACGCAATTGCCGCTTGAGGGTTGTGATCGCACCACCCGCCATCTGATGGCTGAGAAAGGCGGCGTCGAACTCCTGCGGTTGGCCTTTCGGCAAGCCCTCGGCGGCGGCCAGCCGGTGGAAATAGCTTGCTGCCAGACCAAGCGCCCGGTCGTCGATATCGACGCTATGGCCAAGAGCGCGCAAATTGGCCACCACCCGCTCGGCGTCCGGCAAAGAGCCGCCATTGGCGAGTGGACCGCAAGCGACTTGCAGTACCGCCACATCGAGCTCGGCCGCGATCATATAGGTGAGCGGGGCCAATCCAATCGTGCAATGGGCATGCAGTTCAAGCGGTTTGCCGCCGAGCGCCGCCTTGAGCTTGGGGATCAGACCGCGCGCCCTCTCGGGCATCAACAGCCCCGAGGGATCTTTGATATAGGCGCGGTCGATCTCGGGACAGAGCGCCATTTGGGCGGCCAGCCCGACATAGAAAGCATCGTCATGGACCGGGCTGATGGTATAGGTCAGAGCGGCGATCACCTCGCGGCCGCCAGCCCGCTTGATCATCTTGGCGACCGCCTCGATCGCCGGCCAGTCATGCATCGGATCGAGCACGACAAAGCGTTCGATGCCGTGCTCGACCAACCGGTCGTAGACCAGCTGCATAAAATCCGGATGCGCCGTCTCCCACGAGATGAAGCGGAAGCCGGTGCCGATGAATTGCAGCATAGTATTCGGCATCAGCTGCTTGGTCAGACGAATCAGTTCCCAGGGATTCTGCTTATGGTGGCGCACCGCGACTCCCATATGGGTGCTGGAGCAATAATCGAGGGCGCGAAACCCGACCCGCTCCAACAGCGGCGCAACCGAGAGAATCTGGGGCGTATCGAGGCCGACCGCGCCCCACAGACTTTGGTTGCCGTCGCGCACCGAGACATCGACAAGTTCGATCTTGGCCATGTCAGGTCACCTCAGACAGTGAATGAGTGAGAAATTGGGCGAAGAAAGCGGTATCGACCCCGCCCTTCGCAACCTCCGCATCGGCGCAGAGCGCGCTGTGCAGGGAAAGGGTGGTCGCGACTCCGGTAATGCAGCAGAGCGACAAGGCTTCCTGCATGCGGCGCAAGGCGTCGGCGCGATCGGTCCCAAAGACGATCAGCTTGGCGAGCAGGGAGTCGTAGAAGGGCGGCACCTTGGCGCCCGGCTGCAGGAATGTATCGATACGAATGCCCGGAGCGGCGGGGAACAGAACGCGCTCTACCGTGCCTGGACTGGGGCGAAAATCCTGTCGCCAATCCTCGGCATTGATGCGGCATTCGATGGCGTGGCCGGAAAAGACCACCTGATCCTGGCGCAGGCGCAGGCGGTCCTGTTCAGCGACAAAGATCTGTTCCGCCACCAGATCGAGGCCGGTGATCGCCTCGGTCACCGGATGTTCGACCTGGATGCGAGCGTTCATTTCCAGGAAGTAGAAATGATCGCTGGCGCAATCGACCAGGAATTCGACCGTGCCGAGACCGCGATAGTTGAGATGCCGGCCAAAGACGACGGCGGCGGTCTCGATGGAAGAACGAAGCGCGTCCGAAAGTGCCGGCGCCGGGGCCTCCTCGAAGAGTTTCTGATAGCGCCGCTGGATCGAGCAATCCCGCGTACCGAGATGGATCACGTCACGCCCATCGCCGAGCAATTGTACCTCAATATGGCGGCCGGTCGCGATGAAGCGCTCAAGATAAACCCGTGGATCGCCAAACGCGCTTTGCGCCTCGGCCATGGCGAGTTCGATGGTGGCGCCAAGCTCGGCTTCGTCCCGCACAATCTTCATGCCGCGCCCGCCCCCGCCGCCGACCGCCTTGATCAAGAGCGGCAGGCCGATCTCGGCCAGCAATCGCTCGCGATCGGAGGGGTTGGCAAGACTTCCGCCCGGCACCACCGGCAGGCCGGCGGCGACCGCATGACCCCGCGCCGTAAGCTTGTCGCCGACGGCCTGCAATTGCACGATGGTCGGTCCGATGAAGAGCACACCTCGTTCTTCGCATGCCCGCGCCAGGGCCTGATTTTCCGACAGGAAGCCATAGCCCGGATGCAGGGCGTCAGCGCCGCTGGCCGCGACCGCCGCCATCACCGCGTCGATATTGAGATAGCTTTGCGCCGAGGGCGCCGGTCCGATACAGATGGTATGGTCCGCCATTCGGGCCGCCAACGACTCGAGATCGGCGGCAGACGCGCCCAGCACGGTCTCGATGCCGAGCCTCTCACAGGTGCGGATCACTCTTACTGCGATCTCGCCGCGGTTGGCGATGAAGAGCCGCCTGATCCGTGTCATGCGGCCGGCTCGATACGGGCCAGCACGACACCCTGCTCGACGAACTGCGCGTCCTCGGCACAGATCTCGGCGACCCGGCCCTTCACACCCGCATAGACCGAATTCATCAACTTCATCGTCTCAACCAAGCCGATCACCGTCTCGGGTCCAACCTCGCTGCCCACCTCGATGAAGGGCGGCGCGCCAGGCTTGGGTGCGCGATAAAATGTGCCAAGCAGCGGAGACGGCAGCTCAATCAGCCCAGCGGCAGACTCCGCCGGCGCCGAGGCCGCAATGACCGGCGCCACCGGCGGATTGAGTACACTCGCCGCACCGGTCACTGCGCCTTCCTGCACCCAACCGCCGTTGAAGCTGCGGCTCAGGGTCAGGCTGAACCGGTCGGTCTTAAGCTGCAATTCGCGAAAGCGCGAGCCATCCAGCAGGGCCACGATATCGGCGATGTCCTCCGCTGTCAGACTCATGAACGCGCCGCCATTGGGATTTGCTGCTGCTGTTGCTGGGGACGGTCGAGCACCCATTGGATGATGGCGTCGGCGAACATCTCGTCATTGATGTGGCAGTCATAGGTCACCACCGGCACATCGGACCTGACATGCGCCAAAAGCTCGGCGACGAACACCGGCGGCATGGTCGGCTCATGGAGATAGCCCTGCTCGCTGTCATGAGAAGAAAAGCCCTTGAGCGGCACCAGGAACGAGACCGGTCCGGTCGCTTCCTGCACCAGTCCGGCCATGTGGCGGGCGACATCCCTGAAATCCTCGGGACCGGAGCGGACCGCTGTCAGGGCGGTATTGTGGATGTGATAGCGGCGCCCCGGCCAATTGGCCTCGGCATGACCGATCGGACCGGCGATGATGAAATCGATATTGCCCGGCGCGAACAAGGTCGGAATGCCCCGCGCCAGCGACGCCTTGCAGCGGTCGGGGCCCGAACTGCACAGACCGCCATGCAGGAAGTCGTTGACCTCGACCAGAGAGAGATCGATCACCACCGAGACATCGCGCTCGGCGGCAATCTCGTCCAACGCCGCCCCGCCGGTTCCGGTCGTGTGGAACACCATCACCTCATAGCCGGCGGCGGTGAGAGCGTTCCGTACCCGGACGCTGCATTTGTCGGTCACGCTCAGCGTCGACATCAGAGCGAGCGGCTTCAGCTCGACTTGTGTGGGCTCATAGGCCTTGGCCATCGCCGCCACCGCCACCGCGCCATTCTTGAAGACACCGCGCGAAATGGAATTGAGGCCGGCGATATCGACCACCGAATTGATCATGACGATATCCTTGGCGCCGACGAAACCGCGGGTCATGCCGGAGGCCATGGTCGAAATCATCACTTTCGGCAGTCCGAAGGGCAGGCTGCGCATGACGGCGGTGATCAGCGAGGTGCCCATCGAGCCGCCCAGGCCGATCACCCCCTGGATCTTGCCATCCCTGACCATGTTCTGCGCCAGAGCGGTCGCACCCGCCGTCATCTCGGCCTGGCATTTGCCCTCATGTTTCAGGGCGCGGATGGACTCCAGGTCGGTGCCGGCCGCGGCGGCAACCTCATGGGGTCCGATCTCGGCAATGCCCGGCACGAGACGGCGGATGCTGCAATCGAGGTGAATCACAGAGACCCCGTTTTCTTCCAAAACGCCGCGGATGTAGCGAGCTTCGGTTTCCTTGGTATCGAGCGTGATGATCATCAAAACCGTGGCTTTATTGGCCATTTTTTCCTCCCAACGATGTTAAGGGCCTGACACAAATAAACTCTTCATCTTCTGTCGGGCCCATTTTAGCCCGAGCGGCGCCTGAGCCTCGCGGAAGCGGAGCGTAGGCGTCCTATTAAGCCTTCCTGTAGTCACTCTGCTCCGCGACATACTTGATGAAAAAATCGATCGCCTGCGGATTGGCCATGGCGCTGCGATTGACCGCCTGATCGACCGGCACTCCCATCAGGATCTTGCGCACCGGCACTTCCATTTTCTTGCCGGTGATGGTTTTGGGAATATCCGGCACGACGAAGACCCGGTCGGGCACATGGCGCGGCGTGTAGTGGCGGCGCAGACAGGCTTTGATCGCGGCCTCGTCAAACACGTGACCGTCCCGCAATTTGACGAACAGCGGCATGAAGAATTTACCGTCGGCCAGATCGAGATTGACGATCAGCGCGTCATCGATGGCTGGCAGGGTGGCCAGCGCCCGATAGATCTCGGCGGTGCCGATCCTTACCCCCTGGCGGTTCAGGGTGGCGTCCGATCGGCCGAGCACAAAACTGCCACCGCGGCGATTGATGCGAAAGAAATCGCCATGGCGCCAGACGCCGGGATAGTCGTTGAAATAGCTCTCGCGGTAGCGCCGATGATCGGGGTCGTTCCAGAAACCGACCGGCATGGAGGGCATGGGTTGGGTGATCACCAGCTCGCCGACCTCGTCGACCACGCTGTCGCCAGTGTCATTGAAGGCAAAAGCGGCGACGCCCAGGCTCGGCGCCTGAATCTCGCCGGCATAGACCGGCAGGGTGACGACGCCGCCGACAAAGCCGGTGCAGCAATCGGTGCCGCCGCTGCCGGTGGCAACCCACAGATCCCGCTTCACCGCGTCATAGAACCAGGCCGATTGCTCGGGCGAGACCGGCGAACCGGCCGGCATGATGGCGCGCAAATGCCTCAGATCATATTTGTCGCCCGGCCGGATACCGGCCTTGCTCATGATATCGACATAGGTCGGGCTGGCGCCGAAGAAGCAGGCCCCGGAATCCTGCGCCATCCGCCACAGCACATCGACGTCGGGATAGGCCGGATTGCCGTCATAGAGAACAGGCTGCACCCCGCACAGCAGTGAACTGACAAGAAAATTCCAGATCATCCAGCCGCTGGTGGTGAAAAAGAACATCCGATCGCCAGGCTTGAGATCCATCTGCAGACTGATCGCCTTCAGCATCTCGAGCAGGATCCCGCCATGGCTGTGCATGATCGCCTTGGGCAGGCCGGTTGTTCCGGACGAGAAAAGAATCCACAGAGGGTGGGCGAAAGGCACTTGTTCGAAGAGGAAATCCTCGGCGCCGACCGCGGGTTGCGCCATGATGTCGTCCCACAGCCTGATCCGAGGCTCATCGGGCGGAGTGGCGCCCGATTGCGGCAGGAAGATAACATGGCGCAAACTTTCCAGCCCGGCTGTGATCCGCGCCAACTCGATGCGACGGTCATAAGATTTCCCGCCATACCGATAGAAATCGACACAGAACAGGACCCTGGGCTCCAGCTGCTGCAAGCGGTCGAGCGCGCCCTGGGCGCCAAAATCGGGCGAACAGACCGCCCAGATGGCGCCGATGGCGGTGGTCGCGAGCATGGCGATCAGGGTAGCCGGACAATTCGGCATCACCGCGGCAACCCGATCGCCCGGCACGACACCGAGAGCCCGCAATTCACTGGCGAGGATCCGCACCTGACCGGCCAGCTGGTCCCAGCTCATGGTTTGCAGGCCGGTCTGCTCATTGAGGAACAGCAGCGCATCCTGGCCGGGCTTCTCCCGGCGCAGGACATGCTCGGCATAATTCAGCCGCGCGCCGGGGAACCACTCAGCGCCCGGCATGGCGCGCGAGGCCAGAGCCGGCCCCGGCGGCGTGCTCGACCGCACCTCGAAATAATCCCAGATCGCCTGCCAGAAGCCGTCGATATCCTCGACAGACCAGCGCCACAGGGCAGGGTAATCGGGGAGATCGAGGCCACGTTCGCGGGCCAGCCAGAGGCTGAAGGCGGTGAGGTTGGACTCCGCGACCCGCTCGGAACTCGGTGTCCAGAGCAGGGTTCCCTCCGAGACGATCGCGGTCATGATGTTGACCGTTAGCGGAACAGTGCGGTGACGGCGTCGGCGCCAAGGCCGACCTTCTCGTAATGGTCCTTGCACATCTTGATATAGTCATGGACATCGAAATGACCGGTCGACTGGGAATTCTCATCGAGCCAGATCAGCGGACCCTTGACGATGAACATCACGCGCATCGGCTCGGGATGCTCGTAAGAGACCAGGGTATGGCCTTCCCCCGGCGTTTCATAGACAAAGTCGCCTGCCGTGGCGATCCAGTCATGTTCGAGATAGCCCCATTTGCCGGAGATGGTATAGGCGAAAACTTCGTGCGGATGGTAATGACGGTTGACCAGACCGGCGCCCTTGGCCATCAAAACATCGGCCCAGCGATTTTCATGGGGTGAGATCCACAGTGGGCGCGACGAAATCGTGTCGGTGAACGGCACGTAATAACGCTCGTCCCTGGTCGGCGCGTCCTTGATATAGGCCTCGGGCTTGGCGTCGGGTTTGAAAACCTCGGCCAGGGGCAGGATGTCTTTCCAGAATTCCGTGGTGGCGAGCTTTGGCATGTTGGTTCCTTCCTAAAATGACGCTTTCCGCGTCTTGCCTGAAATGACGCTTTCCACGTCTTGAGTCCGAGAATGCACGGGGCCGGACGCGACTCCAAGTCATCCTCCGACAGATTTCACCTGGTGAAATGGTCAAGGCCGGCGAGGAGTTTCGTCTCCAGCGTCCGGACGGCGTCGCGGAGAGCGTCAATATGCAGATGCGCGATCTCCTCGACCGACAGGACTTTGGCGCGCCAGGTCAGATTGATGCAGCACAGCACCGTGCCGGTGACGATCACCGGCATGGCGATCGAGGCGCGATCGTCATTATAGAGCCCGACATAGTCATGGGCGCGGACCCCATAGCCACGCTGACGGGTGGTGGCGATAATATGTCGAATCCAGTCATCATCCCAGGCAGTGCGCGGACCTGGGCTCGCCGTCGCGCGCAGACGACGCAGGACGGCGGCCCGCTGCTCTGCGTCGGAAAAAGCCAGAAAAGCCCGCCCCGAGGAGGAACGCAGCATGTCAATGCGGGCGCCGATCGGTCCGACGATCAAATCAAAAGAGGCAAGCGGACTATTGGTCTCGATCACCGCCATGTGATCCTCCTTCGGCACCGACAGCACTGAAGGCCAGCTCACCTGACGACAGAGTCTTTGGAGAATTGGCGCGGCGGTCTCGACCAGCCAGTCGACGTCATTGACCTGAACATGGGAGCGAAGCCGATGGCTGGCGAGAAACGCCCCGTCGGCCATACGCTGCCAGACCAGCCCTTTGCGGTGCAGGGTGTGCAGGATACGGATCAGGGTCGTTTTGGATAAACCAGTCTGCTGATGCAGATCCTGCAGCGAGGCGACATGACGGTCCTGCAAAGCCAAAAGCACATCAATGCCGCGTCCGAGCGCGGCAATCGACTTGACCTTGTAGTCCCGCATGACGTCAAGCCGCGCTGATGTCGATGACGACCTTGCCGAGATGGGTCCCTGACTCCAGATGGCGGAAAGCCTCGGTGGCCTCGCTCATGGGGAAGACCCGGTCGATCACCGGGCGAAGATGATGATGCAGGATCGCGGCGTTCATCCCCGCAAACATGTCGCGGGAACCGACAAAGACGCCCCGCACCGACAGGCTGCGGCTCAGGATGATCATCGGATTGAGATCGACTATGCCGGTCAATACGCCGATCAGCGAAACCATCCCGCCCAGCCTTACTGAGCGCAGGGAGCGATGCAGTGTGCCGGCGCCACCGACCTCGACGACATGATCGACGCCCTGACCGCCGGTCAATTCCTGCACCGCCGCATGCCATTCCGGACGTTCGCGATAATTGATCCCATCAGAGGCGCCCAGTGACGTCATTTTTGCGAGCTTGGCGTCCGAGGAAGAGGTGGCGATCACCCTGGCGCCCGCCAATTGCGCCAATTGCATCGCGAATACTGAGACGCCACCGGTGCCCAGCACCAGCACCTGGTCGCCCGGGCCAATCGGGCGCGCGGTGAACAGGGCGTTCCAGGCCGTCACCGCGGCGCAGGGCAGGCACGCGGCCTCCTGAAAACTCAAGGGACCGGGAATCGGCAATAGCCCCTGCTGATCGAACAGCACATAGTCCGCCAATACGCCGTCGATCGCCCCGCCCAACGCGGTCGCCTGGGCCTCGGCGGTCATCTCGCCGCCCAACCAACCCTGCATGAAAATGCCGACCACCCGGTCGCCGGCCTTGAAGCGGGTGACCTCGGGTCCGACCTCGACCACCTCGCCGGCGCCATCCGACAGGGGCACCAGACCGGGACGCGGCGGGGTGCGGCCATACTGGCCTTTGACCATCAGAAGATCGCGGTAATTGAGAGAAGCCGCCTGCATCCGCACCAGCACCTGGCCGCGCCCCGGGCGCGGCACGTCGCACTCGGTCTCGGTCAGATTGTCGATGGCGCCGGCTGCTGGCAATTGGATGCGTTTCATCGGTGAATATCCTCACAGGAAAGAGTGTGACACAGGGGCAGCCTATCCAGGGACCGAGCCCGCGACAAGGCGCGGAAACTGCCTAAATTTATATCAGAATGCTGTGATACTTTCGCCACATTAAACAGTTTAACACTATAACATCAATTACTTATGTTAATTTGCAAGCCTGTCGTTTATGTCACGGAATCGTCAAGCTGTTCGGTTTTAACATGGTTTTTGTTCACCTGTGGTGGAGCCGCGCCGCCCCATTTCCGTACGGTTGCAGGGTTAGAAATGCGAGAACCCGCTTATCGTCCGGCGGAATGATCATCGCAAAGAAAATCAAGGTATGTCGTCCATTGGGGACATATCCAAACAAGGCCATGGACCACCAGGGAGGGGCCAATTGGGAACATTTGACAACCGCGCTCGGCGAACCAGCGCATCGACCATACTGTTACAATCCGCCGCAGCCGCGGCTTTCACGCTCGGCCTGTCGGGCAGCGCCTATGCCATCGGCATCGACACAGGCGATCCTGATCTCACCATCCGCTTCGACAATACGGTCAAATATACCGTCGGTGTTCGGGTGAAGCCTGAAGACAAGAATGTCGCACCGGGTCCCTATGACAATTTCAGCGTCGATGACGGCGACAACAACTTCAAGCAGGGCGATCTCGAGACCAATCGCTTCGATCTTCTGTCGGAATTCGATCTCGATTATCAGCATCGCATGGGTTTCCGCGTCTCTGGCGCAGGCTGGTATGACCAGGTCTACAATCAGAACAATTCCAATAATTCGCCGCTCACCAACAATAATCTGGGCGGCCACCCCAACAACCACTTCGCCAATGGCACCCAGGTATTGCAGGGCCGCGACGCCGAAGTTCTCGACGGCTTTATCTATCGCAATCTCGATCTGGAAAATGGCCAGAACCTCGATATACGCCTCGGCCGCCACTCGGTACTGTGGGGCGAAAGCCTGTTCTGGGGCGGCAACGCCATCGCCGGCACCCAGCAGCCGGTTGATGTGCTGAAGGCTTTGTCTCTGCCCGGCGCCCAGTTCAAGGAGATCATCATGCCGACCGGCCAGCTGTCGGCCATCTGGCAGATCAACAGCAAGCTGTCGCTTGGCGCCTTCTATCAGTTCGAGGATCGCAAGGAACGCGACCCGACGGTTGGCAGCTATTTTGGCTTTGCCGATTTCTATGATGCCGGCGGCTATAATCTGCTGGTCGCGCCCGGCACTTATTTCGGCCGACTGAAGAATATCGACGCTTACAAGCATAATCAGGGCGGCGGGGAAATCCGCTGGAAAGCGACCGACAATTGGGAACTCGGTTTCTATGCCGTCAATTATGACGCGCGCAGCCCGAAATTCTGGCTTGAGCCCGGTGTTCAGGCAGGCCCGCAATCGGATGGCGCCTTCCGCATCGGCAGCTATGACGCGTTCTACGCGCAGAATATCCATGCCTATGCCGCCAGCTTCGCAACCCTGGTCGGCGACACCAATGTCTCGGGCGAATTCGCCGTCCATACCCATCAGCCGATGGCCAGCGGCGATGGCGACTTCATTGTCGGCGGCCCCGGCACACCCTATGCGGTGGGCGACACATTCCACGGCAATATGTCGGCGATCACCCTGTTTCCCGCCAATAAATTGTGGGAGGGCGCGGTACTGGTCGGCGAATTGGCCTATAATTACCGCATCAATGTCAACAACAAGGCCCTGCTCGACCCGAACACCACGCCGTCGGCGTGGGCGGCATGGCTCAATTTCGAGCCCTCCTATTTTCAGGTTCTGCCGGGCCTCGATTTGACTGTGCCGATCAATATCACCTATGTCTTCGGCGGCCGCTCGTCGCTCGGACCGTCGATCTATGATTTCATCGGCGAGAATTCCGGCAGCATCACCTTCGGCGTATCAGGAACCTACCGCGACCGTTACAAAATCGGCCTGTCCTACACCGACTTCTTTGGCAGGCCCGGCCCCTTCGCCACCGGTCCCGCCGTTTATTACTCATATCAGCAGCAGTGGGCTGACCGCGACTATGTCGCCCTTACCCTGTCCACCAGCTTTTGATGATTTTTCGGAGGACAAAGATGTCAAAATATAAACTATTGGCAGGCTTGGCGATGTCACTGATGGCGGTTTCCAGCGTGCTGGCCGCGGTGACCCCGCAAGAAGCGGAACGGCTGAAAACCGACCTGACTCCCGTCGGCGCCGAGCGCGCCGGCAACAAGGACGGAACTATTCCGGCCTGGGACGGCGGCATGAAGCAACGGCCTCGCCGGGAGGGCGAACTGTTTCCTGATGACCTGTTCCCGGGTGAGAAGCCGCTTTTCTCGATCACCGCGCAGAACATGGCGCAATATGCCGACAAGCTGGCCGAGGGCACGAAGGATTTGTTGCAGAAATATCCGGGCTATCGGCTGGATATCTATCCGACCCATCGCACCTCCTCGCTGCCGCAATATTACTATGACAACACCTTCAAGAACGCGACCACCGCCAAGCTCGCACCCGACAATCAATCGGTGCAGGGCGCCTTTGGCGGCGTGATGTTCCCGATCCCGAAAAATGGCTGGGAGGTGATCTGGAACCATGTGCTGCGGCCGATGCCGCCGTCCTGGAAATATGGCGCCTCCAACCTTGTGGGCTCATCGGACGGCAAACTGAACCTTGCCTCGCGCTTCGACAATAACCATGAGTCGCCCGGCAATTATCCCGGCATGACGCTGGAAAAATGGAATGGTGATTTCGGCTATACCCGCTTCACCACCACCGAACCCTCCTTCAAATCCGGCGAATCCGTTCTGGTGCGCGACAATCTGTTTAGCGGCCGCCAGGGCTGGCAATATGTCACCGGTCAGCGTCGCGTCCGCCGGGCCCCGACGGTTGCTTATGACACGCCGGACTTTGTCGCGTCGGGGGCCAATTACTTTGATGAAGCGGTCGGCTATTGGGGCATGCCGGATCGGTATGAATGGACCCTGGTCGGCAAGCAGGAACTTTATGTTCCCTATAACGACACGAAGTTCCTGGCGAGCAAGCCGGCCGACGGCTTCGTGCCCTACTTCGCCAATCCCGACAAGGTTCGCTGGGAGTTGCACCGGGTCTGGGTGGTCGATGCGGTCCTGGCTCCCGGCAAGCGTCATGCCGTACCGAAACGCCGCTTCTATATCGACGAGGACACCTGGGGAACCTTGATCATGGATGGTTTCGACGCCGAAGGGAAATTGTGGCGCGAATCGCAGATCATGTCCTTGCCGGTGCCGGAGGTGCCGATCCTGATGACCGAGGCGACCCTCGTCTATAACCTGCAAGCGGGCGGCTTCAGCTTCGTCCAGGACTATGCCGGCGAGTATTTCACTACCTCAGGGCCGCGGCCGGAGAGTTTCTACACCAGCGACTCGCTGGGTGCGGAAGGTGTCCGCTGACCATTGGGTAAGTTTATCGTAACCATGCGCAGCAGGGTCGGACTCCATAGCCGGCCCTGCTGTCGTCTTTTACCACTGCCATTAAGAGTGCCCGATGCGAAGAGTCTCTGACAGGTTATGCCGATTGACGATTCCCCTGCTGGTCCTGACCGCCCTCTCCAGCTTGGCCGGTGAGGCGGAAAAAAGCTGGGATTTACTGGAAGTGCCGGCCAAACCGTCCCTGCATATGCTGCAAGGCTTGCAGACCGCGGTGGCGCTGGCGGGTCATCGCCTGCTGTCGGTGGGCGCCGGCGGTTTGATTCTTTTGTCGGACGACAACGGCCAAAGCTGGCGCCCGGCGCAAAAAGTGCCGGTCAGCGTTTTGTTGACCAATCTGTTCTTTGTCTCGCCCGAACAAGGCTGGGCGATCGGTCATGGCGGCGTGATTCTGGTCACCCATGACGGCGGCGAAACCTGGCAGAAGCAGCTCGATGGACAGCAGGCGGCGCAGATCGAGCTCGACTCTGCGAAGGCGGATGAACGTAAAGATGACCCGGCCAGTCAGCGCCGGGTGCAGGAAGCCGAACGGCTGGTGACGGATGGGGCGGACAAGCCATTTTTCGGACTCTATTTCAGCGACGCCACCCATGGCATGGTGGTCGGCGCCTATGGCCTGGCCTTCGCCACCTCTGATGCCGGCGTAAGTTGGCACTCCATCATCGGCGCCATCGATAATCCGCGCGGCAAACATCTCTACGCCATCGCTTCAGCGCCGGGCGGTCTGTTCATCGCCGGCGAGGAGGGCAGCATTTTCCGGTCCCAGGATGGCGGCGCTCATTTTGTCGCCCTGAAAACGCCCAGCCGCGGCACCTTCTTCGGTCTGTTGACCTCGAAACAAGGCGATCTGGTCGCGTTCGGACTGCGCGGCGACGCCTATCGTTCAAGCGATCAGGGCAAGGATTGGCAGAAGCTCGATCTGCCGACCTCCGGCCTCAATGGCGGCGCCCGATTGCGGAATGGCGATCTGGTGATTGTCGATGATTGGGGCGAAGCGCTGCTCAGCCATGATGACGGACGGACCTTTGCCGCCGGTGGTGCGCCGCAGGCCATGGGTCTGATCGGGGTGGTCGAGGCGGAGGATGGCAGCCTGGCCGCGGCTGGAACGCGAGGCGACGTAAAGCTGATGATGACCCCCCAGGCGGAGCCCAATAAGTGATTGCCGACAGCACCCTCAATGATCAACCCGTAATTCGCGATCTGGCCGATTTCGACCAGAATTCCGGCTCGTGGGGCGAACGTATCCTGTTCAATCACCGGCGCTGGGTGGTTATTCTCTGCGCCCTGGTGACTCTGATCCTGGGCTATCAGGCCAGCAAGCTGGAACTTGCCGCCAGTTTCGAGAAGATGATCCCGACCGGCCATCCCTTCATCGTCAATTATCTCGCGCACAAGTCCGAGCTGGCCGGTCTCGGCAATGCGGTGCGGATCGCGGTCGAGAACCGCAAGGGGACCATCTTCGACGCCCACTATCTTGAGGTGGTGCAGAAGCTCAATGATGAGGTGTTTCTGATCCCCGGCGTCGAGCGCCCCTTCATGAAATCGATCTGGACCCCGGCAACGCGCTGGACCGGCGTCACCGAGGATGGGCTCGAGGGCGGTCCGGTCATCGATCAGACCTATGACGGCTCGCCCGAGGCCCTCAATGATGTGCGCAACAATATCGAACGTTCCGGCGAGATCGGCCAGTTGGTCGCCGGTAATTTCCGCTCGAGCATTCTGTTCGTGCCGCTGACGGAGATCGATCCGGGAACCGGCAAACGCCTCGATTACCGTGCCCTCTCGCATCGTCTGGAGGAACTGCGCAGCAAATACCAGTCCGACGACATCCGGATCTATATCAATGGCTTCGCCAAGCTGGTCGGCGATCTGATCGACGGGCTGCGCCAGGTGCTGGTATTTTTCGCCATCGCTATCTTCATCTGCTCGGCGGTGCTGTTCTGGTACACGCGCTGTGTCCGCAGCACCGCCATGGTGGTCAGTTGCTCGATGATCGCCGTGGTCTGGCTGCTGGGTCTGCTGCCGACTTTAGGCTATGAACTCGATCCCTATTCGGTGCTGGTGCCCTTTCTGGTGTTCGCCATCGGCATGAGCCACGGCGCCCAGAAAATGAACGGCATCACCCAGGATATCGGCCGCGGCACCAACCGGCTGGTGGCGGCGCGCTATACTTTCCGCCGGCTGTTCGTTGCCGGACTGACCGCCTTGCTGGCCGACGCGGTCGGCTTCGCCGTCCTGATGGTTATTCGTATTCGGGTGATTCAGGACCTGGCGATCACCGCCAGTATCGGTGTCGCCGTGTTGATCTTTACCAATCTGGTGCTGCTGCCGATCCTGCTTTCCTATACCGGCGTCAGCATGCAGGCGGCGCGGCGCAGTCTGAAATATGAGACGCTCGACCAGCTCGACCCCAATCATCGCAAACATCCACTGTGGGAATTCCTCGATCACTTCACCCGGCGCCCCTATGCCATTTCGGCGCTGGTCATCGCGGCGCTGCTCGGGATCGGCGGCTTCCTGGTCTCGCAGCATTTGAAGATCGGCGATCTCGATCCCGGGGCGCCGGAATTGCGGCAGACGTCGCGCTATAATCGGGATAACGCCTTCATCACCGAAAATTACGCCGCCAGCAGTGACATCTATGTCGTCATGGCCAAGACCAAGCTCAATCAATGCGGGCAATATAAGACAATGCTGACGGTCGATGGGCTCGAATGGGCGCTGCAGCAATTGCCCGGCGTCGAGGCGACCAATTCGATGGCCTCGGTCGCCAAGCAATTCGCCGTGGTGATGAATGAGGGCAGCGCGAAATGGTTCGAAATTCCACGCTCCCAAGCGCTCCTCAATTCGATCCTGGCGCGCGCGCCCCGTGAGCTTTTCAACCTCGATTGCGATCTGCTGACCATCTATGCCTCCCTCAAGGATCACCGGGCCGATACGTTGGACGCCGTCGTCAAGACCGTCGATAGCTATGCCGCGACCCATGACAGCGAGGACGTCACCTTCCTGCAGGCGGCCGGCAATGCGGGTATCGAAGCGGCCACCAATATCGTCGTCAAACAGTCGAGCAACCGCATGCTCTATCTGGTCTATCTGGCGGTGACAGTGCTGGCCTACATCACTTTCCGCTCCTGGCGGGCGGTGGTGTGCGCCGTCCTGCCGCTGATGCTGACCTCGATCCTGTGCGAGGCGCTGATGGTTTTTCTGGGTATCGGCGTGAAGGTGGCAACCTTGCCGGTGATCGCGCTCGGCGTCGGCATCGGCGTCGATTACGCCCTCTATGTCCTGACTGTGATGATGGCCCGGCTGCGCCAGGGCATGAGCCTGTCGGCCGCCTATTATCAGGCGCTGTTATTCACCGGCAAGGTGGTGGTGCTGACCGGCTTGACCCTCGGCATCGCCGTGGCGACTTGGGCATTCTCGCCGATCAAATTCCAGGCTGATATGGGAATCCTGCTGGCCTTCATGTTCGTCTGGAACATGCTGGGCGCGCTGATCCTGCTGCCGGCGCTCGGGCATTTCCTGCTCAAGCCAATGGTGCAGCCCGCGAGGACGCCATGAAGGAGATCCTGGTCCACCTCAATGGCGGCCGCCACACCCCCGCCCGGCTGGAGCGCGCCATCCAGATCGCGCAGACCGAGAAGGCGCATCTCACCGGCCTGTTCGCGCAAAGCGACAGTGACGGCCCGGGCATGGTCGCCAGAAAGCCGAGCCGCCACCTGCGCGACGCGGCTGAGCTGATGGCCGCCACCTTCCAGAGCGCGACCCGGCAGGCCGGTCTGTCCGCGTCCTGGCTGGAATTACCGCATGGCGAACCCGGTTTTGTCCTCGCCGAAACAGTCTTTTGCTCCCGCTATGCCGATCTGGTGATCCTCGGCCAAACCGATGCCCCCGATGCGAGGGTGCCGGAAGATCTCGCCGAGCGAGTGGTGCTGGAGTCGGGGCGGCCCGTGCTGATTCTGCCGCAGACCGAGCAACCAAAGCCGCCCATTGCCACTTTCGGCACGAAGATCGGCGTCGCCTGGAATGCCAGTCGAGAGTCCAGCCGCGCGCTCCACGACGCCCTGCCCTTCCTGCAGCAAGCGGCGACGGTCACTATCCTGACCATCCGGCCGAGCGGCAGCATCACCGCGCCGGCCAATCTGCCGCAGGTCGATATCGTCCAACATCTGGCGAAGCATGGCATCACCGCCAAATCCGACCGCATCATCGATGAGGATATAGGTCTTATGGATGCGCTCCTGCTGCAGAGCTTCCAGCAAGGTTTCGACATGCTGGTGATGGGCGCCCATAATGGCCTCGGCGTACTGCGCGGCGCGGGCACAAGATTCATGCTGCGCCACATGACCCTGCCGGTGCTGATGTCCTGCTTATCCTGGTCAGATGCCGGCGAGTCGGATAACGCGCGCACGGGTCAGGCGGTCATGGTCGCGGCCGCGCAGATTGGCCACTCCAGGATGGCCTTTTAAGAGAGCGCATTACCAAAAGGCGAATATGACCTGATCGGCATGCCCTCCCTTTGAACTATCCTCTCCGCCGATGCTGCCAATCCAGGATCGTCTGCCGATAAAGCCGCCGCAAGGCCTCCGCATCGACGCCGATGCAGAAATTCTGCGACGGCCGATTGTCCCAGGCACTGGGAGGACCTGATCGTCCGGTCGGTTTCTGGATCGTTTCGCCAAAGGCCAGCCCCTCGGTGGCGACCCGGACCGGTCCGGACCGGGTTTTGAAAAGATCGGGGCGGGCCAGATAAGCGACGGCGGAGGCGTCATGGACAAAGATGTTCGGCACGCCACTGTCATGATGGAATTTTTCGTAAAGACGGGTGATGTCCCAGATGAATTGCCCCGCCTCACCCCCGTCGCGGCGCAGCGCGTCGAGATAATCCCGCGACATTTCGACCTTTTCGGTGACGTCCAGCCCGACCGCGGTCAAGGGCCAGGCAGCGCCGAAGACCTCGTCGGCCGCCGTCGGATCGTCCCAGATATTGGCCTCGGCGGCCGGGGTGACATTGCCGAGGATGCCGCCATAGCCGATGGCGCCACCCATGATAATGACCTGGCGGGTCAGGGACGCGATTCCCGGATCTTCGCGCAAGGCGCGGGCCAGATTGTTGAGCGAGCCGACCGCCACCAGCGTCACTTCGCCAGGATGGGCGCGGATACTGTCGATCAGGAAGCGGGCAGCCGGTCGCGGGTCGGCGCGGCGCGTCAGCCGATCCGGCAGCGGAATATCGCCGAGCCCGTTCTTGCCGTGGATCGTCACCGGCGCGGGTCCATAGGTGCCGACGAAAGGATTGGGAGCGCCGCTTGCCACGGGCGCCGCGATGCCGAACCGCTCGGTAAGGTAGAGCGCGTTCCGCGTCGTGGTCTCGACAGCGGCATTGCCAAAGGTCGTCGTAATGCCGATCAGGTCGATCTCCGGCAACGCGTTCAGAAAAAGCAGGGCCATGGCATCGTCGATCCCGGGATCGGTATCGAAGATCACTTTGCGGCGCCCGGCGCCCGCGGCGGCCATGGCGGTCGCTGAGCCGGCAAGGGGCAGTGCTGCCGCGGCCAGCAGACGCTGGGAAAATTGGCGGCGGGTCATCCTGGCGATCATGGCGGGTCTTTCCGTAAAAAGGGCTCTTCTCAGCGCGGGGTCAGCGCGATCGGCAGGCATATCGGCCCCCGAACCGACAATCCCCGTTTATAGGGAGGTTCCGGATCGATCAACTCAATCTTTTGGAAGCGCTGCAGCAGGCTGGTGAAAAAAAGCTCCATATCCAATCTCGCCAAATGATTGCCCAGACAAAAATGGGCGCCGCCGCCGAACGCCAGGTGACGATTGGGGCTGCGGCCGATATCGAAGCTGTCGGCGTGATCGAACTGCGCCGGATCCCGGTTGGCCGATCCATAGAGCAGGCCGAATTTCGTCCCCGGCGCAAAACTCTGGTCTTTCAGCTGGAATTGCCTTGTCGCAAAACGATGAAAAAATGGCAGCGGCGCCTCGAAACGGAACATCTCCGGGATCGCCGTGCGGATGAGTTTGGGGTCATCGCGCAACCGGGCCATTTGGTCGGGCGCACGCAGCAGGCTGTGCAGACCGGTTCCCAGCACATCGATGGTCGACCCATGCCCGGCCATCAGGATCAGCATGCAGGTCGAGATGAACTCATCCTCGGACAGGGCGCCCGCGCGTTCGGCCGCGATCAGGCTGCTGATCAGATCCTCGCGCGGCCGGCGTTCCCGTTCGGATTTGAGGGTCAGAAGATAGTGATAGAATTCGGTCGTGTTGGATTCGGCCCGCTGTTTGCGGTCGTCCGAGCGGTCGATGTCGAAAAATTGCACGATGTTTTCCGACCAAACCCGCAAGCGCGGACAGTCCTCATCGGGAACGCCAAGCAACCGACCGATGATATGACCCGGCAGGGCGGACGCCAGCTCGCCGACGAACTCGATCTCGCGCAGGTCCATCACCCGGTCGAGGAGGCTGTCGATGAAGGCCGCGATCTGCCCACGCAATCGATCGATCATCACGGGGGTGAACAGCGCGAAGACCAGACGGCGCAGGCGGTCATGCACCGGCCCGTCGCTGTCGAGCAGGCTGAATTGAACGAAGCGCTGGTGATGCGGCATGTCATGCCAATTGCCGGCCCGCTGCGCGGCGGCCAACTGGTCGGGGCTGGCAAAGCCCTCGAGCGAGCGGACCAGGCTGCGGTCGTTCACGAGAGTCGCCACGTCTTCATAACGCGACGCCAGCCAGATGTCGAAATCGGGAAAATAGGTCAGGCCGGGTCTGCCGCGCAGCGCCGAATAAAAGGGGTAAGGCGAGCGCGCGAATTCTGGCGACAGCGGTGCGAAGTCCAGCTCGGCGTCGTCCAATCTCATCGTTCGTTCCTGTCCCGTTCGGCTATGCTCGCGCCGGGTCAGGTTAGGACATTTTTTAGCCGTGCAGAAGATCGGTTGTTCACGCAGTCACTCTGTGAGGGTGACACTATTTCGTCGTCGAACCCAATTGCATAACCCACCAAGTAACACCGCCGATCGCAATGATCACGAGGGCGGCGACCGTCAACAGCAGCGGCGACTGGTCGAGCCAGCCGACGCTCGGCACCGCCAGAAAGAGCACAAGGCCTACCGCGCAGAGTTGCCAAACTCTGACCTGGATGCCCGCCACGAAGGTTCCGAGAGCCAACAGCAAAATCATGACGAGGGAGCTTGAGTTCTTGTTCATGACTCCCTGTACGCCGTTGCCATAGAGCAAATAGATAGCGAGCAGGACCGCGCACCAATCAAGCGTGATTCTTACGACAAACCCCAAACGCTCTGTTTTCGTGATTGACTTTCGCCATCCCTCGATAATCGAGATCAGGCCGAAAATCGGCGTCAGGAGGAACCAATATCCAACCGGCAGCCTCAAGACAACGCCCGCCAGCGCCAGCAACAGCATGGCAATATAGGGGATGTCGTGCAGGAGCCAACGCATCACCACCGAGCGGCTTTGCTGATCGGCAACGGTTTCCACCGCTTCTCCAGTCGGTCCGTCAGGGCTGCCCTGAACCGGGGCCTTCACAGGGTGCGATTGATCAATGCTGTTCATCGATAGAGTCCTCTGCCGAAGCGCCGGCGACGGCGATGACGATCGCTGACCGGCGTCAGTCCGACTGCTCCGGAGGCTTCGGTCCAGCGCCTGCCGCCTCCGTCTCACTGCTTCGATCGATCGTCTTTTGCTCAGCCCTGATCGCGTCGCGTGCCGTGTCTCTGGCGCTGCCGACGGCATTTTGCGCCTTGCCGGCCTCCCGTTCCGCAACGCCATCGGCTTGCAGTTCCGGATCGCCGGTGATGTTGCCCAGGCCCTCTTTCAGAGCCCCTTTGAGCTGATGACCGATGCCTTTGAGCCGATCCGCATCGATCCCGACCAGACGATCCGGACCAGCGGCGACCTGCGCTTCACCGGTTGCCCGCTCGGCAGAGCCGTCGGATTCGATCTTCGCATCGCCAATCATTCTACCCAGGCGCTCCTTCGCGGCGCCTTTGACGAAATGGCCGATTCCTTCGATCTGAGTCTTATCCATGGTGGTGTCCTTCCGTATGTTGGTAGCATTGGAGCGCCACCCCGATTCTCGACCCTGACACGAGGATGCGATGTCAATGGGCAGGAAGATCGGAGAAGTCTGGCTCCTTCCAGGACGGACTGGATTTAATCTTGTAGCGGGTCAGTTGGAGAAAGATCTCTCGTTCACTCCAATACACCCCCTTGATGTCCTCATGAGACACGAGCACATGAGTGCCGAAACCCCAGTTTTTCGTGTTGACGACGGCGCTCTCGATCTTCCAGCTTTCGTCATCGACCAAGAAATCCTCAAGATGTCCGATATCACCGTCGAGCGCATGGATATGATAGCCGGTGACCTCGCTGAGGCTGCGCAAATGCGGATCGCCAATCGGCGCGGATCCCTGCCACTGCCGTGCATTGCTGTCGGATATCGGGCGCCCGGATAGGGTCGAACCATAGCTGCCGTCATAGTCAGCGCCCAATATTGGGCCCAAGAAGTAGGAATCGTCTTGCATCGGATCCATCTGCAGGGCTACCGGCGGATCGCTACTGATGGTTCGACCCGCCTCAACCTCAGACTTCATGAGGGTAACCGGAAAAGCCCGCTGCCGGATGTCCGGCCGCCCGACCGACTCGGGGTGGATCAATATTTTGCGACCCGCCAACCAAGGCCCGGTATCGATCACGAACCAGCGCAGCTTCCAGGTATCATCCTCAAACAAAACGTCGCTGACGGAGCCGACCTTTCCGTCAGGCGCTTCAATGCTGTACCCGATGAAGGCTGACACGCGCCGATGCATAACAGAACTGCCTTCCATGATGACGCCGGCGCCTGACACACGCTACGGATCGGCATTTATAGAGCCTGCCGACGGCGCGGGGCAGAGTCGGCAAATACTCAACCGGAGCGCAGGCGCGGGTCGGAGCCCGCCGCGCGATCGGGCGCCGGGGCATCCGCCAAAATCTCCGAGCCTTCGATGCTCAGCAAAGGCGGCGTTATTTCCGGTGATTCGCAGGCCAGACTGAAGCGGTCTGAAGCAAAATCATAGTGCAGCCGCAATTTTTCATTGAGGGCCGACTCGTCACCCTTTCTCTCCACCATGCGTCCCATCAGATAGTCGGTGACCATGGGACGGATGCGCTTCTTCACAATCTGTCGCGGGCTGCGCCCCCCTTGCGACGGGACGTAATGCTTCTCGATGATCGGCCGCAAAATCGCATCGTCTGAGTCGATCGAGATACCCCGTTCCTGATAGTCGCGATTGATCTTGGCGAGCTCTTTTCTCATGATTTTCAGCGCGGTCTCATGGTCGAGCGCCTTGTAGACATAGACCTCGTCGACACGACCGATAAACTCGGGACGGAACAAGGGCAAACCCGTTTCCTTTGAGGCGGCCTTGCACAAAATATCCCTGATCTTCTCCTGATGTTCGTCCTGCCGATCCAGTTCTTCCGCGCTGATGTCGTCGGCGGTGACGGCGTTGGTGGTAATCACCATCAACTTCCCCTTGAAGCTGATCTTTTTTCCATTGGAGAGGGTGATTTCGCCTTCCTCGAGAATTTGCATCATCACGTCATAGATGTTCGGATCGGCCTTGTCGATTTCGTCGAAAACCACGATGTCCTTGTCTTCGCATTCCTCCATGGTCGGCGCGCCGTCGTCAAACCCGATCAACCCGGGAGCCGCGCCGGTCAATCTCGAGACCGCGCTCTTGTCCTTGAACTCGCTCATCCGAAGCACCGCAGGGAGTGCGCTTTCCCCGCCATCCCAACGGGCCAGGACTCGCGTCAGCTCGGTCTTCCCCAATCCGGTTCCGCCGGTGAACAGCAGGACGCCGGCTGGGCGGGAGGGGTCGCTGACACCCAGTTCCCGCTCACGCCAAACCTTGGCGACGGCCTTGACCGGAGCGTCCTGACCAAAAATCTCCGAACCGAGATCAGCTTCCAATCCGGACAGCCGGTCGAGTTTATTGGCTGAAAGATTGGACAACGGAACGCCTGAAGCGTCGCTGAAGACCTTGCGCACATCCGCCTTGGTCACTTCGGGCCTGACCTGGTGGAGCATCAATTCCTCACGCGCCAGCCCCGCGCGGGCCGGCAGCAGTCCATCCCTCAGCGTGTTGAAATCGCGTCTCTCTTCCGTGGTGCGATCCTCCGGCTGAGTGGATTCTATCGACCCGAGCTGGCTCTCAATATCATCCAAGCCGCGCTTTGCCTTGATGTAGGGGCCGAACCGGGTCTCGTATGTCAGATTGACCTCGCCATAATGCGCGCGCAGCGCCTCCAGCTGATCCAGGATGCCTTTCGCGATCCTGCTGCTCACCGCGCCATTCTGGCGTGTGATGTCCAAGCGGTCACGCAAGGCACCCATCTGATCCCGCAGCTCAGCCAGTTCGATCGGCTCGGCGAACACATTGATCCTGACCATCGCACCCACCTTGTCGGCGAAGGAAATCGCCTTTTCCGGACGTTTGCTGGCGGTGAAAGCGCGCCCCGGATAGCGTCCGAGCAGACGAATGATTTCATCGGCAACCGGCTCGCTGTAATCGATGTTATGGACCGCGCTGAGGCGGCGAAAATGCGACATCAGCACCGGTTTGAGGCGATCCAGTTTTTCCTCCTCCGCCTCCATCACCTGGAAGCAGCGAAGAATTCCGGTTGCGGCATTGGTGATGGACTCATTGTTCTTGGTGTCGGAGATGATAATGGCCTGAACATCGTCGCTGCTTTCCAGGCACGCGAGCAAGGATTGCATCATCCGGTCGGCGGCTTCGCCCGACGCCTTTACCAGATCGTCGATGTGATCGATGATCAGCAGCCCATGATTGCGCTCGACATGTTCGAGGGATTTGTTGAAGGCGCTAACCCAGCTCAACGGCGGGCCGGTCAAGAACATGCTCACATTGAACAGATAAAATGGTCCGCCCAGCATGGAACTGCTGAGGCGCTTTTCGGTTCGCGCGCGGATGAACTCGTCGGCCAGAGCGGTCTTTCCGGTGCCGGGCTCCCCCCTGATCCACATGCTGTTGACGCCGGCTGACGCCAGCACCGTATGCAATTCGGTCAATCTGGCGTTCAAGCCGACATAACGCGTCAGCAGTGAGCGGGTTGGCGCCTGACGGACGGCAGCCACCGCGCCAGCGGAGATCGTCCTGCTTGGCTCGCCGATTTCACCCGAAACACCCGCGAGCCGCTTGGCATACTCGTCAAACTTCACCTGCAGCAGAAATGGCATCTCCAAGTCGGCCGGGGTGTTGGGTACGGTCGTCAACAGGCTCATGGCGCTGAGTCGGATTTTATAAGGGGGGTCCGGCCGGCGGCGGCGTGCGGCCCCGATTGGCCAGGCCGGCATCGACCTTGTCGAATTCGGCCATGGCTGCGCGAACCGCGCCTGCCGACACCTTCACCTGCTCGACGAGCTCGATCGAACTGAGGCCGCGTTCGATGGCGTTGTCGGTCCGATCGGTGATCAGGGTCTGAGCTTGGCCGAGTGCCGCAATGGCGGCACGCATCTGGTCAAGATTCTCATCCTCGAGCCTGGTTTGCGCGCCGGTCGCACCCTCGAGGCTCGATCCGAATATATCCTGGGCCCGCTTGGTCGCGTCACGCACCCCCGCGGCCAACAGTCCATCGCGCAGTGCCACTCCCTGCTGTAGCCCCATCTCGAGAGCACTGGCGGTGATCGGCAGCGCCTGTTGCTGGAGGTTGGACAGAAGCTTTTGCTGGGCGTCGACCAGGCTGGCGAATTGCTGGGCTCGCGCATCGGCCTGCACATTGGCGGAAGCCAGCATCTCGAATGAGACGACTTTGGCTTGCAGAACGCGTTCATAGTCGCGGGCGCGCTGATCCGTCTGAATCACATTATCAAGTTTCACCGTCAGCAATGTCACCTGAGCCTCGTCCCCCGCGGCGTCGGCCTTATCCTGGGTGCTCTTGGCGACGTCCGCATGCAAAGTCTCTGTCTGCAGGTGGGTTTGTTTCGCGACCACCTGCAACGCTCCCTTGAGAATGGTCTCACCATCCGACATGGTGTGGAGGGTGGCGGTAATCTCGATACAGGCGGCCCGGCTCCTGACGTTGGCCGCGATCAGCCGGTCAATCGAAAGGCGGGTACTTTTGATCAGAGCGAGGCTATCCGTCGCTGTTTCGATGATCTGGTCGGTAATACCGCTCTCGGTTGCATCGACGGTTCGCAGGATGGTGAGGTCCGCGTCCTCCAACCTACTGTCGCGCTGCGCCGCTTTTTCGCTCAGCGTCTGCTGGATGGTGGTTATTTTGGTCTGCGTATCTTTCAGGCTATAGCTCGAGTAATAAAGCGCCTCGGCGAGGCGTTCATTCTTGCCAAACAGGAACTTCCTGACGGTGCGGGATTTGTCGGCGACTTTCTCATCTTCGAGGCTGCTCTGCAGGCCGACATTGGTCGCCTCCTGCTTCTGGTGAGCGGCCAGGGTGGCTTCCAATTCAGCGATTTCATGCAGCAATTTCTCGTTGAACCGGTATGCCGTGGTTAGGGACTCAACCGGCTTGCCTGCCGCTCTGGCCTTTTCCATCACTGATAGAAGCTGCTTGATCTTTCCAGCGCCAATATTGACAGAATTGAAATCGTCTAGAATGTGTTTGACCGTCGCTTTCGTTCCATCGGCCAACTCGTCCATCAGGCGCTGGATGTTCTTTTCGCTGACTTGAGTTCGTTTGCTTTGTTCACAGGTAAAATATACCTCGAATTCGGTAAAATTCTTGTGCGCGTCGTTATAGTTCAAATCCTTGGCGCTGAGGAACTCCACCACGGCCTCTAGCTTACCCTTGTCGCTCAAATCGCCGCGTTCCATCAGCATGGCGACTTTGTTATTGGCGATCTCGAACTCCGGCTTAGCGGCTGGCTCATATATTGCCTCGGCCAACATTTGGCCTTGGCCTGTCTGTTTTTTCTTTTCGTCGTGCGCATCCTCGGTTTGGGTCGCGCGCCCGGCTCGCATCGCGGCGATTCGATCTTCCATATTCATAGCAGCCTCCTTATGCGACCCCAGGGTTTTGAACCATCGGGATGGTTAAAAACCCTGGGCCGGAGTCCCCTGACGCAACCGAATGGCGGACCTTACGCGGTCGCAATGTCGGTTTTCAGTTTTGCGTATTCCTCGCGGCTGATCTCGCCACGCGCATAGCGCTCGTCAAGAATATCGCGCGCGCCCTTCCGCGACAGGTCGTATTTCCTGTGCGCACTGTAGGAATAGCCCCAATTTCCCATACCTGAAAAAATCAACATAATGAAACCAAACCACAGTATCCATCCCCAGCCATCAAACCAGTCATTCCAATAATAATGCATGGGGTAGTCATCCTTTAAGGGCGATCTCTATTTGGACTTCACAGCGTCATATGACGAGCAGACCAAGAGACCTGAGCTTAAGGACTGTCGCAAAGAAACTGAAGGATCGGAATCTACGCACTGTTTCTGTGCTGGCGGCCTGCAACTCTTCTCGGCAAATAATGCCGAGATCAAACAACCGGAGCCAACAATTCGCAGGGAATTCAATCCCTTCCCGGGTCGTACTGCAGGCATGATTTTTGCAATCAACAAATCACCTGCCTGGTCCCGGTATGCGGGCGGCTCAGCGTGGAGAAGGAGAGGGTCAATGTCCTTATCGGTCAGCAACAATTCTGTTGCGCAACAGCAACTGCTGCAGCAACAGCAGCTGGCGTCAACCACGAGCGTCTCGTCCCCGACCTCGACTACCGCTACGACAAGCGGCACCCCTGCGAGCGCATCGGCAAGCACGGCGGCGGGATTGACCGGCAGCAGCACCAATCTCAACAGCGATCTTCTCGCCATGTTGATCGAGCAGCAGACCGGCAACACGACGCAGTCGACCAGCAACGCGTCGAGCACCGAACTGGCCGACCTCTTGGACCAGGAAGCCGGATTGCCCGGAACAACCACCGGCACAACCAGCACTACCTCAGCGCCCGGTTCATTGGCGGCAACGCTCACGGAACTGTCAAACCAGGCGTCGACGACAGATTCCACCCTCACCGCATCCGCCGGAGCGACAGGCAGCGTCATCGGCACCTTGCAGAGCTTTCTCAATCAAATCGGATTATGACCGGCGATCTGAGTCAGGCAGCGCGCGAGGGAGGGCCGGCAGCGTCCAGTTCGGCGGCCTCGGCATCGGTGAAGACCCGGCTGCGGGTCAGGAATCGCACGCCTTCCGGGGCTTCGACGGAAAAACCCGACCCGCGCCCTGGCACCACATCGATGATCAATTGGGTATGTGCCCAATAGTCGAATTGCGCGGCGCCCATGTAGAACGGGCAACCGGCAATCTCGCCGAGAAACACGTCTTGCGGCCCGACGCGGAAATCGCCAAACGGGTAGCACATGGGCGCCGAACCGTCGCAGCAGCCGCCCGACTGGTGGAACAGCAGCGCCCCATGCTGGAGCATGAGGCGCTGCAAGAGTCCCGCCGCCGCTTCGGTGATTTCGACCCGATTGACGGCCATGAAGTGCCCCTAAAAAAACCCCAACGCCTTGGTTGAATAGCTGACCAGAACGTTCTTGGTCTGTTGGTAATGGTCGAGCATCATCTTATGGTTCTCGCGGCCGATGCCCGACTGTTTGTAGCCGCCGAAGGCCGCGTGGGCCGGATAGGCGTGGTAACAATTGGTCCATACCCGTCCCGCCTGGATCGCCCGCCCGAATCGGTAGGCACGGTTGCCGTTCCGGGTCCACACGCCCGCCCCCAATCCATAGAGCGTGTCGTTGGCGATCGAGAGCGCCTCTTCCTCGTCCTTGAAGCGGGTCACCGACACCACCGGCCCGAAGATCTCCTCCTGAAACACCCGCATCTTGTTATGGCCGGCGAAGATGGTCGGTTCGACATAATAGCCCCCGGCCAGTTCACCCTCGAGGGTGGCCCGCTTTCCACCCGTCAGCACCTCGGCGCCTTCCTGGCGGCCGATATCGAGGTAGGAGAGAATCTTTTCCAGCTGATCATTGGAGGCCTGGGCGCCGATCATGGTGCTGGCATCAAGCGGGTGTCCCTGCTTGATCTTCCTGGTGCGGGCGACAGCGCGCTCCATGAAGCGATCATAGATGCTCTCCTGCACCAGAGCGCGGCTCGGGCAGGTGCAGACCTCCCCCTGATTGAGGGCGAACATGGCGAAACCTTCGAGCGCCTTGTCGAGATAATCGTCGTCGGCGTCCATGACGTCGGCGAAGAAGATATTCGGCGATTTCCCGCCCAGTTCCAGGGTCACTGGAATGATATTGTCCGAGGCATATTGCATGATCAGACGACCGGTGGTGGTCTCACCGGTGAAGGCGATCTTGGCGATGCGCTTGTTCTGGGCGAGCGGCTTGCCGGCCTCGATGCCGAAACCATTGACGACATTGATGACGCCGGCGGGAAGAATGTCGGCAATCAGTTCCATCATCACCAGAATGCCGAGCGGCGTCTGCTCGGCCGGCTTCAACACCACGCAATTGCCGGCCGCCAGCGCCGGCGCCAGCTTCCAGGTCGCCATCAGCATGGGAAAGTTCCACGGGATGATCTGTCCGACCACGCCGAGCGGCTCGTGATAGTGATAGGCCACCGTGTCAGCATCGATCTCGGAGATGCCGCCTTCCTGTGCGCGGATGGCGCTGGCGAAATAGCGCCAATGGTCGATCACCAAGGGGAGATCGGCGTGGGTGGTCTCGCGGATCGGCTTGCCGTTATCGAGGGTTTCAACCAGGGCCAGCAGTTCCAGATTGGCCTCCAGCCGGTCAGCGATCCGGTTGAGGACGCGGGAACGCTCGGTCACCGAGGTCTTGCCCCAGGCATCCTTGGCCTTATGAGCGGCGTCGAGCGCCAATTCGATATCGGCGGCGGATGAGCGCGCCACCTGGCAAAGACTCTTGCCGGTCACCGGCGTAGGATTGTCGAAATAGCGGCCTTCCACCGGCTCGACCCAGCGGCCGCCGATGAAATTGCCGTACCGCTGCTGGATCGGCAGTTTTTTGGAAATAGTATCCATAGCTTGGACAAACATGGTCGTTCTCCTCGTCGATGGTGAGACTTTGGCGCCCCCATTCGTTCCGAGGATCATGCTACCCGAGCTGTCGCGGCGTCAACGCTCCTTTACGCCACCGCCTTGTCGAGGGTCAGTATCATGCCGTCGGCTGCGCGTCCGCCGCGGCAATTGACCCGGTAGTCGCGCGGGCTCTGCTGATAGGTATTGCGAAAGACGCGGGCAAAATGGGTGCTGTTGTTGAAGCCCCAGCCGAAAGCGATCTCGGTGATGGTCCGTTTGTTCCACAAGGGGTCGGCGAATTGCCGAGCGCATTGTTCCAAGCGGCGGCGCAGGATATAGCCCGAAACTGTCTCGCCCGCTTCCGAGAAGACCATATGCAGATAGCGTGTCGAGATGCGGAAGGCCGCCGCCACCGAACGGGTGGTCAGATCGGGATCGCGCAGATTAGCCTCTATATAGCGGCAGATCTGGATCCGTCGCGAGGCGGCGGCGGCCGAATCGGCCACCGTCACACCGGCCATGGACAGCCAGGAGGTGGTCAGCATCTCTAGAATGTGACGCGCGGCGCGGTCGCCGATCTCGGTGGTGAGGCCTTGCTCAGCCTGCGCCCACAGGCTGCGCAGCATCAATGAGGTGGTGTGCGAGAAGCCCTGATCGCCGGGAAAGCGGCGGCCGACGATCAGGTCGGGGTTGGGCAGATGCTGCTTCATCTGGTCGAAGGGTATGGTCACCACCAGCACGCTGCAGCGCTCCCGATGTTCCAGCGTGTAGGGCATGGCACTGTCGGCAATGGCGATATCGCCCGGCTCAAGCCAGGTCTGCCGGTCATCCTGCGATAGGCCCATGCGGCCTGCCAAGGGAAGATGGAGGAATAATTTGCGCTCCGTCAATCGGCCGGCATGATTGGCCGGATGGTGCACCATTTCGGCATCGGTCGTCATACTCGCCAGGGTCAAGGGACCGAGGATGACCTGCTTGACCTCCGCGCGTTCGGGGCCGGCATCAGCCGGCTGGACCTCCATCGGCACCAACACCTCATTGACCAGCCTGTCCCAGTCAAGCAGGGCGATATCGGTTCGTTTGATGCTTTGGGTAAAATTGATCACCAAACACCTCCCCTAATAATTTCATGGCTTTAAGTTTCTGCCCGCGGCGCCGCTGCGTCACTGCTCGACGGCAGGCCGCAGGGACAGGATCGTCGTGGCGATACCGGCGACGGCGACCACCGGCAGTAATGTCAACAGGACCTGATTTGAACTGAAGCCCGCCGTGAGCATCTGAGCCGCCAGCAGCGGTCCGACCGCCGCGCCGCAGCGACCGACCGAGACGGCAACGCCAACGCCAGTCCCACGCACCGCCATCGGATAGCAGCTCGGCGCCAGGCCATAGAGGGTCGCCTGACAGCCCGAGACGGTGGCGCCCAATGCGCCGCCGATCATCAGCCAGGCGATCAACGACGACGGCACACCGGCAACCGCGGCGATGGTCAGGGCAGCGGCGGTAAAAACCCCCACCGCGACCATGGGCCGCCACCGAAGCTGATCCATCAGCCAGCCGGTCAGCACGCTGCCGCCGGCGCCGAAGAAATTGAACGCCGCTTGCACGGTGGCGGCATCGCCGCGGGTCAGACCGCGGCTGATCAGCAGCGAGGGCAACCAGCTCAGCAGCAGATACATGATCGACAAGGCCAGAAAGAACCCGAGCCACAGGATCGCGCTGCGCCCGGCCCGTTGCTCGCCGAACACGGCGCGGAAGAAGCCGTCGGCCGAGCGGACGGTCGGCTGATGCTGCCGACGGGCCGGTGGCGGGCTGGCTGGCAGCAAGCGGATCAACAGCGGCAAGGCCGCAAGGGGTGCAACCCCGCCGACAAAGAAAATCATTCGCCAATCGGCCGGTGACGCGCCGAGCAGACTGACCAGACTGGCGATGGCGCCCCCGCCCGGCATGCCGGCATAGAGCAATCCAATCGCTCCACTCCGACGGCTGAGCGGCATATTTTCCGCCACCAGGGCGATGACATTGGGAAGAGCGCCCCCCAAGCCGACTCCCGTGAGAAAGCGCGCTACGAGCAATTGGTCATTATTGCCGGCCAGGCCGGTGATGATGGAAAGCAGGCCGAACATCAGCACCGACAGAAGCAGCGCAATCCTGCGGCCATAACGGTCGGATAGACGTCCACCAATCGCTGCGCCGAGCATCAGGCCAAAAGTGCTGGAGCTGAAAAACCAGCCCAACTGGGCGGCGGTAAGACCGAGTGCCTGGGACAGGCGTGGCGCCGAGACACCAGCTGCCTGAAGGTCAAAGCCCTCAAGGATGGTTACAAGACAACATAGCGCTACAGTCGTCGACCCGGCGCGCACTGGCGCCACGGCCTCGCTCTCCATGGACATTCCTGTTTCCTCACTCCAATGCCGCGCTGTAATCGCCCGGTCATTCCCTCAAACTGAGCCTGAGGGTTGCCTTTCGGCTATTCTGTCAAGCTATGCTACAAGCTATGCGACTGCCAGCCCAATTAGAAGCCTGAGCAAGGCTATTGGTTTTTGCTATACCCATGCATGGTATAAATGAACGATACAAATGAATGATACAAAAAAAATGCTACTCCTGCTGTGCGTATTGGCCGCCCTGCCGGCCAGCGCCAAGTCCCGACGTCTGCATGTCGAGGCGATGGAATATCCCTGGAGCGCGGCCGGCCGGCTGAATATCGGCGGTCGCGGCTGGTGCAGCGCCATATTGATCGGACCGCGCCACATCGTTACGGCGGCGCATTGCCTGTGGAACAGGCAAAACCAGTCCTGGTGGCCGGCATCGTCGATCCATTTCATCGCCGGCTATCAGGGCGGCGAAGCCAGCCTGGTCTCAGTCGCCGCGTCCACCGTGATAGCCGATGGTTATGACGCGTCAGTGCCAGGCAGTGATTGGGCCGTCGTCGAACTGACCGAACCGCTCGGCGAAAGCGCCGGCTGGATCGCGGGCACGGCAGGGTCTCAAAAGCCTCCCGGCCCGATTGGCCAACTCGGCTATCGTGCCGACAGCGCTCATGCGATGACCCTTGATATTGGCTGCAAGATGATTCTCAAGGGCCTGACAGATGGTTTGCTGTGGGACGATTGCGACGCTGCCCATGGCGATTCCGGCGGGCCGCTTCTGAGCTTCACCAAAGAAGGGCCCCATCTGATCGGCCTTGTCGTGCTGGCGGGCCGGCGCGACGGCCAGTCGGTCACGGGCAGCATCCCCGCTTCCGTGCTGAGCGACAGGCGGCGATTCCCGCTCGCCTCCGCTGCCGCGGAAGCCGCCGGCTGGGGCCGTCCCGCGCGTCCGCCCGCCGAGGGAAGCCCGGTGGCGAGGCTGCCGGTTCAGACCCTCGCCGATCTCGGCGGCGGCGACCGCAAACCGAGCCTGGAACTGCTCAGCATCCTGCTGGGGCGCCCCTAAATCAGAGCGCCAAGGCTGCCGGGCAACTGCGCCAATTGGGCTTTCAATCCGACCAGATCGACGTTGCTGCCATTGCCATGGGCAACCTCGGTATAGGTGCCGCTGCCGCTGGCATCATAGAAAACCGCATAGGAGGTATGGCTGCCATGGGTTACCACTTCTTCGACGAAACCGGTCGCGAGAAGGCTGTAGGCGACATGGCTGTCGCTTGGCAATTGTGTCACCGTGCCGCTGGCGCTGACGGCGGAAACCGCGGTGACGGTCCCGCCGCTGATGGTGAAATCGACCCGGTCATAGGGATTGACGTCGAGCGCGGTGGTGGCGCTGCCCTGCGGGATGAAACTGGTCGCGATGCTGGAGATGCTGTAGCTGCTCCCGCTGCCGCTATAGGTGACCGTCTCGACGCTGTTGCCGCTGATCGAGGTCTCGCTGACCGTGCCGCTGCCGATGGTAAAAACATCGGTCGGGTTGAGCGACAGGCTGGCGCTGAAGGAATGGCTGCCTTCGGTCACGGTGCGGGTAATCCCGGTGACGGTCGAGCCATTTTCGGTGAAAGCATAGCTGATTGTCGGGGCCGCGCTGCTGGCGGCGCCAAAGCTGATGGTCTCGGAGGCGAGATCATATTGGCTGGTGCTGCCCGACACCAGATCATAGGTCAGGGTGGTGGTCTGACTGGTGCCGGTGATGGTCTCGGTCACACTGCCGCTGCCGATCCCGCTAAAACCGTAGGTCACCCGCGTGGCAAGATCCAACCCGCCGCCGAAGCCAAAACCGAAGAAGCCGTCCGGGGTCAGCTGATAAAGAGCGCTGTTGCCGCTTTCCTGGGTAAAAGTCGTCGTCGCGCTGCCATAAGAGGTGGTCACGGTCTCGGTGACGGTCGTGCTGCCTTGGGTAAAGCTGACAGTCGCCTTGCCGTTCAGATCAATCCCGTAATCGCCTTGATCGGCAAAACTGCCTATCCAAGCCGACAGAACATTGTTATCGCCCATCGCGAAGCTCCTGACATGGCAAACCAGATGGCTGCTCGTTGGGTATCACGCGCGGACAGTCAAATCCTGTCACCGTCGCGTGACAGTCTCCCCGGATTTCACGGTCTGCTGGCCAACCGCCTGTTCCAGCAATTGTTCGACCGCCTGGCGCGACAGATCGCGGGTGATAAAAACGATCCGGCTGCGCCGGTCCTGATCGGGCCAGGCCGCCAAAGTGGTCGGTGGATGGAACAGATGCTGCACGCCATGGATCACCAGCGGCGTCGGACTCTCGATCACATTGACGATACCCTTGACCCGCAGCAAATTCTCGCCGCGCATCTCGAGCAGCACTTCGAGCGCCAGGGCGAAGGGCTCCCAGGACAAGGGCTGATCGAAGCTCAGGACGAAGGAGCTGACGGCATCATCGTGGCGCGCCGGCTGCGATGTGTGGTGACCGTGCGAATGATGCGGAACCGAACAGCCGGGTCCGCACTCGGCTTCCTTGGCCAGCAACGCTTCGTCATTGAGCCATCGCGCGACATCCGGCCTGCGACCGTCCGCCTGCCACAGGCCGCAATCGAGCAAGTCGGCCGGATCGATGACCCCCCGTGTCGCCGTGAGGTGGCGCGCGGTCGGATTGAGCGCGGCCAGACGATGGCTCAAGGACTGAACAACCTCCGCCACGGTGATATCGAGCTTGGTCAACACCAGCCGATCGGCCATCGCCGCCTGCTTCACCGACTCGCGGTGATGATCGAGCGTGACGCCGCCATTGACCGCATCGACCGTACAGATGACGCCATCCAGGCGGTAGCGTGCGGCGAGAATGACGTCACTCATCAGCGTGTGAATGATCGGCGCCGGATCGGCGAGACCGGAGGTTTCGATCAGGACGCGGCGGAATTCCGGCACCTCGCCCAGCACCCGTTTGCGAAAAAGATCGCGCAGGGAGGTCACCAGATCGCCCAGCACCGAACAGCAGAGGCAACCGCTGTCGAGCACGACCATATCCTCCGACAGGCGGCGCACCAGCAGATGATCAATCGCCGTCTCACCGAATTCATTGATCAGCACAGCGCAATCGGACAGGTCGGGGCTGGCCAGAAGATGGTTCAGCACCGTGGTCTTGCCACTGCCGAGAAACCCGGTCAGCAGCGTGACCGGAATGGTCGCATGATCGCTCATCAGCGGTATAAATCCTCGGGCGGGATGAGAACCGACGCGATCTCATGGAAGCCGCTCGCCGCCTCCTCCCGATAGAAGCAGGAACGATGGCCGGTATGACAGGCGACACCGGCCTGATCGACCAGCAACAACACCGTGTCGCCATCGCAATCGATACGAAAGTGGCGCAAGGTCTGGATCTGCCCGGATTGTTCGCCCTTCCGCCACAAGCCCCGGCGCGAGCGGGAGTAATAGCAGACCCGGCCACTTTGCAGCGTTTCCAGGACGGCGGCGCGGTCCATCCAGGCCATCATAAGGACTTCGCCGCTGTCATGCTGTTGCGCGATGGCCGGGACCAGTCCGTCTTCGTTGAAAGTGATGGCGTCCAGCGCCATCTGCGGGTCGATTGACAATTTTGGTGCTCCTTCAGGCGCGTGGTATAAGCTGCGGCGAGTTCGCTGTCACGCAAGAGATCCCCATGACCGAGACCAAGGGCCAGTTCCCTGCCACCCATCACGATCACGATGATTGCGTGCGCGACGCATTGGCGGTAGCCGAATTATCCTGTCAGCGCCAAGGAGCGAAGCTCACCGCCGTGCGCCGCCGCGTGCTGGAACTGGTCTGGGCCAGCCATGATCCGGTCGGCGCCTATGGATTGCTGGACCGTCTGGCCGCTGACGGGATCAAGGCGGTACCGCCCACGGTTTATCGCGCTCTCGATTTCCTCCTGCAGCATGGTCTGGTGCATCGCCTTGAGCGGCTGAACGCCTATGTCGGCTGCTCCCATCAGGCAGGACCCCATGCGGCGCAATTTCTGATCTGCTCGGGCTGTCGGCGGGTCGCTGAACTGGATGATCCCGCCATCGGTGAGGCATTGGCCGACAGCGCCGCCGCCCGCGGTTTCGTTGTGACGCGCCAGACCGTCGAAGTGGAGGGGCTCTGTCCCGCCTGCCGCACCAAAACCTGATTCAAGGCAAAACCTGATTCAAGGCAAAACCTGATTCATGGATTGAGAGGGCGCCGCTTCAGTCTGATCTCAAACAGCCAGGGCCAGAGTTTGCCGGTGACAAACAGCCTTTGCCGGGCGGCGTCGTAGGCGATGCCATTCAGCACATCGGGATGGCCGGTGATGGCGCCTTGACTTGCCAGTAAGCCGGTCAGATCGATCCAGCCGGTCACATGGCCGGTCTTGGGATCGATGCGGGCGATGCGGTCGCTCTGCCAGATATTGGCGAAGATCTCACCTTTGACCCATTCCAGCTCGTTCAACTGGTCAACCGGCTGCCCCTCGGCAGTGACGCTGATCCGGCGCTTCTCCGCCAGAGTCGCCGGGTCGAGCACACGGAGCGCAGCGGTTCCATCGCTCATGAAGATCTCGGCATCGTTATGGGTCAAGGCCCATCCCTCGCCCTCATAGCTGAATTGCCGCAGCAGCGCGAAACTGGTGAAGTCGGCCACGAACCCGACATGATTGCGCCAGGTCAGCCCGATCAGCTCATTGCCCCAATCGACGATCCCTTCGCCGAACAGCGCTGGCGACAATTGGGTGCTTTGCACGACCTCGCCGGTCTCGAGCTTCACCTTGCGCACCGACGAACGACCCTCAAGACCGGTGCTCTCATAGAGAAATCCGTCGCGATAGAACAAGCCCTCGGTAAAGGCGCCGCGATCGTGGGGAAATACATGGACCACCTCATAGCCATAGACCGGCAGGGCGGCGGCGCAGGGAATCGCTGCAAGGACGAGAAAGAGGACGGCAATCCAGCGACTCATTCAGACAATATCCAGCTTCTCGGCCTCTTCCTTGGTCTTCTTCAGCTTGAGCCACATTTTTTTCTCGAGATCCTTGACCTGATCGTCGAAATCGCGGATCCGCTCGAAAAATTTCGCCCGCGAGCGGTCGCGATATTGGCTGATCATCTGGCGCGCGCCCAGCTCGCCCAGCACGAACGCCAGGGAGACCCCGGCTCCGGTCATGATGGCGGCCGCCAGCAGGCCGTAATGGCGGTCGATCGTCACGACCGCACCCCAGAAACCGATCGTCACCACCGCCGCGACGCTGACCAGCAGGATGCGCCGGCCCAGCCGGTCCTGCTTGACCCGCAACAATTGGCGCTCATGGTCGGTAAAGGCATTGGTCAGCTCGGCATGGGCTAACGCCTGCCAGGTCTTGAAAGACAGACCCTTTTCGGTCCGCTTGTCGCGAATGAAGTTCTCCAGTTGCCGGATCATATATTCGGCGCGCTGAGCGGGGGTCGGGTCCGACATTTTATGATGGCCTATGTTTTGCTTTTCGGCACCCATCGGCCCACCGAAACCGGCTTGCCGGTCTGGCTGACCATCACGCGCGGTCGCAAGACCTGATCAACCGGCGGCGCGCCGATGCGTTCCGATTTATCCGGGTCATTGCTGGCCTTGCGGCCATAAAACTCGATCATCGAGGCCAGGGTGATCTCGGTCTTCAGCCCCTTGGCGAGCGCAGTCTGATAGGGCGGATGGCCATTGACATGACGTGAGAGGGAGTCCGCCGATAGCGGACCGAAACGGCGCCAGATCGAGTCGAGGAACTGATCGACCATGACACTGACCGGAATCACGTCGATCGCCGGGCGCTGCAGGGCGCAGGCGCGGAACATATTCGGCTCGATCGGCCCCAACTGGTCCGCCACGAAGATCGCGGGCATCAGCGCGCGCCCCTGATAGGCCACGGCGAAATAGGCCTGTGCCAGAAACATCAGCCGATGCATCTTTTGCGGCTGGATATATTCATTCTCGTTCAGAGCCCGGTCGACGAACCAATAGCCTACGTCAAAACTGGACTCGACAGCGGCGGACGCCATTCAACCCTCACTCCTACAATGAGGGGAGAATAGCGCCTTCGTCCGCCAAGTTGAAGGACGATCAAAGATCGCGGAATTGCTGGCGCAGGCGATAATCGTCCGAGGTGACCCAGGCTTCCATATTGGCGAGGCGGCGATCGAGTTTGCTGAAATGCTCGCGCAAATTGATGTTGGTGTCGGTCGGACTCTTCTGCCCGGTGGCGTCGAAGCCGCCATAGGCGAACCCGGCCGGCGCGAGCGGCATCAAAAGCGCCAGCAGGATATAGACCGTGAGGGTGAAGAAAAAGAACCCCAGCACGGATGTCAGAATGAAGAACAGCCTAACGAACTTGGTCTTGATGCCGAAATAGCCGCCCAGACCGGCGCAGACCCCGGCGATTCGGCCGCGCTCCGGATCACGGACCAGCCCGGCCGGCAGAATATTGGCAAAACGATTGGTGCTCATGGCTTCCCTCTCCATTCCGGTTGCGAGCCGTCCAGAACGCGCTCCAGCGTCTCAACCCTGTTCTGCAGCCGCATGGCTAAATCGAACAGCTCGCGTTGACTGTGAATTGTGCCCTCGCCCGAGTCCTTGTCGCTTCTGCTGCTGCGGCCCGTACCCCCAGCGATCACCCGTACGATGCGGTACAAGAAACCAAAAATGATCGCGACAATTGCAACGACTGCCCACTCTTCCATTTTGCCAAAACTCCCCTCAAGCCCGAGCGGCGCCTCAGCACCGCCGAAGCGAAGCGCAGGCTTCGTTTAGAGCCGCCGGCGTTACTCGGATTTACCCATCCTGGCCTTCAAGGCCGCCAATTCGCTCTCGATCTGGTGATCGGCCTCCAGCGCGGCCAATTCATCGATCGCGCCCTTGGTCCGGCCGATGTCGTAAACCTCGGATTTGCCCTCAAGAATATCTAACGATTTTTCCACCTGTTCGAAACGGGCAAAAGCATCGGTAACCCGCTCATCGTAAAGGGAGGAGCGAATCTTGAGCCGGTTGCTGGCGGTCTTGTGCCGCGCGATCAAGGTCGCTTCACGCGACTTGGCGTCGGCCAGCTTCTGCTGCAAGACGGCCACATCCTCGCTCTGCTTCATCAGATCACTGTCAACCTGCTCATGACGCTGATGCAGACTGGTTATCTCCTGACCCAGCCGCGTCTTGACCTGCAGGGCCGCCTTGGCCAGATCCTCGCGGTCTTTGCTCAGCGCCAATTCGGCCTTGGCCTGCCAATCCGCCTGATCGGCGGTGAGGCTGGCGATCCTGCGCTCAAGCTGCTTCTGCTCGGCGATGGTCTTCACGGCGCTCGAGCGAACCTCGACCAAGGTATCTTCCATTTCCTGGATGATCATGCGGATGATCTTTTCGGGATCCTGCGCCTTGTCGAGAATGGAATTGAGATTAGAATTCACGATATCGCTGATGCGGGAAAACACGCCCATGGCAGCACTCCTCAAAAATCGGCCCGTTCACAACGCCGGACCCTATGCTCGGGGCACTCTCTTTCACAGACCGTGCCAACCACGGAAATGGCCGCCCGCCGCGAATTAGCTTGGGCCCATCTCGGCGATGCGGCTATAATTTGCCTGTTTACGCTACAGGGGAATAGCGATTTCCGGCACTGGCTCCCTTTCTGATTCGGGCGATACGCTGACACCCATCGGACAAAGTCCGGCTTTTCAGCAGACCATGGCGGCCATTTCCCAAGTGGCGCCTTTGTCACGTCCGGTCTTGCTGATCGGCGAACGGGGCACCGGCAAGGAGTTGATGGCGGCGCGTCTGCACTATCTTTCGCCCCGCTGGAACCAGCCCTTCATCAAGATGAATTGCGGGGCGCTCAGTGAGAGCCTGCTTGAGGCTGAACTGTTCGGCCACGAGGTCGGCGCTTTCACCGGCGCCCAGAAGCGCCGTCTCGGGCGCTTCGAACTGGCGCACAAGGGCACGCTTTTTCTCGACGAGATCGCCAATGCCCCGCTGACCGTGCAGGAGACCATCCTGCGTGTGGTGGAATATGGCAGTTTCGAGCGGGTCGGCGGCTCGGAGACGATCCGCGTCGATGTCAGGCTGGCGGCGGCGGCCAATATGGATCTGCCGGCTCTGGCGGCGGCGGGCAAATTCCGCGCCGATCTGCTCGACCGGCTGGCCTTCGACGTCATCACCCTGCCGCCGCTGCGCCATCGCCGCGAGGACATTGCGGTGGTGGCCGACCATGTCGCGCTGCGCATGACCAAGGAACTCGGGCGCGACGTCTTCGCCGGGTTCACCGAACGCGCCATGGCCGAATTGCAGTCTTATGACTGGCCGGGCAATGTGCGTGAATTGAGGAATGTGATCGAACGCGCGGTCTATCGCACGCCAGCCGGTCTGCCGGTTGACGAGATCATCCTTGATCCCTTCGAGTCGCCCTGGCGCCCGGCCAGCCCCGCTGATCAGCAACCGGCAGCCAAACCAACTTCGCGGGTCCCCGCCGCGGAGCAAGCGCCGCCGCAGGGCTATGACTTCACCACCCTGATCGCCCAGACCGAGAAACGCTGGCTGACCGAAGCCCTGCAACGCAACGCCCATCACCAGAAGCGGACCGCCGACTATCTGCAGATGAGCTATCACCAGCTGCGCAATCAATTGCGCAAACATGGGCTGATCGGGGCGGAGAACTGATCGGCTTCTTTGATTGAACTACGCAAAAACCGCGCCTCTCAACCATATCGGTTGAGCACGGCCCCCTGCGGCGCCAACGTGCCGGCGATGGCGCGCAGGTTGAAGTCATAGATGCCGACGCCCCGCATCAGATCGGCGATGAAGATCGGCGTCGTCGGGCGCATGTCGGACAATGGTTCCACAGCCGCGAAGGCCGCGGCGAAACGCGCCATCAGCGGCGTAAACAAAGGCTGTTCGGGATCTTCCTTTTTGGGATATTGGCCGAAGAAAAAATACCCCTGGCCGTGGCGGTCGTCCTGGGTCGGACGCCATCCACCGTCGAATCCAAATGTACCAACGCCAGAGGCCCCGTCGACCCGATCGGCGCAGGAAAAACGACTATTGCTCCCGCCGCCCCATCCGCTGACGGATGACGCGCCGGATGCAGCTGCTGCAGCTCCCACCTTTGGCGCAGACGCCATGGCGCTAATGCCCTCTCAATTCCCAGAGGGCAACTTACTCTTTTCGCCAAAAAGCTGCAAGAAAAGCCGCGCCTGATCTGCCGCCCGGATCCGTATCAGTGTGTGAGCCACCAATCGGCTTGATCTCCAGTCGCTTCGGGCCCAGATAATGGGACCAGAACGCAGGAGCCCCACCGATGAGTGTCACCATCCTTCCCTCAAAAGACCGCGGCCACGCCCGTCATGGTTGGTTGGAGTCGCGCCACAGCTTCTCCTTCGCCGACTATCATAATCCGGACCAGATGGGTTTTCGCAGTCTGCGGGTCATCAATGAGGATATCATCGACGGCGGCAGCGGTTTTCCGCCCCATGGACATCGGGACATGGAGATCATCAGCTATGTGATCAGGGGGGCTCTTGCGCATCGTGACAGTACCGGCAGCGACGGCGTGATCCATCGCGGCGACGTCCAGGCGATGTCGGCCGGAACCGGCGTGCGTCACAGCGAATTCAATGGGTCGGCGGAAGAAAAGACCCATTTCCTGCAAATCTGGATCCTCCCGTCAGCCACTGGGCTGACGCCTCGCTATGGCGAAATGAGGTTTCCCGACACGGAAAAGCAAAACGGCCTGCGCCTGATGGTTGGACCGGAGTCGCGCGCGGATACGCTGCAGATCAATCAGGACGCGCGCGTCTATGGCAGCCTGCTGGCCAAGGGCGAGAGTGTCGAACATTCCATCGCGCCGGGCCGGGCAGCCTGGCTGCAACTGGTCGACGGCTCGCTCAAGATTAACGGCGTTGAACTCCAGCGTGGCGACGGCGCGGCGATTGAGGACGTGGATCAGCTCTTCATCACGGCGGAGCAGAACAGCGAATTTCTGCTGTTCGATCTGGCGTGAGGTTCGGGTTAAATCTCCCCGCTTTTCCGCACTCCCGATTGGAAGGAACAATCATGCCGAAATTCTTCCGGCGTCTCGCCGGTATGATGCTGTTTTTCGCTCTGCTGAGCGGCGCGGTTCAGGCGCACGCGATTCTTCTGTCGTTTAAGATCGACGGCCAAGACGCTGTTTTGAACTATAATGGGCGGGTCGATGCAGCGCGCTCGAGGGTTCTGTTGCTTGACGCGAAAGGAGCCAACCCGCAAACCCTGACCAGCGTCGCCGGCGGCGATCCGGCCACGCTCCGCGCCCATCTCGGCGCCCTGCCCGCCGGCTCCTATATTCTGCGCTGGGAGGTCCTGTCGGTTGACGGACATATCAGCCGGGGCGATCAGAAGTTGACCCTGCCGACCCCATGAGTTTGCCGCCCGATCTGGCCGCCTTCATCACCATGCTGCTGCGCGGCGGCCAACTGACCGCGCAGACGCTGTTGCTGGGTGGCTTGACCTTTTTGCTGGCGCTCGCCCGGCCGCTCGCGCCAGCCCTGACCGCCGCCGGCCCCCCCTTGCTGGTCGCCAGCCGCCGCTGGGCCGGCCGCGCCGGATTGATGCTCGCAATGGTCGCAGCGCTCAATGTCGCGATCAACATTCTCAATCTTAATCAAACCCTTGGACTGTCTTTTCGAGACGCGGTCGGCGCCGATTTCATCGCCTGGACCAGCCTCGCCATTCTGGGCGGACTGAGCAGCTGGATCTGCCTCCGGCTGACCCGGGCTCCCCTGACCGGATTGTTGCTTGGCGTCAGCGTCGTTCTGGTGATGCTGGCGTCTCTCATGTCGAGTCATGCGGCCGCCAGACTCGATGAGCGGGGATTCTATATGGTGGCCGATCTGTTGCATCAGGTCGGCGCCGGCGTGTGGATTGGCGGCATCCCATTTTTGTTACTCGGCTTGCGAATCGCGTCGAAAAAATCAGATAAAGCATTGATTGGAATAAGATTTTCGCAAATTGCGATGATATCGGTCGGCTCCCTTTCGATCGGTGCGGCGATCATGGCGATCGGCTATAGCGGATCCTGGCAGGCGGCGATCGGCACGGCCTATGGCGCGATGATGGCGACAAAATTGGCCCTGCTCGGGATTTTGCTGCTGCTCGGCCTGATGAACATGCTCTCGACGCGGATGGCTGACGTCGATCCGCAGATGATCCGCCTCGGCACTTTCGCCGAGATGGAAATCGGTATCGGCATCGCCGTTCTCTTCGTCGCGGCCTCTCTCGCCTCGTCGCCGCCGGCGATCGATCAGGCCCGCGACCCGGACGCGATCGCCTCGTTCAGCGAAATCGTCGAGCGTCTCACGCCGCAATGGCCCCGTCTGGTCGGGCCGGACCATGACCAGATCACCATCCCGGACGGCACCCAGTTGGCTTATAGTTCGAGCGACGCCGACAAGGCATGGTCCGAGGTCAATCATCATTGGGCCGGCCTGTTCCTGCTGACCCTCAGCCTGCTGGCCCTGCTTGAGCGCACCGGCCACGCCCGCTGGGCGCACCATTGGCCGCTGCTTTTCCTGGTCATGGCGGTCATGCTGTTCATCCGCTCGGATCCCGAGAGCTGGCCGCTCGGTCCGCTGCCCTTCTGGGAGCGCTTCCTCGATCCAGAAACGGCGCAGCATCGTCTGGCCATGCTGCTTTTGGTGCCCTTTGGCATTTTCGAATGGGCGGTGCGGACCGGACGTTTGACCTCGAATTGGGCGCGCATGGTGTTTCCCGCGCTCTGCGCCTTGGGGGGAACCCTGCTGTTGGCCCATACCCACAGCCTGACCGACGTCAAACAGAGCTATCTGATCGAGATCACCCATCTGCCAATGGGCGCCTGCGGGATTTTGGCGGGCTGGGCGCGGTGGTTGGAGTTGCGTGGACGCGGTTGGCCGGCCAAGATGGGAGCCTGGATCTGGCCGATCTGTTTTCTGCTGATCTCAGCACTTTTGCTCGACTATCGCGAAGCGTGACGGGACTCTCCATGCATTCTGTATTGGTCTCGGTATTCTGTCCCGACCGACCGGGGCTGATTGCCGCCATCGCCGGCCGCCTGTTCGATCTCGGCGCCAACCTCGGCGATGCGAGTTTCGCGGTGCTGGGCGCCGGAGCGGAATTCACCGCGATCTGCCAATTGCCTAATCCGGTCAGTCTGGGCGAGATGCAGGACGCCCTGGCGCGGCTGCCGGAACTGGCCGATGCAACGGTAAGCGTCAAGGGCTTCGGTCTGGACGCCGGCCCCTCGCCCACGGCGCGAATCACCCATGTCGTCTCGGTCGGCGGCGGCGACCGGCCGGGTTTAATCGCCCGGCTGACCGAAATTTTCGCCAGGTTCGAGGCCAATATCGTCCGGATGGACGCGCAAACCTTGCCCGATGGCGGCAATGGCCGTTATATCACCCGGTTCGCGGTGATGATTCCCCCGGCCCGTGCCGTTTCCTGTCTCGCCGGCATCGACATGATCGCTGGCCAGATGGGCTTGGCCTGCCAATGGACGGAAGAAAACCAGTAAGCTCATCTGGAGGTTTTATGTCGCTTCTACTCGCCGTGGTGATCGCCATTCTGCAAGGGGTTACCGAGCTGTTTCCGGTTTCGAGCCTGGGTCACGCGGTGATTCTGCCGGCGCTGCTGAACCTGCCGATCAATCAGAGATCACCAGAGTTTCTGCCGTTTCTTGTGGTGTTGCATGTCGGTACCGCGATCGCGCTGCTGCTCTATTTCGTCCGTGATTGGGTTCAGATCGCCCTCGCCCTGGTCAGTCCGCCGTCCGAGGACCGCAGGATCAATCGCGGCATTCTGGTGAAGGTGATCGTCGCCACCCTGCCGGCGGTGCTGCTCGGCGTGGTGTTCGAGCATAAGCTGAAGGATCTGTTCGGCGCGCCGATCAGCGCCGCCGCCTTCCTGTTCCTCAATGGTTTCCTGCTGTTCATCGGCGAGAAGATCCGCCGCCGCCTGGCCGGTCGGGATGATCGCAAGGATCTGCCGGAGCTGAGCTGGAAGGGCGCTCTGGCAATCGGTTTCTGGCAATGTACCGCCTTCTTCCCCGGAATCTCGCGCTCGGGCGCGACCATGGTCGGTGGATTGCTGGCCGGCTTGTCCCACAAGGCTGCGGCGCATTTTTCGTTCCTGATCGCGACGCCGGTTATCTTCGGCGCCGCCATCCTCGAAATTCCCAAATTGCTGCATCAGCAGGCCGCGCCCGGCATGATGGAGGCATCCCTCGTCGGTGGTGTGGTGGCCGGCGTTACCGCCTATGCCAGCATCGCTTTCCTGATGCGCTATTTTGGCAAGCAGGAATTCGAGGCGCTCAATCCCTTCGCCTATTATTGCTGGTTGGCTGGCGGCGGGTCGTTCCTCTATCTGCTGTTGGCCTGAGGCGATCATCATGGCCGACGAGGATGATCCGATCCGCGCCTTTCTGCGGGCAACCCTGAGCGACGGGCAGTCACATGCAGCGCAGGAATTGGCCCAAGCGTTTCAGGCAAGCCGCGCCAAGGCCAGCGATCCCCCTGACGCCTGGCGGCGCTATCTGCAGGCCTTCAAGCAGCAGGCGCTGTCGCTGGCAAAAGCGGGAGAAGTGGAATTCGTCCGCAAGGGCAAGCCGATTCCCCTTGATGAGGTCAAGGGGATCGTCCGCATAAGGCGGTCGCCGGATTAGCACCCGACCCTCTTATTTCAGGCGCCCTCGTGAGATGATTTCGCCCTGGCGAAATCGTCGAATGAGGGCGCTGAAGGGGACCGCATGCGGCGACATCACCCTAGAGCGCGATGACATTAGATTGACGCGAATCGGCGTCAATCTAATGTCTGAATCGCCCTCTAAACCATTGAACGACATACTGATTCAGCTCATATATTTAATCGCAAAGCGATTCAATCTATGAGCATCAGGCTCTAGCTCTAGCTCGACCGCATCAGCAGCAAAATGCCAAGCGTCACCAGCGCGACCGCCTGGGTCGCCACGCGCAAGCTCATCAACCTTGTCGACCAGCGATTATTGAGCTCGCCGCCTTTGACAAAGATCGCGACGCCAACCAGCAGAACGATCAGGACCGCCGCCAGCAAAACACCGAGCAGAATGGACAGGATGGCATGCATCACGAAACTGTAATACGAGTGGCAGCCTCAGGGAAAGGACATTCAGATTGGCTTGACAGGGGGTGGGTAATCGCTACGGTCGGAACAGGGACGGCGGGTCGGCGGGGACATGAATTATTTTCTGCAGCAAATGATCAATGGGCTCACTTTGGGCGCCATTTATGGGCTGATCGCGATCGGCTACACCATGGTCTATGGCATCATCGGCATGATCAATTTTGCTCATGGCGATATCATGATGATCGGGGCTTTCATCTCGCTGATCGCCTTTTTGCTGATGGCGGCGCTGGGCGTGACCTATTTGCCGCTCGCCCTGGCGATGGTGCTGATTCTCACTTTATGTTTCACGGCGGTTTATGGCTGGGCGGTCGAGCGGATCGCCTATCGCCGCCTGCGCGGCTCTTTCCGCCTGGCGCCGCTGATCTCGGCGATCGGCATGTCGATCGTGCTGCAAAATCTGGTGCAATTGCTGCAGGGCGCGCGGGTCAAGCCGCTGCAGCCGGTCATCTCGGGCGGCATTGAGTTGTCCCGCGCCGGCTCCGACTATCCGGTCACTTTGGGTTGGTTGCAGATTCTTATCATGCTGCTCACTTTTCTGCTGATGGCCGGCTTCACCTTGTTGATCCAGCGCACCTCGCTCGGCCGCGCCCAGCGGGCCACCGAACAGGATATGGGCATGGCCGCCCTGCTCGGCATCAATGTCGATCGGATCATCTCCTCGACCTTCGTCATCGGCGCGGCGCTGGCCGGGGTAGCGGGGTTGATGATCACCCTCTATTACGGCGTCGTCGATTTCTATATCGGCTTCGTCGCCGGCATCAAAGCCTTCACGGCCGCCGTGCTGGGCGGCGTCGGGTCCCTGCCGGGCGCCATGCTGGGCGGGCTGCTGATCGGCCTGATCGAGGCGATGTGGTCGGGCTATGGCAGTATCGAATATAAGGACGTCGCCGTCTTCGGCATTTTGGTGCTGGTGCTGCTGTTCCGCCCCTCCGGCCTGCTCGGCAAGCCCGAAATCGAGAAGGTCTGAGCGCCATGCAGGGAACCAGCCTGTCTTTCTGGCTGCCGGCGATCAAGGACTCCGCCGCCGCCGCCCTGGTCGCCGCCCTGCTCGCTCTGCCGCTGCTGGGATTTCGCCTGGCGGATTCCGAGCATGGCCTCGAATTGGTGACGCGCCTGCATTGGGTGCCAATCGCCGCCGCCATCGTCTTTGCCGGCCGCCTGGCGCTTTATCTCTCGGCCCCGCTCTGGGGACGCTTTGCCGGGCAATTCAAGGCCCGTCCGGTCGCCACAGCGCGGGCCAGCAACAAGCGGGCGATCCGGATCGGCCTGGTCCTCGCCGCCTTGGCACTTCTGCTGCCCCTGACGCCGATCGGCGATCGCAACATGCTGGACAAGGCCACCCTGCTGTTGATCTATGTGATGCTCGGCTGGGGTCTGAATATCGTCGTCGGGCTGGCGGGTCTCTTGGATCTCGGCTATGTCGCCTTCTATGCGGTTGGCGCCTATTCTTACGCTCTGCTGTCGCAGAATTTCGGCCTGTCCTTCTGGCTCTGCCTGCCGATCGCCGGGTTGTTGGCGGCCAGTTTCGGCATTATTCTGGGTTTTCCGGTGTTAAGATTGCGCGGCGACTATCTGGCCATCGTCACCCTCGGATTTGGCGAAATCATCCGCGTCATCCTGTTGAATTGGGGAACCCTGACCGGCGGTCCGAATGGTATTTCCGGCATCGCTCGCCCGTCTTTTTTCGGCCTGCCCTTTCTGGCGAGCGCGCCGGGCAAAACCACCTTCCACGAATTTTTTGCCATTCCCTTCTCGCCCAATCACCGGGTGATGTTTCTCTATTATGTGATTCTGGTTCTGGCGCTGCTGACCAATCTGTTCAGCTTGCGGATCCGCCGCCTGCCGATCGGCCGCGCCTGGGAGGCGCTGCGCGAGGACGAGATCGCCTGTCGCAGTCTGGGGATCGACCCGACCACCACCAAACTCTCGGCCTTTGCGTTAGGCGCGATGTTCGCCGGTTTCGCCGGCAGCTTCTTCGCCACCCGCCAGGGTTTCATCAGCCCGGAGAGTTTCACCTTCCTCGAGTCGGCGGTGATCCTGGCGATCGTCGTGCTGGGCGGCATGGGCAGCCAGACCGGCGTGGTGCTGGCGGCGGTGCTGCTGGTCGGCCTGCCCGAATGGTTCCGCGACCTGGAACAATATCGGATGCTGGCCTTCGGCTGCGCCATGGTGCTGATCATGCTGTGGCGGCCGCGCGGCTTGCTGGCGGGACGCCAGCCGACCATCACCTTGGCGGGACGCCAGCCGAGCATCACGCTGGAAAAAGGGGTGGCGCGATGAGCGAACGGGTAACGCCGGTGAGAGGCGTGCGACCAGGCGCCCGGCGTTCAACAGCTTCATATGACCAGGATGGAACGATTTCTCTCTCAGGAATCGTTCCCGCCGGCGACTGCCGGCGCGCGCGAGCGTTCGCGCGAAGCCAAGCGCACGGAGTGCGCGCCCGGCGTTTGAGGGGCAACGCATGACTAACCCCGCTTTGCTCCAAGTTGACCATCTCACCATGCGTTTCGGCGGCTTGATCGCCATCAATGAGTTGTCATTGACCGCGCGCCAATCCGAGATCACCGCGATCATCGGCCCGAATGGCGCCGGCAAGACCACCTTCTTCAATTGCCTGACCGGCTTTTATAAACCGACCTCCGGCAGCCTGACCCTGACCCCGCCCGCAGGCGGTTCGTGGCCGTTGCACAAGATGCAGGGATTTCGCATCGCCAAGATCGCGCGGGTCGCCCGTACCTTCCAGAATATCCGCCTGTTCGCCGGCATGACGGTGCTGGAAAATCTGCTGGTGGCGCAGCATAACCGCCTGATGCGGGCTAGCCTGTGGTCGATCGCCGGCCTCTTGCATTTGCCAAGCTACCGTCGCGCCGAAGATGAGGCGGTGGAAAAGGCCCGCCTGTGGCTGCAGCGGATTGGTCTGGAGGCCGAGGCCGACAGCTTGGCCGGTGCGCTTCCCTATGGTGCGCAGCGCCGTCTGGAAATCGCCCGCGCCATGTGCAGCGATCCGGCGCTGCTCTGCCTCGACGAGCCGGCGGCCGGCCTCAATCCACGCGAATCCCTCGAATTGAACGACCTTCTGCTCGATATCCGCGCGCAGAACCAGATCGGCCTGCTGCTCATCGAGCATGATATGAGTGTGGTGATGAAGATCTCCGACCATGTGGTCGTGCTCGACTACGGCGCCCGGATCGCCGACGGACCGGCCGCCACGATCCGCCATGACCCGGCGGTGATCCGGGCTTATCTCGGCGCGGATGAGGACGACGCCCTGCCGCTCGAAATCGCTCGCGATCTGGAGACCCCGTGATGCTGGACGTGCGGGGACTATGCTCGGGCTATGGCCGTATCCGTGTCCTGGAGGAGGTCGATCTCACTGTCCAGCAAGGCGAGATCGTCACCTTGATCGGTGCGAATGGCGCCGGCAAGACCACGCTTTTGATGACGCTGTGCGGCAAACCCCAGGCCAGCGCCGGTTCCATGCGCTTTTGCGGTGACGAATTACGAGGCCTGCCGACTTTTCAGATCATCCGCCGCGGCATCGCCCATTCGCCCGAAGGACGGCATATATTCCCGCGCATGACGGTGCTGGAAAATCTGCAAATGGGCGGCTTGGTCTCTGATCCTGCTTTTTTCGCCGATGATCTGGCGATGATCCTCGATCTGTTCCCGCGGCTGGAGGAACGTCTGAAGCAGCGCGCCGGCACCCTGTCGGGTGGCGAGCAACAAATGCTGGCGATTGGGCGCGCGCTGATGGGACGGCCGAAGATGTTGCTGCTGGATGAACCGTCGCTTGGCTTGGCGCCGCTGATCGTCAAGCAGATCTTCGATATCATCCGCACCATCAATGAAAGCCGCGGCATGACAGTGTTACTGGTCGAGCAGAACGCTTTCCACGCTCTCAAGCTGGCCCATCGCGCCTATGTGATGGTGCAAGGACGAATTACCAATTCCGGCACAGGCGCCGAGTTGCTGGCCGATGCAAGCGTGCGTGCCGCCTATCTCGAGGGCGGCGGCTAGGTAAGAGAGAAGCGGAGTATCTTTAGTTCAGCGGTTTGCCTTTCCGTTGAGTACAGGCGCGCGAGGCACAGAGCGAACTGTTTGCCGCTGGCGGTAGTCGCTGATATGTTTACGTATTGTACTGTTAAAGAAGCATCAAGATTCGAGCCTGAAGCATCCATTTGGAGCGAGTAATGCCCTCATCGTCAGTTGAAGATCTGAAAAGGCGTTTGTCGGCATATCCATCGGACGCTCACATGTTTTTTAAGCAGGGATTTGGGGCCGCGGCAAGGCTTTCGGAGGAAGTTCGTAATCAGGTCGTCCAAGAGCTCGTGGCCAACTTTCGTCGCGGCAAGAGGCGGGTAGACGGGTCTACGCTTCGTTCTATGACTGGCCTGAGTGCGCTCGATTCAGAGCGTTTGATGTCAGCCTATTCTCTTCTCATAGGGCTTCTCTCTGAGGCGGAGGTCAGCCTTGATGATTTAGTAGAGGCTGGGCGCGATTTAATTTATTTCGCGCAGGATGGCGCGTCGATGCCAGCCATTCTTAAGCCGATCAGCGAGGGTCTTGGCGCAATTGACGCGGCTGTTCAGCGCGCACAACTAGCCGGCAGAGTTTTGCCGTCTTTTCAGAAAATGGAGGTTGTCATTGACCTCCGTCTACAATTTTTGGATGGTAAGGTAAAACATCATATTCCTGTGGCGGTTGCCTATCTCAAGACGGATGTCGCCAAAGAAGACATGTGGTTTCAGATGTCTAGAGGCGATATCGAGGATACTATAAAGAGCTTAAATGAAGTTCTTGTAAATATGATAACTGCTGAAACCATTTATTCGGAAAAATCAGATTAATATGCCTGAAAACTTATCTGCGATGTTCCCGTTTGCCGCTCTTGGAGCTTTTATACTCTGGCTGCGTTTGCGATATGGGGCAAATCCAATGATAGGTATCGATGAGCTTGTTAAAGATATTTTAGAGGATTTTCAATTTATTGTTTTTGTCCAGTTGATTTTTTTTGTGGCATTGGGCGCATTCGTCGCTATCGTAATGACGGAGCCAGGTACGATTCGGCAAGCATTGGCAAGTGGGCTTGGGTGGACAGGTCTATTCGGTGGATTGGCGGGTGCGCGACGCAGTAGGACGGGGAAGGGTAGCTCATGAAGTCAAAGGAGAAAAACATGATGTGGATTTTGCGTGATAGCAGAGCACGGTCGTGGTTTTTCAATATTGGCCTTATTGTCGTATTCATCGCTGCCTGGGTTTCCGACAAATGGCCGGAAATGTCAGTGCCTGCAATTTCGGTGGCATGTCTAATAGTGCTTTTTCAGGCTGGATTCCTCTATTTCGCAGCTTTACAGTCGAAGAACGCGTCCGCGGGCACTTTCGACGCACAAAGTGGTGTGCCACGTATTGCAGAGAGCATCGTCGCGTCGTCGGTCGCGTTTGCCGAGGCTGATGCAATTAGGCTCAATACACTTGATATTATCACTAATTTTCAGGCGTTCTATTCGTTTGAAAAAGTAGATCGCAACCTATTCAGTAATGTAATGTCGTCTCAACCAATGAGCTGGGCACTTACATCTTTTCCGGATACTACTGCTGATAGAATTCTTTCCGAGTACAGAGATATAAGGTCTTCTGAGAATCTGGCTGTACGGAAATATATACTGCTTCCCGGTCGCGCCTTCAATGTGGATGCGGGCGCCTTCACCATCGAGCATACCAATGATCATACGATCATCGTCATTCACGACTCTGCCTGTGTCACGGTTTATAATGACAGTATCTCTGTATTGCATACATTGGATACGGAGATTGTTCTGCAATAGAACTTATGATGTGAAGACAAACCGCGAAAATAATTAACTATGCCACGTGTCAGCAGAAAATTATGCAAAAGGCTTATCCCCTTCGTTCCGGCGACCACCACCCATAGCGAACGTATAGAGAACATTTTGTTGACTTGAGCGCGGCGGCCGGTTCATGATCGGCCATCATGCCAGCCCGTTGGAACCGCGATAATCACGCGCCTTCGTTGCGGGAGTTTGGGAAGAGATTTCCCGACGACGACGCTTGCGCCGCCTATTCGGTGGAGCGCCGGTCGCCTGGCGGCTTCGTCTGTCCAGGATGCGAGTCCATGTCTGCCTGGGGGCTGGAGACCAAGCGCTGGACCTATGAGTGCCTTGCTTGCGGTCGCCAAACTTCGGTGACCGCAGGAACCGTTATGCACGGCTCCAAGGTGCCGCTGAAGACTTGGTTCCTGGCCGCCCACTTTCTGTCGACGCACTCCAACGGGATGTCGGCGCTGCAACTGCAATCCAAGCTCGATCTCGGCTCTTACAAGACAGCCTGGCTGCTGCTTCATAAGCTCCGGCGGGCGATGGTCGATCCTGAGCGTTCCCTGCTATCTGGTGCCGTCGAAGTCGACGAGACGACCATTCCCTATCGGACCAAGGACGAACCTGTCGCAGGCGGCCAAGGCCGCAGCCCCGATCGGCAAGATCACCGTAGTTGGCGCGGTTGAGCTGATCGAGGGCAAGATTCCTGGCCGTATCCGTCAGGAGGTCGTTCCAGACTATCGCGGCGAGACGTTGAAGGGTTTCATCCAGCGCAATGTCGAGCGGGGCAGCCATATCTGGACCGACGACAACAAGAGCTATTACGGACTCAAGGGCTACGGTCATACGCCGCGTGTCATCGGCAAGATGGCAGCGCATATTCTCATGCAATGGATCCACCGCGTCTTCTCGAACCTGAAGCGATGGGGAATGGGCGTGTTCCATGGCTTCCTGGCCAAGTATCTGAACGCCTATCTGAACGAATACGTATTCCGCTGGAACCGACGACATAGCTACAAATCGGCGTTCGACCGGCTGGTGGGGATCGGCGTCGCGTTGAAGCCGATGACACGGGCGGCCATCATGGCTCTTGCCGCTTGAGAGCCCTTGTTCGGACCAAAACACCTGTTACGCTTATGGAGAATCGATTCCAGGTGGCAGAACATGGGGACTGCTTTTCGTCTCTTTCTTTTTAGGGCGGTTGCGCTGGTGAGTTCTTCGCAGGCCCTCGCGGATGAAGTTTCCTCATGTTCCGCACCAGAGGGAGTCAATCTTCGCGCATTCCCCGACGAAATACCGGCCGGCATCATGAAATTCTTGGACGGTCCCCGGTGGGATCTCGCTCGCCCGGGCGAGCCTTTCAATTCCACAGACATTGCAGTGCCGGGCCGTAAATGGCGGCGCGTGATGTTCGCATGGGAGTCCGGACGCAGGTGGATTATCGCCACTGAACGGGGAGGCAGGGGCTATAACAATCCCGTCCTTGTATTCGATCAAGTCGCCGATAGTGGGGATTTCCGATTTTCCCGACACGAAATCGTATTAGGACCGGATAAGGCGTGCGCAGCGGCAGTGTCCTGGATTAACTCGCCCAACTGACATCGATCAGCGTCCTCTATATTGAGTGCGCCGGAACGAAGGGGATAAGCCTTTTATGTAAAAGGCCGTGAATAATGGCTGCTAGTTTTTAATCATCCCGCCTTCATGCCGCGCAGGAAATCAGCTACCTCGCCCTTGATGCGTTCGGCATTGCGGGCGAGCGCCGCGGAAGCGGTAAGAACCTGCTCGGCCACTTGCCCGGTGACGTTGGCAGCCGCCGTCAATCCGGCGATATTGCTGGAGACCTCTTGCGTACCGGCGGCGGCCTGACTGACATTGCGGGCGATCTCCTGGGTGGCGGCGCCTTGCTGCTCGACGGCGGAGGCAATGCCGGCGGAAATCTGCCGAACCTGATCGATCACCCCGCTTACCGCTTTTATCGCCGCCACCGCTCGGTTGGTGCCGTCCTGCACAGCGCTGACCTGCAGGGTGATTTCATCGGTGGCGCGACCGGTCTGACTGGCGAGTATCTTGACTTCGCCCGCCACCACCGCGAAGCCTTTCCCGGCCTCGCCGGCACGAGCCGCCTCGATTGTCGCGTTCAGCGCCAGCAGATTGGTTTGCGAAGCGATATCGGTCACCAGCTTGACGACTTCGCCGATCCGCTGCGCCGAGCTGGCCAGAGCGGACATCATGTCGTTAATGACCTCGGTCTGTTGCGACGCCTCGTTGGAAATCCGCGCCGCCTCCCCGACCTGGCGGCTGATCTCCGAAATCGAGGCGTAAAGCTCCTCCGAGGCGGCGGCGACGGTCTGCACATTGCCGGTTGCATGATCGGCCGCCGTTGCCGCTGACTGCGCCTGGGTGCGGGCGTCGCTGGCAACTTTGGCCATCGTCTCGGCGGTGCCATGCATATCGTTGGTCGAGAGAGAACTCTGTTCGATCAATCCGATCACCCGATCCTCGAATTGGCCGGCGATCAAGGCCCGCTCGGCCTGCCTTGCCGCGCGTTGGGCGATTTCCGCCTGACGTTGCTCGTCCTCTTGCCGATGCAGGGCTTCGGCATTGGTGCGAAATACTTCCAGCGCCTTGGCCAATTTGCCGATTTCGTCCTTGCGGTCGGCATAGGCCACGACGACGTCGCGCTGGCCTGAGGCCAGTTGCACGGTGGATTGGGTAATGCTTGCCAGCGGGCGGCTGATCGACCGCACCAGCCAGAGCGAAATGACGAGGGTCAGCAGGACCAGTGCGCCAACCAACGCGGCCTAGCGCAGCGCGATGGCGCGAAAAGCCTCATCAACATCGTCGATATAGACGCCGCAGCCGACCACCATATCCCAGGCGGGGTAAGGCAGAAGCGCCGCCAGTTTGGGAATCGGCGCGCCCTGCGCGCCGCGCGGATAGATATAACTGACGAAACCGCCGCCGGCTTTGGCGACGTCAAGAAACTCGCGAACATAGAGCTTGCCGCTGGGGTCCTTCTCCTGGGAGCGGTCGAGCCCCTCATTGCTGATCTTCGGTCCAAGCACCAGCATGATACCGGCACTGTTATAGATGAAAACATAATCACCCTTGCCGAAGCGGATCGCCCGCACATCGGCTTTGGCCCGTTCCATCGCCTCAGTCTGGCTTATTTTGCCCTGCTCGGCCTCTAGCCTATAATGTTCGAGAATACTCACGGCGGCCTCTACGCTCTGCCGCACATGTTCCTTGCGGCCCTGCAGCACCGCGTCGCGCTCGTTATATACGCCGAGCAGAGCAAAAAACACCATGCTGAGGACCGGAATCAACACGGCAATCAAGATCTTGCCCCGGGCATTTAGATTGAGCTGCATTCCGTATTCTCTCAAGGTTAACATAGCGTTAGGGGCTATTTTCTGCGGCTGTCGCGGTTCTGACTTGGCTCATCATCCCAGATCAAGCTGGGATGACCTCTATAAAACATCAAAATATCGCGCGTTTGATCGAACCAGCAAAAAAAATCTTTATTATTTTAAAAAATTTTGGCTTCTAAGGCAATATATTTTTTAATCTCATCGATTTAATATATAATACGACAGTATAGCTTCGTTGTTGAGATCTATTATTATTTAAATATCCTGAAAGATTTTCTATTTTTATTATCGATGATGTCAGAGATGACGCACCGGCAGGTTTCCAGGTCGACGGCCCAAAAAGTGCACATGACCGATTCACCCTCAGCCATCGACCTGTTTCGAGGCTGCTTCAGGCCGTTCTGCCGCATTATTTTGCAGTTCTCGCCGCAGGCGCCTGAGTCCGCCGGCTTTCGCGGCTGGCACACTCCTTGCGT
>Ga0116226_10000085_pt1 | contig 65311 bp, 65 predicted proteins | sample S1TSphfallax_FD_89692 | JGI IMG/M metagenome (GOLD analysis project Ga0116226, IMG submission 89692) | Host-associated microbial communities from peat moss isolated from Minnesota, USA - S1T2_Fa - Sphagnum fallax MG | ecosystem: Host-associated > Plants > Peat moss > Unclassified | place: USA... | reverse complement strand
CGGCATATGAAGCGCGCTGGACGCGTCTGGATTCGGATTTTTCCGGATGTGCCGGTCTCTAAAAAGCCTGTCGAAGTCCGCATGGGTAAAGGCAAGGGCGGTACCGAATATTGGTGCTGCCGTGTTGCGCCTGGCCGTATCATGTTCGAACTCGACGGCGTGCCGGTCGATCTTGCAAAAGAAGCTTTGCGGCTCGCCGCTGCGAAACTGCCGATCAAGACGCGTTTCATTCAGCGCATTGTCGAATAGGGGATGCTTCGATGAAAGAGAAAACACGCCTCAGCGACATGAAAGTCATGTCCGAAGATCAGCTCGATCAAGAGGTCATGAACCTCAAGAAAGAGCAGTTCAATTTGCGCTTTCAGCGTGCGACCGGCCAGCTCGAAAATACCGCCCGCGTGCGCGTGGTGCGCCGTGAAATCGCCCGTGCCATGACCATCGCCGCGCAAAAGCGCGGCGCCGCGAAATAATAGGACAGATCATGCCGAAACGTATTCTCCAGGGCACCGTCGTTAGCGACAAACAGGAAAAGACGATTGTCGTTAAGGTCGAACGGCGTTTTACGCATCCTCTGTTGAAGAAAACGGTCCGGCGTTCAAAGAACTATCATGCGCATGATGAGAACAAGGTTTTCAAGGTAGGGGATTCGGTGTCAATCGAAGAGACCAAGCCGATTTCCAAATTAAAACGCTGGATTGTCATTGAGACGGCGCCAAAAGCCTAAGCCGGTAAAAAAACGAATGAGGATACTCCTCCTGGGGTGTTCGAGCGAAACAAGCGAGGAGGCCTGGCCTCCTTCAGGCGAAGTCCGGTGGCGATATCAAAGCCGGAAACCGATCTGAGTAGAAAGGCGAAATGCCATGATACAGATGCAGACCAACCTCGACGTCGCCGATAATTCGGGCGCGCGCCGCGTGATGTGCATCAAGGTGCTTGGTGGTTCCAAGCGCAAATATGCCGGCGTTGGCGACATTATTGTCGTCTCGATTAAGGAAGCCATTCCACGCGGCCGCGTGAAAAAGGGCGACGTGATGAAAGCTGTGGTCGTCCGCACGGCGAAAGACATCAAGCGTGCCGATGGCTCTGTAATCCGTTTCGATTCCAATGCCGCTGTCCTGATCAATAATCAGTCAGAGCCGATCGGCACCCGTATCTTCGGACCGGTGCCGCGCGAATTGCGGGCCCGCAACCACATGAAGATTATTTCGCTCGCGCCGGAGGTGTTGTGATGGCCGCGAAGATTAAGAAAGGCGACAAGGTCGTCGTTCTGGCGGGGCGCGACAAGGGCCGGGCCGGAGAAGTGCTGCAGGTCATGCCGAAAGAGGACCGCGCCGTGGTTCGCGGCGTCAATCTGGTGAAGCGCCATCAAAAGCAGACGCCGCGCCAAGAGGCAGGTATCTTCACCAAGGAAGCGACGATTCATTTGTCGAATCTCGCGCTCGCCGATCCGAAAGATGGCAAAGCGACGCGCGTCGGGTTCAAGGTTTTGGATGACGGCCGTAAGGTCCGCGTTGCCAAACGTTCTGGGGAATTGATCGATGGCTAAAACACCTGCCAAGGGTGGCGCAAAAACCCCAGCAAAAGGCGGCGCAAAGACTCCCGCGAAGGGCGGTGCCAAGACGCCTGCGAAGACGGGCGGCAAAAAGGCAGCTGCCGGCGGCGGTGGAAGCAATCGCGAGATCAATATTGCAACGGCATCGGCTGAAGCGCTTGCCTCGCCGAAGGATTACGCACCGCGGTTGAGAAAATTCTACGACGAGGTCGTGCGGCCGAAGCTCATCGAAGAGTTTGGCTACAAGAACCCCTTCGAAGTTCCGACGATTGAAAAGATCGTCCTCAACATGGGTGTCGGTGAAGCGGTCAACGACACGAAAAAGGCAACGCTCGCAGCGGCGGATCTTAGCTTGATCGCTGGTCAAAAACCAGTGGTCACACGTGCACGCAAGGCGATTGCGACCTTTAAAGTGCGTGAGAACATGCCGATTGGCGCCAAAGTCACTTTGCGGAAGACCCGCATGTATGAATTCTTGGACCGGCTTGTGACGATTGCTCTGCCGCGTATCCGTGACTTTCGCGGCCTGAATCCAAAGAGCTTCGACGGGCGTGGTAATTACGCAATGGGCATCAAGGAACATATTGTGTTCCCCGAGATCGACTATGACAAAGCCGAGAGTATTCTCGGCATGGATATCATCGTTTGTACAACGGCTAAAACCGATAACGAAGCGCGGGCTTTGCTGCGCGCTTTCAACTTTCCGTTCCGGCAGTGAGATAAAAGCGTCTCAAACGCGGAAACTAGAGGGATCTTCATGGCGAAGAAAAGTTCAGTCGAGAAGAACAACCATCGCATCAAGCTCGTGAAGCAATTCGCCGCTCGCCGTAAGCGATTGAAGGCGATTGCGAACGATAAGGCTTTGACGCTGGAAGAACAATTCGCGGCGCGTCTCAAACTTGCGGAATTGCCGCGTAATTCGGCGGCTGTGCGAATTCGTAACCGCTGTGAGGTTTCTGGCCGCCCGCGCGCCTATAACCGCAAGTTGAAAATGTCGCGTATCGCTTTGCGGGAATTGGGTTCGAAGGGTCTCGTCCCTGGCCTTGTGAAGTCGAGCTGGTAAGGAGGGCGGGTCATGGCAGTGAACGATCCGTTGGGTGATATGCTCACCCGTATCCGTAACGCTCAGATGCGCCGCAAGGGAAAGGTGCAGACGCCGGGCTCTCGCCTTCGTGCGAACGTGCTCGACGTTCTTCAGTCTGAAGGCTATATCCGCGGCTATTCGACAACGGAATATGGCAACGGCCGGACCGAATTCGAAATCGAGCTGAAATATTTCGATGGCCTTCCGGTGATCCGTGAAATTCAGCGTGTTTCGAAGCCTGGCCGCCGTGTCTATGTCGCGGTCGATGCTATGCCGCGCGTTGCCAACGGCCTCGGCATTACGATCGTATCGACGCCGAAAGGCGTGATGGCCGATCACTCGGCACGCGAAGCTAATGTCGGCGGCGAAGTTTTGTGCAAGGTCTTCTGACCGGAGCGTGATCTCCGAAAAGTTTCAAACTTTTCGGGTCACATCATGCGTTGAATTATTTCAGTGGGCGGTCTTGTTTGGGACCGGACTCTGAACCGGGGAGCAAAGATAATGTCTCGTATCGGAAAGAAGCCGGTTCCTATTCCGTCCGGCGTCACAGCGACCGTTGATGGTCAGCTGGTCTCCGTGAAAGGCGGCAAGGGGGAACTCAAGTTCACCGTGCCGGACGATGTCAGTGTCGTTTTGGAGAACAATGAGATCAAGGTCGATCCGCGATCGGAGACCAAGAAGGCGCGTGCGCTCTGGGGCATGTCGCGTTCGATGGTCGATAATCTCGTTATTGGGGTCTCCAAGGGCTTTGAAAAGAAGCTAGAGATCACCGGCGTTGGTTATAAGGCCGCGGTTGCAGGTAAAAACCTGCAGCTCTCGCTCGGCTATAGCCATGATGTGAATTTTGCGATCCCTGAAGGGATCGCGATCGTGACGGGTAAGCCAACCGAGGTGACGATCACGGGGATCGATAAGCGTGCGGTTGGCCAGGTCGCGGCTGAAATTCGCGCTTTCCGTCCGCCAGAGCCCTATAAGGGCAAGGGCGTCAAATATGCTGGCGAGTTTATCTTCCGTAAGGAAGGCAAGAAGAAGTAAGTGGCAGGTCTTTAAGTCATGGCAAACGAGCATCAGGTTACTCAACGCCGCAAGGCTCGCGTAAGGCGTGCGCTTAAGGCGAACGCCTATGGCAAACCGCGGCTTTCCGTTTTTAGATCGTCGAAGCAGATCTATTGTCAGATCATCGATGATAAGGAAGGCAAGACGCTGGCTTCGGCTTCTTCACTTGAAAAAGCGAATAGGGAAGCCTTGAAGACGGGTGCCACGGTCGAAGCGGCGAAAATCATCGGCAAACTCATTGCCGAACGGGCCATTCAAGCTGGGGTCAAAGAGATTGTCTTCGATCGCGGGTCTTATATGTATCATGGCCGCGTCAAAGCGCTCGCAGATGGTGCGCGTGAAGGCGGTTTGAGTTTTTAAATTAAAAATCACCAGCCTGACAACTCGGGATCGGGTGATGATATTGGACTTATTCGAAGCGAGCGGCTGCTGAAAGTCAGGCTGCCGCGTAAGTGACGGAAGTGAAAATGGCACGTGAAGGTGAAGGCGGCGGCCGCGGGCGCGACCGCGGCGATCGGGAAGAACGCGATAGCGAGTTTGTGGACCGTCTGGTTCACATCAATCGTGTTGCCAAGGTCGTCAAGGGCGGCCGGAGATTCGGTTTCGCAGCGCTTGTCGTCGTCGGCGATCAGAAGGGGCGCGTCGGTTTCGGCCATGGCAAGGCCCGCGAGGTGCCGGAAGCTATTCGCAAGGCAACTGAATCGGCGAAGCGTTCGCTGATCAGAGTGCCTCTGCGTGAAGGCCGTACATTGCATCATGATGTTAATGGCCGCCATGGGGCAGGGCGGGTTGTGCTCCGCGCGGCGCCAGCGGGGACGGGTATCATCGCCGGTGGTCCGATGCGCGCTGTCCTTGAGTCGCTCGGTATGCACGATGTCGTCGGAAAATCTCAGGGCTCATCGAACCCCTATAATATGATTCGTGCGACCTTCGACGCTTTGCAGCATGAGGATTCGCCGCGCTCTGTAGCGGCACGCCGCAACATCAAGGTCTCGACATTGCAGGGCCGCCGCCAAGGCGGCGAGACCGAACCCGCGGCCGAAGCCTGAGAGAGGATTGCGACATGACCACTGACGCAAAATCCAAGATCACGCTGGAACAGACCGGCAGCCCGATCGGACGTCCGGCCGCGCAGCGCGCGACGCTGATTGGCCTTGGTCTCAATAAAATACGGCGGCGCTCGTCTGTAGAAGATACGCCTGCGGTACGCGGTATGATCGCGAAAGTCGCGCATCTCGTCCGCGTTGTGGACGGCGAGTGAGGGCAGGGTGATGAAGCTCAACGAAATCTCAGACAATCCCGGCTCGTCCAAATCGCGTATGCGTGTCGGCCGCGGTATCGGTTCGGGCAAAGGCAAAACATCCGGGCGCGGCGTCAAGGGCCAGAAAGCCCGTGAAGGCGTCGCAATCAAGGGCTTTGAAGGCGGTCAGATGCCATTGCATCGGCGCTTGCCGAAGCGCGGCTTCAATAATCTGTTTTCGACGGATTACAACGAAGTCAATATTGGCCGAATTCAGGCCGCTGTCGATGCGGGTAAACTCGATCTTGCAACCCCGGTCACGATTGATGTGCTGGTGGCTTCTGGTATTTGTTCGAAGCCGCGCGATGGTGTGAAGATCCTGGGTGTTGGCGAACTTACAGCGAAACTGACCTTCGAAGTCGCGTCGGCCTCGAAAAGCGCGGTCGCGGCGATTGAAAAGGCCGGCGGTTCGATCACGCTTCTGGCGGTGCCGAAGGCACCTGCCGAAACCGTGTCTTGATCGTATTGGTTATCAGCTCCCGGTGTGGGTCTTATAGGCCGCCGGGACAATCGTTTTCTGCGATTGATTTCCGGGGGCGCCGCTGCTTGACTCTGCTTTACTTGGAAGCTTCGGGTGAGTGTTAGCCGGGCGGCCGCCGGCGTCTTTATTTCCCAAGATGCGTTAAACTAAGTATCACACAGCCATCCGGCGCCTTTATCCGTTTGTCTCTTTTCAAGCGAGGCATTTTTCGGCGAAGATTTCTTTGTTTCAACCCTGTAATGTCCCAAATTTGGGTTATATGAGCGCAATCGCGGCTTGGTCCGTGTCCTGGCGGAGCATTCAATGGCATCGGCGGCAGAACAGCTTGCAGCAAACGTCAACTGGGGTGCCTTTTCGAAGGCCGAGGAACTCAAAAAGCGGATCTGGTTTACCCTAGGTGCGCTGGTCATCTATCGCCTTGGAACTTACATCCCGCTGCCTGGCATTGATCCGGCCGCTTTTGAGGCCAATTTCACCGGCAACAAACAGGGGGTGCTTGAGCTTTTCAATATGTTCGCAGGCGGCGCCGTGCAACGCATGGCAATTTTTGCCTTGAACATCATGCCGTATATTTCGGCTTCGATTATTATCCAGCTTCTCACCTCAGTATTTCCAACGCTTGAAGCCTTGAAAAAGGAAGGCGAGGCCGGACGTAAGGTCATCAATCAATATACACGCTATCTGACTGTTGTTCTGGCCGCGTTCCAGGCCTATGGCATTTCGGTCGGGCTTGAGGGGCAGGCCGGGGTCGTCAGCGATCCTGGTCTTCTCTTTCGCGTTAGCACGGTGCTCACCCTGATGGGCGGCACAATGTTCCTGATGTGGCTAGGTGAACAGATTACATCACGCGGTATCGGCAACGGTTCGTCACTGATCATTTTCGCGGGTATCGTAGCGGCGTTTCCGTCGGCGATCGCAAACACACTCGAACTTGGCCGGCAGGGTGCCATTTCGACCGGCATTATCCTTGCCGTTATTGTGATGTCGATCGGCGTCATCGCCTTCATTGTGTTTATGGAGCGGGCGCAACGGCGGCTCGTCATCACCTATCCAAAACGCCAGCAAGGCAACCGCGTCTATGAAGGGCAGACATCGTTTCTGCCGTTGAAACTCAATACGGCGGGTGTCATTCCGCCGATCTTCGCGTCATCGCTTTTGCTGCTGCCGACAACCATTGCCAATTTTTCACAGGCCTCGGGCGGTACGGGCATCGTTGCAACGATCGCTAGTTACCTGGGACACGGGCGGCCTCTCTATATGGTCGCTTATGTCGGGTTGATCGTGTTTTTCGCCTTTTTCTACACGGCGATCGTTTTCAATCCGGCTGAAACCGCTGACAATCTGAAGAAGCATGGCGGTTTCATTTTGGGTATCCGGCCTGGAGAGCGGACAGCGCAATATATCGATACGATTCTCATGCACGTGACTGTGTTGGGCGCTGCCTATCTCGCGATCATTTGCCTATTACCAGAAATACTCATTTCTTATGCGGCTTTGCCGTTTTACTTTGGCGGGACCTCGCTTCTAATTGTCGTCAGCGTTACGATGGATACGGTCGCGCAGGTTCATGGCCACCTTCAGGCGCATCAATACGAAGGCTTGATTAAAAAAGCCAAATTACGAGGGAAACGAAAATGAGGCTTATTCTGCTGGGTCCGCCGGGCGCCGGGAAAGGCACACAATCCGGGCGTCTCACGCAGAAATATGACATACCTCAGCTCTCGACCGGAGATATGCTGCGCGCGGCGGTCGCCGCGCAGACACCGATCGGTCTTAAGGCCAAAGCCGTCATGGACGCTGGCGCCCTCGTTTCGGATGATATCGTTATTGGCATTGTCGCCGAAAGGATCGACGAAGCCGATGCCAAGAAAGGCTTCATCCTTGATGGATTTCCGCGCACCGTCGCGCAGGCCGAAGCATTGAATAAGATGCTGCGTTCGAAGAATATGGATCTGAACTCTGTGATTGAGCTCAAGGTCGATGAAGCGGCGCTGCTTCATCGTATTCAGACACGTGCCGATGAAACGCTCAAGGCGGGCGGCACCGTCCGGGCCGACGACAATCCAGATGCTTTCAAAATCCGCCTGGAGGCTTATAAGGCCCAAACGGCGCCAGTCTCGAATTACTACGCGGAAAAGGGCGCTCTAAAGACTGTGGATGGCATGGCGCCGATCGAAGAAGTATCCTTGGCCATAGATAAGCTTTTGGAGTCCTAATCCATCTAGGTCCCGCCCATGAATTTTCCTTGACAACCCCTATATTGGGTTGACGCCTCGGGCACACGCCTCTAGTAACAATAGTTCAAACCTCTCATTCGAGCATCGTTGGGCATCAGCCTTTCGAATCTCGCCCCGCGAGGGCCGGTCTCCACCGGACGCGGGGAAATTCTCCGTTTCGCATGCCGAAACGATCAAATGGAGAAGCCTTGTGGCTCGTATCGCTGGCGTCAACATACCGACGAACAAGCGCGTGATTATCGCGCTTCAATATATTCACGGCATCGGCAAGAAAAAGGCCGAGGAGATTTGTGAAAAGGTGCATATTCCCGCGGAACGCCGTGTCGCGGAATTGACGGACGCGGAAGTTTTGCAGATTCGCGAAACGATCGATCGTGACTATCTCGTCGAGGGCGATCTTCGGCGCGAAGTGGCAATCAACATTAAGCGTTTGATGGATCTTGGCTGCTACCGCGGCCTGCGCCACAGGCGTCAGCTGCCGGTTCGCGGACAGCGTACGCATACGAATGCGCGCACCCGCAAGGGTAAGGCGAAACCAATCGCCGGCAAGAAGAAGTAAAAGCTGAGATAGAACGATTTCCTAACGCTGGGGCCAAACGCAACTTGGTCTTAGCTTATCCGAGCACCTGGCATTACGGGTGCGCCTGAAGGATCCAAAAAATGGCTAAAGAGGGTACAAAGGTCCGCCGCCGCGAGCGTAAGAATATCGTCTCCGGTGTGGCCCATGTGAATTCGACGTTCAATAATACGATGATTACGATTACGGATGCCCAGGGCAATACGATTTCCTGGTCTTCTGCTGGAACCATGGGTTTCAAAGGGTCCAGGAAATCGACGCCTTATGCTGCGCAGATGGCAGCTGAGGATTGCGCCCGCAAGGCGGCGGAACACGGAATGAGAACGCTTGAGGTCGAGGTTTCCGGGCCAGGGTCTGGCCGTGAATCGGCTTTGCGCGCCCTTCAGGCGGTCGGCTTTACAGTGACCTCTATCCGCGACGTGACGCCAATTCCGCATAACGGCTGCCGTCCGCGCAAACGCCGGCGTGTGTAAAGCATGATTTCCAAAAGTTGCAGACTTTTGGAATAAGGTCATGCTTTGAAGAGCGCAGGGTCCCCGGAAGTATCAGTTATTCGGGACAGATCACGCGTATAAAGACCGCTCACAAAGCGGCTTATAGCTTTTGTTATATGAAGATTTTCCACCAATGGGCCGGTCTTTCGCCGGTTCGAACGCATCACTGAAAGGTGAAGTCGTGATTCAAAAGAATTGGCAGGAACTGATTAAGCCCAATAAGCTCGAAGTTACCCCTGGCGATGACGCGAAGCGCTTTGCAACCATTATCGCACAACCGCTTGAGCGCGGTTTCGGCATGACGCTGGGCAATGCTTTGCGCCGTATTTTGCTTTCGTCGCTGCAAGGCGCGGCGATCACCTCCGTGCATATCGACGGCGTGTTGCATGAATTCTCGTCGATTCCTGGCGTGCGTGAGGACGTGACCGATATCGTCCTGAACATCAAAGACATCGCCATCAAGATGCAGGGCGAAGGCCCGAAACGGATGGTGTTGAAGAAACAGGGTCCGGGCAAGGTGCTGGCGGGCGATATTGCCACTGTCGGCGATGTGCAGGTCTTGAACCCCAATCTGGTTATCTGCACGCTCGATGAGGGTGCAGAAATCCGTATGGAGTTCACCGTTAATACGGGCAAAGGCTATGTGGCCGCGGATCGCAATCGCGGCGAAGATGCGCCGATCGGACTTATTCCGATCGACAGCCTCTACTCACCCGTGAAGAAAGTTAGCTATCGTGTTGAAAATACGCGTGAAGGTCAAAACTTGGATTATGACAAGCTGACCCTTCAAGTCGAGACGAATGGTGCGCTCACACCAGATGACGCCATTGCCTTCTCAGCGCGTATTCTCCAAGATCAGCTCAACGTCTTCGTCAATTTCGAGGAACCGCGCCGTGAAGAAGCTGCGCCTTCGATCCCAGAGCTCGCGTTCAATCCCGCGCTTCTGAAGAAGGTCGATGAGCTCGAACTCTCGGTTCGTTCGGCGAATTGTCTGAAGAACGACAATATTGTCTATATTGGCGATCTTATTCAGAAATCCGAAGCTGAAATGCTGCGGACCCCGAACTTCGGCCGCAAGTCTCTCAATGAGATCAAGGAAGTTCTGGCGCAGATGGGACTTCATCTTGGCATGGAAGTCACCGGCTGGCCGCCAGAAAACATCGACGAGCTCGCTAAACGGTTCGAAGAGCATTATTGAGAGTAGCCCTCCTTTGGAGGCCACAACATAGGCGCGCTCGGGAGCACTTACAGCCCTCCGCGCGTGATACTGGCCCGAAAAGCAGGGCGGAATAATAACCTCGGCCGTACCTTGGCACGGCGGCCGTTTTCAAAACTCCGAAGGAGAGAGCCATGTACCACGGACGCGCCAAACGGCGCTTTAATCGGACGGCTGAGCATCGCAAGGCGATGTTCGCGAATATGTCCCAAGCTTTGATCAAGCATGAGCAGATCATCACGACTTTGCCGAAGGCGAAGGATTTGCGGCCTGTGGTCGAAAAGCTGGTAACTTTAGGCAAACGCGGCGATTTGCATGCCCGCCGCCAAGCTATTGCTCAGATCAAGGATGTCGGCCTTGTCGATAAGCTCTTCGCGGTTTTGGCGCCGCGCTATAAGGAGCGTCAAGGCGGCTATACCCGCGTTCTGAAAGCGGGTTTCCGCTATGGTGACAATGCGGCAATGGCCGTTATTGAATTTGTCGATCGCGATGTCACGGCGCGCGGTAAGGATTCGGGTCCTGTTCAAGGACAAGCTGCGAATGAAGCTGTCGCGAGCTAAGATCGGTGTGATGCGCTTTAAGCTGGCGTAATCTTTGCCTCTCTAGTTTCGCGCGGCGACGCGGTTAGGACATATAACGAGCGCATCATAGCTTTGATGGCTCGTGCATTCCCGTAGCGGCTGTTCGCGGGCGGGCCATTTAGAAGAGACTGAAGTCAAGCGCTCCGCAGGCTGAACCGCGGCAGAGCTATCAAGTGCCGGGGAAAGACAATGGGTAACGACGTAGCTTCACGAAAAGGGCCGATGAATGCCTCCATCGTTCAGGTGGACCCGCATCTCTTTATTGAAAGCCTAGAGGGCTGGCTCGAAATTACAAACTACATCATGGGCCAGCGCGCCGGCCGTATCAAGGCCACGGAAGACGGCTCGGTGCCGCCTTTGTCGAAATCGGATTATAACCTGACCGGCGTCCAGACGATCGCCAACGACTCCGTCTTCTCCTTTTGTATCATGGCCGCGATGGCGCAAGATGCTGCGGCGATTAACATTGTTGAAAAGGGCCTTTCCGAAAAATACGGGGAAAATTATCCTGGCTCTTTCGCGCTTTGGCATTTCCGTCAGGATTGTGAGAAGCCAGAAACGCTCGACGATCATATTGGCATGATCGGCAGGAACCTCATTGAAGATAAGATTTTCGCGCCGAAGGATACCTGGAACGCTGGCCTCCGCTTTCTGGAAAAGATACGCGGTTCGAATTTCGTCGTTGAACTGACGGTGCCCCTGGCGAAATGGCATCGGGAGCAGTGGAAAGAGATTATTGCTCAGCAGAAAACGGCTTTGAAAGATCCTGAATTGACGATCGATGCGATCAAGGGCGCCTTGGCCGAAACGCGCGACGATCAGTCTTTCATCGCGGCGCTCTTGCTCGCCGCCATGCCGGCGGTCGATATGGAGCTTGACGAGGATTATATGGGCCTCGTGAAATCCGTCGCCCGCCGCATATAAGCTGCGCTTAACGGTATAGGTTGTGGTGGAGCGTTTCCGTTAGCGCGGGAACGCTCCATTTTTTCTGAGCACTTTCGGGTTCAGCTGCTTCGAAGTTAAGCGCGAATCTGCCATCATTGAGTTAGCGGAGCTCTTTGATGACGGCTGAAAATCTTGCGCAATCGCCGCCAAAAGGCGAAGGGAGCAGCGCCGTGCAAGACCCAGCAATCATTCATGCTACGATGCCCCCTGAGCGGCGCGGTCTCATGTTGATCCTGTCGTCTCCTTCCGGTGCCGGCAAAACGACGCTGACGCGCATGCTGTTGCAGACTAAGGATCTCGACCTCACGCTTTCGATTTCCGTGACAACACGGCCGCGGCGATCGAGCGAAGTCGATGGCATCCATTATAACTTCATAACAAAGAAACAGTTCGAAGCCCTCCGCGATTCAGGCGATTTGCTTGAATGGGCGGAGGTTCATGGCAATTTCTACGGCACACCGCGCGAGCCAGCCGAACGCGTTTTGGTGCAAGGCCGTGATGTGCTTTTTGATATTGATTATCAAGGTACTCAGCAGGTCCGCCAAAAGGCCAGCAATGATGTCGTGACAATCTTCATTTTGCCGCCGTCGATGAAGGAGTTGCAGGCGCGGCTCGAACGGCGCGCTGAAGATTCAATGGAGACCATAGCCAAACGCCTCGACAATGCCCGCAACGAAATCCTTCGCTGGACGCAATATGATTATGTGCTCGTCAATGACGACTTGCAGCGTACCTTCGGCGATCTTTTGTCGATCCTCGCAGCGGAGCGCAGCCGGGCGCCACGGCTTAAAGAACAGATCGCGTCATTCGTCGAAAAGCTCTTGAAGGAAGAGTGAGTGCAAGCATTACGTCGAGTGTAATAGTCTATCTTCCCCTTAGCTCGGCTAGCTTCTGCGCCAAGCCTGTAAATCCCGCGACATCGATTTCTTCCGCGCGGCGTGTCGGCTCGATGCTGACAGCCTCAAGCAAAGCCGCTGGATCGACTCCTAATGCTTTCAAACTCTGCCGCAGCATTTTGCGCCTCTGGCCAAAGGCGGCTTGCGTGACTTCTGAAAGAAGCTTTGGCTCGCAGGGCAGGGGATTGCCGCGCGGCATCAATTCGACGATGGCCGAGGTTATTTTCGGCGGCGGTGTGAAGGCAGCGGCCGGCACATCGAAGAGAATCCGGGTTGCACAGCGCCAATTCGTAAGCACCGCGAGCCGGCCGTAATCCGCGCGCATCGCGGGTGTCGCGACAATGCGCAATGCGACCTCTTTTTGAAACATCAGCACAAGCCGGTCAAACCAGGGCGGCCAGGGCGTGCTTTCGATCCAACGGGTCAGAAGCGCGGTTGCAATATTGTAAGGAAGATTGGCGCAGATCCGCGCCGGTTGCGCGCTGCCAACGAGAGTTGCAAGGTCGATTTCAAGCGCGTCGGCGGCGATGATTTCGAGGCGGCCAGGATAGCGATGAGCAATTTCGGCCAATGCTGCGAGGCATCTTTCGTCCCGTTCGATTGCGATGACGCGCGGAGCACCCAGTGCCAGCAAGGCGCGGGTCAGCCCCCCTGGCCCTGGCCCGATCTCGACGATGACGCCCGTTTTCTCCGGCTCGACGGCGCGGGCGATACGGGCTGTCAGGTTAAGATCGAAAAGAAAATTTTGGCCAAGCGCCTTTTTCGCGGCGAGCCCATGCGCGGCGACGACATCGCGCAACGGCGGCAGGTCATCTAATTGGTGACTGGACATTCAGCGAAGGCGAGACGTTGAGCGAGCCGCAAAGCGGCGAGGAGGCTCGCGGGATTGGCGCGGCCCTGTCCCGCGATGTCGAAGGCAGTGCCATGGTCCGGCGATGTACGGATAAACGGAAGACCCAAAGTCACATTCACGGCTTGATCAAAAGCCAATGTCTTGATCGGGATGAGAGCCTGATCGTGATACATGGCAATCACCGCGTCATAATGTTTGCGCGCCTCGGCATGAAACAGCGTATCAGCCGGATGCGGGCCGCTCACGATGATCTCGCGTGCAAGTTCAGCTAAGGCTGGCTTGATAATATCGATTTCTTCGCGGCCCATGTCTCCGCCTTCGCCTGCGTGCGGATTGAGGCCAGCGAAGGCAAGCCGGGGCTGCGCGATCCCAAAACGATGTTTCAGATCATGGGCGACGATGCGCCCGGTCTCGACCAGCAGTTCGAATGTCAGACGCCGTGGAACCTCAACCAAGGGAATATGGATTGTGGCCGGCACGACCGCCAAATCCTCTGACCACAACATCATCACCGGCCGCCGTTGCTGGTTGAAAAGGCGCTGCGCCAGTTCGGCGAGAAATTCCGTGTGGCCAGGATGCGGAAAACCGGCGCGGTGAAGAACTTCTTTCGAAATGGGATTGGTAACGATCGCGGCGGCATCGCCGTTCCGCACGAATTCAACGCAACGTTCGATCGAGCTGATTGCCGCCGCGGCATCCTGGAGATCTGGCTGTCCTGGTGTGCCTATGACGGTTTGGTAGAGTGGGACAACTGGAAGAGCTTGCCGGAAGAAGGCCCGCGCATGGGCTGGCGTAGTTTCGGCGATGGGGACGTCCCAGCCGAATTGCGCAGCTAGACGCGCGAGTTGAGCGGAGTCGGCAACAATAAAAAAGGCGGGCGCTTCATCATCGTTATGAGTGTTCAGCCATGCGCGTAACGCGATTTCGGGACCGATCCCTGAAGGATCACCGCAGGTCAGTGCAAGCGGGCGTTCGAGCGTCTCATGTCCAAAAGCAATCATCGCTTTTGAATCACGGCATAAGACCGCAATTCCTTGAGGAGCCGGGCTTCTTCGGAGGCATAGCGAACGGCGAGAATTTTCTGCGCGATGGCCTCGCGCGCGGAGGAATCGTCCTTGGCCGTTCCTTTGCTGCAAAGTGCCAGCATCTCAAAACCTTCACCCGTCCTCTGCGGGGGCGTGACATGGCCCGTAGGCGTCTTGTCGAGCATTTGCTTCAAGCCCTCGCCCAATTGAAGCGATGTCCGGGAGATCGGGTTTTTAATGACGGCATCGTCCATGCCCTGCACCATAGGCACACCTGCGCTGCAATCGGTAAAACGCGCCCGGATCTGCTCCGCCAAGTGAGCGCGCGCTTCGACGGTCGCGGGCGGTGCGTTGGCGGCGACAGGAAGGATGATCTGGCGAACTGAATATTCAACGCCAGCGGCGGCCTTGCCGCCTTCCTTCTCAAGCTCCGCGCGAACCTCTGTTTCGCTGGCTTCGATACCTTTATTCAGAGCTTGAACCAAAAGTCCAAAAGCGAAGTCCGCACTGAAATGCGCTTTGAAATGGTCCGTGCTGACACCGGCACGTTCCAATTCAGAGACTAAAGCGTTGGGATCAATCTTCATAATGCCTGCGACACGGGCGATCTCGCGATTGATATCGCTGTCTGTCGGTTTGACCGCATATTTTTTCGTCTCGTCCAATTTAACATGATCGTCCACGAGGCTATCCATGGCCGCTTCGGAGGTTGCGGGTTTACGCAACACCCTGAGCAATTTTATCCTCTGCTCGAGATCGATATTCGTAATCGGCTCATTGTTCACAGTCGCGATAATAGCTTGCGCGAAAGCCAGACCGGCACCGCCGGCAACGGAGATCAAAAGGGTCAAGGCAGCGATAACAGCTCTTATCATGTGCATGTGCCGGGTCCATGTAATGTGAAGAACAGTATGATCCATCATCATCAGATCCGCTTCCTGATTGGTCCTTTTGGTCTCGCGCACTGGATGTAGGATTGAATCCATCCAAAATTATGAACGTGATCGATTTTTATAAATCAGAGCTGAGCGTTGACGGAAAACGCTGCGCACTTTTGCCCATTTCGTTCTAGAGGCCATCTAACCCTGCGAAGCTGGTGAAACTTTGGGTGAATTTCAGGTCACCCAAAGTACGCAGCGTGAGTTCCAGCAAGATGGTATTATTGTGCGCGAGCGAATAGCCATTGTCATAATAATTATAGCTATATTTGACCAGGAACGTGCAGCATTCGTCCTGGTAGCCGCCGCTGAGCCCCATGGCCGCGATCGGAAATGAACCAGGACTCGCGTAGCCAACCAGCGCTAGCGGATAGTACTGGCGGCTCATATCGAACGTGACATTGCCTTGCAGGAAATAATTGTCGGTAAACTTATACTTCGAGCTGAACGAAAGGCCTTCGCGCCGGACATAATAACCGATGATGGGTTGCGCTTTATAGTCCGCGAATTGAACGCTGCCCGTCAATGCGCCGAAATTGGCCGATACGCCTAGATCGGCGCGGCGGGATTCCCATGTATTGACATCGAGCCGGTCTTTGGCAGTGAAGGCGAAGATGGAATTCGGCGCTAAGGTAAAAGCGCCGACATAGTCTGAACGCCGGGTATCGAGTCCTGAGCTCAGGCCGACGTTCGCGGCATCGGGGGTCGCATAGGAGTTCGTTCCCGCGACTTGATACGATTGCCCTGCGATCAGATTGGCATATCCACCTGTTGTAAAGTTCGTCGTCGCCTGCGCTCCATAATTGGCGCGTGTGCCGGTCTCGAAGCGATCATAGCCCGAATATTTATCCCATTGGAACAAGGTCGAGTCGTCGAAGACCAGGCTTTGCGCATCCATGTTCAGATTGGACGACGACCCCAATTGACTGTTGGGCCGGACGATAATCTGTCCGATCGGTTCAAATACGGTCGAACCGATCGGCGTTTTCACAAGGAAAGGATAGCGATATTCAAGTCCGGCACCGGGCGTAAACGCCCCGTAGGCGTTGTTGGCGGAGCCGAGAAAATTCGTCTGAGAGGCATTGCTGAATGTCGATGAACCGGCCGTCGATAAAAACGACGTAGAACTGGTGGTGTTGGCATTGACAACTTCGCCATTCGCACGGGCAAAGACGAAGGGGGTCCAGACCTCACCGAGCGGATCGATATATTTGCGTTTCCAGGACGTATCGATTGTCGCGCGATTATAATCGCCGCCAATTCCGCGCAGAAGACAGCTCCCCGCGGCGGTGCCTGGCGTGTAGTTTGTGCAGACATTGTAGAGACTATAGGCACTATCCAGCGTCCTCGCACCGGCGGCCTGATAGGTCGCATTTGTCGCCGAGACACTGGTAAAATTGAAATCCAGCGTCACTTGGCCGCCGACGCCGGATGTCTTCGCGGGATCGATATCGAAGCTCTTGTTATAATCCAAGACCGGATGCGCGACTGGCTGCTGAGATTGAATGTCCTGCGCCGTCAGGCCTTCGAAAGAGTAGCCGCGCAAATCGAAAAAGCCGCGCGAACCCTGACCGGTCAGATAGGCGGTTGAGGTTGTTTCGCTGATATAGTTGCTCGAATATTCGTAGCTTTGCACCGCATAATCGGAAAGGAAGCGCTTATCCGAAAGGAATATGCCAGCCCATCCAAATTTCCATTCGTCAGCGAGCTGGAATTCGCCCTTGCTTTCGATGGAACCGCGCAACCTCACGTCGCCAGAACCATAAGGCTCACTGCCAAACACGCTCGGGTTCTTTTCATCAATGCCATTGAACTTGATGAAGTAGGAACCGTTCTCCAGCCTGTGCCGCCATTCGGCCCGGCCAAAGAAGCCCTGTTGCGTATAATAGATCGGCGTCAGCGTGATGTCGTAATTATCCGCCAAGTCCCAAAAAATAGGTACGCCGAAGCCAAAGCCGAGATTACCTTCATAGGTTAGAACCGGAGAGAGCAGACCCGACTTGCGCTTGACGTTCGGGTCAGGTGACGAAAGATAAGGTGTATAGGCGACCGGCACGCCGAGAAATTCGAGCCAAGCGTCTTCATAATAGATCATTTGTTCTTCGTTCTTATGGATGATGCGCTTGGCGCGCACTCTCCATAAGGGCGGCTTTGACGGATCATTCTTACAGGCATCGCAGGCTGTGTAAGTTCCTTTGTCGTAAACGCTCGTCTCCCCATCCGTGCGCTCGCTATGCGGTGCACTGAAATGGGTTTTGTCGGTCGTGTCCGCGCGCAGGCTCTCGACAAAGCCATCGCGGAAATCATCGGTCACATCGAAACGGTCGCCATGAACGATGGTGCCATCTTTTTCGGTGAGTTTGGCGTGACCTTCGGCAAACACGCGTTTCGTATTGCGATCGTAGATGACGCGATCGGCCTCAAGGATACGGCTTTGATAATAGACGCGCGCATTGCCTTCCGCGGTGACCGTGTTGTTCTTGTCATTATAGACAAGCTCATTGGCCTCGACGAACATCTTGTCCGGTTTATCGGGTGAGTTCTGAGCGGCGTGATCGTTGGCCGTTTGGGCTGAGGCTGGGCGAACGGGAGCCGCGGGAAAAAGGAAGACAGCAAGGAGTGCGAGCAGCATTGGCAACGCAAAGACGCGCGTACGTAATGCCCGGAAGGCGATGCCGCCGCGCCGAGCAGACCCAAGGGCAGGAGGAACTCCGGCCGCATTTTCGGGGCAAAAACGCCGCCCCATCAACCATCCTCCTGGTTTAGCAGAGCGAGGGTACCGAGCATGCTCGCGACCACCGCCGGTGACCAGGCAGCGACCGGGGCGCTCAATAGGCCCGCACCGCCGAGGTCGCCGACAAATTTCGTCGCTATGTAAAGCACGAAGCCCGCAGCCACACCACCGCCAACCATTTTCGCTATGCCACCAAACCTGAAAAATCTTAAGGAAAAGGCAGCGGCTAAAAGAACCATTGCGACGAGCAGCAAAGGTCTCGCCAGAAGCGTCTGGTATTGCAAGCGATAACCGGTTGAATCGAGCCCGGCCCTTTCAATCTGATCACGAAATGCAGGAAGATCCCAGAATGGCACGGAGTCGGGCGAGGCGACCGTTTGTGCTACTTGGTCCGGACTGAGGTTCGTGGCGAGAAGATAATGGCCGACCTGCTGGCCATCCTCGCCCGGAGCCGAAACCGTAGCGTTTTCAAATTGCCACACGCCGGGCAAAAGTTTGGCCGTATCGGCATCGACACGTTCTTCAAACTTTCCGTTTAGCTCGTAGAGATAGGCTGTGACGGCTTTGAGGGTTCTGCCGCCGTCTGTGCTCTCATCGGCCCTTATGATGGCTTGCCCATCGACGCTTTTTTGCCGGATCCAGAGACTTGTATCGCCTTCTTTGCGGCCATTTCCACCGAAAAGCTCGGTTTCAATCCCATCCGCGCGCTGCTTCATCTCCGCCGAAATCGGATTGAGAACAGTCACGGAGGTGACGCCAAGCACGATGGCGATGCCGACTGGCGGCACCAGAAACTGCCAGACGGAAATACCGGCGGCACGGGCGACGATCAATTCGAGCCTGCGGCTGAGGTTCAAAAAGGCCGTCATAGTTCCAAAGAGGACGCAAAAAGGCAGCACTTGTTCAGTCACGGCAGGTGTCCGCAAAAGCGCCAGAAAAGCGACGAATCCCACCGTTGCATTGGGCTTATCGCCCGCTCTGCGGAGCGTTTCGACGAAGTCGATGACATAAACCAAGCCGAAAATCGTCAAAAAAACCACGGCGATCATGCTGAAAAACCGGCCTGACAGATAACGGCCGAGGGTCGGTCCGATCATAGGTTGACCCGGTCCGTTGATCCCAGCCAGGGGAGTGATTCGGTCATTCGTCCCTCAATCTCGGTGAACAGGCTGGAAACACTCAGACTTGTCTAACGGCATAGGCAGAGATTTTGTCGGGATCGCGTCCGGGCCCGATGAAAATGCCAAATCCTCTCTTGAGTGATGGGCCGCGACGGCCAGACAGATTTTAATAGCTAGCCGCTCTTAAAATGAACGGAACACAGACCCCGGTAAATTATCCTTTGATCTGGCTACAATCTCATATGTCGATACGCAAGGCGGCGGCGATGACAAGACCGCGCGCGCAATTGAATTCCCGTTTGGCGTGGCTCTCCTGTCACGCCAAACGCCATGAATAAAGGGAGAGGTCAGCTCCGCCTGTGTATTATCGAATCGTTGAGGCCTATCGCCGCTGGAAAACTCTACCAGCTGACGTGCAACTTGCTCTAGTTTAGCTTCGAACCAAAATATCAAGATGCAATTCGCATCTGCGCCAAGCCCGTGCGATCGACACACGATCATCGGGCTTGGCGTCCGGCACGAGGTTGAAGAGGAAACAATGTCCGATCCGATCAGAATAGAATTTGTCGCGCTAGGCCCGCTCTCAGCGCAGACACCCTTTCAGCCCGCCGGAAAAAAGAGCAAAAGCAAAGTACCGATGACATTGGTTCTGCTCGCCGGTCAGGACTTGGTTTTCGGTGAAGCGACGCGCAAGCTCATTGGTGCCGAGGGTGAAACCTTTCTCAAAAAAGCCGCCGCCGCTGGAAAGTTCAAGGGCAGGTCGTCGAGCGTCCTCGAAGTCTTGGCCCCGGCGGGTTTTGCCGCCGACAGGCTTTTGATTATCGGCATGGGCGCTGTCAAAGACGATAAAGCTAAAGCCGACAAAGAGAAGTCCGATAAAGACAAATCAAACGAAGCCGCCGCGGCTTCGAGCGAATACACTCTTCTTGGCGGCTATATCCTCAGCCGGCTGGGCAGCGGTGCAAATGCGCTTGTCGCCTTCGATCCGCCCCGGCCGCCAAAAGACCAGGCGGCGGCCGCTGCCGATCTTCTGCTTGGCATGCGCCTGCGCGATTACCGCTTCGACCTCTATAAGACGAAGAAAAAGGACGATGGCGATGATTCCGGCGCGACCGATGTTTATATCGCGGTCGATGAGCCGTCAGCCGCCCGCCGCGAAGCTAAAGCGCGTGAGGCTGTGTCCGAAGGTGTCCTGACCGCGCGTTCGCTGGTCAATGAGCCAGCTAATATCCTCTATCCGGAGGAGTTCGCGAAGCGGGCTCAGGCTCTGGAGAAGCTCGGCGTCGAAATCACCGTTCTCGACGAACCAGCTATGCGCAATCTCGGGATGGGAGCGCTTCTGGGCGTCGGGCAAGGCTCGGTGCGCGAGAGCCGCGTAGTCATCATGCGTTGGCGCGGCACCGCCGCGAAGACCGCGAAGGACACGAAATCAAAACCGATCGCTTTTGTTGGTAAGGGGGTTTGTTTCGATACGGGCGGCATTTCGATCAAAGGTGCCGCTGGCATGGAAGATATGAAGGGCGACATGGCGGGCGCGGCCTGTGTCGTCGGCCTCATCCAAGCGCTTGCCACGCGCAAGGCGAAAGTCGATGCGATCGGTGCGATCGGCCTTGTCGAGAATATGCCGGGCGCTGAGGCGCAGCGCCCGGGCGATATCGTGAAATCGATGTCGGGTCAGACCATCGAAGTCATCAACACGGATGCGGAAGGCCGTCTCGTCCTCGCCGATGTGCTTTGGTATGTTCAAGATAAATTTAAACCAAAGTTTATGGTCGATCTTGCGACGCTCACCGGGGCGATCCTGGTGGCGCTGGGTAAGGAATATGCTGGCCTCTTTTCCAACAATGACGAGTTGAGCGACAAGCTCACCCAAGTGGGCAAGGAGACGGGTGAAAAGCTCTGGCGCCTGCCGCTCGGCCCTGCCTATGACAAGCTCATCGATTCGAAATTCGCCGATGTGAAAAATACTGGTGGCCGCCATGGCGGTTCCATTACGGCGGCGCAATTCCTGCAACGATTCGTCAATGATACGCCCTGGGCGCATCTCGACATCGCGGGTACTGGCATGGACTCGCCGCATAGCGACATCAATCAGAGCTGGGGCTCTGGATGGGGCGTACGCCTGCTCGACCGGCTCGTCGCTGAATATTATGAAGGCTGAATGAGGAAAAGCGTCCGCTCCCTCAAATCAGAGTCTTAAACAAGGCGGGTGGAATCGGACATTAACATGCCGGAAGTCTGGTTCTATCATCTGCAACGCCAGTCGCTTGAGCAGGTGCTGCCGATGCTGCTTGAGAAATCGCTTGAACGCAATTGGCGGGTCACGGTTCAGGCGTCGAGCGAGGAAAGGCTCGACGCTCTAGACCAATGGCTCTGGACCTATTCGGAAGGAAGTTTCCTGGCGCATGGGCGGCCGCGCGACGGAGATGCGGAGATGCAGCCGGTGTTCCTGACGACGGGGCTGGAAAATCCAAATCATGCGCCGGTTCGGCTGTTCATCGATAGCGCTTCCACGATCCCGCTGCTCGAGAGCGCGGCCGCGAGCGAATATGCCCGTGTCATCCTTCTCTTCGATGGCAATCATGACGACGAACTGAGTTTCGCCCGCGACGAATGGCGGCGTTTGAAAGCGGCCGGCGCCGATCTCTCCTATTGGAAGCAAAGCGCTGAAGGCCGCTGGGAAAAGCAGACGATGTGATGAAAGATTATATTCCAGAGCTGAGCGAAATTCGTATGGTTCAGCGGGCACCCGACGGGCCGCTGCCATTTTCAAAAAGCGACTGCGCCTATATCGCAGAAATCCTGGCCGATATGGAAAAGAGCTTCGGCCTGAAGAGCTTTTCGAACGTCGCTCCAGGAGCATGGCCAGCCCGTTCTTTGATCGGACAATTGATCGAGTGGTGGCGGACGCTTGATCCTGCGACGGAGGATCAGCGCGATGCCTATAACCGCCTTCCGGGATCGATCCGTTTAATCGATACAGTTTCGACATGGGTCGAGGAACAAACATCGCGGAAACGGTCACAGGCTGATTGAGCCAGTGACAAACGAGACCGCTCAAGAAAGACCGTTCAATGAGTCATGAGCACAAATATGTCGCCACTTTCGTGCATCGAGGGCTTGGCCAAATGGTCCGCCTGACGGTCATTCAAGGCTATGCCTTCGATCTGACGCTCCAGGAAGCACAGATCCTGTCGCGCGCACTCAACGCGGTCAAGGATAAGAAAAGCCCGGTCGATGAGGTTTATATGAGCCCTGTCGCCAGCGATGGCGATTTTTCGGCGAAAGTGCTGCCTGACGGGCTCATACTGGAAGGTGCAACTCCACCGGTTTCCTTAAGCTGGCCGGAGGTCGGTCAGATGGCACAGGCACTTGCCGCCGCATCGCAAGAACCGTCCTGAATGACCGAAAATGCCTGATCAATATCATTTTAACTGAGAGTTGATTCTTCTTGGCTATGATTTGATAGCGAAACCATCACGGCAAGTGTGATGCAATTCAAAGCGAATGCACCAATCACTTGTCGCCATAGCTTTCTTAAGCCGCCTTTTTGGATTGCTTGTCCGCTGTTTTGAGGCGGGTGAGCCGCTTCTTGAGTGACGTCCAAAGCAGACGCATTTCTTCAGCTGCTTTGCCATCCTCGCTAATTTCTGTCACACCCATGCCCTCTCTCGCCGCTTCTTGATAATCGACGCGTGAAGCAATGAGAGGACGCAAGAGACCGCCCATGGCCTCGATAGCTGCTGCGCCATCAAGCACGCGCTGAGTCTCACGTGAAGAAGGGCACTGGTTGAGGAGAAAAACATAGTCTTTCATCAACGTTTTGATCTTGCCGCGCGTCACTTCGCTAGACCAAATATCGAAAACAGTCGGACGAACAGGAATGACGCAGAGATCCGCGGCCTTTATCGCAGCTTCCGAGGCTAGCGTTTCGGTCGCTGGCGTATCGATGATTGTCAGCGTGACGTTTCCTTTAGCGAGAGCTGCCAATGCGGCTGGAAGCTTTGCCGCGGAAATCGCTTCGACAGGAAGTTCCTTATCGTTGCGGCGCGCGCCCCATTTCAGCAAAGATTTTTGTGGATCCATATCAAAAAGGAAAACACGTTCACCCGCTTCTTGCGCGGCGACTGCGAGACAAGCAGCTAAGGTGCTCTTTCCAGAGCCTCCTTTTTGCGTAACCAATGCGACCGTACGCATCCGAACCATCCTTTCAAAGTTGTGCCGATGAGTAAATTTCTCATCATTCCAAGACAGATTGGGCCGGGCCTATCTGCGAGCCAGTCAATCCGTGGCATTCCGGTTAGACTAATAGATGATCGGCTATTTCCGACTCTCTTCGCTGCCCTTCAAGAAGGGAAGAAGAATTCAACACGAGTCGTACTTTCGATCCAGTGTTGTTTTCATCTATTGATTTTCACATGCTCTGTTTATGACCTTGCGCGGAACTGGTCATGACAAGACTTCCAGCAACCGCGGTCAGAGTTTCGAGATTTCATGGCTGATCTTTTCTCAACTGCAGGTCTCGATCGTCAGGCGCCGCATCCGCTTGCGGATCGCATGCGGCCAGCACAACTCGAAGATGTCGCGGGCCAAGATCATTTGCTTGGCAAAGATGGTGCACTGACGCGGCTGTTGAAATCGGGCTCTCTTGGCAGTCTGATCTTTTGGGGCCCGCCTGGCACCGGCAAGACGACGGTTGCGCGTCTTCTCGCGCATGAAACAAATTTCGCATTCGTACAAATATCGGCGATTTTTTCCGGCGTAGCCGAACTTAAAAAAGTTTTTGAGGAAGCCAAGAAACGCCGGAGCATAGGGCAGGGTACGTTTTTATTCGTAGATGAAATCCATCGGTTCAACCGGGCGCAACAGGATAGTTTTTTGCCCGTCATGGAAGATGGAACGATTGTCCTTGTTGGTGCGACGACGGAAAATCCGAGCTTTGAATTGAATGCTGCGCTTTTGTCCCGCGCGCGCGTGATGACTTTTCGATCTCTTGATCAAGCCGCCATTGAAAAACTTCTCATCCGCGCCGAATCAATCGAAGGCAAAATTCTGCCGCTTGATCTGGAAGCGCGCGCGGCGCTTGTTCGCATGGCGGATGGTGATGGCCGGGCCTCGCTGACACTCGCTGAGGAAATTTGGCGCGCGGCCGCTCCCGGAGAAATCATGACGCTGCCTCAACTGACTGGGATCGTGCAGCGGCGTGCACCGATCTACGATAAGAGTCAGGAGGGCCATTATAATCTGATTAGCGCGCTGCATAAGGCGGTGCGCGGCTCTGACCCGGATGCCGCGCTCTATTATCTCGCGCGCATGCTCGACGCTGGTGAAGACCGTCTCTTCATTGCAAGGCGCGTGGTCCGTATGGCTGTTGAAGACATTGGCCTTGCCGACCCGCAAGCGCTCGTTGTCGCCAATGCCGCCAAGGAGGCTTATGATTTTCTTGGCAGCCCTGAAGGTGAACTCGCCATTGCCAACGCCGTGATCTATGTCGCGACGGCGCCGAAATCTAACGCCGCCTATGTGGCATTTAAAAGCGCGACGCGGCTGGCCAAGGAGCATGGCTCATTGATGCCGCCAAAGGTCATTTTGAATGCGCCGACGAAGCTCATGAAAAACGAAGGCTACGGGACGGGCTATGCCTATGATCACGATACACCGGAGGGATTCTCCGGGCAGAATTATTGGCCCGATGCCCTGGGGCCGCGAAAGTTCTACGATCCGGTTGATCGCGGCTTCGAGCGCGAGATTGGCAAACGCCTCGCCTATTGGGAAAAGCTGCGGAAGGATAAAAGCAGCGAATAGCGAGTGGCATTCAAGCCGTGGCCGTGGCGCCATTCCAGGCCGAAGCTCTTTCCTTTTGCGCAAGGCGTTCATAGAGCGCCCGGATCGGGGCCTGGCCATAAATTCGTTCGAGGCGCCGGACAGTAAAATGCCCGTGGGCGATCCTCTGGAAATGAGTCAAAAATGCAAAATTAACAGCTGCTCCACCGGCTGCGCCAAGAACAGGGATGGCTTGTGCCGCTAGCTTCTGTGAAACGACAACGCCAAACCGGGATCCGACCTGGGCAAGAAAACGTACCAGAACAGGGGAGGCTTCGTCAGTCATCGTGCGCCCTACAAGATAACGGGCTGCTTCGGAGACGGACCTGGCGAAAAGTCCTCGCGTAGCGAAATAGCCGCTTTCGGTAAAATCATGCCCATTCTCGCGGCCTCCAAAGGCGAAAACCTCAAGGCAGGCCAAAAGCGCATCTGGGTCGGATAAGTTTTCGCCTTCACGCCTTGCGATGTCTGCGATGGACCGGAGGATGAGCGTCGTCGAGACGGGCAATTCCACGGGCAGACTGGCGAGGCCAAAGGCACCGCCCGCCGCGCCCGATAAAAGCACGGCGGCCTTATGAAAGCGCCGCGTTCTTTGCCGAGTAACTTTGTCCTGCGGCCCGAGGCTTCGCAAGGCGAGATGAAAAGCGCTTTTGATGGCTGATTCCGCCGCCTTGTTTACAAGGTTGGTCACAGAAGCGGGGATCAATCTGCTGACTTGTCCGATCTGCCGCCCGAAGAGGTTCGCGAGTTGAAGCGCAAAGCTCGTGTGTTCGAGTTCGCGCACAGCATCCGCGAGCGCGGCATAATCCTCCTCCGGCATATCGGGGGCGGAGTTAAGCGCGGGCAGATTGGCGCGGGCTTGGTCCGAAACATCCGTAGAGGGAAGCATGATTTCCTGTTCAAGTTGCCGCTTAAATCTCTAGATGGCATTTTAACATGGAGGCTCGGGACGCACTATAAAAGCGCTGGTTTCCGGCGAAGCGGACAATTTTCACAAAAAAGTCCGGGAAACCGGATCTATGCGAAAGAATGCTCCAATGCGGTTTTGGTTCGCAGGAGCTCGCGGGTTTTTCGCGCGGGCCTCTCATGGGGTCTCTTTTAAGAGAATGGAGGAAATCGATAAAATTCGATGCTTTTCATTTTAATCTATTTATACATAAAAATGATCCTTATTTGATCTGGCCTAATCGATAAAAACTTATCTATTTACTTAGACCGGTATCAAAACCGAGATGAGCATTGTTCGCCCGTTCAGTACGGGGGAACGTGTGATGTTGGGGTTGAATACAAAAAGAGTTGCGGCGGGAGCGCTGATCTTGATGTCAGCTGTTACGCTCTCGCCCCGGCCGGTTTTGGCTTTGATCAACCTGCCGCAAGCTACTTATGCCGCAGTCGGATCGGAAACGAGCGTCCCATATGGCTGGGTCGATTTTTGCCGCCGCTATCGGGGTGAATGCGACAACGGTCCGGCTGCGCCTCTTGACGTCAATCTGACGGCGGACTCACTCAGAGAAATCGAACGCATCGATAAAATGGTTAATAAGGCTGTTGTGCCGGTCTCTGACACGGATCATTGGGGCGTCCTCGACCAATGGGATTACCCGAAAGACGGCAAGGGCGATTGCGAAGATTATGCTCTGTTCAAACGCAAGCTTCTCATCGCAGAAGGTTTTCCACGCCAAGCGCTGCTGATAACGGTCGTCAAGGACGAGCAGAACGAAGGCCATGCCATTTTGACCGTTAAGACCAACCACGGTGAATTCATACTCGATAATTTGACCGATGAAGTGAAGCCGTGGGAGCGAACCGGATATAAGTTCGTCAAACGGCAGTCGCAAAGCGACGAGAATGTTTGGGTTCAAGTTGGCCCTGCGACACCGGCTCCGGCCTATGTCTCGCGGTAAATGTTGAATCTTGCATGAGCGGGATTTGACCCCCGCTATGCAATTTGGGAGAGTCCTGCGCAGCACTTCGCCTTTATCCGATGGAGGATAGGCGAGGTGTTATGAGGAGGATCATGGATGTTCCCGCATTTTACGCGCTCAATTATTTTCGTCACAGCTGCTTCCGGGCTCTTTGGTTTAGCCCTTTGTGGTTCGAGCCAAGCCCAATCCGTTCGTTCGCAATGCAGCACAAAATATCAAGCGGCCAAAGCGGCCGGCACGCTCAACGGCGAGAGCTGGAATAAGTTTTACAGCCAATGTGCCGCTGAATTGAAGACAGGCGGTGAGACTCAACCGGCGGCCGCGCCCGCGGCTCCACAGCCCGTCACTCCAGTTGCTACCCCCGCGGCACCGCCAGCCGCTGCTCCCAAGCCTGCAAGGACCGTTACAGCGCCGCCGGCCCCAGAAGCGCCAGCCGAAGCGGGCAGCCCAGTTTTCCCGGCTGCGATCGCACCGCAATATTCAACTTTGTCCGCAGGCAAAGCCCGCTTCAAAACCTGCGATGATCAATATAGAGCTAATAAGGCGACTGGCGGCAATGCCGGTCTCAAATGGATTCAAAAAGGCGGCGGCTATTACAGTGAATGTAACAAAAAGCTGAAAGGCTAAAGGCATTTTTGAGCGGGACGAGTACTTTGCTCATCCCGCTTCAAGCGTTTTGCGGCGGGTCGCATTGCCCTTCACTCATATGAGTTCGCGGCGTCAAAATGACATGAACAAACCGCCGGCGCAGAGGTCTCTGTGAATGGCATCTTGATCCGCGATTTCCCGCATCCCAATGGCCCAAAGATCCCATCCGATCCGGTTGACAATGACCTTTGCGAAACCAGCTTGAAATAAAACGTTGCCAAGGCGGCTGGCGGTAAAGCCAGTTTTATGTGTCATATGCACATCTCCACGGGCAATGGATGGTGTATGCCCGAATAATATATCGAGCCCAGTGATTGGCCCTGCCGTGGATCCGTAAAGTTCCGCGTCAAGGCCATGTTTGAGAATCTGGGCGGCCACTGTTTCCAAGTCCGGGCATGTGATCAGCACAAAACCGCCGGGCTTGAGAATACGGTGAAACCCTTTTAGCGCGGGTAGCACTTCATGGGCATAGAGATGTTCGATCGAATGAGAACAAAGAATCGCATCGAAACTGCCCGGTGAACATAATCGTTCGATGTCAGTAATTGAGCCAAGGATGTCTGGCTTGACCGCCGGGTCGATGTCGAGCCGTACGATCTCCCACCCGCCGTTGCGAAACAGCGGACGGTCTGATGGATGGCCTTCGCCGCTGCCCGCATTCAAAACGGTTTTGGGAAAGCCTTGCGCCTCAGAAAAGTTGATCCGCATATCAGGCAACCCGATGCTCAAAGGTTTGCATGCGTTTTTGAGGCCTCCTTGGCCCGCGCCTTGAAATAAGTCTCGTCAACTCATCCGCGATCTTGATCTAGCCTGTCGAGCTCCTGGCTTTGCCGCGGAAAACGCGGACCGGCCGCGCAGCGGAGTTGCTGGACACAGTTTCCGGGGCAGGAGCGTCTTGGCTAGCTTCCTGCTGCTTGGCTTCGACGCTGAGTTTAAGGCCGATGAGAGGTTCGAGGCCCGATGGACCGCTTAAAGTCACACGCGTTCCCGCGATCCGCATAACGGGTGTACCCAGGAAGAGAGCCTCCGCGACCAGCTGCATGGACGTTACACCTGGTCCTATCAGTTCAAGGTTCAGGCCAAAGATGGGAAGCGCCCGGCCGCGTGTGCCTGTGAAACCGCCTAAGCCGATCATAGGCGTTGTCGCAGCATTGGATTTTGGTCCAATCGCGCAATAGCGCAAATCGATGTTTCGCGGCTTATTCGGCCATTCGATGGCGATGCCTTCGATCCGTGCCGGAATGGCTGGACCTGCGAGCCATTCATTCGCGGAAACTTCGATATCACCCCGGCTAGCGACATGGCCATGGAGCTTGAGGCCGGAGAGATTGAGCTCTTGTTTGGCGTGTCCGGCAGCCTGACCAAGGTACTGATAGCTGTTCTCACCTTGGATAAGCGAGTCGATTTTAATCGTGGCATTGGTCGAAGCATCGGCCTGGATAGGGATGACCTCGACCATGATGCGCCCCGGCCGCACGGCTTTGAGCGCGACACCCGCGCCTGGCTGCCAAAGCGTCACCTCACGCGCTTCGTCCGCGTGATGAAGGACAAGAAACACGTCCTTTGTGCTTGCCGCGTCGATGCTGACTTTGATCGCCGGATGGGCGCTTACCTCTTCGGCGATCGCATAACGGAGGACGAAAACGCCCGGCTTGAGATCAATGCCTCTTTTGATTTCCGAAGTATTACCGTACTTCATAGTCCTTTCGCCACTTTCCCTGAGCTGAAATTCTTCTGCTCTTTTAGTAAAAGCAACCGGGTTGAGGGAAAATATTTCGAGCGGACAGGGGGCATTGCCGGATACATAACTTAAAGTGTCTACACCACATTCATCCGCGTTTTCTAGCACCTGCGGCAGGTAAAGACAGCAACTTGTGAAGACAGTGTTGGCGCGTTGCGGCGAGGTTTTCCTCATTGTGAAGGCGAGGCCCGCCTATTTGTAATTTCGATATAAAGAAGCGAACTTGTCACCTTCCCACCCAGCAGTTCGGCACATAGCGGCCCGCGAGATTCCCGCGCCGGATTTTGGAAACAGACACACGCATGCGGCTTGCCTCGACCGGCTGAGCATTGATGCTCTATCGCGCGGGCGGCCGGACATAGCGTTCCGGTATATCGATCGCCGTTGCCGGATCCTTCCTCCCCCCGCAGCCTATCATTACGTCCTGCGGGCAGAGGTTCTGGCACAAAGATTGGAGCCAGCCGCTGCCTTGGAAAGCCTCGGCCGCGCGCTTGAAATGGCACCGGAAGACCTTCAGGCTAACCGCCGTATGCTAGCCTGGGGTAAGGGCGAGCAAAAGATACGGGCCGCCCGGATTTTATGCGAAATCGACGATGATCTTTCGGTTCTGATCGAGGCTGGGAAAGTTCTGAGGGGTGCCGGTTGCCAGGTCATAGGATCCATCAGAGTTTTCAACAGCTATCTCCGTGGCTGGGCGGCTTGGAGCACCTTTAACGCCCCGGAGCTTGTGATCGTTGGTGACGGATTCGAGGTGCATCAATTGCTCGAATCTGACCCGGATCACTTCTTGAGAAAAGCCGGATTTTCGAAATGTGTTAGCTTCGAACGGGCGCTTGACTCCGGACAAAACCCGCGTTGGGTGTATCTGAAATGCGGCGAGGAAATTTCCCTCTCGAAGCGCATTTCAAGCCGGAAGGAACAGCCGGCCAAGCCAGCCGAATCGCGATCGAAGAAAGCACCTTCTGCTCGCAAACTGAAACCGGCGCTGACAATTGTCATCCCGGTCTATCGTGATTTTAAAGCGACCCGGGCTTGTTTGGAGAGCGTGCGGCGCGAAACCGCGAAGATGTCCGATTGCATGGTGCTTCTGATCAACGACGCGTCGCCGGAACCGGAGATCGCGCCTTATTTGGAAAGCTTTGCAAAGCGCACTGGAGCAACGCTTCTCACAAACGCGCATAACATGGGCTTTGTCGGCTCGGTGAATCGGGCGCTCGCCTTGATCCCAGGCGGCGATATTATTCTGCTCAACGCCGATACGGTTTTACCTGGCACAGCCTTGCAAAGGCTGCGCGAGACAGCGCGCAAAAACGAGCGCATCGGAACGATCACACCGCTCTCCAACAATGGTGAGTTCACCAGCTTTCCGATCCCGTTGCATGCCAATCCTTTGCCTAATCTTAAAACGCTCGCGGCGCTGGACCGGGCCGCAATGCGCGTAAACAAGGATTGCATCATCGATATTCCGAGCGGGATCGGTTTCTGCCTGTTTATCTCTGCCGCTTGTTTCAAAGCCGTGGGCAGCCTGAGCGATTGTTTTCAAGGCGGCTATCTTGAAGACGTCGATTTCTGCCTTCGCGCGCGAGAAAAGGGGTTTCGCAATGTCTGCGATCCCTCCATCTTTGTTGCGCACGCGGGCTCGCGGTCTTTTCTGGCGGACAAGCACAACCTCGTCGTCCGTAATCTGCCGATCATTGAGGAACGCTTTCCTGGAGATCAGGCTGAAACGAAGGCCTTTCTCAAGCTTGATCCCCTGCGGCCGGCACGTGCCGCCATCGAAAAAGCGCTGACATCCAAAGCTGCGTTCGATGTGTTGATCGTGACGGGACCGGGACTTATTAAATCCATAGTGCAGGAACGCGCGCGCCGTCTTCAGTTGCAAGGTCAGCAAGCTTGGTTCGCCATCGTGACAAATGGGACAGTGCGTTTCTCCAACGCGGCTGAGGCTATGCCGCGGTCCTTGCAGTTTCGATGGGATAGCCAGCAGGCGCGGGGTGATCTTAGCGCCTATCTGCGCGGCTTGAGTTTCGGCCGTATTGAACTTGCTGATCCCGCGAAGATTCCGCCTGCGTCACTATCCTTACTTTGTAAAGGCGGACAACCGCTGGATCTCCTGATCTCCGATGGCCGGTGGATGCTGACTTCCGAGAAGTCATGGCTTCAAAAGGCAAGCGCAGCACCTTGCAATCCTTGGGAAGAGCAGGTGACGCTCATGGAGATATGGAGCAAAGTCAGCCGGATCATCGCACCTAGCGATCAGGCCAGAGGCTTTGTGCAACATTTTGTCCCCGATCAGAAAGACAAAATCACCGTTCAAGACTTACTGCCAACGCGATCCAAATCACCGAGGAGCAGACGAAAGAAGGAGCATGTCGAAGATGGACATGCCATTTGCGGACTCCTCTCTTATGGACGGCTCAGTGATGATTTTATCATGATCAAAGAGCTTGCGATGAGAACGCGGCGTAAGACGAAAGCCGCTTCTTTTATCGTCTTTGGAGAGACCTTTGATGATCTCGATCTCATGGCACTTGATAATGTTTTTGTCACGGCGGCCATTGATGCAGATGAATTGAGTACGCTTTGCAGACTGTATGGAATCGACAAACTGTTCGCAGCGACGTGCTGGCCCTTGTTCGGACATCCGCTGACATCGGCTGCTAAAGTATCGGGCCTGCCTTTAGCCTATTTCGATTGGTCATACGGCGCATGCAAACCGGCGCGCGCTCATCTCGCTTTGGCTCCGGGTCTCGACATGAAAGCCATTGCGTCTCAACTCGCAGCCTGGATGGCTTGGCTGCCATGAGCAGACGTAAGGATCAAAAAGTACCGCAGGCGGAAAACTCTCTCCAGAGTTTGCTGGAGCGGGCCAGCATCACGCGTTTTTGCGGAGCTGTTTGGAGTCCCTCGGAACCCGAGCGAAGATTCGTTGTCGAATTTCTTTTGGATGGCATTTCCGTTGAACTTGCCGTCGCCGGCGATTTTGAACCTTCTTTGACGCGCGCCGGTGACGGGTGCCATGGTTTTAGTTTTCAAATCGATGCGGAGATTTTGGCTGAGGCCAGTGTCGCAGAAGTCCGCCTTGCTAATTTAGGACTGCCGGTTGGCCTGCCCATTTTTCTGCATGATGGAGACAAATTCGAGTGCCCCGCGGTTGGTGTGCCGCCGGTCCAATGGCTGGGCGGTTTGCGTTTCATGGGTGCCGTCTTGCCGAATGAGAATGCCTCTGGCCAGATGCCAGTTGTGAAAGCGGTCATCGACGGCGAGATCGTCGCTGAAGCAATTCCCAGCCGCTGGAAAAATAATGGCCTTCTCGGCAAAGAGGCCATGGCGCTCGCAGCCTTCGATCTCTATCTGCCACGGCACTTTGCTGAAGGCTGTGTTCATCGCGTTCATTTTATCGGCGCCGGGGGCCTTCCGCTTCCAGGAAGTCCGCTGGTCTTTGCCGCTTTCGCAGATGGCCTCGCCGCCCTTGTCGCAGAGCGGGCGGCGATCGAGAGCGAACGTTTGCGCGGGGAAATGTTCGACTGGCTCATGCCGATGAGCGTGCCGCTCTCACATTATGAGCATTGGCGGGAGCGGCTTCCAAAGCGCGCGCAACCAGCAGATGAAAGTGTGTCTTACGTCGCTGGCGTGACGCTTGTTGGCGATGGTGATGTCGATGCCTCGCTCGCCTCGCTTGAATCCCAGACGCATGAAAACTGGGTCGCGCTGACCTTGCCCTATACCGACCGCGCGCAAGGTTTCGATTGTAATGCGCTGCGTGACTTCCTGGCACAGGATGCCGCCTCCTGCGGCTTTATCGTCTTTGCGACGGCCGGGTTTCATTTGACGCCTGATGCCATTGAACGATTTAGCGAGGCGTTCGCTGCGCATCCGCGCGCATTCATCGCTTATGGCGACATCGCGATCAGAGATTCCCAAGGCCACGCCTGGCCAATCGCCTTCTCAGCTTTCGACTACGAACGCTTGTTAGAGCAGGGGTATTGCTGCTCGCTTTTCGCGGTCAAACGCGAGGCTCTCACCTCAAGCTTGCAAGATAAGACGCTCAATCTTTATCGTCTGTTCAATAGCATCGTGAGCGATCCTGTTCAGGATGGTGCTCTCCATCTTCCAGTCTGCTTTGGTACGATCGCAGACTTGAATACAATCTCCGCTGGACGCGCCTTGGTGAGCGCAACGACCGCGCATTTGCGTTCGCGCGGTATCAAGGCAAAAGTCACCCTTGCGCATAGCCATCTTTTCCCGGCTGTGAGAGTCACGCGCCAGCCAGCCAATCCAAGCGTCTCGATCATTATTCCGGTTCGCAACCGCGTCGATCTTTTGCGCAAGTGCCTTGAAAGCATCGATCCGGCGGTCAAGAAAAATGCCGCCGAAATCATCATTATCGATAATGATTCATCCGATCCTGAAACATTGGCGTTCCTCGCCGGTTTCGAGGCGCCAAAGCGCCGTGTATTGCGCGTCGCGGGCGCATTCAATTTTTCAAAGCTGAACAATCTCGCCGCGCAGGCGGTGGCGAGCGACTATCTTTGCCTTTTGAATAATGATGTGCGGGCACTCGACAGCCTATGGCTGGACGAGCTTCTAAGCCGCTGCGCTGAAGAAGATGTCGCCGCCGTGGGAGCCTTATTGATTTGGCCAAGCGGTGTTGTGCAACATGGCGGTGTCGTGCTTGGCCCAAATTTCGGCGCGACCCACGCTTTCAATGACCGGTTGGAGAGCGATCCAGGCTATGCGGATCTGCTCTTGGTCGCGCGTGAGTGTAGTGCCATCACGGCGGCTCGCCTTTTGACGCGGCGCGCCGACTATCTCGCAGTCGGCGGTCTCGACGAGGTTTTTTTCCCAATCAATTTTAACGATGTCGATTATTGCTTGAAGCAGCGGGCGCGCGGAAAACGGATCATTTTCACGCCGCATGCAAGACTTCTCCATCTCGAGTCTGCGAGCCGCGGCGATCATCAAAGCGCGCATCGCAAGGGGCTGTTCGAAAGGGAATTACGCAGCCTGCGCACGCGATGGATGGAGGCGCTGCTGGCCGACCCGTCTTACAGCCCGCTTCTCTCTCTGGATCCTGTGCCTTATTCGGCACTTGCATGGCCGCTTCGCACGCTGCTCCCGCGCTGGCGTTCATTGCCACTTCAGGCAGATATCCCGGCAGGGATGTGAGTGCTCAGAACAAGGGAAGAGGGCTTTTATAGGAATGTAATTTCGGTCTGAGGAGAACCTTTGCTCCCTTAAATAAGGAGAAGACTATTTCCCGAACTTGATGGTCGTATCGGATTGATGCTCGATCGTAACGGTTAAAGCTCCGCTGCCGAAAGTATAGGTCGCAGTATCGGCAGCAACGTTGATTACCGGTTTGCCGCCATCTTCCTGGCCTGCGGCAAACTGGGTGAAGTCGATGCTGTTACCAGTCGCGTTCGACGAACCTGTGATCGAGATATTGCCGGACGTCGCATTGATATTGGTTTCATTGAAACCAGAGCCGCCAGCGATCGTGTCGTTCGCCGTACCACCGGCGGTTCCAATGTCAAATAGATTATAGCCGCTGCCGCCAGCGAGTGTTTGCGCACCTGCCGCGTTTACGACGAACTGGTTGAACCCGGAACCGCCCATCACAGAGTTGTTGCCACCGAAAATATTGAAGTTATCGCGTCCCGCACCGCCATTGATAGTGTTGGTGCCGCTTGCAAGTGTCGAAGCATCGACTTGAATGACATCTGCACTGCCAGATGCCCCGGATGCCGTATCGGCATTGACTGTCCATGTCCCGCCAGCTCCAATTTCGATCGTGTCGTTCCCGCTGCCGCCATTGATCGTACCGGTGCCGGGGCCAGCATTAATCGTATCAGTACCAGAGCCAAGATTTACGGAGTCTGTATTTCCCGGCGCCGAATAGTTTGGATTATAAAGGTTGATCGAGTCGTTACCATTGCCGCCGTAAATCGTGTTCGAGCTGGCCCAAGCATTGATCACGTCGCCAAAATTGCCGCCGGTTAACACATTGGTTCCGGATTCCAACTGAACGAGATTAGACCCGCCCGTATTGGCAAGATCGATCGTGCTGGTGCCGCCGCTGTCAGCTAGGATCGTATCGGTGCCACCACCGCCGTTGATAATCCATTGGCCAAGACCCACATCGACAGTGTCGTGTCCAGAACCAAGATTGACGGTGTCTCGATCAGTTGAGGACGAGTATGTCTCACTCGTATTATAATCCTGAACCGAATCATTTCCGGAGCCGAGGTTCATCACATTGTCGCCTGCAAAAGCGTTGATCGTGTTGGCTCCATTGCTGGCGTTGATCGTGTTTGTACCGCCATCCAATTGGAAAAAATCGTTTCCGCCATCGGATGGGAGGCTGGAATAGCCGTAGATTGTGTTCGTACCGGTGGAAGCATCTAAAGTACTTTGACCGGTGCCTAAATAAATCAATTCAACACCGTCACCGGCGAGAACCGAGTTGGCGCCATCGCCGGCTAAAATCGTATCGCGTCCAGTCGCCTCGTGCAGATTGACGAAGTTTCCGCCCGAGCTTCCAGCAAGCAGGATATTGTTTGAGTCATTATCAAAAATATTGATTGTATCAGGTCCAGCGTTCGTATCGACGATTGCTGTAGCACTCGGAAGGGTTTCAAATGCGGTGCTGTTGAAGTTAGCGTCGTTGATTGCGTAGAGATCTACACCAGCTGTGCCATCAGCATCTGAAAGCGACGTTGGAGTATAGACGAGCACTGTCGGCTCTGGTGTGTTGGAACCTTCTTTGACAGTATAATCGCCATTGACAGCGAGAAAATTAGCGATCTCGGTGGCGGTGGTTTTGTCTATATGATTGCCCGAAAGCTGAGTGACGAGTTCAGAAGCCCCGTCAAATGCGTAGGCAGCCATAATTAACGCCTTAAAGCGCAGCGGCAGGTCGGGAGTTTGGCTTTAAGCCAATCCCCAATAACGTCCTGCGCTGCGAACTCAGAGAACCAAGAAAAGTGCTGCTAACAGCAGGTTTCAGATTTGAGAGTGCTGTTAACTAACGTTGAGGAAGCTAAGCTTAGCTGTAAGATTTTGTCAACCATAACCAGGAATAAGCGGCCTGAGGGCTTTGGTCGAAAATCAAGTGAATTCAATTCAATCGGGTAAGGGATGATTAAAGTGAATGCTGTCATGAGCTGCTGCTTTGTGACTCCCCATCACAAAGCCGTTGCCGGAGCCCCAAGCAGCCTCAAACGGCTTTCGGCGAGGGTATTTCCGGCGGCGGCAGCCTTCTCATACCAATGACGTGCCAGGCTTTTGTCGCGCATCGTGCCTTGCCCGGCCGCGTAGAGATCGCCGAGCGCGAGTTGTGCTTCGGGCATTTCCTGATCAGCGGCTTTCTTATACCACGTGAATCCTGTGACCGGGCTTTGGGCAATGCCCTGGCCCTTACAGGCCATGACTGCGAAATTATATTGCGCCACGAGGTGACCGTTTTTCGCAGCTTGTTCATACCAATGCGCACCTTGTACAAGGTCGGCAGGAACGCCGTCGCCGGTGCAATAAAGAACGCCAAGTTGAAATTGTGCCTGGCTATTGCCTTGCTCGGCTGCCTTGCGAAACCAGGCCGCCGCCGCTTTACTATCCCGGCGTCCCTTGCCGTCATCGAGATAGCTCGTTGCCAATAAGAGCTGGGCATCGACATTTCCGGCTTGGGCAGCCGCGGTAAACCAATGTTGAGACTCAGCCTTGTCATCTTTATTGCCGCGGCGGCTATACAGGGATCCAAGTTGCAGCATCGCAGGCGCGTAACCGCGTTTGGCTGAACGGCGTAAAAAGGCCTCGCCTTTTTTGGGATCTGGATCCACACTTTTCGGATCGAGATAGAATAGGCCGAGCATAAATTCCGCTTCTTCGTCTCCTGCTTCGGCGGCTTTTTCAAACCAGCTCAAAGCGCGCGCAGGATCGCGATCAACACCTTCGCCCGCGTAATAAAGTTTGCCGATTTGAGTCTGCGCCGCGCGAATACCAGCGTTAGCCGCCTTTTCATACCAATAGGCAGCCTGCTTGGCGTCTTTTTGGATGCCCGTTCCGTTTAAGTAAAAGACGGCAAGGTTGAATTCCGCTGTGCCATGACCTTGCTCGGCTGCGCGTTTGAACCATTTCGCAGCTTCAGATGCACTTTTCGGTAAGCCTTCGCCACGGGCATAAAGCCGTCCGACGATAAACTGGGATTGAATGTCGTTTAGTTCAGCGCCTTTGCGATACCAGATCGCTGCTTCTTCCAAATTTGGCGCAACGCCTTGGCCACGGCTATAGAATTCAGCCAGTGTAAGGATAGCTGGTAAATAAGCTTGTTTAGCGCTGGCCCGCAGGAAGGTCTCGGCTTTATCGAGATTCTGTTTCAAGCCTTCGCCACGGATCAAAAGCAGGGCTGCGTTGTGAAGCGCTCTCGCATGGTTCTTCTTTGCAGCTTTGAGAAAAAGTTTTCCAGCTGCCTTCAAATCGATGGGGACACCCAGGCCATCGAGATAGAGAGAGGCGAGCGCGACCTGCGCGTTAACATCATCCTGATCGGCGGCGCTTTGAAACCATGCCGCTGCTAACGCATGATCTGTATCGACGCCCAATCCATTGGCATAAAACATCCCGAGTCCATATTGGGCTTGAGCATTATTGGCGTCGGCCGCGCACTCGAACCAATACCGGGCCCAGTCGAAATTGCGCTCACAACCGATCCCTTGCCAGAAGAAATGTCCCAAGGTTGCCATGGCCTGGGCGTTACCTTGCCCGGCCGCGGCTTGCGCCCAGCGGAATGCTTCTTTCGGATTTCTCTCCAGCGTGAGACCGCTTGGAAAAAGCAATCCTTGGAGACGGGCGGCGTGGCCGGCACCTATTTCTTCCGCCGTTTTCTGCCAACGCATGACGTCGCTGATCGCGTGCGGCGTATCACCCTGAAAATAGAGCAGACAAGCCTGATATTGTGCATCGGTATGGCCGCCTTCGGCCGCGTGAAGATACCATTTCAGGGCATCCGGAATGCTTCGCATGACACCCTGGCCATGGGCATAAAGAAGGCCGATACGATAAAAGGCCTCAAGGTTTTGCGCGCGGGCAGCCTTCCGCCAGAAATCATGCGCACGCTCATATTGTTTCTTTTGATAGGCGGCATTCGCGAAGGCACAAAGCGTCTCTGGATCCTTGACCCAATCCACCGGCAGCCAGCGCTCGGCCAGCTCCAACAATATTTGCTGGGCACTTTCGGTTCTGAGGGATTGTGAGAGAAGACAGCTTTTGATCACGCTTTCAGCCTTCAACAACACAGCGGTCACTCTCTTCGCAAGCAATACTGCGGAATGCTGTACTTAAACAGATATGTTCATCTGAACAGGAGCATTGACTTCAAGGTTCGCGCATAGACTCGCCAAGACCGTGCAATGCACCTCCCAAAAGGTAGCGGGCGAGTGAGCGCTTTCCAACCTTGACATCGGCGGCCAGCGTCATGCCGGGGATCAATCTGAAGTTCTCGGGAACGCCAGTGAAATGAATTTGATCAATCGTGATCCGTGCTTTGTAATATGCCTCGACGGGCTTACCATCTTCATCCGTCGTAAACGCGCCCTCACTGATCCATTTGACGCGGCCTTCCGCTGTCCCATGTTCAAAATAATTAAAGGCGTCGATTTTCAAAGTCGCAGGATCGCCGGGCCGGACAAAACCAATGTCGCGGGCTGAGATCGTTGTCTCTGCTTCCATAGGGATACGCAGCGGCATCAAAGTCATGAACTGGTCGCCCTCTTTCAGCACAGAACCCACAGACAATTTGGCGATCATCAAAACCACAGCCGGCTCAGGCGCCGTCAGCCGGACGAGATCTTGATGTTTAAGTGCTTTTGACAATTGGGATTGGGCGGTGTCGCGCGAGTTGCGGGCGGTCACTAGCTCCTGACTGGTCGTGGCGAACCATTGCTGCTTGAAAACCTCGGCATCCGCTTGCGCGGCAGTAAATTGCTGACGTGCTTCCAGCAAACTATTATGGTCATTTTCTAATGTGCGCAGCATTTCAATACGTTGATCGGTCGCTGAAAGCCGGTTGAGCAAGCTGCCCGCTTGTTTTTCGACCAGCGTCGAACGCATATCTTCAATTTGTTTGGCTATCTTTTCGCGCTCGGCATAACGGCCCTCATCATTTTGCAGGGCTGTGATTGTTGTCCGCAGCTGCTCGATTTTTGCGTCGTAGCTTTGAAGCTGGGCTTTATACTGCGCTGTGCGCTGATCGAAGAGTGCCTGTTGAATCCCGGCGTAGCGGATCCTGTCTGGATCGGTACTCGCGGGAAAAACGGGTTTCCGGTTTGCAAGCTCGGCGTCGGCACGTTCGATCTCAGCATCGAGGCTCGCCAATTGCTGCCGTGTTTGATCGACGTCGGCCAGTGTGAATGTCTGATCTAACGTCGCAAGAAGCTGCCCCTTATCGACCTGTTGGCCTTCCTTCACATCAATGCTTTTGATGATTGAAGGATCGAGCGCTTGAAATACACTCGCCGGCTCGGTCGGGACGATCTTACCGCCCTGGCTCGAAATCACCCGGTCGACAGGCACAAAAACAGTGACCGCTATGCAACTGACCAGCATGCCTGCGAGCAGGCGCACTGCCCAACCTGTAGCAGCGGGAATTGCAGCCTCGCGGATCGCGTCCGTTGCTGACTGAAACTCCTTAAGGGCGCTGGCTTGGGCTGTGTTACTAAGCGACACTGGGGCCTCTGTAAGCTGGCTTTTCTACGGGTAGTTCAGGATTGACATGTGCATTTTGCTGACGCCAAAGCCCGCTGTAAATATTGCAACGTCCAAGTAACTCTGGGTGCGTGCCAATGTCGTGGACCTCACCTTGATCGAGCACGAGGATTGCGTCCGCGTGCACGAGCGACGACAGGCGATGCGAGATGACGATCATTGTGCGTCCCTTTGCGATCCGGCGCAGATTCGCGTTGACGATGGCCTCGCTCTCCGCATCGAGCGCGCTGGTCGCTTCATCAAGAATTAGAATTTTCGGATTCGTGATCAATGCGCGAGCTATGGCAAGGCGTTGTCTTTGACCGCCGGATAGGTTTGGCGAACCTTCATAAATGAAGGTTTCATAGCCGCGTGGCAGTTTGTCGATGAATTCTTCCGCTCCGGCGAGGCGGGCTGCGTAAACCATTTCTTCGAAAGTCGCGTCACTTTTGGCCGCGGTGATATTTTCGCGGATTGTCCCGCTAAACAAAAAGTTCTCTTGCAGCACGACACCGAGACTCGATCGCAAATGATCAAGGTCATATTCGCGGACATCGATTCCATCGATCTTGATCAAGCCTTGATAATCGGAATGCAATCTCTGAAGCAGCCGGGTGATTGTCGTTTTGCCTGAGCCGCTGCGTCCCATGACGCCGAGCGTCGTTCCTTGCGCGATTTCGAAGGAAACTGATTTTAAGGCCGGAGAAATCGCACCCCTATATTTGAAGAGAACTTGGGAAAATTCGACGCGTCCCCTCAGCGGCACGCGGACTCCATGTCCTGTCCGGCCTTCCTCTCGCGGCTGGTTGATGAGACCAGAGACGAGCTGGAGGGCCAGCCGTGCCTCATCATATTGCTGAATCAAATGCGCGATTTGGACGAGCGGAGCGGCCACACGCTGGCTTAAGATCAGAAAGGCAAACAAAGTACCAATAAAGATCGGATCATTGGTCGTCATGGCGAAATAAATACCAAGCGCGAATGTGCCGCTAATCATCAGCCGTTCTAACGGCGTCACGACAGATTGGATCAGATTTCCGAGATCGCCTTCCGCGAGCCGCCTTTTTGCGACACGCGCAGTCAGGACATCCCATTCTCGCCGCTGCTTTGCGTCGAGCGCTAAGGATTTTACTGTCCGGATACCGGCGATATTTTGAGAAAGAAACGAACCCCGCTGGGCTTCGGCTTCCTCAGTCAAACCCGACCTTCGCCGGTAAGCCGGCAACATTGCGATGATCCATGTCATGATCAATGCGCATAGGGATATCACCTCGAGGGTAAGGATCCAATTGAAGTAAAACATGACAGGCAAGAAAAAGAGAAGGATGCCGGCATCAAGCACAGTCCCGAACAATTGGCCTGTCAGAAAGGTGCGAATACGCCCGATCTGATTCATTTTATAGGTGATAAGACCAAGAGGGGTGCTCTCGAAGAAATCGACAGGAAGATTCAAAACCTTGTCGAACATATAAGTTGAAAGCTGCATATCGACGCGTGTGGTGACCCGTAACAGCAAGTAGCGGCGCAAAACGCCAAAGGTGGTTTCGAATCCGATCAAGATGACCATCACGATGCAGAGAACCGTGAAGGTATTCATCGCGTGAAAAGGCAAAACGCGATCACTCAAGAGGCGCCAGAATAAAATGGGGCAAAGAGCAAGGAAACTGAGCGCGAGTGCGCTGATGACAATATCGCGAACGACACGGCGCTCACGGAAGATCAAAGCAGCCACCAGCCCGAAGCCGAAGGGCTGCGTCTCATCTGCGATGTCATAATTGCGTTTGAGAAGAATGGTTTCGCCGCTCCAGGCTTCTTCAAAGCGGAAGCGATCCACCGTCAAAAGTGCGTTGGGATCAGCATTGGGATCTTGAAGCACGACATGCGGTACGTCACTGTCCATTTCCGCGCGGAGGATGACGAGATAGGCGCCATTCTTCATACGAACGATGGCAGGCAAAGCTTTTTTCAGATCGGCGAGTTTCGTCCAATCGAGAATGATGGCTCTGCCGGCGAGCCCCGCCGATTGCGCGCATTTCAGCAATTGGTCGATGGGCACATCCTCCTCTTTAAAATCGCCGAGAAGATTGTCGTGGACGAGCTGAGAGACCGTCAGATGAAACCCGTGTGAGCGAGCGACGATAACCAAAGCTCCGAGACCTGAAGCAGCCGGAAAATCGGATGAATCTTCCTCATCATCGGCATCTAGGTAAGACATAAAATTTATACCATCGCACAGTTCAGCTAACCAACAGCTGGATATACTGCACGATAATAGGCGATACAACCCAGAGAGTGTTATTGATAAAATATCGCTATTGAAAAAACTATACTATAAAATACACGAGTTTTACTTATATAAAGTGCGTTATCATAACTCATGATAGTTTCGAAACCAGTTCACAAACCCCCGCACACCGTCTTCGATGGCAGTTTTCGGATGAAATCCGATCAGCTTGGTGAGGTCTTCTATGTCAGCGTAGGTTTCGGGGACGTCGCCGGGTTGCATCTCCTCGAAGGTCAGCAACGCCTGCTTGCCGGTCGCGTCCTCCAGCGCTTTTACAAGCCGCATCAGCTCCACTGGCTCGTGATTGCCGATATTGTAAACGCGCCAGGGCGCCGAACTGGTCGCCGGATCGGGATTTGAACCCTGCCAATCCAGATTGGCCGTGGCGGGATGATCGAGCAATGTCACCACCGCATCTGCGACATCGTCCACATAGGTGAAATCACGCCGCATTTGCCCATTATTGAACAAGCGAATGGGCTTGCCGGCTAGGATGGCTTCTGTGAACAGCCAAACCGCCATATCGGGACGGCCCCAAGGCCCATAAACGGTGAAAAAGCGTAAGCCCGTGCATGGCATCCGGTAAAGATGGGCATAGCTATGCGCCATCAGCTCGTTCGATTTTTTTGTGGCCGCATAGAGGCTCACCGGATGATCCACGACATCGCCGGTGCTGACGGGCAGGCGCGTATTGGCCCCATAGACTGAGGAAGAAGAGGCGTAGAGCAAATGGCCGCAGCCGGAATGGCGGCAGCCTTCCAGTACATTGAGGAAGCCAACTAGGTTCGACTGGGCATATTCATGCGGATGGGTGAGCGAATAGCGAACCCCGGCCTGAGCCGCGAGATGGATCACAGCCGGAAAGGCATGGTCCTTAAAAAGCTGCTCCATGCGCGCACTGTCGGCGATATCGATCCGCTCGAAAGTGAATCCTGAGTGTTGTGTAAGCGTTGCGAGCCGCGCCTCTTTTAACTGAGGATCATAATAGGTGTTGAGATTGTCGATGCCGACGACCCGGTGTCCTTTTTCTAACAGCCGCCGGGCCACATGCGTGCCGATGAAACCAGCGGTGCCAGTCAGCAGGACAGGATTTTGATCATTCATTTGCCAGCGCTCATCTTTCGAATGATCTGCGATATTTCTTCACCCTTACACCCACCCTCCCGTATAAAAAACCCGTTCTCAAAGTTATGCCGCAAGTGCCTTATCGAGCTAATAAATCTGCTATAAATGCCCGCGAAAGCAAAGAGCTTCGATATGGGTAGACTTTACGCCCAACAGTTAAACCGGGCTTTTACTTAATCTTCAGGCCGCCGCATCTGGCCATCATTTTGGGCTCTCATAATGTCGAATGCCGCCCGCCACGTTAAAATTGGGTCTTTGACGCTGGGCAATGACCTTGCGCTCACTTTGATCGCGGGTCCTTGTCAGATGGAATCGCGCGATCACGCTTTGGAATGCGCCGCTGCCTTGTTCGAAGCTGCGAGCGCCGCCGCGATCGGTCTCATTTTTAAAACATCGTTCGATAAGGCAAACCGTACCTCGCTCGGCGGCGCGCGGGGTCTGGGGCTTGAGAAAGCCTTGCCTGTCTTCGCCGAAATCCGGGAGCGCTTTAAAATTCCGGTTTTGACCGACGTTCATGAGCAAGCCCAATGCGCACGCGTCGCCGAGGCTGCCGACGCTCTGCAGATTCCTGCCTTCTTGTCGCGGCAAACGGATCTTCTGTTAGCGGCTGGCAGGACCGGGGCCGCTGTGAATATTAAAAAGGGACAGTTTTTGGCACCTTGGGATATGGCGAACGTTGCCAGTAAAGTGGCAAGTACCGGAAACGAGCGTATCCTGCTGACAGAACGGGGGTCGAGTTTCGGCTATAATACGCTTGTGACCGATATGCGCGGACTGCCCGTCATGGCAGCGACAGGCTATCCCATCATCTTCGATGCGACGCATTCCGTTCAACAGCCTGGAGGGCAGGGCTCGTCCTCGGGGGGAGATCGCAGAATGGTTCCGGTTTTGGCACGTGCCGCCGTAGCCGTCGGAGTTGCTGGTGTTTTGGCCGAGACCCATCCAGATCCAGATCATGCACCATCCGATGGTGCCACGATGTTGTATTTGAAATCCATGCCGGATTTCATCGCATGCTTGCAGGCTTTCGATCAGCTCGCGAAGGCAAGGCCGCTGCCGCCTTTTGAAAACTAAAGGACATCGGCCTTTGGCACGGACAAGCAAAGCAGCTGCGAGCGAAAGGCTTTTATGACCGGCCCATCGGGGTCATCGCCGTCAACCACCCTCTTTAATCACGCTTCCTTCGATCCGGGAACTCGTATATCCCACCCATGATATGCCGGTATTTTCTCCTCATGAAACACCTCCGGCGCAAGACCAGCCGGCTTCAAAGATCTCCGCGCCATCGAGCGCCGCGGCGGGGGTTTTACTTCATGTCGATACCCCGATTGCAAACCAAAGAGTCGTTGCCGGACTGCCTTTAAGGGTCACCGGCTGGGTGTTGAGCCGCTGGGGCCTGCATCAACTCTCCGTCGCTTTAGGATCTCAGGTCAAGACCGCTCAGACCGGACTCTATCGCGCCGATTTGAAGCGCACTTTTCCCAGCCACGCGCAGATATTTCACGCGGGATTCCAATGTCTCCTCGATCCATTTTTGGACCGCGGGGGTGAAACCGTCTTGACCCTTACCGCTGAGGCGAAAGACGGCCAGATACACAAGATTGATGTCCCTATTTTTATCGACACAGAAGCAGATCAAACGGTACATGCTGTCTTGGAAGCCACTCAGCCAGGCGCCGGTGAGCCCTTGCGGCTGACCATCGAACAAGCGGCGGTAGATCGAACGGGACTTCTGCGCATTGCCGGATGGGCTCTCGGCCTCACGCGCATCGAAGCGATTGAAGTCCGCGTTGATGGCCAATCGATCGGACAAGCTGATTATGGCCAGGAGAGAAAGGATACTGCTGCGGCATGGCCATTATATCCGCGATGCTTAACTTCAGGCTTCATCTTCCTTGCCGATGCCAAGGCCTTTCCAGATGAATTTGCTCTGACCATTAAGGCGCAGGCCATAGGTGGAGTCGAACGCGAGGTAACGCTTCCCATCCAGCAGCGCAAACGTGCGCCGCGCCGTGAGCCGGGCGAAATGCAGCGTCTGGAATGCGATATGGCCACGCTCTCCGCCAATGGGGATTTAGCGATCTCGGGTTGGGCATTGGCAAGTGCTGGTATCGATCGGATCCGGGTCTTTCTGCGAGACGAACTCCTGGGAGACGAGCTTCTGGGTGAAGCCGGCTATGGATTGGATCGTCCGGATGTCGGCAATCAATTTCCAACGCTGATGCGATCTCATCAGGCTGGTTTCCGCTTTACGGCGAAAGTCGATCCATCACAGCTCCAAAGCGAACTCGTCTTTGAACTTGAAACCGTTTTGAAAGATGCGACCAGCCGGCGCTATCCTGTTGCGAACGCCGTCCAAGCGTCGCGGGCCAGCGCGGCGGCGGGTGTTCCAGACCCGCTGTTTGTGCTCGATGAGCCGCGGGTCATCGATGGCAGGGTAAAAGATATCTTGCAAAACGGGTTGCTGATTAATGGCTGGGCGGTGGCACGCGACGGCATCGATAGGATCGTTGTTGAGCTCGATGGGATAGAAGCTGGTACGGCCTATTACGGGATACGCCGGGAAGACGTGGCCCATGCCTATCCGGCTTGGCCGAATGCGTTACTGAGTGGTTTTACTTTATCTCTCCCGCGTCGGGTTTTCACAGCCGGGCATCACAGCGTAACCGTGCGGGCCATTGGCAAAAGCTCCGCGGAGCGCGCGATTACTTTCGGTATCGAGGTTGGCTTTGGTCAAGAAGAGTATGGGCCTTGGGCGCTCCGGCGCGCGATCCCAGCAGCCGAACGGTTGCTTTCCGAAACCATGCTGGCGCGTCTTAAATCGCCCCCGCGCTTCTTGATCTGGCTGCGATGCGAAAGCGCCGAGCCAAACGAATTGCACCGGACTTTGCACACGCTTGAAAATCAGCTCTACCGGAATTGGCGGGTTGTCTTATCCGGCCTTGGTCCCCGGTCAGCTCTCAAGAAAATGATCGATAGCGATTTTGCCGGACTTCGCGCGCAAATCCATCTCGCCGGTAAATTCAAGACCAAGAAAGCCGATGAAGCGGATTGGGTTGTCACCGCCAGCGCAGGTGATGAGTTCGGTGTCGATGCTCTATCCGAGATGGCTTTCGCCATTGAAATGAACGAAGGCTGCGATTTTATTTATGCCGATGAACGGCGCTTGAACCTTGCCTCGCATCAGATTGAAGCTTTCTTCAAACCCGATTGGTCGCCGCATCTTTTGATGTCGGCGAATTATATCGGACGGCCTTGGGCAGTGCCGCGAAAAAGTTTACATCTCGCAGGTCATGAACTCTCCAGCTTCGATACCTTTTGCGACTATGATCTCATTCTCGAATTCACGGAGACAGCGAAGCGCTGCGTTCATGTGCCCAGCGTCCTTTATGCGCGAGATGGTGATGGCTTTGATCGCGCGCGTGATTCAAAAGCGCTGAAGCGCATGGCGAAGCGGCGCGGATTAGCGGGCGCCATCAAGCCCGGGCGTGTCGAAGGCAGCTATCGGTTGCATCGAAAGCTCAAGGCTGACAAGCTTGTGTCGATCATTATTCCGACATGCGGCGCCCGTGGCCTGATCAAAACTTGTATCGAAAGTCTTAAGAGCCTTTCGACCTACAGCAATATTGAGATCATTATCGTCGATAATATCCTGGATCAGGATAGTCCGTGGAAAGCTTGGCTGCGGACCAATGCCGATGCCGTCGTCGAAGTTTCTGAGCCATTCAATTGGTCGCGCTTCAACAATCTTGCCGCACAGGAAGCGAATGGATCTTATCTGCTTTTTCTCAATGACGATATCGAAGTGATTCAGCCCGATTGGCTTGAGGCAATGCTCGAAGACGCTTCACTGCCTGAGGCGGGTGTTGTCGGACCGCAACTTCTTTATCCGGATGGGAAGGTGCAGCATGCGGGCGTCTTTTTGACGGCACCAGGCAAGGCGCGTCACGCCTTCCGATTCTGCGATGCGGATGATCCTGGGTATTTCGGTCTGGCTCTCACGCGCCGCGACGTGATCGGCGTTACAGGCGCCTGCATGTTGATGCGCCGCGAGGTCTACGACGCCGTGGGCGGTTTCGATGAGGCTCACACCGTTATCAATAATGATCTCGATTTTTGTCTCAAAACGCGTGCGAAGGGTCTATGGAATATCTATACGCCTTTCGCGCAGCTCATCCATCACGAGCTTGCAAGCCGGGCAACATTGAAGGATGTATATGATGAGACCGCCTTCGAGAGACGCTGGTCGTCGACTTTTCATTCAGGTGATCCGTTTTTCAATCCGCATTTGTCGCGTGCTCACGATGCTTACCGCTACGACACAGAGCCCACGCGCTTTGTTTTCCCCGGCCGCCCCTATTATTTGAAACGCGATCTTAAACGGGTGCTCGCGATCAAGGTCGATCATATTGGCGATTTTCTCACCGCTCTTCGTGCTTTCAGGCGCATCAAAGAGCATTTTCCGCAGGTCTGGCTATCGGTTCTCGCGGCTCCTGCTTCGTTGCAGTTGGCTGATCTTGAACCAGCGATCGATGAAATGATTCCCTTCGATTTTTTCCACGCACGCTCGGAGCTTGGGCAAAAAGAGATCGGCGAGGCAGAGCTTGATGCGCTCAAGGCTAAACTCGCACCTTACAAGTTTGACCTTGCGATCGATCTTCGTAAACATCCCGATACACGCAAGCTGCTGCTCTATACAGGCGCTACAGTGACCGCGGGCTTTGAAGGCGGCCATGCTTTTCCCTGGCTGGATATTGCGCGGCCCTTCGAGGGTGATGAAAGGCTCGCAGCCAAACATGCCCATGTCGCCGATGACCTTTCGAGCCTTGTCGATCAAGTCGCCGCCGCAGGCGATATGGATCGCGGCACCATATACAAAGACAGAGCGTTCAAAACAAAGACGGGACAGGTCAAAACGAAATATGCGGAGAAAGGACTCTTTACAAGGCAAGTCGTTTGCGTTCATCCGGCGGCGGGTTCGGACATGAAGCAATGGCCGCCATCTTACTTCGCAGACTTGATCGATCGGCTCATAGAAGCCGAGGATGTGAACGTCGCCATCATCGGGAGCCCGGATGAGATCGGGATCGCGGAGAGTCTGCTGGCCGCCGTGACGCGTCAAGAGCGCGTGAGATCGTTGACCGGACGGCTCAAGCTCGCTGAATTGCCCTATTTTCTAGCAAGTTGCGCCTTGTTCATTGGCAATGACAGCGGCCCTAAGCATATTGCAGCAGGTGTCGGCACGCCGGTGCTTGGCATTCATTCCGGTATTGTCGACTCGAATGAATGGGGGCCGCTTGGCGAGACCTCGCTTGCTATCAAGCGCGACATGACTTGCGCGCCTTGTTATCTCGTGAAACCTGAAGACTGCCATCGTGGCTTGGCCTGCCTCACGGACTTGAGTCCCGGAATCGCGTTCCAAGCCTGCCAGCGTTTGTTGCATTACGGGCGCGGATAAGATGATTTTCAATCTTGAAATCAGTCCTTTCCGTGACTACAGGCAAGCGGTTAAATTTTGATCATATTTTCTCAGATTGAAATGTTTTTTTTCCGCGACCTATCATATTGAGAGAAGCGGGAGTGGAGAAATCTGGCGCTGAACCAGGAAGCGTTGAAGCCGTATCAGATTTGCGGCTTATGGCTCTGCCCGGATTTCCAACAACAATTGAGTAGCCGGGGCAGCTTTTTGTAACAACCGCGCCAGCGGCTATCACGCAATGAGCGCCAACCTCAACACCATCCAATATGACCGCGTGGGTGCCAATCCATGTGCCATCTCCAATGGAAATGCCACTCATCGTGATGGGTTGATCCTTGATCATAATGTCTGTGCGGGCTGTTCCGTGGTTGAACCCGTAAATCGCGGCATGTCCCGCAATGCGGACACCGATTCCTATCGTGATCTTTCCTGCGAGATGCGCATAAGAATTAATCGAGCAGTCCGCACCGGTCTCGATAACACCGCGAAGGATGGCACCTCCTGCGACAATCGTTCGGTCACCCAAATCAAGAGACTGAGTAAACACTCTGGCGTTCGAAGCGATGTAGACATTTTCTCCGAAGCGGCCGCCGCAATGTCGCTTCAAAACGGCTTGAATAGCAATTTGCTCTTGCCTTTCTTGCTCGTTGCCCTGTGCAAGCCAAGGTTGAAAAGCGATCATCTGCCTTAGAAAATCGGCTTCGTATTCTTCTTCAGTCATTAAATTTCAATCGGTCGCTAGCGATAAGAGCCAGAAGCAAGGCGGCATCACCGCATACTGCTTCCACCGAGGTAAGTATGATCGTCCTCATCTGGATGTGCAACGATTTCCCGCTTGCTGCGGGTTTCTAAGACGACATGTTTACCGCGCAAAATGCGAAAGATCGGGCGCCCCGGCGCAGCGGCGGCCAGCAAAGAGGTGAGTCCCGGCTGGGCATCAAGATTGGTGAGCGTTCCTGCCATTTCAATTTGGAGAGTCGCTGGCGCCGTGAGAAGCGCGACCATTTCGACCTTGTTTGAAACTGCGGTGCCATGCAGGTGCATCGGCGTTTCATCGGCGACAGGTGAATAATCCAATTTGATGATCTGGCGGCGATGACAATAATAAATTGCATCCTTGCTGATCGCGGGCGCTTTTCCCGTCTTAAACCAGATCGTATAATAGCGCGTGAGATCATAAAAGAGAAAGCCAGTTTCGCTGCCTGGTGAGACTTCGGTTGTTTCAGAAAAATCGTTCCATGTGATCAAATGGGCATATTCATAATTGCCTTCGATTGCCTGGTCCCATTGATGGCGAAACAGACCGGTGTTTTCCGTCTCCCAAAAAGAAGGGGATTTTGGCCGGACGTCTTGGGGCACGACCGGCATCATCCAAACCTTACTGGCAAAGACCGGATTTGCCCCGAGTTGCTTGCGCGGATCGGGGCCGTGAGGATCGCGCGGACTCCAAACGGACAGTCCGTAGCTGACCGGTGCAAAACTAGCCGCGACAGCGGTGTTCAAATAGACTGGCAGAAATGCGATTGGTTTCTGACGCTGTTTCATTTCTTTTATAAGCGCGGTCCAAAATTCAAGAGGTTTAACATCGGGTGCGAATGGCGCGACCACGAGGCGGCCATCTGGCAGGTGATAACTAGCCGGATGCTTGCTGATGAGGGCAAGCTCCTCGGCAATTTCAGCCGGTGAAAAAGTTTTGAGAATATCGGTGTCGGGTTCAGGCATGATCCGGAAATCGGGAGCCACGGCCGCCGCGGTGTCGAGCAGAAGATGGACGAACGACCAATAAGGGCCTTGGCCGAGCTGGACGATATCGATTCCGAAGCCGTCAAGGCCGATCGCCTGAGCCCTCAAAATCTCAATGGCATAGTTGATTTGCCGCCAATAAGGACTATCCAAATGGCCTGGGCTAAGCGGCCTGTCGCGAATGAGGCCGCCCACTTTAAAAAACTTCGAATTTTCGCCTGTCCGCTTCAAATATTGCGTCGTGTAATAGTCTTCGCTAACATCCTTATTGTCGAACGAAAGCGGGTAGGGCGGAAAATAATGCGCGAAAACTTTTTTTGAAGAGCGCCCCAATGCAGCCCTGTCAGGCGCTGCGAAAGGGAAGATACTGGGCGGACTTTCACGCGCCACGAAGGCTTGCGCAATATCGGCGATCGCTTTCCAGCCTGCTTTGTCTGGTGGAGGAGGATGTTCCCAATCGTCAGCATGACTCGCCGCGGGCCATGCCGTTTGGCTCAGAACACCGCCAGCCCAAATGAAAGAGCGGCGGGTTAAGTTCGAATACATTCTGGCTGCCTAATCACTTCCATCGAGTGCTTGACGGATTTTACGCGCCAATTGATTCAAGGTGAAGGGCTTTGACAGAAAGGTCATACCAGGATCGACGACCCCATTATGGACGATAGCATTTCGTGTATAGCCCGTCGTGAAGAGCACCTTGAGGCCTGGAAGCCGTTTCAGGGCGCGATCAGCTAATTCGCGCCCGCTCATTTCCGGCATGACAATATCCGTGAATAAGATATTTACGGTTGGCTTGTGAGTTTCAAGCATTTGGAGTGCTTCGACAGGGCTCTCAGCTTGAATGACAGTGTAGCCAAGTTCGCTCAGCGCATCGACAGACATGCGCCGCACTTTTGTGTCGTCTTCAACGACGAGAACAATTTCGTGAGTGCTCCCTTCTGGAAGGCAGTCTTTTGGATGTTCGATCCTGACGGTAGAGGCCGAACCTAAATATCTTGGCAGATAAATTTTAACGGTCGTTCCTTGTCCGATCTCGGAATAAATTTTCACGTGACCGCCGGATTGTTTGACGAACCCGAAGACTTGGCTAAGGCCAAGACCTGTTCCTTTGCCAACACCTTTGGTCGTATAAAAAGGATCGAACGCACGCTCGATCACCTCAGGTGGCATGCCGCCGCCGGTATCGGTCACGGAGATCATGGCATATTGGCCTGGGGTTACTTCGGTCTGCAGCTCCGCGTAGCGTTCGTCGAGGTCCATATTGGCGGTCTCGATCGTTAGCTTTCCGCCATTTGGCATGGCATCTCGCGCATTGACCGCGAGATTAAGAAGAGCGCTTTCCAGTTGCGCTGTATCGGCGAACACGCGCCACAAGCCGCCTGCCATCACGGATTCGATCGTGATGGGCTCGGCAATGGTACTGCGCAACAATTCTGACATGCCGCTGACGAGCTTGTTCGGATCAATGACGCGAGGTTCAAGCGGTTGCTGACGTGAAAATGCAAGCAGCCGCGATGTGAGAACGGCCGCGCGCTCGGCGCCTTCGGCTGCATTCTTGATACATTGTGATACTGTCGGATGTTCAGCGCCAGTGAGGCGCCGCCGTGCCATGTCGAGTGAACCAATGACGATCGCCAGCATATTATTAAAGTCATGCGCGATACCGCCGGTGAGTTGACCGACAGCTTCCATCTTTTGTGCTTGATTAAGTTGTGCTTGGCTCAATGCCAACGCCTCATTGGCCTGACGAAATTGCGCCGGTGAAGGGAAAGTCAGTGCTTGCGGGAGAAGACGCCATAATGCGATTGCTGTAAAAACCGAGACGATAGCCGTCATCGCTTTAATGACGCCGCCTAACCAATAGACCGGCACCCAGAGCGTCAGCAAATCAAGCCAGTGGGTTGTGCCACACAACAGAATAAAGGCTGCGAAAAGCCATAAGAGGGGCCGGAAGACAAGGTCGCTCCGGCGTCTTGCGATAACACCGAGCGCTACAGGTATTGAAAAATAAGCGACACCGATCGCGGAATCAGATAGCGCGTAGGTCCAAATGAGCCCTGGCTCCCAGAGCAAACAAAATCCGTGCGCCGTCAGCCCGGAGGAATCGAATAGCCATTGGCTCAATGTGTCGAACACGTGATGGGGCCCTCGATCTCACTCATTTCATACGAACAATAATTGGGAGGCCAATACCATCACAACCATCTTTCTACGCGCTATGTTTCAGGACCCCGCGTTACGACTATGTTTATCTTGGAAAAGACCTTTTCGATTTTATCGGCTAAGGGAGTTTCAAGCCAGGGCGAGATGTTATGATTGACTTGATTCACCAGCGGTTTCGCAACGATCACGCTGTTTAAAGGTTCCCGCGATCAGCGGAGCAAAAGTGGAAGACTTTCAGCGGACGCAATGATGAACGGCCGATGATTGAATTATTCAGGCATCGTTATATGGGCGCATGTGATTTGATTCAGGCGCCGAATGGTTCCGGCGCTAGATTCGAGGTCAAAATGAACGTCTTCACAGGCATTTCCATATTAAGCTTAGCTGGTTTTTTACTGGCAGGCTCAGCCTTCGCGCAGGACGCCCGCGAAGCTGAGATGATTGGCATGCACCAGTTGTGCAATCATGGCGATCGCAAAGCTTGCGTTAAGTTTGGTATGATGATTCAGCAAAATCATGATCATATGGATGCTTGGCGGCATAGCCATCCTGAATGGTTTTGGTACGAACATTAACGGGTGCCAAGAGCCTGAATAAGAGTGAGCGATAAGAGCAATTAAGGGTCCGCGAATCCGCGGACCCTTTTGATATTTTGGACCCGCCGTCCATCCTTCCCCTTTTGACGCCGCGATCTCTTGTCAGTTAAGTTCTGGGTTATGATTTGAAACGGATGAAATCGATGCCCGGGCGGCTCAAACCAGTCCTCATTTGTCTCTTGTTTTGTAGCTCTGGCGTCGCAGCGCGCGCCGATGACGCTTTATCGAGTTTGCCGCTTATGGCCTTGGAGCCTCCGGCTTCGCCTGCCACGCCTTCGGCTTGGAGCGGCTTCTATGTTGGCAGTGAAGTCTTCGCTATTTCAGGTTCTGGCAGAGGGATGAAAGGCGGCGTCGGCGGCGCCGCGGATTTCGGTTATAATCACGAGTTCAATAATAATATTGTTCTCGGTGTCGAGGAGAAAGTGGGCTACGCGCCATCGCTTTTCCGCAACAGCCATTATAGCGGCTTCGACTTCTCAATCACGAATGTCAAAGTTGGCTACGACATGGGCCAATTCATGCCTTACGTGACGATGGGCGGCGTTCTGGAAAAGCCGCATACGACAGGGCTCGGCGCTGGCTATATGGGCGCGAGCGATGCTGTTAATGGGCTTTTCAGCGGTTCATCCGAATTGAGAGGCGCCGGCGCGGTGGGCGTGGGATTTGACTACGCCATCACCAATAATTTGAAGATGGGTTTTTCCGCCACCGTGATCAAAGGCGGCCCTGGCTTCTACGGACCCTAGCTATGTGCCGGAAAGCCGCGGACTTTCCGGGCAGGATTACGAGTCGTCGCCATGCGCGGCTTCGTTGATCGTAATGGTCTTCATTTCGGAAAAATCGATGGCGATTGGCTCGCTTTTTTTCACCGCTAGCTGAAATGTCTTGATCACATGTTCGAGCCGGCGATAGACCTCCTTATACTCCTCCGATGTATTTGGCAGGTTAAGCGGCTTCAAACAAAATTCAATGATTTCGCGCGGTCTTTCCAATTTACTCATTTTTCGCCGGTCCTTGATTTGGAAAGGGAGCATTAGTCTGGAGCAGGCGCCTTCAGCTAAAGCGTGATTTGGCCGAAAGCGGCAATCGAGACGATATAAGAACTGAACCAAAAGCGAAAGCGCGTCCTTATGCCAAGAGTCACAAAGTGTGACTCTTGGCTCCTTTCTTGAATTCTCGCTTTTTTAAAGCGATGGTGAGAATTTAAGAGTGGTCCGACGGTCATACTTAATGACCGTTGGTATAATGCCGAAAAAGCCGCCCGCGTATGATCGCGGACGGCTGCAAAGAATTCGGTGCTTAAAACACCACCTGTAAAATGCGCCCATGTTACACGGTGATGACAGGGCGGGGATAAGCGCCGGGGCGGCCATGCCGTGAGCTCCATAGATCCGGAGCCATATCAGCATCTAGAACTTATATTTGACGCCAACCTCGGCGCCTGTTCCAACGCTCGCGCCGTTGATGTTTTTATTCAACACTTCGGAAAGACTCCCAGGGCCGCTGACGGCTTGGTCGGCATTCCACTTCATGTCCAAACTCAAGGAGGTGTCGTTCTTGCTCGCGGCTTTCGGCTTTTCGACTTGCGCGGCAGGTTGTGATGTCGCCGGCTTATCGGCGACGGGCGCTTTGGGTTTAGTATTGGATTTGGCCGCAGTCTTTGCATTCGTTTTCGCACCGGTCTTCGATGCTGATGCGTTATGAGGCTTCGGCTGCGGAGCCGAGGCTGAATCTGACGAGCGGGCTGATGCTCTCAGGTCAGGCGGCAAAATGAGATCATCTTCGGCATGCGCAGGCGGGCTCCCGGAGCACAAGCCAATCCCGGCGCATATCCCGAGTGCAAGAATCATTTTGGAGCGCATTCTTGGTCCGCTTGCTTTTTCGCAGAGCTATTTCCGGCGTGCTGGATTATGATCGCCGGAGACGTGTCCAGCAAGTCACGAGGAGTTGCATTTTCTCTATTGGGTTCTCGCTATTCGTGCCAGATTATTAAGAGTCATCTGGCTCATCATCCGCATATTCGGCAACTGCATGCCGGTCCGCCACTTTGTGCCCATTCTCGTCGCTGATCCAGACGTCGTTGCATTGCAATTCCAGGAACTCGTAGGCGCAAGCCAATGCGGTTTCAATGTCGGTATGAGGATAAGCGAACCGCCGGATTCGGCCATCTTTTTCCCATGAAACGAAATAGGGCATTGAACGCTTCCTCAAGCTGCGAGTCTCGCTGGTATATGGCATTTTTTCGTTGCGGCACCGGCCAATCTCCGCCGTGCTGGTTTATATATGCTGATATATAGCTGTGAACTTTGCCATAAAGCGATGAGAGCGTCCAATGCGGCGTAACGCCGGCGTATTGACCTAACTGGCTCATGGTTACGGGGACGACGCCTAATCCACCGGAAGCAGAGCGTGGCAACCGCTTCTCATTCAAAAACCGCTGATCCCTTTGGTCTTAAGACTGCTGGGAGAATTGTCAGCGCATCAAGGTTGGATATCTTCTGCTTCTACTGGTTTGGCCGTAATCGCGAGAATATAGGACCGCACCGAAATCCTGCGTGCAATGCAACTGTTCTCATAATCTTGCGCGCTTACGATAGGTCTGCCGTTCGGGCAGAACTCGAGAGATAATTCATCCGCTCAGGTAATTGTTAAACCCTTTGAATTGGTGCAAAGTGGATAATAGATCTGGGTTAACCCGGACGAAATCGGTGAGGAGGCGGCGGGCATGAGCCTAGAGTCGAGCATCCTGTTTGTTGCCGATCCGTGTCCTCAGTTAGAGGCCGTAGCCGATGCCTTGGTTCAAGGCTCTAATTACCGTGTCATCATGGCCGCGCATGATGCCGATGCGAATGATCTCCTGAACGATGCGCATGTCGATCTTGTTCTGGCAGATGTCGATAAACGCGACTGCGATGTGGTCGGTTTTCTCGCGCGCCTCCGTTTCACCCATCCAGACTTGGTACGCGTTCTTCTCGTCGGAGATGAAGCGGATCAGAAGCTCAGTGATGCACTGGGAAGAACCGCCGCGTATCAATATCTCACCAAGCCTTTGCAGACCGAACAGACCTGCTTGATGGTCAAACGGGCGTTGGAGACGCGCGAACTCGCACGGCGGCACCGGCATCTCGTGCGTGAACTCAAGATTGGCGAGGACGCGCAATTTCCTCATATCCGGACGGACATGGCGGCGAAAAGCGAGGCGTCGCATTTTGAACGTCTCGTCTATGCGAGCGAGGCCATGACCGAACTCTGCGGTCTTGCGCGCGAGGTTGCGCGGACCGATCTGCCGATCCTCATTGAGGGTGAGACGGGCACAGGTAAGGAACTGCTCGCGCGCGCTTTGCATTTCCATTCACGCCGTTCGGCGAGTCCTTTGATGGTGCAAAATTGCGGCGGCATGCGCGACGAGCTGCTGCACTCCGAACTTTTCGGCCATAAACGCGGCTCCTTCACAGGTGCGATCAGCGACCGCCTCGGCTTGTTTCGGGCCGCCGACGGTGGAACCGTCTTTCTCGATGAAATCTCCGAAGTTTCCCTCTCGTTTCAGGTCAGCCTCCTGCGGTTTTTACAGGAAGGTGAGGTTAAGCCGATCGGCTCCGATAAGACCTTGCATGCCAATGTGCGGATCATCGCCGCCTCCAACAAGCCGCTGAAGCAATTGGTCAAGGCCGGGCAATTCCGTGAGGATCTTTATTTCCGTTTGAAAGGCTTCGAACTTGAAGTGCCGCCGCTGCGCGCCCGTCCAGATGATATTCCCGTCTTGACCGATTTCTTCGTGCGCAAACATGGCGGCTTGCTCAGCAATCGCGTCATCGGCGTCACCAATGATGTGCTCGATGTTTTCAAGGCCTATCATTTTCCAGGCAATGTGCGGGAGCTGGAGAATGAAGTCCGGCGCATGGTGGCGCTGGCCAAAGACGGCGAATATCTGACCCGGCGTCACTTGTCCCCGGCGCTTGCCAAATTGCGCATCTCGTCCAATAGCGACGGAGTTGGCTTCAAAGCCGAAGGCAAGACCTTGAAGGAAATGGTCGAATCGCTTGAGGGGCAGCTGGTTCATCGCGTGCTCGAAAAGAACCGCTGGAACCAGAGCAAGGCCGCGCGTGAATTGGGACTATCGCGCGTTGGACTTGCGAATAAAATCCGCCGCTATGCGCTGACTGAGGGCGGCCCCAGCTTGTGCTGAACCCTGGCATCCGCTTTTATCGCTGGAGCAGGAACTCTTTACCGGTGCCGGTATTTGATTGATAATACGGCTTCTGTGGAATTCAGATGAATGACAGATGAAAAACCCGAGGAGGAGGAGGCGCAAGCCGGCGCGGAGCTTCTCCGTTTCCCGCTATCGCGGACCACTCCGCCAGGCAGCGCGGGCGGCTTTAAAGATTTGGGGATTGGCGCCATGGCGCGTCATCTCAATATGCGGCAAAACCAAATGACGGGGCATTGGTGCAGCCGCTGCGTTGGAATGTGGTTTGGTTATGCGTTTGAAGTCGAATGCCCGCAATGCGGAAACCGGCACGGTTGATCGCGGGAAATGCCAGAAAACTTAGTTTGCAAATGCAAACTAAGTTTCTTTGCATTGGCTTCTTTCCAGCACCGCGAAAGCAGCTTGGAAATTTTCCTTTCTATTGATTTTATAGCTTCTTTTTTCTCATCTTAAGGATGGCACAAGCGTTGCGCTCTCCACCATGACTCCTCGCGATCCGGCGAGGCTTAATGGGAGAAGCGAATGGCCAATCTTTTATGGCTGCAAGGCGGTGCTTGTTCCGGCAACACCATGTCCTTCCTGAATGCCGAAGAGCCGAGTGCTTGCGACTTGGTGACCGATTTCGGTATCAACGTGCTTTGGCATCCTTCTCTTGGTCTCGAACTTGGCGACAACGTCAAGCAGCTTTTGCAGGATTGTATCTCCGGGAAGATCCAACTCGATATTTTCGTGTTTGAAGGAACCGTGGTCAACGCACCCAATGGCACTGGCAATTGGAACCGCTTCTGCGGCCGGCCTATGAAAGATTGGGTCAAGGAACTATCGGACGCGGCACAATTCGTTGTCGCGATCGGCGACTGCGCGACCTGGGGCGGTATCCCGGCCATGGCTCCCAATCCGAGCGAGTCCGTTGGCATGCAGTTCTTGAAACGCGCGCCCGGCGGTTCACTGGGCACTGGCTTTACCTCGAAAGCGGGTTTGCCCGTAATCAACATTCCTGGCTGCCCGGCGCACCCGGATTGGGTCACGCAGATCCTTGTGGCAGTTGCCTCCGGCCGCGCGGGCGATCTGACGCTCGATGAATTCCATCGCCCCAAAACCTTCTTCTCGAGCTTCACGCAGACGGGGTGCACCCGCAACATGCACTTCGCCTACAAGGTTTCGGCGACCGAGTTTGGCCAGCGCAAAGGCTGCCTCTTCTACGACCTTGGCTGCCGCGGACCGATGACTCACAGCCCCTGCAACCGCGTGTTGTGGAACAGGCAGTCCTCCAAGACCCGCGCAGGCATGCCTTGCATGGGCTGCACGGAGCCGGAATTCCCCTTCTACGATCTTGATCCTGGCACGGTGTTCAAGACCCAGACGGTCATGGGCGTGCCGAAGGATATGCCGCTCGGCGTCGACAAGGCTGGCTACATCAAGCTCACCGGCGCGGCGAAGGCGGCGGCGCCAGCTTGGGCCGAGCAAGACATTTTTGTGGTCTGATTCCTTCTTCCGGCGCATTGCCGCTCTCTCATTTTTCAGGAGTAAGCATCATGGCTGAAGCAGCCGTTCAGACGCTCGATATTTCCCCGGTTGGCCGTGTAGAAGGCGACCTTGATGTGCGTGTCGATATTCAAAACGGGGTCGTCGTCAATGCTTGGACTCAAGCCGAACTCTTCCGTGGCTTTGAGATCATTTTGCGCGACAAAGACCCGCAAGCGGGTCTCGTCGTTACACCCCGCGCGTGCGGCATCTGCGGTGCCTCGCACCTGACATGCGCCGCCTGGGCACTCGATACGGCCTGGGGCACGACCGTGCCGCGCAACGCGATCCTTGCCCGCAATCTCGGGCAATTGACAGAATCGATCCAGAGCCTGCCGCGTCACCACTACGGCCTGTTCATGATCGACTACACGAACAAATCCTACGCGGGCAGCAAATATTACGAAGAGGCCGTCAAACGCTGGGCGCCTTTCACCGGCACCAATTATGAGCTCGGTGTCACAATCTCCGGCCGTCCGGTTGAGATCTACGCCTTGCTCGGCGGGCAATGGCCGCACTCAAGCTATATGGTTCCTGGCGGCGTGATGTGCGCGCCGACATTGACCGACGTCACCCGCGCCTGGTCGATCCTGGAGCACTTCCGCCGCAATTGGCTGGAGCCCGTCTGGCTTGGCTGCTCGCTCGAACGCTATGAGCAGATCAAGACCTATGATGATTTCTTGGCTTGGCTCGATGAACGTCCCGAACATGCCAATTCCGATCTTGGCCTGTTCTGGCGTATGAGCCTCGACATTGGCCTCGATAAATACGGCAAGGGCCACGGCAAATTCGTGACCTGGGGCTATCTCCCGCACGAAGACAAATATAACAAGCCGACAATCGACGGCCGCAACGCAGCAATGCGCATGAAAAGCGGTGTCTACGATGGCGCGACCGATACGCATAAACTCATGGAACAGGGGTTCACGCGCGAAGACACGGTGCATGCTTGGTACGACGAGGGAAATGCTGCGGTGCATCCTTTCGATCGCACGACAAAGCCGGTCGCCAAGAACGATATCGACCACGCCGGGAAATATTCCTGGGCGACAGCTGTCTCTCATAGCGATAATGGCCGCCTTGAAGCTGGCCCTCTCGCGCGTCAGCTTGTGGCTGGCGGCACGCATGGCGAAGGCTTCCAATGGCATGATCCTTTAGTACTCGACATGTATAAAAAAATGGGTGGCGCCAGCGTGGCTCTTCGCCACTTCGCCCGCATGCACGAAGGCGCGAAAATCTACCGCGAGATCGAGCATGTGCTGCGCGAATTGCACCTCAACGATGAATGGTACATCAAGCCTACAGAGAAAGATGGCCAGGGCTGGGGCGCAACAGAAGCTATTCGCGGCGCACTCTGCCATTGGATAGAGGTCAAGGGCGGCAAGATCAAAAACTACCAGATGATCGCACCGACAACATGGAACGTCGGACCGCGTGCTGAAACCGGCGAAAGGGGCCCGATCGAAGAAGCTTTGATCGGTACTCCAATCAAGGATCCGCATGATCCTGTCGAGGTTGGCCATGTCGCGCGATCTTATGATTCTTGTCTCGTTTGCACCGTGCATGCGCATGACGCAAAAACTGGCGAAGAGCTTGCGCGCTTCCGCACAGCGTAATCATATTTGTCCGGGAGCGAATACGCGTTCGCTCCCAGACATTTTTTGCGTAACATTTCCTTACGTCAATGAATCGAACACCCAGAAGTGATTTGCTTCTCATCTAAGATTTTAAGGAAAAGTCTCCCAAATATTCGAGTTTTGATATACTCTCATTTCAGGTTGCGAAACCGTTTGCTGCACTGCGATCAATTATAGTTGCGGGGTAAGATAAAACGCAGCCTGGAATAGAAACTTTCATTTGGTCTCATCGGCGGGTTACGTCTTCGCCGATTATTTTTGAAGGGCGGATTCCATGTCTGTCTCGGAAACCGACGATGTTTTGAATAAGATTACGACACTCCTGGCCAATGGACTTGAAACGAAAACCGAGCCCTTTCCAGAAACAGAAAAGGAATTCGGTGAAATCCTGAAAGAGTTGCGGGCGCTTGATCCAGAGGATCTGAAAAGCAAGCTTGTGATCGGCGGATTTTTGAACCATCCCTTCGGCGAAGAGCAATATCGCTGTATGGAATGTATGTATTATCTGGTGCATCGAAAATGGTGTGATCTGCCAGAGCTTGCCGTTCCCGTCGAACCCGAGTGGTGGTGCCGCTTGTGGCGCATTTGAGTCAGCTCTTATCTTGCTGATAAGCTTGAATTGAGTGGTTTGTATGTTGGTGGTGATCGGTTGCGGCAATCTCAACAGGTCCGATGATGGTGTCGGCGTGATCGTCGCTCAGCGCCTTCTCGCGATGCAGCACCCAACCAGTATGCCCGTCAAAATTTTTGATGCGGGCACCAATGGCATGGACATCCTCTTCCAAGCCCGTGGTGCGCGCAAGCTCATCATCGTTGACGCTTCGTCAAGCGGGTCAGAGGCCGGCGCGGTTTTTGAAGTTCCTGGACATGAACTCGAAAATTGCGCAGTGCCGACCTACACGTTGCACGATTTCCGTTGGGATCACGCACTCTACGCCGGACGCCGGATATGGGGAGATGATTTTCCATCGGATGTGAGCGTGTTTCTGATTGAGGCTGGGTCGCTTGGCTATGGTCTCGATTTATCGGCGCCCGTATCGCAGGCTGCGGACATCGTCACCGGCCGCATCGCAGCAATAATCACCCGATATTGCGAGATGGAACCGGCGCGATGAGTGCACTTGTATCCGATGCGGGCGGCAGCTTACCGCTTCGGCTCCATCGCGATCACCTCTATATCGAAGCAAGCGCTTTCGAAGCCCACTTGACGCGGGTTCATAGTATTGCGTTGGTACGTGAAGGCCACGATCTTCTGATCTTTCCAATCTCTACCGCTGAGGCGGGCGGCTTCCTCGTGAAGCAGGTCAATCTGCGTGGTGATCGAGCCATTCACGCCGCCGATTTTTTTCGTCTGAACGGGATCGATGATAATCAGGAATTCAGACTCGATGCGACACCAAACCTTTCGATTGCGGGCTTCGCTGTCCAAGGACTTTTCGCTTTTGCAAATAAAGTTTGAATATCGAAAATAATCTAGACTCATTTTCGGCCCGAGCGTAGTTTTATTCAAATTAAAAAAAACATGTTGGTCTCTACCGGTTGTATAGAAATTTGTACTGGGAGTGAGTTGAATGCCATCACGCGCTGAGTCCGAAGTGAAGGCTGCGTTTGACGCAATCGAAGCGGAGGATGCCACTCTCGGCGAAAAAATTGAGATGCTGATGGAAATGGCGATGGGTTTGCAAACCCGGCCAAAGACTCCTGAGCATCTGCAGCAAGCCATTCTTCTTTATGAAAAAGCACTTGAGCTTTGCCCGGCCGAACTCTTTCTTCTCCGGGGACGTTTACATGCCCGCTTGGCTACAGCCTTGCAAGCGATCCCAGCCAATGATCTCACACCCTTAAAAGATGCACAGCGCCATCTGGAAGCGGCGCGGGACATTCTGAAACATGATGGCGGCCCCGAAGAGCTTGCCGAGATTGAAATGAATCTGGGTCTTGTTTTGCAAAGTCTTGCTGGGGCGCACGCAGCGCCGATCACCGCTGCGATTTCAGCTTATCAAAGGGCTTTACGTACTTTCGATGCGAAAGCTTTCCCGAAAGAATATGCGATCCTGCAAAATAATTTGGCGACAGCCTTTCTCTCGATCCCCTTTTCCGACGAACGCGCAAAAATGCGGGAGGCGCTCGCAGTGCAGGCCTTTCAAGAGGGGCTGAAAGTCGTCAATATTATCGATCATCCCAGCGAATATGCGATGTTGCAGAACAACCTCGGCAATGCGTTGCAATATGTGTCGTCGAGCCACTCGGTCGAAAATTGTCTGCGCGCGTTGGACGCCTATGATGAGGCGCTAAAAGTCCGCACGCGTGCAACGACTCCTGCGGAATACGCGAATACGATTGCCAATTACGCGAATTGTTTGCGTAATCTGCCGGACGATGTCGCGCGGCCGGAGGAAGGCAATCGCGCCAACCTTTCTAAAGCTTTGCATCAATACCGTGAAGCTTCCGACATCTTCGCTTCCTTCGGCGAAGACCAGAAGGTTGAAGCCGTTGGCGAGATGATTATGGAAATTGAGGCTGAACTGACACAGATTGGTTGTAGCAAGGAACATCAGCCATCCGTCGCGGGTCTTCAATAAGAAAATGAAACGGGGGTTGAGTGATGGGTGGTCCAGTTGTCCTGGGGCTTTGTGCAATCGTGCTCGGGATTATTTTTTCGATCCTCGGCGGTGCGGCTGGCGGTGTTTTAGTGGGCGGAAAGGCGCTCGGTAACGAACTTGCTGCGATGATGGGTGGTTTTTATGGTCCGCTCGCAGGTGCCGTCGGCGTCATTGCGGGCGTCGTCATAGCCCTGCTTATATTTTGAGGGCCGCAAATGTTTGAAATGGTGAAATCGTCGATCATCTTGTTCTTCCAAGGCAAGCTTTTCAAGAATCCGAACGAAGTTATGCGTCAGCTGGCAATCGGTATCTTCTTTACGATCGTTCTCTTCTTATTACTCGTCAAATTCACGGGTCTGCTGATCGCCGCTGTCATTGCCGGTTTCATCGGCGGCGCAGCGCAGCCCTATCTGTTTAAAGATCTGAAGTTCCGCTAACGCATTTTAATTTTTAGTTGATTGCATCCCCGGATGGCAATCGAAGGTGAGGCGACCATGAACGCGCACGCGCAGCCGCCAATGGATCAGGAGCCCAGCTTCGATGCGCTGACAGGCGACATCGAACGGCTTGAATCGGTGATCGCCAATTGGGAAGACTCGCAGCGTTCCGTCGCCTTCGCTTATCGCAAAGCGACGGACGCCTTGCTAAAGGCGGCGCTCCGCAAGCTGATCAGTGAGGTCAAGGCTGCGCCAGGTGCGCTTGATGCTCTGCGTAAGGCGGCCAGCGATCCTGTGGTCTATGGCGTGTTGCGCTACCATGGTCTTATTCAGCCGAGCCAACAGGAGCGGCTTGAAGGTGCTTTGGCTTCGGTGCGGCCGATGCTTGCCGCGCATGGCGGCAATGTCGAGCTGGTCGCCTTTGTTCCGCCAGATAGTGTCGAGGTCCGGTTCCTTGGCAATTGCGATGGCTGTTCGGCTTCCACACTCACTTTCGTGGCGGGCGTCAAACGTGCCATCGAAGAGCATTGTCCCGAGATCAAACATGTGCGCCAGGTGAAGAGCGCTGGGAGCGCGGTCGCGGCGGCGAACTTTACCAGCCCCTTCGTTGAAACCGGAAAATGGTTCGTCGCGGCAGATATCGAAGCCATTCCAGAAAACGGTATTATGAGCGTAAGGATCGAAGGCGAAGCGCTTCTCCTGAGCCGCGGCGCGGATGTTGTCGCCTGCTTTCGGGACGCCTGCGCGCATTTGGGTCTGCCCGTTTCGAGCGGTTCCGTCGCCAACGGCAGGATTACTTGTCCGCACCATGGGTTCCAATACGAGCTGATGACCGGCGAGTGTCTGACGGCGCCGGAAGTGCAATTGCGGCCCATTCCCGTTCGCATCGCCGGCAATCGTGTCGAAGTCAGGCTCGAGGTTTAAATCATCATGCGTGTGTCGCTCCGTCCGCCCAGTGAACTGAGCTACCCGCCGGCCTCGACGGCGCCACTGCCTTTGCCGCTGCTCGATCCGCTGGGTCCTGAGCTCGTGCTCGGGTCGGAAGTTTGCGGCTTTGATCTCACCCAACCCGTGACGCCGGGGGCGTCTACACTTTTTGGCCCGCGCGGCGCGGCGCTCGCCGCGCCCGGCGGCCCTTTATTTGTCGCTGACACCGGTCATCATCGCTTGTTGATCTGGCATCATCTGCCTGCACGCGACTATAGCCCGGCGGATGTGCTTATCGGCCAGCCCAGCTTTGATCGCGAGGGGCGCAATGCGAAGGGCGAGCCTTCGGCTGCGACCTTCAACGTACCGACGGGCGTAGCGGCCACGGAAAGTATCCTTGCCGTTGCCGATCCCTGGAACCATCGTGTTCTGATCTGGCACGGTCTGCCAAACGCGGACAATCAACCTGCCGATGTGGTTTTAGGGCAGGCGGATTTTGGGTCTGTTCTTGCCAATCGCGGCGGCGAACCCGGCGCTGATACGCTCAATTGGTGTTATGGTCTCACGATTGCCGGGTCGCGTCTCATCGTCTGCGATACGGGTAACCGCCGGGTGCTTG